>Ga0187893_10000106_pt1 | contig 180767 bp, 162 predicted proteins | sample MA1701074metaG_FD_139574 | JGI IMG/M metagenome (GOLD analysis project Ga0187893, IMG submission 139574) | White microbial mat communities from a basaltic lava cave in the Kipuka Kanohina Cave System on the Island of Hawaii, USA - MA170107-4 metaG ...
CGGGCGCGGGCGTGGCCCTTGGCCAACACCGCTGATTCGGTGCGCCAGCCCGACGAGCCACTAAGGTGCTCGCTTCCGTTGGCTCATTGCGCTGCGGTTTCACAGACGTGGTCCGTGGAACACTTTGTATGCTCAAAGCATAATCCCATAACAGGCACACGAGCTGGTCTGCCGATACCGAGCAGGTTCCGACCTCTCAGAGAGTTGCGGGGCAACCGGGAGAGCCCGGATCGGGCGGCGATCGGCGTGAAGTGCCCTTTATCGTGTAAACGAAGCACTCGGGCCGCCTACCACGCGGTCTCGGGCTTCCGCGCCCGCCGGTTCTCGTGGCGCGCGAGGACGAAGAGCAAGTCGGACAGACGGTTGACGTAGACGATCACGCGCGCGTCCACCGGCTCGCGGACCGCCAGGGTGACGATGGTCCGCTCGGCGCGGCGGCACACGGTCCGCGCCAGGTGCAGCAGCGCGCCCACGGGCGAGCCGCCCGGCAGGATGAAGGTCCGCAGCGGCGGCAGGGCGGCCTCGCGACGGTCGATCTCGCTCTCGATGTGCGCGACGTGCTTCTCGGTGACGGCCGCCTTCTGCTTGCGCTCGCCGATGGTGTGCTTCGGGTCGGCCAGTTGCGCGCCGAGAGCGAACAGGTCGCGCTGGATTCCGATGAGCAGGGCGCGCAGGTCGCGGCGCCGCGAGCGGGCCACGGTGATGCCGAGGACGGAGTTGAGCTCGTCGAGGTCGCCGTAGGCGGCCACGCGGAGGTGGTCCTTGCGTACGCGCGAGCCGTCTACGAGGCCCGTCTCTCCGAGGTCGCCGCCCTTGGTGTAGATCTTCATTGAGGGAAGGGTAGCGCGACCACGGTCGCGGGGGAGCCGGCCACGGTCACGGCCGAGCCGGGCGCGAAGTGGTCGCGATGGACGTAGCCCATCGCGATCGGCCCGAAGCGTTCCGAGACCGCGGCCGTGGTGATGCGGCCGACGTCCTTTGCTCCGGCCTGGATCGGCGCGCCGGGCACGCTGGGCTGGCCGAGGCGCAGGCCGCGCAATGCCTTGTTGACGTTGCCGCCGCGCGCTTCGAGCCGCGCCACGGTCTCCTGCCCGATGTAGCAGCCTTTGCTGGGCGAGTGGTACTCCGCGATCAGGCCGGTCTCGTGGAGGAGGTTGTCGTCGGTGACGTCGATGCCGAACAGCGGGCGCCCCTCCTCGACGCGCAGGGCGTCGAAGGCCGCGGCTTCGAGCGTGGCGGCGCCGGCGCCTTGCAGGGCAGCGCGCATGGCAGCGATGCTCTCGGGCGCCACGTGGACGACCAGGGCGCTCGCCGGCAAGTCGCTCGCGCGGGAGACGCGCACGCCCGCGCCGCCGAGCGTTGTCTCGACATGGGCCTCCGGGCCGAGTTCGGGCAGCTCCGCACCGGCGCGGGTGACGCACTCGCGGGCGCCCGCGCCCAGCATCGCCAGCACGGCCAGCGGCGGCTCCGCGAAGCGCACGGGCGCGCCGACCCTGTAGTGCTCCAGGAGGGCGCGCACCGGCGCCACGCGGTCGGCCGGCAGCTCGAGCAGGACGGCGTCCTTCGCGACCAGGACCCGCATCAACGCCAGGATGCGCCCGCGCGCGTCCATCAGCGACGCGAGCCGGCCATGGCCGGGCTGCACCGACTCGACGTCGTTGCTCAGGAGGTTGTGGAGAAACTTCTGCCGCAGCGGCCCGCTGACGGCCAGCACGCCGCGCGTCAGGTCCAGGAACGCAGCGCCCGTCATGCGTCGAGGAACCGCAGCAGGCGCGCGTTCTCGACCCGACCCGCGATGATGCCCCGAACCTCGGCCATGCGCTCGGGCGAGATCGAGACGTGGGGATCCGTCGCGGTCGGCTTCGGCATGAGGAATCCCTCGCGGTACAGCAGGTCGATGGCTTCCTTGGCGATGCCCTTCTCGTGGTCGGCGACGCCGCGGTACACGTTGTCCTCGTGGGTGTGGGCGGCGCCGATCTTGCCCTTCTTGACCAGCTTGCGCAGCATCTGGCGGATCACGCGGCGTCGCGAGTTGAGGTCGGTGGCGATGGAGTTGTCGGTGGGCTCGGGCGCCTCGGGAAGGGCGTCGTCCGACGGACGGGGCGCGGGTTCCGGAACCTGGACTACGGGCGTCGGTTCGAGGCGCTCGATCTCCCGGCGCAGGTGCTCGTTCTCCTTCTCGGCCTTGCGCAGGCGGCGCTCGAGGTCCTCGATGCGCGCCTGATCCGGCACGGGCGCCGGAGCGCTGGCGCCCGCCCGCTGCGCGCGCCGCTCGGCTTCGGCCTTCTCGCCGCGCAGCTCGGCGTTCTCGCGGCGCACGCGCTTCAGCTCCTCGCGCAGCTCCTCCAGCCGCTCGCGGTCGGCGCCCTGCTTGCGCTCGGCGTCCTCGGCCTTCTTCTCCGCGTCGCGCAGGTCCCGGGCGCTCTGCGACTGCACGTCGAGCAGGGCCTCCACGTACTCCCAGGTAGGGGGCGTGCAGGCGGGCGACTGGCGCCAGTTCTCCAGGCAGTGCTCGACGATGTGGGCGAACTCCTTGCGCACCGGCTTCGAATCCGAGAGCCCCGCCATCCAGAGCGCCTCGAGAGGCCGCTCGCTCACCGCCTGCCACCAGGCGTCCAGGTCAGCGGGCTCCTTGTCCCAACCGACCTGCTGATCGAGCAAGTTCCCCAGCTCGGTCGCGAAGTCGTCCTCCTCCATGGCGATGGAAGCCGCCAGGCTGGCCCAGACCTCGTTGGGCATCTCGCGCGCCTGGCTCTTCGGCAGGGCGTTTCTCAGCAGGCGCTTCAGCGTCGCGAGGGGCAGGGCGCCGCGGACCAGCGTGTAGAAGGCCCGGGCGCGGCCCAGCCGGTCGATGGCGTTCCACAGGCGCCGCGGGTCCTGGACCTCGCGGCTACGGCGTGGGGTGCGCTTGGGTCCCGCGGTCATCCTCGGATTGTAAGGTTTCGACCGCCATCCGATAGAATGGCGGGTCATGTCGGACTTCAAAGTGATCGTGCGCAACAACGGCCCGCTGCGACTCGAGGGTGACATCGCTATCGTGGACCACGAGGGCAAGAGCTTCGGCCTGGCGGGCCGCACGGCGGTTTCGTTGTGCCGCTGCGGGCAGTCGGGGAACAAGCCATTCTGCGACGGGACCCACAACAAGGTCGGCTGGGACTCGGTGTGCCCGGCCCGCGACCTGCCTCCGCCGGTTCCCAAGGCATGAGGGCGTCCCGAAGCGTTCTGCTCGTGGCGCTGCTGGCGCTGGGTCCTGCCGGCTGCGGCAGCAACGAGGCGTCGCCCACGCCCGGCGTCACGGTGTCGAACCTGGCCCTGACCGTCGCGCCGAACCCGATCACCGCCGTGCAGTCGAGCCCGTCGGGCCCGACCTTCGTCCTGCGCTACACGGCGACCTTGACCGAGTCGGCCGGCCTGGGGGGCACGGTGGAGCTGATCTCCGGCAGCCTCTACGACAGCGCCACGGGTGTCTTGATCGCCCGCAACCAGTTCGACGCGGCGGACCTCACGGTGTTTGTGGGCTCCAATCGAGTGCCGCCGATGGGCAGCCTCGCGATCCCACAGGAGCTGAGCTACATCGCTCCGGCCAAGCGGGCGGCGACGGTCGTGGTCACCATCCGCTTCCGCGACGACCGGGGCAACCTCATCGAGCCGGCACAGCTCGTGAACACGAACTAGAGCCGCGTCCTTGGGCCCGCGCACGGGCGGCCTGCTGCTGCACCCGACCTCGCTCGCCGGCCCCGAGGGCATCGGCACCCTGGGGCAGGAGGCGCGGGCCTTCGTCGAGTTCCTGGCCGGGGCGAAGCAGGGGATCTGGCAGGTCCTGCCCCTGGGTCCCACGGGCTACGGGGACTCGCCCTACCAGTGCTTCTCGGCTTTCGCGGGCAACCCGCTGCTCGTGTCCCTGGCCGAGCTTCTGGGGAAGGGCCTGCTGCACAAGGCGGACCTGAAGAGGAAGGACCTCGCGGCGCACGGGAACCAGGTGGACTTCGGCGCGGTGCAAGCCCACAAGCTGCCGCTGCTGGCGCGGGCCTGCGCGGCCTTCGCCGCGTCGAGCGCGGGGCAGCGCGCGGCCTTCGACGCGTTCTGTGCCGAAGAGTCCCACTGGCTCGACGACTTCGCCCTGTTCATGGCACTGAAGGCCGAGAACGGCGGCAAGGCCTGGCCCGAATGGCCGCGCGCCATCGCCGTGCGCGAGCCCGCGGCCCTCGAGGCGGCGCGCCTGCGCCTGGCGGCGGCGATCTCCATTCACAAGACCACGCAGTTCTTCTTCTTCGAGCAGTGGAAAGCGCTGCATGCGCTGTGCCGCGAGCGCGGCATCCGCCTGATGGGCGACCTCCCGATCTTCGTCGCCCACGACAGCGCCGACGTGTGGGCGCATCCCGAGATCTTCTTCCTCGCTTCCGACGGGCGGCCGTCCTTCGTGGCGGGAGTGCCGCCCGACTATTTCAGCGCGACGGGCCAGCTCTGGGGCAACCCGCTCTACCGCTGGGACGTGCTGGCCCGCAGCGGCTACCGCTTCTGGGTGGACCGCTTCCGCGGGGCGCTGCGCCTCGTGGACCTGGTGCGCCTCGACCACTTCCGCGGGTTCGAGGCCTACTGGGAGGTGGCCGGCCGGGCCGAGAACGCCATGGGCGGGCGCTGGGTGCCCGGGCCCGGGCCGGCGCTGTTCGACGCGCTGGTTGCCGAGCTGGGGCCGCTGCCCATCGTCGCCGAGAACCTGGGTGTGATCACGCCCGAGGTCGAAGCCCTGCGCGAGCAGTATGGCTACCCGGGCATGGCGATCCTGCAGTTCGCCTTCGGCAGCGACGACGCGGCCGACAGCTTCAAGCCCCACAACTACCCGCGCAACGTGGTGGTCTACACCGGCACCCACGACAACGACACACTCGCGGGCTGGTGGAACGCCGGTGTCGGGGACTCGACGCGCAGCGCCGACGAGGTGGAGGCGGAGCACTCTCTCGCGCGGCTCTATCTCGGGACGGACGGCAGCGACATCCACTGGGTGTGCGTGCGCGCGGTAATGGCCTCGGTGGCCGACACCGCCATCGTTCCGGTGCAGGACGTGCTGGGCCTGGGCAGCCAGGCGCGCATGAACCTGCCCGGACGCGCGGCCGGCAACTGGCGCTTCCGGCTCGAGGACGGCCAGCTCGGTTCCGAGCTGCAAGCCCGCCTGCGCGCCATGGCGGAGGTCTACGGCCGCGCCCCGGTCGTGTCCAAGCCGGCCTCGTGAGCGAGCCGCCCGTCCGTCCCAGGCCCGACCTGACGCTCTGGCAGATGTTCAACATGAGCGTCGGCTTCTTCGGGATCCAGCACGGCTTCGAGATCCAGTTCGCGCGCATGAGCACGATCTACGAGAAGCTCGGCGCCCAGCCCGACGAGATCCCTTTCCTGTGGCTGGCGGCGCCCGCCACCGGCCTCATCATCCAGCCGATCATCGGCTACCTGAGCGACAAGACCTGGATCCCGTCGCTGCGCATGAGGCGGCGACCGTACTTCCTGGTGGGCGCGATCCTGGGCACGCTGGCGCTGTTCGTGATGCCGAACTCGGGCTCCCTGTGGATGGCGGCCGGCCTGCTGTGGGTGCTGGACGCTTCGCTCAACATCTCGATGGAGCCGTTCCGCGCCTTCGTGGCCGACAAGCAGAACTCGGCGCAGCGGCCCACCGGCTATGCCTTCCAGAGCCTGATGATCGGCCTGGGCACCATCCTCGGGAACTACATCGCCTCCCAGACCTCGATGCACCTGGCGTTCTACATATGCGCCTCGATCTTCCTGGTGTCGGTGCTGTACACCGTCGTCACCACTCCCGAGGAGCCCCCGGAGCCCGAGGCGCTGCCGGCCTCCGCGGCTGGCGCAAACGCCCTGGCGCGCTGGTGGAACGAGACACGCACCTGCTACGCGCGCATGCCTGATGTCATGCGGCGACTGGCGGTGGTGCAGTTCTTCACATGGATGGGCCTGTTCTGCATGTGGATGTTCTACGCGGTGGCGGTGCCCCACAACGTCTTCGGCGCCTCCGACCCGCACTCCGAGCTGTACGAGAAAGGCGTGCGCTTCGCGGCCCTCACCACCACGGTGCGCGGCGTGGCGACGCCGCTCTTCGCGCTGCTGATCCCGTTCCTGGTGGCGCGCATCGGGCGCGCCCACACCCACGCCCTGGCCTTGCTGGCGGCGGGCACGGGCCTCGTCTCGGTGGGTTTCATCTCCGACCCGAACCTGCTGTTCGTCGCGATGGTCGGCGCGGGGATCGGCTGGGCGTCGGTGGTGTCGATGCCCTACGTGATCCTGGTCGAGCACCTGCCCCGGGGCCAGTACGGCATCTACATGGGGATCTTCAACATGTTCATCGTGATCCCCGAGATCTGCGTGGCGCTGGGCCTGGGCGGCGTGATCATGGGCCTGCTGGGCGACAACCGGGCCTACGGCGTCGCCTTCGGCGGCGGCCTGCTGCTGGTCGCGGCGGTGCTCACGCTCGTGCTCCTGCGGCGCTACGAGCCGCAGGGGCGGACGGCCTGATGCTGAGTCTCGCCCTCGCACTGGTCCTGGCTGGCGCGGCCCGGCCCGAGGTCGCGAAGGTGGAGCCGCCGAGCTGGTGGCCCGGCCACTCGCAGAACCCCGTGCGTCTGCTGGTGCGAGGCAAGCACTTGGCCGGCGCCCGCTTCGAGGGACCGACCCCGGGCCTGCGCGTCGGTGTCCCGACCTGGAACGCGCGCGGCTCGTACCTGTTCGTGGACCTGTCGATCGACGCCGCCGCGGCGCCGGGTTCGCGGACGCTGCGGCTCGCGACGCCGGGCGGGCGCACGGAGCTGCGCTTCGAAGTGCTGCCGCGTCTCGCGTCCGAAGGGCGCTTCGCGGGGGTGGGTCCCGACGACGTGGCGTACCTGGTCATGCCCGACCGTTTCGCCAACGGGGACCCGTCGAACGACGACCCGCCGGCGGCCAAGGGGCTCTTCGACCGCTCGAAGAAGCGCTACTACCACGGCGGCGACCTCGAGGGCGTTCGCCAGCGCCTGCCGTATCTGCGGGAGCTGGGCGTGACGGCCCTGTGGCTCAACCCGTGGTACGACAACGCGAACCGCCTCAACGAGCGCGAGACGTACGACGGCGCTCCCATCACCGACTACCACGGCTACGGCGCCGTGGACTTCTATGGTGTGGACGAGCACCTGGGCGATCTCGCCGGCCTGCGGGCGCTGGTGGACGCGGCCCATGCCGCGGGCATCAAGGTCGTCCAGGACCAGGTGGCCAACCACACGGGCCCGTATCACCCCTGGGTGAAGGACCCGCCGACGCCGACCTGGTTCTACGGCACGGCGGAGAAGCATCTCGCCAACGTCTGGCAGACCTGGACCCTCGCCGATCCCTACGCGACCCCGGCGACCCAGCGCGAGACACTCGAGGGCTGGTTCATCGACATCCTGCCCGACCTGAACCAGGACGACCCCGAGGCCCGCCGCTACCTGATCCAGAACGCGCTGTGGTGGGTGGGCATCGCCGGCCTCGACGGCATCCGGCAGGACACGATCCCGTATGTCCACCGGCGCTTCTGGCGCGACTGGAACGCCGCGCTGAAGCAGGAGCACAAGCACCTGACCGCGGTGGGGGAGATGTTCGACGCCGACCCTTCGCTCGTGTCGGTCTTCCAGGCCGGGCGACCCGCCTTCGACGGCATCGACGCCGGGTTCGACTCGGTCTTCGACTTCCCCCTCTACACGACGCTGCGCCAGGTGTTCGCCCAGGGCGGCGAGCTGCGCGAGCTGGCGAAGATGCTGGCGCGCGACCGCCTGTACCCGCGGCCGGAAGGGCTGTGGACCTTCGTCGGCTTGCACGACGTCGAGCGCTTCATGAACGAGAAGGCCGCGAGCCACGCGAGCCTGAGGCTCGCCTTCACCACGATCTTCACGCTGCGCGGCACGCCGCTCGTGTACTACGGCGACGAGATCGCCATGCCGGGCCAGGGCGATCCCGACAACCGGCGCGATTTCCCGGGCGGCTTCCCGGGCGACGGGCGGAACGCATTCGAGGCCTCGGGGCGCACGCCCGACGAGCAGGCGGTGTTCGAGCACGTGAAGCGCCTGGGGGCCTTGCGCCAAAGCCTCGAGCCGCTACGCCGCGGCCGCAGCGTGACCCTGGCGACGACGGCCCAGACCTGGAGCTTCGCGCGCGTCGGCAAGGGCGAGGCGGCGCTGGTGCTGCTCAACAACACGAACGAGCCGGTCGAGATCGTGGCGCCTTTGGGCGGCCTTGGGGTCGCCTCGGGCACGCTTTCGGACAGTCTGGGCGGACCGGCGGCCCGGGTCGAGGGCGGCAGCCTGCGCGCCACGCTGCCCGCGCGCAGCGGCGCCGTCTACGTCGCGAAGTTGTCGAAGTAGTCGGCCGCGGCCACCCGCAGGCCCACGTCGCGGCCCAGACGCTCGCTGAGCAGCCACTTGTGCTCGAGCACACGGGGCAGCACCTCGCGGGCCCGGGTCCGGGACAGCCCCTGCCCGGCCTCGCGGCGCAGGACGTCCAGTTCCGGGCCGCGGGTCAGGCGGGCGATCACGTCGTCGAGCGGGAACGGAATCGGCATGTCGTCCACCTCCTTCACCAGCACCTTACGTTCCCGCCCAGGCAATAGTCCAACTGATCCGGATAATGTGTAACATTAGGAGCATCGATGTCTCTGGACCTGCGCCGGCTGGACGTGTTCCGCGCCGCCGCCGAGACGCGCAGCTTCACGCGCGCGGCCGCGCGGCTGCACCTGACCCAGTCCGCCGTCAGCCACCAGATCAAGGCCCTGGAGGCCGAGGTCGGGGAGCCGCTGTTCCACCGCGGCCGGCGCGGCGTCGTCTTGACCGAGCGCGGCGTGCGCCTGCTCGAGCACGTATCCTCGCTGCTCGAGGCGGCGCAGCGCATCGAGACCGAGCTGGGCGCCGCGATCGCCCCGGCCGGGCGCGTGCGCGTGGCCGCCGCCACCCAGGCCTTCGTGCACCTGTTCGTGCCGCTCTTCGAAGCCTTCATGCGCGCCCATCCCGGCATCGAGGTGACCTTCCGGACCACCGCCTCGACGGACCAGACCGTCGCGGACCTGAAGAGCGGGGCGGCCGACGCGGGCTTCGCGTCGCTGCCCGTGGAGGGTTTGGCGCTCACGGTCACGCCGCTGTTCGAGGACGAGCTGGTGCTGGTGATCGGCCACGCCCACCGGCTGGCCGGGCGCGAGGACGTCGGCGTCGCCGACATCCGCGCCGAACGCTTCATACTGTTCGAGCGCGGCAACTCCGTGCGCCGCGCCAGCGACCGCTTCTTCTCCGAGGCCGGCTTCGCTCCCGCCCTGGCCCTGGAGTCCAACGACACGTCCTTCATCAAGCTGATGGTCGAGCGGGGCATGGGCATCTCGCTGCTGCCGGCCTGGGCCGTCCGGGACGAGGTCGCGTGGGGCTGGCTGGCGCGCCTGCGCGTGCGCGGCCGGCGCCTCAAGCGGAACGTGGCCCTGCTGCTGCCCGGCCGTTTCCTGCCGGCCGCCACCCGCGCCTTCGCCGACTTCACCCGCGAGCGCAGGTCGGACTTGCAGAAGGCGGCCCGAGGCGAGGTAGGCTAGCGCGGCCCCCGCGCGGTGTGCATGTCTTCGAGTCGCAGCAAGTAGTCGACGGCCGGGCTCCAACGCACGTGTGGGCCGAAAGCCAGAGTCTCGGGCTCCACCACGAGCGGGATCGCCGCGCGCCACGCAAGCGCGTGGCGCAGCGCGGCCTTCAGGGCCTCGCTCCACTCGCGCTGGGTGCGGCTCGCGTTGGCGCTCTCGATCAGCCGGTCCAGGACGGGGTCCGCGAGGCCGAGCGTGTTCCATGCCCCCGTGGGGCCGGCCGGCGAGTGGAGCACGGCGTCCAGAAGCTCGCTCGCCTGGCCGGATTGGCAGGCCCAGCCGAACAGGTGCAGATCGGAGCCACCCGCATCGATCAGCGGGAAGAAGTCGCGTTTGTCGAGGGCGTTGACTTCGACCTCGAAGCCCACCTCCGCGAGCTGGTGGGCCAGCTCCGCGAGGATCTGGGTGTCGTTCGTGTAGCGGTTGCGCGGGCCGTCGAGCCGCACCCGCATGGGCCCAGCGCGGCCGGCCGCGGCGAGGAGGCTCCGCGCGCGGGCGCGGTCGAGAGGCTCCGGAGGCTGAGTCGGGTCGTAGCCGGCGACGGTGGGGGGAACGAGCTGGTGGGCAGGCAGACCCAGTCCGTGGAGTGCCCCGGACACGAGCCTCTCGCGGTCCAGGGCCCGGGCCACCGCCTCGCGCAGTCGCGGATCGGCGAACGGCGGTCGGTCCACGCGCAAGCCCAGGTAGAGCACCCGCAGACCCGATCCGGCGAAGACCTGCACGTCGGCGCTCCCGCGCAGCTCCGCGAGGCGGTCGAGCGGCACGTGATCGATCACGTCCGCCTGCCCGCGCAGCAGGCGCTCCACGCGCTCTGCAGCCTCGGGAACGACGCTGAAGACGACCCGCTCGAAATCCGGGGCCGGCCCGCGATAGTGCGGATTCCGCTCGAGCGTGAAGCCCGCGCCGGGGCGCCATTCCTGCAGCTGGAACGGACCGCTTCCGATCGTCCGAATGGGCGTACGCCCCAGCTCCGCCTTCGGCAGCACGAAGCCCCAGTGCAGCGTCTGCAGGAGGAGCCTGTGGGATCCGCGGGTGCGAATCTCCACGCGGAGCTGGTCGAGGGCCCGGATCGAGGCGATCGCGTGCACCGAGTCCTGCGTGCCCCAGGGCGAGGTTCGAGCGGCCTCGATGGAAGCCGCTACGTCCTCGGCCGTCAGCGGCCGGCCGTCGGAGAAGCGCAGGCCCGGCCGCAGATGGAAGAGGTAGGTGTGCTCGTACGGCGTTTCCCAGCGCTCGGCCAGCGCCGGCTGGACGACCAGGGAACGGTCCAGGCGGACGAGCCCCTCCACGATCTGCGCGCTGATCTGGTGCGTGTACGCCTCGCTAGCGCGGGTCCCGCTAGGGAAGAAGCCCGTCACGTCCGCGCGTACCGCCACGCGCAGCACGTCCCCCGGCACGGCCGCGGGCTCGTACCGGCAAGCGCAGGCGATTTGGGCGACGAGGACGATCCGGAACAGGGCGGCGCGAGCGACCGAGCGGCCAGACGCCGCCGCCGTGCCCGCGCCCGGCCCGGGAACGCGCACTGGCAGCGTCACGCGGAAATGCTGCCCCTGCGCCGGCACACGGTCAAGCCACTTCGACGCGGGCAAGGTGCTGCAGCGCAATGGCCGTTTAGCGCGTCGCGAACACGCTCTCCGGCGGGACCAGCGCCTCGAGCCGGCTTCGCTGCGACGCCGTGAGCACGCGCAGCCCCACCTGGTAGGACGCGTTCATCCAGCCGAAGCCCTCCTTCGTGATGTAGGCGAAGTCGGTCCCCACGTTGCCGTACTCCGCGAACACGCGATGGCTGCGGTTCACCACGTCGTATTTCTCGGGGATCGTGCCGTTGTAGTCCACTGCGTTGCGCGTGATCATGAACAGCCAGCGGTAGGCGAGGCGCTGCGCCAGCTCGGCGTAGCCGTAGTCGGCGAGGCCGCGCCAGGCCAGCATCTGGTGCGGCGGCCAGCCGAAGGGCCAGTCCCACTGGCGCTGCGGCCTTGCCGGGCCGATCGGGCCCCGCGACGCTTCGGTCCCGGACACGAGCCCGCCTTTCACCTCGAACAGGGGCAGGGCCGCTTCGACCAGGCGGCGCGCCTGATCCGCACTCGCCATGCCCGCCCAGAGCGGATACAGCGTGGTGACGCTCTCGAAACCGGTGCTACGGCCGGTGTCGAGGTCGAGGTCGAAGTACAGGCCGCGGTCCGCGTTCCACAGCAGCGCGTCCACACGCGCCTTGCGCTCCGCGGCCCGCCGCCGCCATTCGGCGGACCGCTGCAGCGAGCCGTCGCCCGTGCGCAGCTCGCCGCCGAAGACCCCATCCAGCGTCCGCGCGATGTCCGCCTCGTAGCGGAAGAGCAGCGCGTTCAGGTCCACGGTGACGAGGCGCGCGGCGCGGTCCTCGAGCCTGTAGCTCGTGTCGTGGCCCGACTCCCGCACGCTGCGGTCGTGGATGAAGTACGCGTCGAGGGCGGGCTCGTGCAGGAGGCGCCGGCGATAGCGGTCCGCGTACGTGGGGAGGTCGAGCCCCGCGGCCTGCGCGTAGGACCGCAGCACCGCGTCGAAATGGCCCGGCTCGGTCTCGGGCGGCATGCCGATGCCGTCGGCCCGGTAACGGCTGAGGCCGGTGGCGGTGAGGCGTCGCGGGCCCATCCAGACGGTTTCGTACTCGCGAACCGCGGCTTCGATCACGCCGCGCAGCCACGCGACGCGCGCGTCCCCCGCCGGCAGCCCCTCGAAGACCGCAAGGCCCATCGCGGTCAGGAACGGCGGCTGTGAGCGTGTCAGGTAGTAGCTGCGGTTGGCGTTCAGGATCTTGCCGTAGTGCCGTATCTCGTAGAGGAAGTGATCGACCATGCCGCGGGCGAGAGAGACGTGGCCGTCCTCGAGGAGGCCCAGGGCCTCGAAGTAGCTGTCCCAGCCGTACAGCTCGTTGAAACGCCCGCCGGGCACGACGAAGGGCACGCCGTGCAGGCGGCCGCGAGAGTCGCGCTCGAGGGCCAGGCTCAGCAGACCCGGCGCATCGTCGATCGAGAGCGCGTACTCCTCGGTGATGGCCTGGGGCAGCACCACCACCTCGAGGCCCAGCTCCGGCTGCTCGCGAGCGACTTGCGCGTAGTAGGCCTGGCCCTCCGGGTCCGTGGCCGGCACGTAGAGGCGCGGCGTCGCCCCGGCCGCCTTGCTGTCCAAGACGATCTGCGCCAGGCCGGAAGCGTCGATGCGGCGCGTGAGCCCCGACCAGAGCTCGTCGCGGATGCGCCGGTGGATGCGGCCCACGGGGTTCTCGTGGAGCCGCCGCAGATCGAGCTCGAGGGACTGCTGGCCGGACTCCCGCGCCGCGGCCAGCTCCTGCAGGAGGTTGGCGAGGGCGTAGGTGCCTTCGACGACGCCGGACTCGAGCGAGAACCGCTTCGGCCCCGTATCCCGGATCGTGATCCGACGGTCGCCGTCGGTGTCTTCCTGGGCCAGCAGGCGCAGGAACGTGGCCTCGACCGGGAGGCGCAGCGACACGGAGCTAGCCTTCGGCGCCTCGCTCCGCGAGGCGCCGATAGGGCACGAGCAACAGGCCCAGCAGGGTCATGGGCACGAGCGGGTAGAAGAACGCGTCGTGGGTACTCAGGCTGCGGGAGATGAAGCCGACGATGAACGATCCCGTCGTGCCGCCGAGGGCCGAGAAGATGATGATGAGGCCGGTCATCGCGGGGTGGCGCGCCTTGTCCAGCCGGCTCAGCACGATCGACACGATGGTCGGGTAGATGGGGCCGATGAAGAACCCCATGGCCGAGAACGCGAGGGCCATGAGCGGCGCCTGCTGCCAGCTCTCCACGCGGGGGCCCTGGGCCTGTTCGGGTGTCAGCAGCAGCACGCCCAGGGTCAGCGCGAAGGCGCCGCTCAACAGGCTGAGGGTGATCGGCAGCCAGTGGAAGCGCCGCGCCAGGTAGCCCATCAGGAACCGGCTCGCCGCGATCGACCCGGCGTACAGGCTCAAGAGGGCGGCGGCCACGGGCGGCGCCAGACCGAAGATACGCTCGTGGAACGTGGGCAGCCAGGTGCCGAAGCTCTGCTCGATCATCACGTAGAGCCACGCGCACAGCACGAAGACCCACACGACCGGCCGCCGCAGCAGCTTCAGCATCTCGACGAAGCCGGCCTGCTCGGGGTGGGTGCCGACTTCGCTCTCGTCGAGCGGCGTCAGCAAGAGCAGGGTGAAGGCCAGGGCACTGACGGCGGCGATGATCCAGTACGTCGCTCGCCAGGACTGCCCCGAGGCCAGCACCACGGAGAAGAAGAGCGGGCCCACCAGGGCTCCCACCTGGAACACGCCCTCGAGCACGTTCATGAGTGCGGTGTGCCCCTGCTGGTCGCGGGTGATCAAGCCGACCGTCGAATACACGGATCCCTTCATCAGGGCGAAGGCGGCGCCGACGGTCATGTAGAGGACCGGCGTGACCCAGAATCCGGCCACCAGTGCCACCAGGATGCTGGCCAGGCTGACCGACAGCAGACCCAGAAGCATCGAGCGGCGGTACCCGATGCGAGGGATGTAGGACGCGAGCACGAAGGACGCCGCGGCGATGGAGAGGTCCTTGAAGGCCTCGAGGCTGGAGGCGGTGGCTTCGCCGACGCCGTAGTCGTCGATGACGCGCTTGATCACGATCCCGACGGTGTTCAGCAGGATCGCGAACACCGCGAAGTTCAGCGCCAGCGAGATGCGTATCTTGAGCGCGGGCGTCACGCGCGTTCTTTCCTCAACGGCGGCGTGTGGCGATGTCGGCTCCGACGGCGACGACCAGGATCGCTCCCTTGAGGATGGGTTGCCAGAAGGCCTCGGTGTTGAGCAGGCTCATGCCGTTGTCGAGCGAGGCCATCACCAAGGCGCCGAGCAGCGCACCCCACACCGTGCCCTGGCCGCCCAGCAGCGACGTGCCGCCGATCACCGCGGCGGCGATGGCGTCCAGCTCCATCATGCGCCCCGCGTCGGATGTGGCCGAGCCCACCCGTGCCGTCAGCACGATGCCCGCGATGGCCGAGAACAGGCCCATCAGGGTGAACACCTGGACCACGCGCCGCTCGATGGCGATGCCGGAGTAGAAGGCGGCCTCGCGGTTGCCGCCGATCGCGTAGAGGTGGCGGCCCGCGGGCGTGTGGGCTGCGAGCAGCCACAGGGCCGCGGCCAGTACCAGCACCAGCAGCACCGGCAGCGGGATGCCCTCGTACGCGTTCAGGACGCCGGTGAACGCGAAGGCCAGGCCGGCCAGCAGCACGCTGCGCACTCGGCCCGCCGTGTCGGAGCGCGCTGCCTGGAGCAGCAGCGCGGTGCCGACGATGACGGCCAGCGCCCAGCCCAGGCCGCGGGGCAGGTAGCTCTGCCCCACGAACAGGAACACGCGGGGCGGCGACGTGGAGACGCCGCCCGTCACGCCCAGGAGCGTGCCCTGGAAGATCAGCATGCCGCCCAGGGTCACGATGAACGGGGGAATCCGCACGTAGGCGACGAGCGCGCCCTGGATCGCGCCGAGCAGCATGCCGAGGGCGAGCGCCGCGAGGAAAGCCGCGCCGAGTGGCCAGCCCTTGTTCGTGAAGGTGACGGCCGCCACCGCGCCCGCCAGGCCGGCGAGGGCGCCCACCGAGAGGTCGATCTGGCCCGCCACGATCACGAGCACCATGGCCACCGCGAGGATCGACGTCACGGCCATCTGCCGCGCCAGCAGGGAGAGGTTCCTCGGTGTCATGAACGTGCCGTCGGTCAGCGCGGCGAAGGCCACCCAGATGACCAGCAGGGCCAGCACCATGGTCAACGCGCGCCAGGGGATCTTCACGCTCGGGCCTCCGCCTTGGTCGCCGCGGTGGCGGCCTCCATCACGCGCTCAGGGGTCGCCTCGTTCCAGTCCAGGAGGCCCGTTCGGTTGCCCAGGCTCAACACCAGGACCCGATGCGCCAGGCCCAGCACCTCGGGCAGGTCCGAGGAGACCAGCACGACCGCGAGCCCCTTCCTGGCCAGGCCCGCGATCAGCTCGTAGACCTCGGCACGCGCGCCCACGTCGATGCCACGCGTGGGCTCGTCCAGGAACAGCACCCGGGGATTCGTCAGCAGCCACTTGCCGAGCACCACCTTCTGCTGGTTGCCGCCGGACAGCTGGCCCGCCTGGGTCTTGAGGCCGGGGCTGCGGATGCGCAGGGCCGCCGACAACTCGTCGGACGCCTTCTCGCGCGCCGGGTGGTCGAGCAGCAGCAGGCGCTTGACGTAGCGGGCCAGGGTGGCGAGCGTCAGGTTCTCGCGCAGGTCCGCCTCCAGCACCAGGCCGTAGCGCTTGCGGTCCTCGCTGACCAGGGCACAGCCGGCGGCGATCGCTTCGGCCGGCGTGGTGAAGGGACCGCGCAGCGGCCCGTCGCCGAGCGCCAGGCGGCCGCGTACGGGGCTCAGGCTCGCGCCGAACAGCGACGAGACGAGTGCCGTGCGACCGGCGCCCAGCAGGCCGGCGACGCCCAGCACCTCGCCCTCGCGCACCTCGAAGGAGACGTTTTTCACCACGAAGCGGCCGGGGTTCACCGGATCCTCGACGCACCAGTCCTCCACGCGCAGCGCGACCTTGCCGGGCGTCGTGTCCGGTCGCGGATACAGATCCTTGACCTCGCGGCCGACCATCAGCGCGATCACGCGCTCGCGGCTCATCTCCGAGGTCGCACCGGTGCCGACCGAGCGTCCGTCGCGAAGCACGGTGATGCGGTCGGCCAGGGAGAACACCTCGTCGAGGCGGTGGCTGATGTAGATGCTGGAGACGCCGCGGCTGCGCAGGTCGCGCAGCAGACTGAGCAGCCGGGCGGTGTCGGCCTCGGTCAGGGCGGCGGTGGGCTCGTCGAGGATCAGGATGCGCGCGTCCTTCAGCAGGGCCCGCGCGATCTCCACCATCTGCTGCTGGCCGACGCCCAGCTCGCGCACCGGGCGCTTCGGGTCCACGTCGAGGCCGACGAGAGCGAGCCCGCGCCGCGCCTCGGCGAAGCTGCGCTCCCAGTCCACCAGGCCGCCGCGGCCCACGGGCTCGCGCCCCAGCAGCAGGTTCTCGGCGATGCTGAGCCCGGGGACGAGGGCCAGCTCCTGCGCGATCAGGGCTATTCCGTGTTCCTCGGCGTCGCGCAGGTTTCGAAACCGGACGCCCTTGCCCTCGATGGCGATTTCGCCACCGTAGCTGCCGTGGGGCCAGTAGCCGGCCAGCACCTTGATCAGGGTGCTCTTGCCGGCGCCGTTCTCGCCGCACAGGGCCAGCACCTCGCCCTGGTTCAAGTCCAGCGAGACGCCGTCCAGGGCGCGAACGCCCGGGAAGTCCTTGGTGACGTGGCGCAGCTCGAGCAGCACGTCGGCCCCTCAGGGCTTCGGCCAGTTTTCCTTCGGGACGTCCTTGTAGACGTCCTCCAGCTTGTGGAAGCCGTCCTTGATCACGGTGGAGGCGAGGTTGTCCTTGTCCACCGCGATCGTGTCGAGCAGGATGCTGGGCACGTCGCGCTTGCCGTTGGCCAGCGGCGTCGTCTTGACGGTGATCGGCTGCTTGCGCGCCAGGGTGAGGGCCGCCTCCACGGCGGCCTTGGCCAAGGCCGGGATCGGCTTGTAGACGGTCATGCTCTGGGTGCCCGCCGCGATGCGCTGGCACGCCGACAGCTCGGCGTCCTGACCGGTCACCACCACCTTGCCCGTCAGCTTCTGCTCGCCCAGGGCCTGGATGGCCCCGCCCGCGGTGCCGTCGTTCGACGCCACCACGGCATCCACCTGGTTGTTGCTGCTGGTGAGGGCGTTCTCCATGATGCGCAGCGCCTCGACGGCCTGCCAGTCCTTGGCCCACTGGTCGGAGAGGACCTTGATCTCACCCCTGTCCACCAGCGGCTTGAGGATGTTCATCTGGCCCTGGCGGTAGAGCAGCGCGTTGTTGTCGGTGGGCGCGCCCCCGATCAGCACGTAGTTGCCCTTGGGCTTGCGCTGCACCGCGTAGCTCGCCTGGTGCTCGCCCACCTTGATCGGGTCGAAGGAGACGTAGAGGTCGAGGTCGGAGTCCAGGATCAGCCGGTCGTAGGCGATCACCGGCACGCCCATCTTGTGGGCCGACTCCACGATGGTGGCGGCGGTCTTGCCGTTGTGCGGAGCCACCAGCAGGACGTCCACTCCCTGTGTGAGCAGGTTCTCGGCCTGTGAGTTCTGCAGGGCGTCGTTGCTGTTGGCAGCCTGCACCAGGACCTTGGCGCCCCGCGCTTCGGCCTCCTTCACCACCAGGTCGCGGTCGCGCTGCCAGCGCTCCTCTTTCAGCGTGTCCAGCGAAAACCCCATCACGATCGCTTTCTCCCCCGAAACGCCCTGGGCGGGGGCCGCATCCTTCTTCCCGCAGGCGAGGGCGACCACCAGCACGGCAGGCACGAGCAAGCGGGCGACACGCATGGATTCTGGACCTCCGCTCTGAGAAGCGCGGGCAGACTACGCCGATCGAGTTGGCGGCGTCAAACGGCGCGCGCGATGGTTCATTCGGATTGTTTCGACTGGTCGATGAGGCGCAGGTTCTCCTCGTAGGAGACGGGGGCCCGCGGGTTTGGCCGCGCCGGCGGATACCGGTGGGCCGCGTAGACGGGATAGGCCTCGCTGCGCAGGTGCGACGCCATGTGGTGGCCCCGCCGCGTCTTGCGCTCGTGGCGCAGGGCCGTGACGTCGATCGGCGCCACCACGATGCGCTCTCCGGGTCCGGGCGAGGCCTGGCTCAGGATGCGGCCGTCGAAGTCCACCAGCATGCTGCCGCCTGGCCAGGAATAGGGAGGATAGTGGCGCAGGCTCGCGCCCTGGTTCGCGGCCACGACGAACGCGACGTTCTCGAGGGCGCGGCAGCGGTTCACGATCGTCCACCAGTCGGTGGGCTCGGTGGCGCCCCAGGGGTCCATGTAGGCGGAGACGCGGATCAGCACCTCGGCCCCGTTGGCGGCGAGTTGGCGCATGGCCTCGGGGAACAGCCAGTCGTAGCAGATCGCGCAGCCCAGGCGCCCGATCTCCGTGTCGGCGACGGGGAACAGCGGCAGGTCGTAGCCCGGCAGGTCGTGGGGGCTGGCGTGCACCTCGTAGGGGATCCAGGTGTTGACCTTCCGGTACTTGTACAGGATGCCGGCGGGGCCGATCAGGCAGGTGGTGTTGAAGACGAGGCCCGGCCAGCGCGGGTCGCACTCGAGCATCGAGCCCGTCTGCACGTAGATGCCGTGCTCTTTCGCCTTGCCGGCGATGCGGTCGGTGTGCTCGTTCGGGATCTCGATCGCGAGCTTCTGCAGCAGCTCGGCCACCGTCTCGAACACGGGCGCCGCGTGGGCGAACTCCGGAAACACCACGAGCCGCACCGGCAGGAACGGCGCGGCACCCAGGAGGGCCGAGTCGATCATGCTCAGCATGCGGTCGGTGTTCGCCCGCATCTGCGCGCGCTCGATCGGGTTCGTCAGGTCGGTCTGGCAGGCCGCGGCCGAGTAGCGGATGGGGTCCATGGCCTTACTCCGGCGCCGTCGCCAGGAGCGCCGCCAAAAGCCGCGGCACGGGCGCCGTCACGAGCCGCGTCTGGTAGCGGTCCATGAGGCGCCGGCGCTCCTCGGTCATCGGGTAGGCCTCGGGGGCCGTGTAGGGATAGCGGCTCATGGCGTGGAACGGAAGCGGGCCCAGGCTGTCGGGCGTCGCCGAGTTCATGTCCATCTCCTTGCTGTAGCCGTCCGAGAAGAAGAGGAAGGTGCGGCGCATGCCCCGAGGCGTCTCGGGCAGGGCTGCTGCGTCGAACGCGAGCGCCAGTGCGTCGCCGGGCTTCGAGACCACGAAGCTGTCGTCGCTCTGCGCGAGCAGCTCCAAGACGTCGCCCAGGCGCGTGTAGCGGCCCGGGAACACCTTCCAGGGCGAGACGGCGGAGACGCGGCCGAAGTCGTACCCGAAGGGCTCGCGGCCATCGTGGGAGACCGCGGCCGAGAACCCTCGCTCGCGCAGCTCCGTCGCCAGCACGGGAACGGGTAACGGATCGAGCGGCACCTCCACGATCTCGCCCACGCGCACCGCGTCGAGGTACACGCGCAGCGTCGTCACGAGGCGCACGCGCCGGCTCTTTCCTTTCCAGATGCCCGTCAGGTCGGCGAGGACGGTCTGCGGCCGACCCACCGGCACACCCACCTGCTCGATGCCCGTGACCCAGCGGCCGTCCTCGTCCTGCACTTGAAGCGTCGGCAATTGGCCCGCGAGGCCCGCCTGGTGGGCCGCGAGGTTGTCGCTCGAGAACGCGTAGTCGGTCCAGCCGGTGAGCAAGAGCGCGGCGCGCTCGGGGACTGCGCCCAGGTCCAGTTCGAGGTGGTGGCGCCGGGCGAAGCCGCGGATTCGCTCCAGGGGCAGGTCGTCGGCGAAGCGGCGGTCCAGGGATGACAGACGGGCGAGCACGTCGTGCCCGCGCTCGTTCCAGGCGCCGCGAAGCCCGCGCGCGCCGCGGACGGCGTAGAGCCGGTGCGGCTTCGGGGGAAACGTCATGCCCTCGAAGGGATGGACTTCGACGTCGGCGGGATGATCGACGGCGAAGAGGGCGAGCCGATCTACGAACAGCGCCTCCTCCAGCTCGTTCGTCACGCGCAGCTCGAAGCGCCCGCCCCGCGAACGGAGCTGTTCATCCGAGAGCCGCACATACTCGACCGGGTCCGGGACGTTGTAGGTGCCGGGGGCGAGCAGGTAGCCCATTTCGCCGCCGCCCATGAAATCGGTGACGAATTCGAAGCGCTCGCCGTCCCAGGCATACAGGAACGGGCACGAGGAGGGCTTGCGGTCCAGCTCCTTGACCGCGAGCCGGAGCGGCTGCCGCGCTGCCGGCTCCGCGAGCAGCTCCGTCTGGAGCACGCCCGAGGGCCACAACACGCGCACCGCATCGGCCGTCGCGCGCCCGCCGAGCCCGAAGCTCACGCCGGCCGGCGCCGGCATCGGCGTCGCCGCGTAGGTCTCGAGCTTCTGCTGCAGGCTGCCCGCTCGCAGCTCGACCTTCGCACCGACGCCGCTGCGGTTGCTGTTGAGGCCGGAGAGGGTCACCTCCAGCCGGCCGCTCGCCTCGCCGCCGCGGCTTTCGAGGATGCGCAGCTCGCCGGACGCAAGGCGCAGCACCAGGTCGGTATCCGCATCGCCGTCGAGGTCGCCTGCGGCCAGGCTGGCGCCGGCGAGGGACGCGGCCAGCGAGCCGAGTGCGGCCGCGGTCACGTCTTCGATACGCGCGCCCAGGTTTCGTGCGAGTCGCGCACCGGTTCCCGATGTGCTCAGCACGTCGAGCAGGCCGTCGCCGTCGTAGTCGAACAGCGTGGCGGCGCCGGATCCCGACGCGGCCCAGGCGGCGGGGCTGATTCGAAAGCGGCCGGCGCCGTCGCTCGAGGCCAGCAGGTCGCCGCCCTCCGCGCCGAGGAAGAAGTCGGTGAACGAGTCTTTGTTGAGGTCGCCGGCCGCGACCGACCGGAGTCCCACAGCACCCGCCAAGCCCGCCTCGGCGGCCATGTCGCGGAAGCCGCGGTCGCGCTGGTTCCGCAGCAGACGGAGCCCGCCCGGTCCGACCTGCAGAAGGTCCAGGTCGCGCCCGTTGTCGTAGTCGGTGGGGACGAGGGCCAGCGCGCCGTCGGACGCCGCCGCCAGGCCCAGGCTCGCGGCGACTTCCTTGAAGGTCGCTGCGCCCGCGTTCTGCAACAGCCGCAGCGGGCCGCTGCGGCCGGCCAGGGCCACGTCGAGATCGCCGTCGTGGTCGAAGTCGCCGAAGGCGGCCGTCTCAGCGGGGACGCGGGCCTCGGCCCCGAGGCCGTCGCTCTTGTCGGAGAAGCCCAAAGGGCCGCGCAGCAGCAGCGACAGGCCGGCGGGCCGCAGCACCAGCAGGTCGGGCCGCCCGTCGTTGTCCAGGTCCCCCGCGACCGCGCCGAGCGCCGGCTGTCCTGGATCAAGGCCCAGGCTGCGAGTCGCGTCCTCGAACCGGCCGCCGTCGTTTCGCAGCAGCCCCTGGCCCGTGCCACCCGCGACGTAGAGGTCCAGGTCGCCGTCGGCGTCGGCGTCGAAGAGCGCGACGCGTCCGGGCCCGACCGGCGGCGCCGCGGTCCCGAGAGCGCCCCGCGTCACGTCCTCGAACCGCACCGCGGGTGTCTTTGCGTCCACCAGGTCGGCCTCGGCTCCGGTCGGCAGCAGGGCCTCGGCGTAGCGGCCCTGCTCGGGGTAGTTCTGGCCGATCAGCGTGCCGTATCCGGCATCGCGCACCTCGCGGAAGCGCTGGAGCTGCGGCTCGCCCTGTTCGGGGCGCCCGGAGCGGACGAAGGCCAGGCCCAGGTTGTAGAGCGCGGTGGCGCTGTACGGTTCGCTGCGCAGGGCGGCTTGGAACTCCGCGACGGCGCCGTCGTAGTCGCGGGCCTGGAGCAGGAGCTGGCCGAGGTTGATGTGCGAGCCGACGTCCGACGGGTCGATCGCGAGCAGGGCGCGGAAGGCCGCCTGGGCGTCTTCGGTCCGGCCCTGGCCGCGCGCGACGAGCCCCGCGACGTAGTGGGCCTGGGGCAGGTCGGGACGCGCCTGCACCGCGGCGCGCGCCTCGGTCTCGGCCGCGGCGAGGTCGGGCACGTTGTAGAGGGCGATCGCCCGGTTGACGCGGGCCACGACGAGGCCGGGATCGAGGCGCAGGGCGCTGGAGAACGCCTCGGCCGCCTCGGCGTGGCGATACTGCTCGAGCAGCGCCACGCCGCGGTTGTTCGCCCTGAAGGCATCCTCGCGCACCTCGCGCGGCACGGGCGCGGCAGCGGCGAGTGCCAGGCACGCGGCAGCCGCGGCCGCGAGGGTCGAACGTGGGGTCAAGCGCGCCTCCGGCCCTGCGTATAGCACAGTTGGGCGAGGAAGAAACGGCGGGAGGAGAGGCTGTGTTGCACCTCTCCTCCCGCGGGCGGCGCCCGTTTCCGGGCGCGTCAGGTCAGAACTGGAAGCGAACGGCGAACTGCAGGTTGCGCGGCTGCCAGTTGGGCGCGGTGCTCGTGATGAACCCGGCGTTCGCGTTGTTGTTGCCCGGCACGCCGATGTTGCTGTCGGGGTTGTTGTGGTTCACGTGGTTCAGCACGTTCTGCGCCTCGACGCGCAGCTCGAGGCGGTTGTCGCCCCGGATGTTGAAGCGCTTGAAGAGCGAGGCGTCCACGTTCCAGTAGCCGGGGCCGTGGAACTCGTTCCTGGGCAGGTCGCCGAAGGTGCCGCGCGCCGGACGGCCGAAGGCGCTGCCCGTGCTGCCGATGGGGGTCACGTTGAAGTACGGGCTCGTCAACCCGTCGCCGCTGCCGACCTGCGCGTCGCCGATCAGGTCGGGGCGGTCCGGGCCCGTGTCGCCGTCGGCGCCACGGTCGCGGTAGCTCACGTTGAAGGGCAGCCCGCTCTGGATCGTCACGTTGGTGTTGAACTGCCAGCCGCCCACGATGGCCTCGGCGATGCCCGAGGCGTCGGTCATGTACCTCCGGCCCTTGCCGAAGGGCAGGTCCACGTTGGAGGCCAGGACGAACACGTGCTTGCGGATGAAGTTCGCCGGCCCGTAGTTGACGTCCGGGTCGATGAAGAAGTAGTCGCCGTCGTTGTTCTTGTGGCTCTGCAGCGTGTAGTGGGCCAGCAGCGAGTAGCCGTTCGAGAAGCGCTTGGTCACCTTCGACTGCAGGGAGTTGTAGCGGCTCTTGCCGGTGTTGCTGAAGTAGTCGATGCCCTGGGTCCAGCCGAAGGCGCCCGACAGGCCGTCCACCGTCTGCACGTTGCCGTTGAAGAACGGCCGGCGCTGGTTCTGGTTCAGGGTCCCGAAGCCCTCGAGCGTCGGCTGGTTGGTGTTGGTCGCCGGGTTGTCGCCGAAGAAGCCGTTGCCCCGGTTGCCGACGTAGGCCAGCTCCACCGACATCGACTCGGAAAGCTCGCGCTGCACGGTGATGTTGTAAGCGTCCACGTGGGACAGGTTCTGCTCGTCGGGCAGCAGGCGGGCGAAGATGCCGTTGGGCAGCGCGACGCGTCCGTTGGCACCCACCGCGGGGAAGATCGGCGCCGCCGGGCCCTGCGCCAAGGTGAACACGCTCTGGAAGTTGTTGGGCGGGTTCAACTCCTGGACGGCGAGCACGGGCAGGTTCTGGGTGACGGCGTGGCCGAAGGTCGATCCGAACACGCCGATGTCGTAGCTGCGCCCGTAGCCGGCCCGGATCACGGTCTTGGGGTCGGTCTGATAGGTCACGCCGATGCGGGGCGCCCAGTTGATCTTGTTCTGGACGTTGCCCTTCAGGTCGATGTCGCCCACGCCGCCGACGCGGATCTCACCGGTCTGGATGTCGAGCCAGCCGCCGTTGCCGGCCTCGTTGACCGCCTGGGGGTTGATGATGTCCGCCCGCAGGCCGTAGTTCAGGGTCAGCTTGTTGTTCACGCGCCAGGTGTCCTGCACGTAGAAGAACTCGCGCCACTGGGTCTCGCGGGCGTCGGTGCTGGCGCTCACGTAGCGGCGGAAGGACTGGGTGTTGCCCAGCAGGAAGCTGGCGAGGCCCATGCCGCCGCCGCTCGGTCCGCGGGTGCCGTTCTCGTTGAAGTAGAGCTGGCCCGAACGGTGGGCGTCGCTGGGCACGCGCAGGTTGTAGGCGCGCCGGATGTCGACGCCGAACTTGACGGTGTGGCTGGTGCCCATGAGCTTGGTCAGGTTCGCGACGAACTGGTACTGCTTCTCGTGCTCGGCCAGCGGGCAGTTGCAACGGCCGGCATCGAGGCCCGAGCCGAAGCGCATCTGCGCCGTGCCGCCGTTCAGCTCGAAGAAGGGCAGGCCCGAGGTGAAGGTGTTGTCGAGGTTGAGGCCGGGGATGCCCGCGTCGGAGGCCGGTGTCGTGCCGAAGTCGTTGGGCAGCACGTCGACGCCGTACTTGAAGAAGCCCAGGCGCACGTCGAGCACCATGGTGTTGCTGAGCGTGTAGTCGGCGCCCAAGGCCACGCTGTGGTTGCGCACCTGGGACTTGCCGCCCAGGCTCACCAGCTCCTGGCCGCCGCCCGCGCCGAAGGCCTGGGGCCCGTCGATGTCATACTTGGCGTAGCTGTAGCGCGCGAACAGGTTGAAGCGCTCGTTCATGCGGCCGTCGAAGCGGGTGTTGATCTGGTCCTTGTTGAACTTCTCCGAGCCCGAGGCCACGAAGTTGTCGCGTGTCCCGTTGTTCGAACCCGGGGCGTTCGGCAGCGGGATCAGGTTCAGGATCGCCAGGGCCTGGGGCGACAGCCGGTTCGTCGGGATGATGTTCCCGTCGAACTGGTCGCGGCTTCCGGGGACGCCGGTGGCCGGGTCGAAGATGTCGACGCCGTAGGCGCTGAGGTTGCCGCCCCTGGCCGCGGCCGTCGGAACGGTCAAGAGCCGCGAACCGCCGATGTTGGCGCGGATGCCCTCGTAGTCGCCGAAGAAGAACCACTTGTTCTTCTGGATCGGGCCGCCGATGGAGCCGCCGAACTGGTCGCGCTTGGACTTGGGGATCAGGCGGCCGGTGAGGGGATCGGCCTGAAACTGGGTGAAGGGGTTGCGGGCCTGGAAGCGGTCGCGCTGCGCGAACTCGAACAGGCTGCCGTGGAACTCGTTGGTGCCCGACTTGGTCTGCACCGAGACGACACCGGCGATGGCCTGTCCGAACTCGGCGTCGTAGTTCTGCGAGGTGATCTTGGTCTCGCCGATGGCCTCCAGCGTGGGGTTGATCACGATGATGCCCAGGATCGGGTCACGGTTGTCCGTGCCGTCGAGCTGGTAGCCGGTGCCGCTGAAGGTCTGCCCATTCACGACGGTCTGGGTCGAGCCCTGGGGGTTCTCGCTGGCGGCGTGACCCCAGGACTGCTGCTGGGTGCCGGGGGTCAGGAGCAGGAACTTGGTGAAGTTGCGGTCGAGGATGGGCAGCTCGGTGATCTGCTTGGTGTCGAAGACGGTCGCCACGTCGGCGCGGTCGGTCTTCAGGAGCTGGCCTTCGGCGGAGCTGACCGTGACCTCCTCGGTCAGTGCGCCGACTTCGAGGCGCAAGTCCACCTTGGTCTGGGTGTCGACGTTCACCACCACCCTTGACACGAGCTTGGGCTTGAAGCCCGACAGCTCGGCGCGCACCGAGTAGAGACCCGGCAGCAGGCGGTCCTTGGCATAGAAGCCCGATTCGTTCGTGACGACGCTGTCCTCGACCTGTCGATCGAGGCTCTTGATGACGATCGTCGTGCCCGGGATCGCCGCGGCCGTGGAGTCGTCTACGACGCCGGCAATGCTGCCGTAGACGGCTTGAGCCTGTGCGGTGGGCGCGAGTGCGGCAAGAGCGCAGAGCAACGCCGCGAGCCGAACGCGGCTGTGTAGCTGAACCATTCGTCCCTCCCCCTGAGCCGCCTCGCCAGGCGGCTTCGTCGAATTTTCGACGAACGTGTGACGGGCAGCATATGCGGAGTCAGGGGGAGCCTGTCAAGTTTTTTCGAAAACGTTTTCCATGTTGCTGGTCTGAGACTTGGGGGGATATGCTTGCGGCCCCCGGGGAGCCCTGCTGGATGCCTATACCGACGTCCGCCCGCTTCGTCTGCCTCGTCGGCCTGGGGTTGGCCGCCGCAGGAACCATGGCCGAGGAGGCGCCGACCCCGCGTTTCGATCTGCCTCAGGGCCGTCTGCGCCTCGACGCTGCATCGCATGCCGGCCGGTTCTTCGCCGTGACCGGCCGGAGAGCGGCGGCCTTTGGCTACGAGAACCGCGGCCTGGAAGCGTGGGCCTATCCGCTGAAGCTGGTGGACGATTTGCGCCTCGCGTTCCGAGTCAAGGGCTATCCGCTGGAGATCGAGGCCGGCGACGCGCTGGCCTCGGTGAGCGTTCGACCCGAGGCCACGGTCTTCACGTACTCCCACGCGGCCTTCACCGTTCGACAGGTCGTCTTCGCTCCCGTGGACGAACCGGCCGTGGTGATCCTGCTGGACATCGATTCGGCGCTGCCCATGACGGTGCTCGGGTCGTTCCGGCCCCGCCTCAAGCTCATGTGGCCCGCCGGACTGATGACCGCCAACGTCGAATGGGACGAGAAGGCGTCGCGCTACGTGCTCACCGAGGAATCGAAGCGTTTCGTGGGGATCGTCGGCTCGCCCGGGGCGGTGGACCTGTCGGTGATGCCCTACCAGGAAGAGCCCAAGGACGTCCCGTTGCGCTTCTCGATCGACGTGCCGGTGACCGAACAGCGCCGCCGCTTCGTGCCGATCGTGGTCTCGGGCGGAGTGAAGGGGAAGGACGATGCGCGCCAGGCCTATGATCGGCTGCTGGCAGAGGTCCGTCCGCTCTACGAGAAGAACGTCGCCCACCAGGCGGCCCTGCTCGAGCACACAGTTTCGATCGCGACGCCCGATGCGCGCCTCGACCTGGCGTTCGACTGGGCGCGCGTGGGCATCGACCGGGGCCTGGTCACGAACCCGCTGCTCGGCAGCGGCTTCCTGGCCGGGTTCCGGACCTCCGGGGACAGCGAACGACCGGGCTTCGCGTGGCTGTTCGGCCGGGACGCCCTGTGGACGGCCTTCGCCACCACCGGCTACGGCGACTGGGACGCCACCCGCACGTCGCTCGACTTCCTCGGATCGCACCAGAGGAAGGACGGCAAGATCCCCCACGAGATCTCCCAGAGCGCGACGCTCCTGCCGTGGTTCGACCACTACGAGTACCCGTGGAACAGCGCGGACGCGACGCCGCTTTTCGTCGTAGCCCACGCCGACTACTACAGCGCCTCCGGCGACCGCGCGTTCCTGACGCGCTCGTGGCCGCGCATCCTGGCGGCCTGGCGCTTCACGGCCGGCACCGACACCGACGGAAACGGCCTCGTCGAGAACACGAAGTTCGGCCACGGCTGGGTGGAGGGCGGCGCCTTGTACCCGGCCCACGAGGAGATCTACCAGCAGGGCGCCTGGGTGGCGGCCTGCGCGGCGCTGTCGGAGCTGGCCGAGCCGATGGGCGACCCCAGGGCCGGCGCCGCCGCGCGGGCCTGGGGCGAGCGCACGCGGGCGGCGATCGAGAAGACCTACTGGCTCGAGGACCGCGGCTTCTACGCCTTCGCCACCGCGCGACCCCGCGAGAAACCGCCCGAGGCGGAGCCGGGCCCCTATCGCGAGCGGCGCCAGGCCCGCATGGAGGCGCTGGCCGGCGGCGGGATCGTGGACGAGGACACCGTGATGCCGGCCGTGCCCGGCCTGTGGGGCGTGCTGGACCCGGCGCGGATGCAGGCCACCCTCGATCGTCTGGGCGGAGCCGGGCTCGCCACCGACTGGGGCACGCGCCTGCTCTCGAACAAAAGCCAGATCTACGATCCGCTGTCGTACCACTACGGTTCCGTCTGGCCGCTGTTCACGGGCTGGTCGTCCCTGGCCGCCTACCGTTACGGACGGCCTGCGGTCGGGTACCAGGCCCTGATGGCGAATGCGCTGCTCACGGAACAGGGTGCCCTGGGCTCCGTGACCGAGCTTCTGTCGGGCGACTACGCGGCGCCCTTCGGCCGCTCGTCCCACCACCAGATCTGGTCGCAGGCGATGGTGGTCTCGCCCGTGCTGCGCGGCCTGTTCGGCATCGAGGGACGGGATGCGGGCCGCAGCCTCGTGTTCGCGCCGCAACTGCCGCCCGACTGGCCCGCGGCCGCAGTGCGCAACGTCGCGGTGGGGGCCGGACGCTGCGATCTCGAGGCGAAGCGCGACACGGGCCGGCTGCGCCTGGGCCTGCGCTGCCGTGGGAGCGCGCCGCAGCGCTTCCTCGTCGCGCCGGCGCTACCGCTCGACGCCGTCGTGCGGGCGGTGAAGGCCGGGGACCGGACCCTCGCCCACGAGATCGTGCGCGAGGGCGACGTGCAGCGCGTGCGGGTGGCGGTCGAGGGTCCGGGAGCCGAGGCCACGGTCGAGATCGGCTTCGACGAAGGGAGCGAGGCGTGGGTACCCGCGACGCCCGCGGCGCCTGGGGCGCGCAGCCGAGGGCTCCGGCTCTTGCGCTCGCGGGCCGAAGGAGGCGCGCTGCGCCTGGTGGTGGAGGGTCGTGCCCGCGGCGACGATACGCTGCGCGTGCGCGCGCCGCGCCGCCCGGGCGACGCCCCGGGAGCGCGCGTGACCCCCCTGGGCGACTCTCAGTGGCAGGTGGCGCTCGCGTTCGACGGCGCGCCGGGCGAGTACCAGCGCCGCAACATCGAGCTGCCGCTGCCGTGAAGCGCAAGCGCCCCGTCTCGATCCACGACGTCGCGCGGCGGGCCGGGGTGTCGCCGGGGACCGTGTCGCGGGCCATGGCCGGCCGCGCGGGAATCCACGTGGACACCCGCCAGCGCGTGCTCGACGCCGTCGGGGAGCTGCGCTATCAGCCCAACCGCGCGGCCCAGCGCCTCTCGACCGGACGCCACCTCGCGATCGCTGTGATCGTGCCGTTCTTCACGACGGCACCCGTCTCGGCACGCCTGAACGGCGCGGTGAAGGTCCTGGCCGATACGCCCTACGACCTCATCATCCACAACGTGACGACACTCGAGCAGCGCGCCGCCTGCTTCCAGGAGATCCCACACCGCCAGCAGGCCGACGGAGTGCTGATCATCTCGCTCTCGCCCCGGGATGCCTGCGAGGTCGAGTCGCTGCGCAGGGCCGAGGTGCCCGTGGTGCTGATCGACGCCGACCATCCCGACGTGGTCGCGACGCCGCGGGTGGTGATCGACGACGTGGGCGGCGGGCGCGCGGCCACCGAGCACCTGCTCCGGCTCGGACACCGGCGCATCGGCTTCGTCGGCGACGTCAGCGACAACGCGTTCTACTTCATCTGGAGCCGCGATCGGCTGCTGGGCTATCGCCAGGCCCTGGCGGCGGCGGGCGTGCCGGAGCGGCCGGAGTATCGCGCCGAAGGCGAGCCGTCGCGGGAGGGCGCCCGTGCCCTCGCGGAAGCGATGCTCCGTTCCCACGACCGGCCGACCGCCATCGTGGCCGCGAGCGACACCCAGGCCGTCGGCGTGCTGGAGGCGGCGCGAGAGCTGGGGCTGCGCGTTCCCGAGCAGCTCTCCGTGATCGGATACGACGACATCGAGCTGGCTCAGGTCGTGGGCCTCACCACCATGCGCCAGCCCCTGGAGCACTCGGGCCGTCGCGGCACCGAGCTCCTCCTCGGCGCCATGCACGGCGGCACGCAGGCCGCGCCGCGCGAGGTGCTGTTGTCGGAGCTGGTGGTGCGCGCGACCACGGCCGCCCCGCCCTCCTGAGGCGCGAGCTGGCTGCTAGGGCCGTTCGCGGATCACTAGCTGCTGGCGCGCGCCCACGTCGCGGAGGACCTCGACCGCACCGCTGGGCCAGCGCACCTCGACGCTGTCGGCCCGCGTGGCGGAGCCCAGGCCGAAGTGGAGCCGCAGCTCGTCGTGCGAGTAGTAGCTCGACTGGCTCAGGAGCGGACGGCTCTGGCGCCGCCCGCCGGCTGTCACGGTCACCGTCGCACCGAGGGCCGAGCGATTGGAGCGCGTCCCGACCAGCGTCAGCTCGAGCCAGAAATTGCCGCCGGCATAGTCGTTGCGCAAGAGCGACGGCGGCTCGTTCATGTTCATGACCAGGGCATCCACGTCGCCGTCGTTGTCGTAGTCGCCGAAGGCGACGCCGCGGCTCGAACGCGGCATCGTGGCACCGGGACCGCTGTGCGCCGAGACGTCGTCGAAGCGGACCCCGTCGCGGTTGCGGAACACGACCTTCGGCCCGCGGTGGGGATAGCCGGGCAGCCGCGTCTCGATCTCGGGGTACACGTTGCCGGTGGCGTAGAACACCTCGGGCCAGCCGTCGTTGTCGAGGTCGGGCATGCCTGCGCCCCACTCGACGTAGCGGTTCTGCACGCCCAGGCCCAGCGCCCCCGCCACGTCCTCGAACTGCCCGCGGCCCAGGCCGCGGTAGAGCGCCGGGATGTCGTCGGCGAAGTGGGTCTTCAGCAGATCGAGGACGCCGTTGCGGTCGAAGTCGCCGACCGCCAGGCCCATCCCGGCCTGCTCGTTCCCCAGCTCGGACACGGCGGAACCGCTGGCGAGGGCCACGTCGGTGAAGGTGCCGTCGTGGTTGTTCCGATACAGGATCGCGGCGGTCGTGTCGCAGGCGACGTAGATGTCGGTCCAGGAGTCGCCGTCGAAGTCGGCGGCGGCCGCCGTCATCGAATAGCGTCCCGTCACCTTCGCGATGCCCGAGGCCTCCGACACGTCGCGGAAGCGGCCGTCGCCCTGGTTGTGGAAGAGCTGGTTCACGTCGGTGGGCAGGCCCTTCGGGCCGCAGTTCACCGGGATTCCCTTCCAGAGGCAGTTCTGGCCCTGGCCCGGCTCCTGCGCCGTGCCTAAGTCGAAGACGAGGTAGTTCGAGACGAACAGGTCGAGCTTGCCGTCGCGGTCGTAGTCGAGGAATGAGCAGCCCGAGCCCCAGCGCGGGCCGGCCGCCGCGAGGCCGGCCTCGGCCGTCACGTCGCGGAAACGCCCGCGCACGTTGCGGTACAGCACGTTGCGCCCGTAGTAGGTCAGGAACAGGTCGGTCCAGCCGTCGTTGTCGAAGTCGCCCGCGCACACCGACGACGCCCAGCCGGTGCGCCGGAGGCCCGCCGCGTCGGTCACGTCGGCGAAGCTCCCGTCGCGGCGGTTGCGGTACAGGCGATTGGTCGGGGCCGTGCCCGGGGGGAAGATCGCGTCGTGCCGCGCTGCGTCGTGCAGCCGCGTGCCCGACAGCACCAGCGCGTCGGACCAGCCGTCGTTGTCGTAGTCGACGAAGGCCGTGCCCGCGCCGTTTGTCTCGATGATGAAGCGCTTGCGCTCCGTGCCGCCGTAGACCGAGGGATGCACGAGGCCCGCCTCGACCGAGACGTCCACCAGGCGGACGGGCCAGCTTGGTTCGGAGGCGGCGCCCACCAGGACGGCGCTGGCCAGCAGGAGGACCGCGTGCCTCAACGTGCCGCGGGCCCCTGCAGTCGCGCGGCGATGTCCAGCTCCTTCTGCGCCTCGTCGGCGCGCCCCATCTGCTGCAGGAGCTGGCCGAGCAGGTAGTGGGCGGTCCTGTTGTTGGGGTCGTACTCCACTGCTCGCCGCAGCATGCCTTCGGCCGTGGCGGGCTGCCCCTTCTTCGTGTACGCGCGGCCCAGCAGGATGTAGGGCGCGCTGTAGAACGGGTTGATCCAGACCGAGCGCTGCAGGGCGGCGATCGCCTCGTCCCACGCCTGCTGGCGCAGGTACGCATCCCCGAGCTGGCTCCAGGCCATCGCGTTGCCGGGGGAGAGTGCTAGCTCCTGCCGCGTGCGCTCGACGGCTTCGGGCAGCCGGCCGCGGAACAGGGCGATCTGGCCCAGCAGCAGGCTGACCTGGGGCAGCGTCGCGTCCTTGGCGAGCGCCAGCTGCAGTTCGCCCTCGGCCTGGTTCTCCTGCTGCGCGCGCAGCATCATCTGCGCGGCCAGCAGATGGGCTGCGGCCGAATCGGGAAGCACGCCGAAGTTGCGCGCGAACGCGGCGCGCGCCTCGTTCGGCTTCTGGACCTGGATGTAGGCATTGCCCAGGATGTGGAGCAGCTCGAGGTTGTCGGGCGCCCACTGCCGCGTCTCCTCGAGGAACGGGATCGAGTCCGCGATGCGCCCGGCGAGGTAGTGGGACAGGCCCAGCACCTGCACGGCCTCGCGCCTCTCGACGCTGCCGGCTTCGAGTTTCGCGACCAGCGGCCGGAGCCGCTCGATCGCGCCCAGCGCGTTCCCCGAATGGTAGTGCGCGACCCCGAGCGCGAGCGCCACGCGCGGGTCGCCGCCGTCGAGGCCCTCGAGCCGCTGGATGGCGGCCGCGGGCTTGTCCTGGGCCAGCAGGGCGCGCGCCTGGGCCACGGCGTCCGACGTGACGTCCACGGCGAGCAGCAACAGCACCATGGCGGCCGTCACTGCGTCCTCACCGTGATCCGGTCCGCCGCGGCCCGGCCCGAACCCTCGCCCAGCGTCAGGATGCGGTCCACCGCGACGTCGTGCCACTCCTCGACGAGACCGCTCGGCCAGCGCACTTCGAGGAGCGAGACCTTCGTGGCCGTGCCCAGGCCGAAGTGCACGCGCAGGTCGTTCTGCGAAATGTAGCTGCCGCCGCCCCGTACCTCCTGATGCTGCGCGCCCCCAGCCGTCACGCAGCGCACGCGCGCGCCGATGGCGCTGCGGTTCGAGCGCGTGCCCACGAGCTTCAGCGCGAGCCAGTGGTTGCCCGAGCGCACGTCGAGGCGGTAGAGGTCCGGCGTGGCGTTGACGTTGTTGACGAGTGCGTCCAGGTCGCCGTCGTTGTCGTAGTCGCCGAAGGCCGTGCCGCGGCCCGGACGCGGGTCCGCGACCGGCTTGCCCAGCGCGAGGGTCACGTCGTCGAAGCGACCGTTCTTCAGGTTGCGATAGATCACCTTGCGCTGCGCGTAGGCCGCTTCGGTCGGGAGCTGCCACACCTCGGGGTACACGTGACCGTTGGTGAGGAAGACGTCGAGCCAGCCGTCGTTGTCGAGGTCCACGAAGCCCGCGCCCCAGCCCAGCCATTTCGTGTTGACTCCCATGCCGCCCGCGTAGGTGCGGTCCTCGCAGAAGCCGTTGCCGGTGTTGGCGTAGAGGGTGGAGGTGTCGCCCGCGAAGTTGCTCTTGAAGATGTCCATGGTCCCGTTGCGATCGTAGTCCCCGATGCCCACGCCCATGCCCGCCTGGTTCTTGCCGTCCAGGCTCAGCGCGCAGCCGGCCTGAAGGGCCACGTCTGTGAAACCGCCGCGGCCGTCGTTGCGGTACAGCGTGCTCGGGCTCGAGTCGTTGGCCACGTAGAGGTCGGGCCAGCCGTCGGCGTCGAAGTCGAGCGTGCTGACGCCGAGGCCGTAGGTACCGCGAGCCTTCAGGATCCCCGCGCGCTCCGACACGTCCTCGAAGCCAAAATCGCCGCGGTTGCGGTACAGGACGTTCTTGCCTCCGGTCAGTCCCGGCGGCCCGCAGGCGACCGGGATGCCCTTGTAGCGGCACAGGCCCGACTCGGGCAGCGGGGCCGTCGCGAGATCCAGGTCGATGTAGTTGGCGGCGAAGATGTCGAGCCGGCCGTCGCCGTCGTAGTCCACGAACGCGCAGCCAGTGCCCCAGCGCGTGCGCGGGTCCAACAAGCCGGCCTTCTCGGTCACGTCGGCGAAGCGGCCGTCGCCTTCGTTGCGAAACAGCCGATTCTGCCCGTAGTACGTGACGTACAGGTCCTCGCGCCCGTCGTTGTCGTAGTCGCCCACGCAGGCGCCCTGGCCCCAGCCGCTCCTCCCGAGGCCGGAGCGCGCGGTCACGTCCTCGAAGCGGCCGTTGCGCCGGTTGCGGTAGAGGTGGTGGATCGGCTCCTGCCCCTTCGGGAAGCCCTCGAGCCGCGTGCCGTTGACCAGGAAGGCGTCGAGCCAGCCGTCGCCGTCGAAGTCGAGGAACGCGGCGCCGCAGCCCGTGGTCTCGAGCAGGTACTTGTTGCTCTTCTCGCCGCCGAACACGGTGAGCGCCTGAAGGCCCGCATCCTTCGCAACCTCGGTGAACGCGAAGGGCAGGGTCGGCTCCGCGGCCGCGGCGGCCAGCGCGATGATCCCCGACGCCGCGAGCGCTCGCTTCACTCGGCGGGGGCGTCCGGGAGCCACGGGGCCAGGCGTCGCGCGGCCTCGAAGTGCGTGCGCGCGTCGTCCCGCGAGCCCTGGCGCCACAACGCCAGGGCGAGCTCGTGATGGGCCGCCGCCAGGTCGGGCGCCAGGCGCACCGCCTCGCGCAGGCTCGCCAGAGCGCCGGCGACGTCGCTCGCCAGCAAGCGCCGCTTGCCCAGGTCGATGGCGAACGCCGCGGCCTGGGCATCGGTCTTCTTCTTCGTGAGGCGCTCGGCTTCGGCCAGCGCCGCGGCCGCGCCCGCGGCGTCGCCTTGGCGCTGCAGGATCTGGCCCACGCTCATGTGGGCCTCGGCCAGGCCGGGCTGGTCGTGGATCGCCCTGCGGAACGCGAGAAGCGCGGCGTCCATGTCGCCTTGCGCCCGCGCGATCGTCCCCAGCAGGTAGTGGGCTTCGGGGAAGTCGGGCCGCCTTGCGATCGCGGTGCGCAGCGCCGTGGCCGCCTCGTCCGGACGGTTCGTCTGCCAGAGCACGACGCCGAGCGTGTAGGGCGGATCGGGGAGGCTTTGGTCGAACTCGAGCGCCCGGCGCAGCGCCCCCTCGGCTCCGGCGAAGTCGTCCTTCTGCTTCAGCGCCAGGCCGAGGTTGTAGAAGGCCGTGGCCTTGTCGGGATGGAGCGCAACCAGCTCCCGGTAGATGGCGACGGCAGCGTCGAGGTCGCCCTTCTGGAGCAGGGCGCTGCCGAGGTTCTGGCGCGGCTCGGGATCCTCCGGGTAGTCGGCCACCAGGGCGCGCAGCGTGGCGATGGCCTCGTCGGCGTCGCCGCCAAAGCTCAGCGCGAGGCCCAGGTTCTGGCGCGCGTCCTTCGAGCGCGGGTCGAGCCTTGCGGCCTCGCGCAGGGCCGAGACGGCGCCTTTCGCGTCGCCCATCTGCTGCAGCATCACGCCGAGCTGCAGGTGGGCGGCGGGGATCTTGGGGTTCAACTCGATGGCCCGGCGCAGCTCCGCCAGGGCCGCGCGCTGTTCACCGATGCCCTTCAGGCACAGGCTCAAGTAGTAGCGCGCCTCGGCGTGGCGCGGGTCCAGGGCCACTGCTGATCGCATCGCGATCAGCGCGCTCTGCACGTCGCCCGTCCACCAGAGCGTCGCGCCCAGGTGGTACTGCGCGTCGAACAGCTTCGGATCGGCTTCCGTCGCGCGCCGGAACTCGTCCAGGGCTTCGGCGGTCCGGCCCAGTTGGCCCAGCACCCAGCCGAGGCGGTCGTGGGCGGCCGCCATGCGCGGCGCCTGACGCAGCGCCTCGCGATAGGCGACCTCCGCCGACGCGAGCTCGCCCGCCTTTTCGTGACGCAGGCCGGCTTCGTAGCGGGCGCGGGCGGCGGGCGACGGCGCGGCCGGCGCCTGTGCCAGGAGCAGCGCGATCAGCACCAGCGCCATCGTGCGATCGTAGCATCGTACAATCCCGGCCATGCGGCGTGGCTTCGTGGCGGCGGCGGTCTTCGCGTCTCTTCTCTGTGCTCCAGGCCGCGCCCACGCGGGCTGGAACTCCCTTGGGGCCATGCCCGCTCCGGAGCGCGAGGGCGATGCCCTCGTGTTCAAGAACGCGCAGGGCATCGTCTCCGTGCAGGCCGTCGCCCCGGACATCGTGCGCGTGCGCTTCGCGCCTTCGGCCCGCTTCGGCCGCGACCAGTCCTACGCCGTGGCGAACCGCGAGCTCGGAGCTCCGGGAGCGGCGGTCGAGGTGGGCACGCGGCAGTCCACGATCCGAACCGCGCAGCTTCGAGTGACGATCGCACACGATCCGTTCCGCATCGCCGTGCACGACGCGCAGGGGAACCTGGTCGACCAGGACGACCCGGAGCGCGGCATCGGCGTCGCGGGCACGCAGGTCAAGGTCTGGAAGACGCTGCGCCCCGACGAGCACGTCTACGGCCTGGGCGAGAAGAACGGCCGGCTCTCGAAGCGCGGGCCGCACATGAACGGCGGCACGTACGTGATGTGGACGACCGACGCGTACGACTACGCCGACGACACCGATCCGCTCTACGTGTCGATCCCGTTCTACCTGGTCGTGCAGAAGGGCCGCGCCCACGGCGTCTTTCTCGACAACACCTTCCGCAGCGTCTTCGACATCGGCCACGAGTCCACGGACCGCCTGTCCTTCGGGGCCGAGGACGGTGAGCTGGACTACTACCTGATCTACGGGCCGGCGCCGAAGCGCGTGATCGAGCGCTACACCGCCCTGACCGGGCGCATGCCGCTGCCGCCGCGTTGGTCGCTCGGCTTCAACCAGTGCCGCTACAGCTACTACCCGGAGTCGCGGGTGCGCTTCATCGCCGACAACTTCCGCGAGCGCAAGATCCCCGCCGACGTGCTGTGGCTCGACATCCACTACCTCGACGGCTACAACCCGTTCACCTGGGACAAAGAGCGGTTCCCCGACCCTAAGAAGATGATCGCGGACCTGCGGCGGCAGGGCTTCCAGGTGGTGACGATCGTGGACCCGCATCCGAAGAAGCAGCCGGGCTGGTGGGTCTACGACACGGGCCTGAGGGCCGACGCGTTCGTGAAGAAGCGGGACGGCAGCATCTACGAGGCGCCGGTGTGGCCGAGCAACGCGGAGAAGAACCCGGGGATGAGCGTGTTCCCGGACTTCAGCAAGCCGGCGGGGCGCGACTGGTGGGGCGGGCTCTTCAAGTTCTACACGGACGACGGTGTCGCGGGCATCTGGAACGACATGAACGAGCCGGCGGTGTTCGTGGATCCCTTCCACACCATGGACAACGACGCGCGCTTCGACAACGAGGGCCAGCCGAGCGACGCGCGCGAGCTGCACAACGTCTACGGCCTGCTCAACACGCGCGCGACATACGAGGGCCTGCTGAAGCTGAAGCCCAGGGAGCGGCCCTTCGTGCTGACCCGCGCGACCTTTGCGGGCGGCCAGCGCTACGCCGCGGCCTGGCCCGGGGACAACAGCTCGGACTGGTCGCAACTGCGGGCTTCGCTTCCGGTGCTGCTGGGCATGGGGCTGTCCGGCCTTTCCTTCGTCGGCAGCGACATCGGCGGCTTCGCCAAGGCGCCCACGGCCGAGCTGGTGACGCGCTGGATGCAGGTCGGCGTGTTCCACCCGTTCATGCGCATGCACACGGAGGTCGGCAGCCCGGACCAGGAGCCCTGGTCCTACGGCCAGCGCCACGAGGCCGTGAACCGGCGTGCCATCGAGCTGCGCTACGAGCTGCTGCCCCACGTCTACGACGCCATGCACGACGCCAGCCAGACGGGCGTGCCTCCGCTGCGGCCGCTCATGCTCGAGTTCCCCGAGGACGCCCGCGCGGCCACGATCCACGACCAGTTCCTGTTCGGGCCCGACCTCCTGGTGGCGCCGGTGCTGCGTGAGGAGGCCCAGTCGCGGAGCGTGTACCTCCCCGCGGGCGATTGGTACGACTTCTGGACCGGGCGCCGCGTGCCCGCCGGCCAGCTCGCCGTCGCGGTCACGCTCGAGAGCCTGCCGATCTTCGTGCGCGGCGGCGCGTTCGTGTTCCGGCAGCCGGTGGTCCAGCACACCGGTGAGATGCCGGGGCAGCCACTGATCGTGGACGTGTACGCCGCGGCGGCCTCCGAGGCCGCCTTCTACGAGGACGACGGCGAGTCGCGCGACTACCTCGAGGGCGCGTTCCTGAAGCGCCGCTTCGCGCAGAAGCGCGCGGGCGGCGCCGTCACGATCGCCGTCGGCGCGGCCGAGGGGAGCTGGCGGCCGAAGCAGCGCGAGCTACGCCTCCGCCTTCCCTGGCCGGGCAGCGCGCCAGCGCGCGTGGGGATCGGCGGGCAGCCCCTCGCGGCGCCCTCCGGCGGCTGGCTGAGAGACGGTTTCCTGACCGTCTCGATCCGCGACCGCTTCGACGCGTTCGAGGTGACGGTCGAGCCCTGACGCCCCGCTCTAGGGGAGGGCCGCGCAGGTGGCGGGGCAGGCGCCCGCCACCGGCGTGATGGCTGCGCCTTTCGGATCCGCGCACACGACGCCGCTGCTGTCGCCGCAGAAGGAGCGCACGCCGGTCTTGCCCGCCTCGACGGGAGTCGCCGTGTAGGCGAAGGCCCGGTAGGCCTTCGCGCCGAGTTTCGTCGGCTTGCCCGGGAAGAAGGCGCGCTTGTAGCCCGACCTGTCGGCGAGGGACGAGAGGCTCGCGTCGATGAACTCGGGCCCGGTGTAGCCGGCCTTGCAGGTCTTCGGCTCGGCCAGGCAGCCGAGGTCCCCGTAGGCACCCTTGTTCGAGGACGACCAGGCCGCCTCGGCGCTGATCACGGTACGGATGTCGCCGATCGCGGCGGATTCGTTGGCCGACACGCGGGCGCGCAGCAGGCTGGGGATGGCGATCGCAGCGACCAGGCCCACACCGGCCGCGCCGCCCCCGGTGCCGGAGGAGCTGATGCGCACCGTGCGCGCCTGCTGCTGGATCTCGATGCTGCTCAGGAAGTCCATCATCGCCTTCTGCTGCGCCTGCTCGGGGGTCGCTGTCTGTTGCGCGGCCTGCATGCGCCCCATGGCGATGCCGCCGCGGATCAGGTCCGCGAAGTTCTTGGCCGTCGCCTCGTCGGCCATCTCGCCGGCGATCTCGATGCCGCCGTCGAACTGCGCTGCCAGGGTGACGCTGCGCGGCAGCGGGAACGGCGGTGGCGGAGCGCCCGGCGCGGGCTTCGCCTTCTCCAGCACCGCCGAGTCCGCCACGACCCACAGCCCGGCGTCGGGCCGCACGCTCTTGAGCAGGGCCAGGAGCGACGGGGACGCCAGGGCGTTGACCTTGCGCGCGCGGTTCTGGAGCGCGCGCTCCACCATGCCCGGGGTTCCCAGGATTATGCTGCCGGCGCCGATGGAGGCGGCGAAGTCGGCCTTCCCGCCCTTGTTCCAGACGAAGAGCGGCGCGCCCTCGACGTCGCGGTGGGCCGGGGTGGCGCCCGCTGCCTTCTGCGACGCCTCGAGGGCGGCGCCGATCTTGGCGGCGTCGAAGCGGCCCACGGCGATCATGCCGACCGCGGGTTCCTTCGCGCCGAGGTCGCCCACGACCATCGCCACGCGGTCCACGTCCCGGTCGGGGCGCAGGCCCAGCGTCTGCTCGGCCTCGGCCAGGCCCTTGGCGATGTTGTCGCGCAGCTCGACCTGCATCTTCTCGGCCTGGTCCTTGGGCAGGGCCTCCGAGGCACTGACGATCTGGCCGCTCTCGAGTTGTGCCCAGGTCTGGCTGGCGAACAGCGCCTTGGTGTCCATGCCCATCAGGAAACCCTCGGCGGGCAGCACCTGTGCTTCTGCGGGCAGCGGCCCTGCCGAGGACTGGGCCTGCGCGACCGATGCGAACAGGAGCGCTGTCGCGGCGAACCTCTGACCCATGGGAACCCCCTGAGAAGCTACTGCCGGACGCTGTCGAGGACGATCGCGACGTCCTGGGCGCCGGCCAGCACGCCCTTGGCCATGCCTTCGAGATCGCCCTTGGCCGGGATGGCGTCGCCAGTCTGCGACAGGCGCGCTGTGAGGTCCAGGCGGCCCTCGAAACTCGTGCCTTCGGTCATGGCGTCCGCGGCGGAGATCGAGAACGCGAGAGGCAAACCGGGCCGCTCCTCTTTACGCACCGCCACGATCTGCCCGGCCTGGTTGCGGGCGATGATGAAGAGCGCCACGCCGCTCCTGGAGCCGAGCGCGGACGCCAGGCTCACGCGTCCGGCCACCGTGGCGCCGGCGGGCGCCGCGGCGCTGGTGCCGCCGATGGGCGGATGGCCCGGCGGCAGGTCCGACGCGACGCCCGGCGCCGCATCCCGGGAGGTGAGCGGGCGCAAGCCTCCGTAGGCCGGCGCTGCCGACGGCGAGGCGGCGGGTGGCGCCACGGATCGCGGCGCGCTGTCGCGGCAGGCTGCCGCGAGCACCATCAGCATCATCGACAGCAGACGGGAGCGTGTCATCGGGCTTCGCGGCCCGGGACGCGCTTGATGGTGCAGCCGAAGGCCTTGGTTTCTTTGAGCCGGATCTCGCGGCCTTCCAGCAGCGCATCCACCGCCGCCCCGAGATCCGCGCTCGGCACGGAGCTGCCGGACCGGTCTTCGTCGATGCGGCCGCGGTAGCGCAGCGTCCAGCCGGCGTCGAACACGTACACCTCCGGGGCCACCTGGGCGCCGAGCTGATCGGCCTTGGCGTTGCCTTCGTCCTTGAGGACCAGGAAATCGAGGCCGTTCTGTTTCGCGTGCTGGACGACCCGGTCCCGGGTCTCGTGCCGGTTCGAGTTGATCCCGACGAACGCGACGCCCTTCGCTGCGTACTCCTTCGCGAAGGCGGCCATGCGGGCGTTGTAGGCGTTGGAGACGGGGCACTCGGTCGCGATGAACGCCAGCACGAAGGCCTTGCGCCCTTGCAGCGACGCGAGCTCCGCGAACGGCTGGAGCTTCTGGCCGATCGCCAGCGGGCCGGGGGAGGCAGTCGGCGTGAGAAGCAGAAGCGCCGCGAAAGCCGGGAGGCTGTGCACGCGCCTATTCTAGTCCGGCGCTTCGAAGCGTCGCGGCGTCGACGCGGCCGCCGAGGGCCTGGGCCCGCCGCAGCGCCGCGCGCGCATCCTCGTCGCGGCCCTTGCGCAGCAGGGCGCGTCCCAGGTTCGCGGGGTACACGGCCTCGCCCGGAGCCCTGCGGCACGCGTCTTCGTACAGCGGGATCGCCTCGTCCACGCGTCCTTGCTGCAAGAGCGCCGTCGCCAGGTTGCCGAGGAAGGCGGCGTTGCGCGGATCCAGCTGGGCCGCGCGCCGGAAGGCGGCCTCCGCATCGGCCAGGCGGCCGGCGCGAGCGTGACTGATGCCGAGGCTGCTCCAGGCGTCGGCGTAGTTCGGGTCGAGGGCGACGGCCTTCTCCACGGCGGCCTGCGCCTCCGCGGGGCGGCCCTTGGCGCTCCAGGCGAACCACAGGTTGCGCAGCGCCTGCGGGTAACGCGGCTCCAGCGCGATCGCCCGCTCGAACGCGGCGATCGCCTCGTCCACACGGCCCAGGTCGAGGAGTGCCGTGCCCAGGCCGTCGTGCACGAAGGGATGTTCGGGGCGCAGCTTCGCCGACTCCTGGTGCTGGCGCACCGCGTCCTCGACCCGGCCCGCGGCGCGATAGGCGTTGCCGAGATTCGTGTGGGCCGTCGCCGAGGCGCCGGGGTGCGAGTTGACCACGCGCTCCCACAGCGTGACCGAGTCCTTCCAGGTCGCGATCTGGTCTCGCGTCAGCAGCGTGCACGCAGCGAGCGCCAACGCGGCGGCGCCCAGCAGCGCGGGCCGCGACGCGAGCAGGGCTCCCGCCAGCAGGAACGGTCCCACGAGCGGCAGGTACGTGTAGCGATCGGCGTGCAGTTGCTCGCCCACCTGGACGAGGCCGAGCACCGGCGCCAGCATCACGAGGTAGGACGCGAGCGCCGCGCTCCAGTACCCGCGCGTCCCGCTGCCCTTCCACAGCGCGAGCGCGCCGAGGGCGCACACCACGAGGGTCGCGCCCAGGGTCTGCGCCGTGTAGGTCCCTCCCTCGATCGGGCCGATCGGGTAGAAGGGCAAGAGGTCCGACGGCCACAGCGCCTGCACGAGGTACGTGACCAGCGAGCGCAAGGCGTTCATGACGCGGAACGGAGCGGGCACGCCCTCGAGGGGAGCTACGGCGCCGCCCTCGCTCTGGGCCGCGACGGTCACGAGCGCCGATACGCCCGCGATGGCGAACAGCGGCCACTTCTCGACGACGGCTGCGCGCGCCTCGCGGGGCAGGCGGCCCAGCGGCCACAGGTCGAGCACCAGCAGCAGGAACGGGAAGGTCATCGCCATCGGCTTGGACAAGAGCGACAGCAGGAAGCACAGCAGCGCGAGGCGCCGCCGCAGCCGCTGCTCTTTCGGGTTCGCGAAGCTCCCGAGCCAGGCGAGCAGGCCCAGCAGGTAGAACGCTGCGTACAGCACGTCCTTGCGCTCGCTGACCCAGGCCACCGACTCCACGTGCAGGGGGTGCAGGGCGAAGAGGAGGGCCGCCACGGTCGCGGCCGCCAGCCCGTGTGCCGGATCGGGCGCCGCCTGTTTCGTGCGGCGCGCGGCGTCGAAGAGAGCCAGGCCCAGGAGCAGCACCAGGGCCGCGTTCGCGCCGTGCAGCGCGACGCTCGCCAGGTGGTGGGCGCGCGGGTCGAGGCCGGCCGCCTGGTAGACGAGGGCGTGGGAGAGCCAGGTGAGGGGGATCCAGTTGCCCGTGTGGAACGTCGAGAGCATCCAGCGCCCGGCCTCGGCGTCGAGCTTCCGGATGCTGAGGTTCTCGGTCAGCACTTGCGGGTCGTCCCAGCTCACGAAGCCGTTGTCGAGTGCAGGCAGGTAGACGAGGAACGAGAGTGCGGCGACGGCCAGACACAGGCCGACGCGGCGCCTCACGCCGGCGGCGCTGGCTTCAGCAGCTCCGGCAGCTCGCGCACGAAGGCGCTGCGCGCCAGCACGCGGGTGGCGCCCGCGGCCAGGGCGGCCTGGGCGCGCTCGGCGTGGACGTGGCTGAAGAAGCCCAGCACGGGCACGTCGTGTCCGACCGGATCGGCTCGGAGCAGGCGGATGGCCTCTTCGGCCTTGAGACGCGGGCTGTCGAGGTCGGCCACCACCAGCGGCGCGTCGGCACCAAGGCAGGCCTCGACGAGGGCCGACGCGCTGCGCACGACCGTGAGCTCGGCTCCTGCCGCGGCCTCGCGGATCCGGCTCAGGAACATCAGGTCGTCCACGAGCACCACGAGCGTCATGCTCGTCTCCAGCAGGCTAGGCGACGTCGAATCGGTCGAGGTTCATCACCCTGTTCCACGCCGCCACGAAGTCCTGGACGAACTGCGCCTGCGCGTCCGAGCTGGCGTAGACCTCCGCAAACGCCCGGAGCTCCGAGTTCGAACCGAAGACGAGATCGACGCGGGTGCCGGTCCACTTCCGCTGGCCCGTCTTCCGATCGCGTCCTTCGAACACGTCGTTGGCGTCCGAGGTCGCCTTCCACTCGGTGCCCATGTCGAGCAGGTTCACGAAGAAGTCGTTGGTGAGCGTCTCCGGCCGTTTGGTGAAGACGCCGTGCTGCGAACTGGCGACATTGGCGTTCAGCGCGCGCATCCCGCCGACGAGCACCGTCAGCTCCGGCGCGGTCAGCGTCAGCAGTTGCGCCTTGTCGATCAGCATCGCCTCGGCCGAAACGGTCTGCTTGCCCTTGTGGTAGTTGCGGAAGCCGTCGGCGATCGGCTCCAGCACCGCGAACGACTCGACGTCGGTCTGCGCCTGCGACGCGTCCGTGCGTCCCGGCGTGAAGGGAACCGTCACGTTGACGCCGGCGTTTCTCGCTGCCTGCTCGACGCCGGCGCAGCCGCCGAGCACGATCATGTCGGCGAGGGAGACCTGCTTGGCTCCGGCCGCCTTGTTGAACTCGCCCTGGATGCCCGTGAGCGTCTTCAGCACTTTCGCGAGCTGCGCGGGCTGGTTCGCTTCCCAGTCCTTCTGCGGGGCGAGACGGATGCGCGCGCCGTTCGCGCCGCCGCGCTTGTCCGAGCCGCGGAACGTGGACGCCGACGCCCAGGCCGTCGAGACCAGCTCCGAGACGGACAGCCCCGAAGCCAGGACCTTGGCTTTCAGCGCGGCGACGTCCTTGTCGTCGATGAGCTTGTGGTCGAGCGCGGGGACCGGATCCTGCCAGATCAGCTCTTCCTTGGGGACCTCGGGTCCGAGGTAGCGCACGCGCGGGCCCATGTCGCGGTGCGTGAGCTTGAACCAGGCGCGCGCGAAGGCGTCCGCGAACTGGTCCGGGTGCTCCATGAAGCGGCGCGAGATCTTCTCGTAGGCCGGGTCGAAGCGCAGCGAGAGATCGGTGGTGAGCATCGCAGGGGCGTTGCGCTTCGACTTGTCGTGGGCGTCGGGCACCGTGCCCGCGCCCGCGCCGTTCTTCGGCCTCCACTGGTGCGCGCCGGCCGGGCTCTTCGTCAGCTCCCAGTCGTAGGAGAACAGGTGCTTGAAGTAGTCGCCGCTCCACTTCGCCGGCGTGGTGGTCCAGGTGACTTCCAGGCCGCTGCTGACGGTGTCAGCGCCCCGGCCCGTGCCGAAGTTGCTCACCCAGCCGAATCCCTGCGCCTGGACCTCGAACGCCTCCGGATCGGGTCCCTTGTGGGACTCGGGGGCGGCGCCGTGGGCCTTGCCGAAGGTGTGGCCGCCGGCGATCAGGGCGACCGTCTCCTCGTCGTTCATCGCCATGCGCCGGAAGGTCTCGCGGATGTCCCGGGCCGCGGCCACCGGATCCGGGTTGCCGTTCGGGCCTTGCGGGTTGACGTAGATCAGGCCCATCTGCACGGCGCCCAGCGGGTTCTCGAGGTTGCGGTCGCCGGTGTAGCGCTTGTCCTGCAGCCACTCGGTCTCCGCGCCCCAGTAGACGTCGTGATCCGGCTCCCACACGTCCTTGCGGCCGCCGCCGAAGCCGAAGGTCTTGAAGCCCATGGTCTCCAGCGCGACGTTGCCGGTCAGGATCATCAGGTCCGCCCAGGAGATCTTGCGGCCGTACTTCCCCTTGATCGGCCAGAGCAGGCGGCGCGCCTTGTCCAGGCTGACGTTGTCCGGCCAGCTGTTGAGCGGCGCGAAGCGCTGCTGGCCCCGGCCGCCCCCGCCGCGGCCGTCGTGGATCCGGTAGGTGCCGGCGCTGTGCCACGCCATGCGGATGAAAAACGGACCGTAGTGGCCGAAGTCCGCGGGCCACCAGTCCTGCGAATCCGTCATCAGCGCCGCGAGATCCTTCTTGAGGGCCGCGTAGTCGAGGCTCTTGAACTCCTTGGCGTAGTCGAAGTCCTCGCCCATCGGATCGGACTTGGACGAATGGGCATGCAGGAGGTCCATCCGCAACTGCTTCGGCCACCAGTCGCGGTTCGACGTGCCGCCCCCGGCGGCGTGATTGAACGGGCACTTCGCTTCGGTCTTTTCGCTACCCATGGAGGGCTCCTATCGCGCTCGATGTCACGGCGCGAGTCTGGCGGAAATGCCTTGAACGGTCCAGCGACAAATCTTGGTTACAATGATCGACTCTCTCGATTGAGCCAATGCCCAGCCTTCCTACCCTGCGCCAGCTCGCCTACCTCGTGGCGCTCTCGGAGCGCCTGAACTTCCGCCTCGCGGCCGAAGCGCAGTTCGTGACTCAGTCTACGCTGTCCGCCGGCATCAAGGAACTGGAGACGCTGCTGGGCGTACAGCTCGTCGAGCGCGACAAGCGCCACGTGCGGCTCACCGCCGTGGGCGAGGACGCCGTCGCGCGCGCGCGCGAGCTCTTGGCCGCGGCGACGGACCTGGCGGAGGCCGCCCGCTCGGCGACACGACCCTTGACCGGGCCGCTGCGCCTCGGCGCGATCCCCACGATCGCGCCCTACCTCCTGCCCGGCGTGCTTCCGGCCCTGCGGCGCGCCCACGGAGAACTGAAGCTCTACCTGCGCGAAGACCTCACGAGGCGCCTTCTCGACCGGCTGAGCGGGGGCGGCCTCGACGTCGCGCTGATCGCGCTGCCCTTCGATACCGGCGACCTCTACGTGCGCGAGCTGTGGAAGGACGAGTTCTCGTTCGTGGCACGCAAAGGCGATCCCGCGGTCCGGGACAAGCACGTCACGCTCCGAGGCATCGACACCGGCGACTTGCTGCTGCTGGAAGAAGGGCACTGCTTGCGCGACCACGCCATCGCCGCCTGCGGTCCCCGCCGCGGCGGCCGGGAGCCCCGCGTCGAGGCCACCAGCCTGACGACCCTGATCCAAATGGTCGAAGGCGGGCTGGGCGTGACGCTGCTGCCCGCGATCACCCTCGAGGCCGGCCTTCTCAGGGGCACGCGCCTCGTGGCGCGCCCGTTTTCGCCGCCGGCGCCATCGCGAACCCTGGCGCTGGTGGCTCGGCGCACCTCTCCGCGCCGCCGCGACGCGGATCTCCTCGCGGAGTTCATCCTGGAGCAGCACTGCCGCTCGGGGCGATAGCGCTCACAGTTCCACCCAACGGGCCGTGTGGCCCGCCTGGGCGCGACGCAGGACGAGCATGGCGGCGGCCAGGTCCTCGACGGCGAGACCCAGCGACTTGAAGAGCGTGATCTCGGCCGGCGACGTGCGACCCGGGTGGCGGCCCACGAGGACGTCCCCCAGCTCGGCGCGGATGTGCCCTTCGCGGATGGCACCCTCGCGCAGCGCCAGGAGATAGTCGCCCGCCTCGTTCTCCGCGGATTCCCGGCGATCGACGAAAAGCGCTGCGGCGGCCACGGTCGCGCCGTCCACCTCGCGCCGGTCGGGAAGGCTGGCGCCGACCACGTTGAGATGCGCGCCTTCGGAGAGCCACTCACGCTCCATGACGGGCACGGCCGAGCTGGTGGCGGTGACCACGAGGTCGGCGCCGCGCACGGCGTCGACGGCGCAGGCCACTGCCTCAATCGGAAAGTCGAAGTGGCCCGCCTGGCGCCCAACGAAAGCGCGCGCGTGTTCCGGGTCTCGGCTCGTCACGCGGACGCGCCTTACAGCGCGCACGCACGCGATCGCCTCGAGATGGGTGCCCGCCTGGACGCCCGAGCCCAGGATCGCGAGGTCGCCTGCGTCGGGTAGCGCCAAGGCGCGCGTCGCGACTGCGGAAACGGCGGCGGTGCGGATCGCGGTGACAGCGCTCGCGTCGAGCACGGCGAGCGGCTGGCCCGTCTCGCCGCTGAACAGCATCACGGCGCCCTGGTGGGCCTCCAGGCCGTGGGCGGCGTTGCCGTGGAACACGCCCACCGCCTTGACGCCGAACGCCGGCTCCGATCCGCCGCGCCACGACGGCATCACGGCCAGCAGGCCCGGGGCGTCCGCGGGCCGCAGGACCGCGCGCAGGGGCTGCAGCGCCTCGCCCCGGGCGAGTGCCACCAGCACTTCGCCCATGGCCTCGATGCACGCGTCCATGGGGAGGAGCCGCGCGACCTCGGATGCGCCGGCGACGAGGAGCTTCACGGCGCGAACGGTATCACGCGACTACAATCGGCTCGGCCATGCCGGATGACCCGAAGCCCCCGGTCGGACCGGTCAACTCCCTCGAAGTGCCGCGCTTCGCCGGACCCACGACCTTCGCTCGGCTGCCGCGGCGCGACGAGGTCTCCCGCTGCGACGTCGCGATCGTCGGCGTGCCCTTCGACAGCGGCGTCACCTATCGCCCCGGGGCGCGCTTCGGGCCGGCGGCCGTCCGGCAGGGCTCGCGCCTGCTGCGCCCCTACCATCCGGGCCTCGACGTGCAGCCGTTCGCCGCCCAGCAGGTCGCTGACGCCGGCGACATCGCGTGCAATCCCTTCGACATCCTGGAGGCGATCAAACAGATCGAAGCCGGGGCCGACGCCGTGCTGGCCGCGAGCCGGCACTTCGTCGCGATCGGGGGCGACCACACCATCGCGCTGCCGCTGCTGCGGGCGGTGAAGAGGCGCTTCGGGGCCGTGGCACTCCTGCACTTCGACGCGCACCTCGACACCTGGGACACGTATTTCGGCGCCGCCTACACCCACGGCACGCCGTTCCGCCGCGCCTTCGAGGAGGGCCTGCTGCTGCCCGAACGCTCGATCCACGTCGGCATCCGCGGGCCGCTGTTCTCGCCCCAGGACCTGGTGGACGACGCGGGCTTCGGCTTCCGCATCGTCACGGCCATGGACCTGGAGACGCTCGGCGTCAAAGGCGTCGTCGAACGCGTGGCCGCGCGTGTGGGCGGCGCGCCGCTGTACGTCTCGATCGACATCGACGTCCTGGATCCGGCCGCGGCGCCAGGCACCGGGACGCCCGAGGCCGGCGGCCTCACCAGCCGCGAGCTGCTCGGCATCCTGCGCGGGCTACGCGGGCAGCGGCTGGTGGCGGCGGACGTCGTCGAAGTCTCGCCCGCCTACGACCACGCCGAGGTCACCGCGATCGCCGCGGCCCACGTGGCCTACGAGCTGGTCTCGCTCTTCGCGGCGGGCTGAAGCGGGGTCGCCTTCTCGCGGGCGGCCGAGTTGAGCATGGCCCAGGCCGTGTAGAGCACCACCACGGCCACCAGCCAGCGCAGCGTCACGATCGGCAGCGACTTCACGATGAAGGCGGCGATCAGCACGGCCGGCACGCCACCCAGCGCGAGCCCCAGGGCGGGCTTGAGGCTGTAGCAGTTCTTCTCGAAGAAGCGGAAGCTGCCCACCGGCATCAGGAACGCGCAGGAGCCCATCATGATCGGGAAGGCGGTGATCGGGCTCATGCCAAGCAGGCTGACCAGGATCATGCAGGGCCCGTACAGGCCGATGCCGAGCGTCATGAGCGCACCCAGCACGAAGTTCCCGACCATGCCGATCGCCAGCTTCGCTCCGGACAGGCCCAGCGCCTCGCCGCCGCCGGGCAGCAGGCCCAGGTTGGTCAGGCTGAACAGCGTGGCGGCGATCAGCAGCGCGATGCCCATCCCGATCTGGACCTGGCGGCGCGGCAGGCCGGCCACGACACCGGCGCCCAGCCACGCCCCCGCCACGGACGCCGCGATCAGGCCCACCAGGGTGGGCATCTCGACCTGCACCATTGCAATGAAGATGAAGGCCTGGGCCAAGGTAGGCGGCGTGTGCCCCACGTTGAGCGTGCCGGGGATGCGTTCGTCGGGCACGAGCTTCAGCAGCTTGTAGAGCGACGTCGTCTGCGCGAAGGACCCGATGCCGAGCGTGTCGAAGAAGTTCGTGCCGAAGCCGATGGCGGTCTCGGCCGGGCTGGGCCAGCCCGCGCCGCCGGACTTGCGCGCGTGGCGGAACCAGGCGACGGCGTAGGCGACGCCGATGACGCCGAGGACGACGAACAGCAGCAGCTTGGCGTTGGGCACGGCGGGCATTCTAGGTCAGGTCGCGCCCGGAAGCGGGCGAGGCGGCCGCTACGGCGTCAGGAACTCGTCCTTCGGGAACAGATCCGTGTTCACGCCGGCCTGCGAGCGGGCCGAAGAAGGCTCGACGGGCTTCGCGCCGCGCAGGACGACCACCAGCTCCTGCGTGAGCTGCGGTCCCAGGTAGGCGCTGACCTCGGCCGATTCCAGGCGTTCGCGCCAGGCGCCGCGGTCGAAGGGGATCGGCCAGGGGCTGCCGACCAGGATCGTCTCGCCGGCGGCCGTCAGCTCGATCGCGTGCTTGAAGGCGCGCGTGAAGCTGGCGTACACGCGGTCGGTCGGCGCCCAGGTGCAGACGACGCCGCGCCTCTTGAGGCGCCGCGCGCAGGCCTCGAAGAACTCGAGCGAATACAGGTTGCCGCTGCCCGCGCTGTGCGGCCGCAGAGCGTCGGCCTCGATCATGTCGTAGAGGCGGCCCTCGTGCTCCAGGCCGCTGCGGCCGTCGTCGAGGACCATGCGAAAGCGGCCGTCGCCCAGCAGGCGGCGCAGCGGCTCGTAGGGATAGCGGCCGAGCAGCTCGTGGAGCAACGGCGGCTGGGAGCGCAGCAGCTCGAACACCGTGACGTTGCGCGTCTCGCGCCGGCAGGCCGCGGCCCACGCGGTGTCTCCCGAGCCGAGGCCGATGAGCGCCACGTCCTCAGGCGCCCGATGCACGAGGACGGGCAGAGCACCGAGGTACGAGTGGGCGCTGCCGAATGGCAGGTGGCTGTTGCCCTTGCCGTTCACCGACAGGCGCCAGCGCTCGCCCCCGCCCTCGGAGAGGATGGCCGACACGCCGCTCGCGTCCTCGGCCAGCAGCGCATCCTGGCGCGGCCAACCGTGGAGCAGCGCCCACAGCGCGGCGTTCACGGGCAGCGCCGCTGCCATCGCGACGAGGGCCAGGGCCAGCCCGGCGAAAGCGCCACGTCGATGCCCCTGCCGCAGTCCCAGGAGCGCGAAAGCGGCGGCGATGAGGCACAGCCCGCGCAGGCTGCCGCTCGTGCCCACGTGCTCGAGGGCCAAGAGCCCCACCACCAGGCTGCCCGCAACGCAGCCGCCGATGTTGGCCGCCTGCAGCATGCCGACCTTGCGGCCGCTGGTGCGCACGTCGTCGTGGACCGCGCGCTGCAGGATCGGGAAGGTGAGGCCCATCAGGAAGGTCGGCACTCCGAACAGGTACAGCGGCAAGAGCGCATAGAGGCGCAGCATCACGGGTAGCGCGCCCGTGTCGCCGAGCGTCACGCCCTCGTACAGCCTCCAGTAGTCGTGGTAGCCCTGCAGCCAGCCCGCAGGCAGCCACACCGGGATCGCCACGGCCAGCGCCGAGACCAGCATCAGCGCGCACTGGCACAGCAGGAACGCGGTCAACGGGTGCCGCAGCCGCGGCGCCCAGCGCGCCCCGGCCAGGGCACCGGCGCCGCAGCCGAGCAGGTAGATCGCGAGCAGCGTGCCGAAGGTGAAGGCGGACGACTTGACCGCCACGTCCATGATCCGGAACCACAGGATCTCCAGGGCCAGGGCCACGAAGCCGCTGGTGGCATACAGGGCGAGCCACAGGGAGAAGGGATGCGCGCCCGGCCGCTCGGCGTCGGGCGGCATCGACTCGTGGCTCTCGGCAGTGTCGGCTTCGGGCGTGCGCCGCGCGAGGTACAGGGCCGCCAGGCCCACCGTGAGGTTGGCGGCCGCCGCCACCCACACGGCGCCGCGGATGCCCATCAGCCGGACGAGGACCCACGGCGTCAAAAGGGCACCGGTCGCGGCGCCCAGGACGTTCACGCCGTACAGGTTGCCGATGCTGCGCGAGGCCCCGGCCGCGTCGCGCACGACGGCGCGCACCAGCAGCGGCAGCGACATGCCCATCAGGCCCGTGGGCAGCAGGAGCGTCAGGAAATGGGCGACGCCCGCCCGCCACGGCGCCGCGTACAGCCACGCGGCGCGGGCGTAGAGCAGGTCGTAGAGCAAGAGCGTGCTGAACGCGCCGAACAGGCCGATGCCGATCTCGACAAAGGCGAAGAGCTGGAGCGCGCGCCGGGGCGACACGCGGGTGGACCACAGGCCCGCCAGGTGGCTTCCGATGCCCAGGCCGGCCATGAAGGCGCCCACGATCATGGCCACCGAGTAGATGCCGACGCCGCTGCCCAGGGCCAGGATGCGCTGCCACGCCGTCTGGTACACCAGGGCCGCCAGGCCGCTCAGGAAGAACAGAAGCAGGACGAGGGCCGCGTTCAAAGCCGCCCATTCTACCCGCATATAATGGCCGCGCCTTGGCTTGGAGAACGCCGCTCCTCGTCGCGAGCCTTCTCCGCCGGCTCGCGTGGCGGGCCAAGCATGCGGTCAAGGGCGTTCAGGACTACGTGCTGCTGTCGGCCCGCGGCACCTCCGCTCTGCTCACGCGCCCACGCTACCCGAACGAGATCCTGGCGCAGATGGACAGCCTGGGCGTCGGCTCGCTCTCGATCGTGATCCTGACCGGCCTGTTCACCGGCATGGTGCTGGCCCTGCAGTCGGCCGCCAGCCTGGACGTGTTCGGAGCGCGGCCCTACGTGGGCCGCCTGGTGTGCGTCTCGATGGTGCGCGAGCTGGGCCCCGTGCTGACGGCGCTCATGGTCACGGGCCGCGTGGGATCGGGCATGGCGGCGGAGTTGGGCTCGATGGTGGTGACGCAGCAGATCGACGCCCTGCGCGTGCTGGGCACGGACCCGATCCGCAAGCTGGTCGCGCCGCGCATCGCCGCGGGCGTGATCATGGTGCCGGTGCTGACCGTGCTGTCCGACATGCTAGGCATCTTCGGTGCCGGGCTCATCAGCATCTTCAACCTCAAGCTGTCCTGGGAATACTACTGGCGCTCGGTGGGCAGCGCGCTGGTGGTCAACGACATCGTGATGGGCCTGACCAAGCCCGTGGCCTTCGGCTATATCCTCGCTACGGTCGGCTGCTACACGGGCCTGTCCACGACGGGCGGCACCCAGGGCGTGGGGCTTTCGACCACGCGCTCCGTCGTGGTGGCCTCGGTGCTGATCCTGGCGTCGGACTTCTTCATGACCAAGGTCCTGCTGATCCTGTTCCCGGTGGTCTAATGAGCGAGATCTTCCGCAAGATCCAGGAAGCCACCCAGGACGTCGCGGATCGCGCCCGGGACGTGGCGGAGATGCTCGGCGTCTCTGCGGGAGAGCAGCCGCCCGAGGCGCAGCGCGCCGCCGAGGAGCCCATCGTGTCCTTCCGCGACGTCGAGCTCGCCTTCGACCGCCCGATCCTGCGCGGCGTCAGCTTCGACCTGCACGCCGGGGCCACCAAGATCGTGCTGGGCGGTTCGGGATCGGGCAAGACCACCATCCTGCGCCTGATGCTGGGCCTCTTGAAGCCCGACGCGGGCTCGATCCGCGTGGACGGCACCGACATCGCGAGCCTGGACGAGGACGGCCTGCGCCGCGTGCGCTTGAAGATCGGCATGGTGTTCCAGGAGGGGGCGCTGTTCGATTCGATGAGCGTCGCCGACAACGTGGGCTACCGGCTGGTGGAGGACGCCGTGGCGGAGGACGTGGTCGCCGCGCGGGTCGCGGAGATCCTGGGCTTCGTGGGCCTCGGGGCCCACGCCGACAAGGGGCCCGCCGAGCTGTCGGGGGGGCAGCGCCGGCGCGTGGCTTTCGCGCGGGCGCTCGCGCCCGGCCCGGCCATCATGCTCTACGACGAGCCCACCACGGGCCTCGACCCGATCACGGCCACCACCATCACCGACCTGATCGTGAAGGTGCGCGACCTGGACGGCGCGACCTCGATCCTGGTCACGCACCAACTGCGCGACGCCTTCAACGTGGCCCGCAGCTTCGTGAGGAAGCAGGGCGACGAGTTCCTGTTCGAGCGCATCGAGGACTTCTCGAAGCTGGCGGGGACCGAGTTCCTGATGCTGCGCGAGGGCAGTGTCGTGTTCGAGGGCTCGCCCCACGAGCTGGTCTCATCCCGCGATCCCTACATTCGCGAGTTCTTGAGCTGAGGTAGCCATGGCCGACAAGTCGAAGGTGCTCACGTGGACGGAGCTGCGGGTCGGTGTGGTGGTGCTGGTGAGCCTGGCGGTGCTCGCCTTCTCGATCCTGTACATCGGCAGCGGCGGCGGTTCGCCCTTCTCGGCGAAGTACCACGTGAAGGCGCTGATGTCCGACGTGAACGGCCTGAAGTCCGGGGCGCCGGTGCGCCTGGGCGGCGTCGAGGTGGGCCACGTCACGCGGGTGGATTTCGCGCCCGCCGGAAGCGGGGGCCTGGTCGAGGTGGTGATGCGCCTGGACGCAGGCCGGGTGTCCGGCAAGATCACCACCGAGAGCGAGGCGGCGCTGGGGTCCCTGGGGCTGCTCGGGGAGAAGGCCGTGGACATCACCGCCTCCGACCGCGGCCGCGCGCTCCAGGACGGCGACTTCCTCGCCTCGGCTACCGAAGACCCCTTCAAGGGGCTGCTCTCGGACGCCTCGGACTCGACGGCCCACCTGCGGCGCATCCTCTCGCGCATGGACGCCGGCGAGGGCCTGATCGGCAAGGCGCTGCGCGACGAAGAGCTCTACGATCGCATGCTGGACGTGAGCGTCCGGCTGCAGAACGTCATCACCAAGCTGGAGTCCGACAAGGGACCCCTGGGTCGCATGGTCAACGACGAAGCCATGGCGGGCCAGCTCGGCGCCTCGGCCAAGAGCCTGGAAGCCATCCTGACGCGCATCGACTCAGGCCAGGGAGCCCTGGGCACGCTCACCAGGGACGAGGAGTTCTCGAAGGAGCTGAAGTCGCTCACCCGCAGCCTGGGCGAGATCTCGGGCCGCCTGGCGCGGGGCGAGGGCACGGCCGGACGCCTGCTGAAGGACGACGCGCTCTTCGATCGCCTGGACGGGGTCTCGACGCGCCTCGACTCCATCCTCACGCGCCTGGAGAACGGCGAGGGCAGCGCCGGCCGTCTGCTCCAGGATCCCGACGTCTACAACAACCTCGCCGCCGCCCTCAAGGAAGTGCGGGGCCTGGTGGCCGACGTGCGGGCGGATCCGAAGAGGTACTTGCGGCTGAAGCTGAGCCTGTTCTAATCTGGCGGTTCACGTTCGAGGAGGACTCATGAGCGATGATCGCGGAACCGGAGCCTCTGGAATCATCCTGTCGTTCCTGATGGGGGGACTGACGGGCGCTGCGCTGGCGATCCTGTTCGCGCCCCGCTCGGGACGCGAGACGCGCGAGCTGCTCTCCGACAAGTTGAAGGAGGGCGCCGAGAAGGGCCGCGACCTGCGCGAGCGGGCGGGGCAGAAGAGCCGCGAGATCCTGGAGGACGCCTCGGACTACGTCGACCGCACCCGCGAGACCCTGGAACGCCGCAAGGAGCGCGTGGCGGCCGCGGTCGAGGCGGGGCGGCAGGCGTACCGGGAGGAAAAGGAGAAGATGTAGCTGTCCATGGAGACCTGGGGCCTCGTCTTTCTCGGCATCATCGCCCTGGCGTCGATCGTCCAGGCGGGCTTCCTGATCGGCCTGGCCCTGGCAGGGCGCAAGCTTTCCCGGCGCGTGACCGACTTGCAGGAGCGCGTCGAACGCGACCTGCGCCCCACCCTGGACAACCTCTCGCGCGTCACCCGCAACCTGGCCGAGGTCACCGACCTCTCGGTGCTGCAGGTGCGGCGCGTGGACGGCCTGCTGGCCGACACCATCGACAAGATCGAGGAGACCACCACCCTGATCCGGCAGGTGGTGCTGAGGCCCATCGGGCCGCTGGTGGACATCGCGGCGTTCTTCAAGGGCTTGCGCCGCGGGCTCGAGGTGTATCAGACCCTGCGGGGCTTCGACCGCCGCGAGCGGCCCGGCCGCGGCGGCGACGTCGAGGACGACGAGCACCTGTTCATCTAGCGCTGCGGGTCGCTGAGGCGAACCGTGACGCGCTCGGCGCCGTCGCGGTGACGCCGAGCCAGCCGCCACAGCATCGCGGCCACGGCCAGGCCGGCGACCGCGAGCAGCGCGTAGAGGTAGCTCGGCGGGTTCTCGAAGATCGTCCTGAAATCGAAGCCCATGGGGCCTCCTTCATAGGCTTCGACAGCGCACCGCGAGTCTGGGTTCCGTGAGCGCCCGCTAGAGCCTCTGCAGCGTGTCCACGGTGCGCTCGCTCCGGACGTTGCCGGTGTTGAGTGTGGTGGCGGGCTCGATCAGCACGATCTCGCACTCGGCCTCCGCGACCGGGCGGTGCTCGACGCCCTTCGGCACCACGATCAGATCGCCGGTCTCCAGCCAGACGCTCCGATCGCGGAACTCCATGCAGAAGCGGCCCTTCACGACCAGGAACAGCTCGTCCTCGCGCTCGTGGTGGTGCCATTCGAAGGCGCCCTGGATCTTCACCACCTTGACCTGATGGTCGTTCAGGTCGGCCACGATGGCAGGCGTCCAGTGCCGGTCCACCCGCGCCAGTTTGCCCGCCAGGTTCACTCTGTCCACTCGTCCTCCGTTTGCCCCTCGAGATCCATGAGCCACGCATCGGCCTGCTCGATCTCACACTCGCTGAATACCGCGAGGCCCGCCTCGCGCAAGAGCGCCGTGGTCAGGCCCTCGCCCGCGCGCCGCGTGCCGCTGAAGCTGCCGTCGTAGACGGAGCGGCTGCCGCACGACGGGCTGCCGTCCTTGAGCACCGCCACGCGGGCACCGGCCCTGCGCGCCGCGTCGAGGGCGGCTTGGGCGCCGCGACGAAAGGCGGGCGTCAGGTCGTTGCCCGCGCGGTCCAGGACGGCAAGGCCCTGGATCTCGGCCGCCGGCCGTGGCACGCCGAGCCCGCCCGCGAGCTCGGGGCAGAACGCGACCACGCGGCCCTGGGCCAGCCAGCGCGCCAGGATCGGGTTCTCGGCCCGGGCATCGCGACCGTCGTAGCGCACCTTCTCGCCCAGCAGGCAGGCGCTGACGAGGACCGGGGCGGCGTTCACGGGCTACTCCAGGCGGTTCTCGTGGGTCGCGATGCACTGCCACGAGCCGTTGCGACGCAGCCAGGTGTCCGTGTATCGGTAGCGGCCCGCAGGACCCTTGCCGCGCGGCGCTGCCGTGTACAGGCCGGTGGCGACCGCGACGTCGGGGCCGTAGACCAGCACGCGGAGGTCGCTGTTCGTGACCGAAGCCAGGGCCTCGAAGTCGGCCGGATAGGCCGCGATGTGCTTGCGCTTGTCGCGCACCTCGCCGTCGGCCAGCGTCGCCACGAAATCGTCGGCCATCAGGCGCTCCAGGATCGCAAGGTCGTGGGTCTCGTAGACGCTGAACCACGCCTTTTCCAGGTCCTCGATCGCTCGCACGATCTCGCGGCGCGCCGGCTCCGATGGCGAAGAGGCACTGGCCGGAGCCAGGGCCAGAAGCGACAGCACGACAGGCGAAAGGAGGGCCATGCGACAAGTCTAGCGCGGTCGGCTTAGTCGGGCAGGGTCAGGATGCGGCCCGTGCCGCCCTGGCCCACGTGGCGCGCGATGCTGCGCTCCAGCACGCCGCGCTGCTCGGGCGAGAAGTCGGTGGTGTCGATCTCGATCGAACCCGAGCGTCCCTGCACCAGCACCGACCCGCCTAGCAGGCTGACCGCGGTGATCTCCTTCCAGGCGAGGCTGGTCGAGCCCAGGAGCCCGCGCGCGCTGAGGCCGGCGTCGGCCGCCTCCACGCGGAACAGCAGCAACTGCAGGCCCACGGCCGTCGGGAGCAGCGCAAGCAGCAGGAGCAGGAGCCGCAGGCGGGGCCGGGGCACGCAGGCCGCGAACAGGCCGAACGCCAGGGCCGCGCCCAGGGCGGCGGCGCCGCGCGTCCACGGGTAGTCGATCGCAATCGCGGCGTTCACCAGCGTGAGGCGCGGCGGGCCCGCGGACAGAACGCCGAGGGCCACGCTCCCGAGCAGGAAGATGGCGCCCAGCAGGACCCGCGTTGAACGGCCGAGTCGGTCGAGAGGCTCGAACACGGCGGGCATTCTATGCGCAAGGGCGGGACGCCCGGGCTGTTGACTCGCGCGGCGCGGGGGAGGGACACTCAGGCCGATGGCCCGCAAGCTGGTCCGCATCGGCGACTTCGTGGAGACGCTTCGTTCTTTCGAGAAGGAGCCGATCACCCGTGACCGCGTCCTCGACTACTGTCGGGAAACCGAGGTGGAGCGCGCGTCGCTGGACCGTTACGCGTTCTTCCGCTCCGAGGCGTACACCCGCAACCTTATCTACCGCGACGAGCAGATCGAGCTGATGGCGGTGTGCTGGCAGCCCGGCCAGCGCACGGTGATCCACACCCACAACGGCCAGCTCGGCTGGATGGCCGTGTCCCAGGGCGCCGTCGCCGTGGTCAACTACAAGTGGCTCGGATGCAACGCGTCCGACAACCAGAACGTCGCGGGCATGGATTGCCTGGCCGGGGCCACCGAGCTGGACCTGGACAGGCGCGAGGTTCAGGAGTGCTATCCCGGCGGCCCCGTGAACACGGTGGACAAGGAGCAGACCATCCACCAGGTCGTGGTACAGGGGCGTGAGTCGGCGTTGTCGCTTCACATCTACAGCCGTCCAATCGACTCGTGCGTGGCCTTCGACCTCGAGAACCGCCGCTGCTACCGGCGCCAGCTCTCGTTCTTCAGCCGCTACGGCGAGGTGGTCGTGACGGAGGGCGACCTCCAGGCGCCGGCGCGTTGAGGGAGAGCGACCGCTTGCCCTCCCGGATCCTCGTCGTCGACGACGACACGCTGGCTCAGCGCACGTTCGAGGAGCTGCTGATGCGCCAGGGCCTGGGCGTCACCTGCGCCGGCAGCGGCGAGGAAGCGCTCGAGCACCTGGCTGAAAACCCCTGCGACCTGGTGCTCCTCGACGTGCGCCTGCCCGGGATCTCGGGCTACGAGGCGTGCGCTTTGATTCGGGAACGCCACGGCCCGGCGCTGCCGGTGCTGATGCTGACCGCCTACGACGACGCCGCGTCGTCGCGCCGCAGCTACGACGCCGGAGCCGACGACTACCTGACGAAGCCGGTGGACCATTCGGCGCTGGTGCTGAAGGTGCGCGCGTTCCTGCGCAGCAAGGCCCTCCACGACGACCTGTTGCGCAGCCGCGAGGAAGCCAGAAACCGGGTGCGCGACCTGGCGCTGCTCCACGAGATCGGCCGCGACTGGTCGCTGATCGAGGAGCCGGAGGCGTTCTACCGCATGGTCACCCAGCGCCTCGCCAACCTGATCGGCGCCCCGATCTGCGTGCTGGCGCTCTACGACGCGGCGACGCGCAGCCTCGAGGCCGCGCTGCCGGCCCACGGCCTGCCCGACGAGATCACGTCGCGCCTGCACATCCGGCCCTACCGGAGCCTGTGGAACTTCGAGTCGGGGCGGGCCTACGTGAGCAACGACCCGCGGAACGACCCGAGGCTGTCCCAACCGATCGTGGAGGGGATGGGGGCTACGTCCCTGGTGCTGGTGCCGATGCTGGCCGAAGGCACGCCCATGGGCATGCTGGCGGCCGCCAACAAGCCGGGCGGCTTCACCGACGACGACGTGCAGCTGCTCACGGTCTTCGCGGGCCCGGGTGCGACCTTCCTGCGCAGCCGGGCGATCTACGAGTCCCAGCGCCGGCACAACCTGCGCCTCGAGCGGCTGCCCGCACTGATGGGCGCCCTGACCGGCACCACCGCCCGCGGCCCGCTCCTCGACATCGCGACCGCCCTCGTCCAGAAAGACCTGGGCTACGAGGCCGTCGGCTTCTACGCGCCCACCCAGGACGACGAGTTCCGCATCGAGTGCGTGTCCGGGGACGATCAGCCACCCGGCCCCGCGGTGGACCACGAGCGCCTGCGCTGGGCCCTGCGCGGCGGAGTGGCGCTGCAGTCGCCGGTGATGGGGCGCCTCGTGGACCTGGCGGTGCCGGTGGGCACGGGGGAGCAGGCCCAAGGCGTCCTCAACGTCCGCCGCGCGGGCGGGACGTACCCGGAAGAGGAGGTTGCCCTGTTGACGGCGTTGTCAGGGCAGCTGGCGCTGGCCCTGCAGCGCGCCGACAGCATCGCGCGCACCGAGCGCCTCGCCAAGCAGATGGCAACGCTCTACGACCTGGGCCTCGAGACGGCGCCGCTGCGCGACCTGAAGCGGCTGTTCGTGAAGGCCACCGAGGAAGCAGGACGACTGATCCGGGCCGACCACGCCTCGGCCCTGCGTTTCGACGAGGGCGACGAGCGGCTGCACCTGTTCGCGGCCTGGGCCCGGGACCCGGCCACCGAGCCGTACGCCGAGCCCGTGTTCAAGCTGGGCGAGGGCATCGCCGGCCGGGTCGCCCGCGACTGGGTCCCGGTCATGGTCAACGACGTAGACGGCGCCGGGGACTTCGTGCCCAAGGGCAACCCGCTGTCGCGGATCCTGTGCGTGCCGCTCACCTACTTCGACCAGGAGCGCGGCGGCCCGGCGCTGTTCGGCGTCCTGAACGCCACGCGCCGGCCGGGCTCGCCCCGCTTCAGCCACGAGGACCTCGACTACGTCCAGCGCTTCGCCAGCCAGCTCTCGGTGGCGGTCGCCAACTCCATGGCGTACGCGGCCCAGCGCGAGCGCAGCGAGCAGCTCGCCCTCGTCAACAAGGTGATCCGCGAGATCGCGGGCAACCTGTCGCGGGAGCGCGTGCTCGAGACCGCGGTGCGGCGCATCCACGAGGCTTTCCGGTTCTCGCTGGTGATGATCGGCGTGCCGGATCTCGAGGCCGGCAGCGAGCGCACGCTGGCGGTGGCGGGGCCCGAGCCCGCGCGGCTGATGCGCCAGGACTACCCGCTGGGCAGCGGGATCACCGGCCGCGCCATGCGGGAACGGCGCACCGTGATCGCCCACGACGTGAAGGACGACCCCGACTACGTCAGCGTCCTCGAGTCCACCCGCAGCGAGGTGGCGATCCCGATCCTCTCGGGGCAGGACGTGGTGGCGGTGCTCAACGTCGAGAGCGAGGAGCCCCGCGCCTTCGGCCGCGCCGAGGTGCTGACCCTCGAGACGCTGGCCGACGGCATCGGCATCATCTTGAGGAACGCGGAGCTGTTCAAGGCTCTCGAAGAGACGAACGCCCGCCTGGTGGAGCTGGACCGGCTGAAGAGCGAGGTCGTGAACGTGGTGGCCCACGACTTCCGGGCGCCTTTGGCCGGTGTCCTGGGCCACGCGGAGGTACTGGAGTGGCGCCCCGACGCGCCCGCGGCCGAGCGCGCGGATTCGGCGCGCGCCATCGTGCGCGCCGCCACCCACATGGCGAGCCTGGTGGACAAGACCCTCAAGACCACGCGCCTCGAGACCGGCCATTTTCCATTCGACTTCGGGCTCGCCGATCTCGGGGCGATTCTGAGGGACACGCTGGCCCGGCGTCCCGAGGACAAGGACCGCGTCCTGCGCGCCGACCTGCCCGAGGACCCGATCCCGGTGTGGGCCGATCGCGACCGGCTGGCCGAGGTTGTCGAGAACCTGCTGTCGAACGCGGCGAAGTACTCGCCCGGCGGCGGGCCCATCGAGCTCCAGGTGCGCGTGGTGGGCGAGAGCGTGTCCGTGCGTGTCGAGGACCGGGGCCTGGGCATCGCCCCCGAGCACATGGGCCGCCTGTTCCGGCCCTTCTCGCGCATCCGGACCCCGAAGACCGCGGGCATCGAGGGCTCGGGACTCGGCCTGTACATCTGCGAGCGCGTGGTGCGCGCCCACGGCGGCCGGCTGTGGGCCGAGAGCGAGCCGGGCCGGGGATCGGTCTTCTGCTTCACGCTGCCCGTGTTCGGTGCGGCGGCCCAGACCCGCGCGCCGGTGGTGCTGGTGGCCGCGGCCGACGAGGGCACGCGACGCGAGGTGCGGCGCATCGGCGAGGAGCTGGGGTATTCGATCGAAGAGACCCGCGACGGCGTCGAGTCGGTGGAGGCCGCGATCCGCCTGCGGCCCGTGGCCATCGTGCTCGACCGCATCCTGCCCCGGCTGCGGGCCGACGAGATCGCGGAGCGCTTGCGCGAGGTGCCCGCCACGGCCCACGTTCCGCTCTTCGTGCTGGCCGCGGAAGAGGACCTGGGCGAAGCCCGTCGCCTGTTCCGCGCCTGCGTGATGAAACCGCTCGACCGCGCGCGCCTCCAGTCCGCCCTCGAGGGCCTGCTCTCCAGCGCCCGGTGAACCTGCTCCGCGCCCTGGGCGTGGGCCGCGGCGACGTGGTCGCCCTGGCAGGAGCCGGCGGCAAGACGACCCTGGCCATGGCCCTGGCGCGCGAGGCCGAAGCGGCGGGCCTGCGCGTGGTCCGCGCCGCCACCGTCGGGCGCGGCATCCCGGTGGTGGCGCAGGCGGACATCGTCGCGCTGCGCGAAAGCGCGGACGTCGTGATCGTCGAATCCGACGGCGCCCGCGGCCGGCTGCTCAAGACAGCGGGCGACCACGAGCCCCTGGTCCCGGCCGAGACGACCCTGCTGGTTGTCTGCGCGTCGCTCGAATGTCTGGACCGCCCGCTCGACGTCTCGACGGTCCACCGCTGCGAGCGCGTGATCGAGGTTTCCGGTCGCGAGCCCGGCTCTCCGATCGACGCGCTCGTGATCGCCAGAGCCCTGGCGGCGGGCTATCCCGGCCGTCGCCCGGCCGCGGCTCGCCTCCTGGCCTTCCTGAATGCCATGGAAGCCACGGCCCCGCGCAGGGCCGCCGACGTCATCGCCGCCGCACTGGTGCCGCCCTTCGATGCCGTCCTCGGGGGTTCCGCGAGAGAGGGTCGCGCGGAGCTGCTGTCGCACGGCGTCTGATATCCTCCTCGGCGCATGCCCCTCGTCGTGGCTGCTCTCGGGGGAAACGCCATTGTCAGCGCCACCGATGCGGCCGCGGTGGACCTGCGCAGGGCGCCCCTGGCGCTCGCGCGCCTGGTCGCGCTCGGCTGGGATCTCGTCGTCACCCACGGCAACGGACCCCAGGTGGGCCAGCGGCTGCTCGAGGTCCAGGCCGCCGGCAACGGCCACGCGGGCCTCGATGTCCTGGACGCCGAGACGGCCGGCTCCGTCGGCTATCGCCTGCAGCAGTCCCTCGGCAACGCCCTGCGCCAGGTCGGCGCGCCCCATCCGGTGGCGACGCTGCTGACCCAGGTCGTGGTGGACCCGGCCGATCCCGCCTTCGCGGCGCCCTCGAAGCCCATCGGCGCTTTCTACGAGCGCGAGGCCGCACAGGTCTTGGAGACACGGCACGGCTTCCGGATGGTGGAGGACGCCGGCCGTGGCTTCCGCCGTGTCGTAGCGTCGCCCGAGCCCATGGAGGTCGTGGAGCTGCGCGCGATCGGCGCGCTCTTGGAGGCGGGCGTCGTGGTGATCGCGGCCGGCGGCGGCGGGATCCCCGTCGTGCGCGACGCCGCGGGCGCCCTGCACGGCGTCGAGTCGGTCATCGACAAGGACCGCGTGTCGTCGCTGCTCGCCTGCCTGCTGCGGGCCGACCTGCTGCTGATCTTCACGAGCGTTTCCGAAGTGCGCCTCGACTTCCGCAAGCCCGAGGAGCGTCCCGCCCGGCGGCTTGCGGTGCGGGATGCTCGCGCCCTGCTGGCGAGGGGGCAGTTCCCGGCGGGCAGCATGGGGCCCAAGGTGCGAGCGGCCGCTGACTTCGCCGCGGCGACGGGCCGTCCGGCCCTGATCACCTCGGCCGAGCGTGTCCTCGACGCGCTGGTCGGCACCGCCGGCACGCTGGTCCACGCGTGAAGGCGCTCCTGCTCGCGTCGCTGGCCGCCGCCCTGACGGCTCCGCCGCACCCGGCGGATCCGCCGCTGCCCGCCATGACCCGGCACGCTCACTCGAGCGGTGTATGGAGCTTCGAGGCGCCCGCAAGCTGGGCCGTGCGCGAGTTCCCGGGGACTCCGTCGCGCCACGAGGCGGCGGGCGACGGGCAGATCGCGCGCTTCGTCTACACCGCCGGCGAGGCAGGGTTCGACAGCATGCACGTGGCGTGCATGCTGGAGCGCCTGCGGCCCGAGCAGGAGACCTCGCCGCGCATCCGCTACGAATACGACTTCCTGAGCGGCAAGGTGGGGGACTACCAGATCCTGGACTCGGCCTTCGAGGTGAGCTACGACGAGGCCGTGGACGGCAGCCGCGACTGGCGCCAGCGCAACGTCACGCTGGTGGGCAAGGGCCACACGCTGTGCGTGATCCTCCACGCGCCCCTGAAGCTGTGGAAGAAATCGAAACCGGCGCGGGCGCTGCAGGAGGCCGTGCTGCGCGGCGTGCAACTGCCATGAGCGAGCTGGCCCAGCGCGCTCCCTCGCGCCCACGCCGCCAGATCTGGTCGATCGGAGGCGGCAAGGGCGGCATAGGCAAGTCGCTGCTCACCGCCGCGCTGGGCTGGCAGCTGGCGCGAATGGGCAAGCGCGTGATCCTGGTGGACGCCGACCTGGGCGGGGCCAACCTCCACACTTGCATGGGCCTGCGCAGCCCCGAGCGCACGTTGGGGGATTTCATCCGGCGCCGCTTCGAGCGCATCGAAGACGTATTGGTCGAGACGGGGGTGCCGCTGCTGCGCCTGATCAGCGGAGCCTCGGACTTCCTGGGCGCGGCCAACATCAAGTACCAGCAGAAGGTCCGGGTGCTGAACCGCATCCGCTCCCTCGAGGTGGACGTGGTGCTGCTGGACCTGGGAGCCGGGACGTCGTACAACATCGTCGACTTCTTCCTGATCTCCGATGTGGGTCTGCTGACCGTGGTGCCCGAACCGACGTCGATCGAGAACGCCTACCGCTTCATCAAGAGCGCGCTGTACCGCCGCCTGCGCAACGCGGCGCGCAACGAAGAGGTGCGCCAGTTGGTGGAAGCGGCGCTCGACGCGAAGAACCCCCAGGGCATCCGGACGCCCCTCGACCTGCTACGCGTGGTGGAGCAGCGGCACCCCGAGGAAGCCGCGCTGTTCAAGCACGAGGTCGCCACCTTCCGGCCTTCTTTCGTGGTGAACCAGGTGCGCGAGGACGTGGACGCGGCCATCGGGCACCAGCTGGTGGCCGCCTGCGCGCGCCACCTGGGGGTGCACAGCACCTACGTCGGCTTCGTCCACTACGACGAGGCAGTCTGGCGCTCGGTGCGCCAAAGGCGCCTATTCATCGCCGACGCGCCGCGCGCCCGCGCCGCGGAAGACGTGGCGCGCCTGGCCCGCGTGCTGCTGCAGGGCGAGACCCTGCCCCTGCCCTGGTGACGCCGTGACCCGCCTGAACCACTACGAAGCCCTGGGCCTGCGCAGCGACGCCTCGCCCGAGCAGATCGAGAAGGCCTACCACTTCTTCGCGTCGATGTACGAGGAGGCCGCGGTCGCGACCTACTCGCTGCTCGACGTGGACGAGCAGCGCGACGTGCGCGCCCATATTCGACAGGCGTACGAGGTGCTGCGCGACCCGGAGCAGCGCCAGGGCTACGACCGCAGCCTGGCGGAGCGCCCGCCCGTGCCGGAGCCGCCCAGGCCGGCCGAGCCGCGGCCCCAGCCGCCAGCCGAGCCGCGGCCGGTCGAGGCTCCGCCCGCGGCGCCGGCGCTGCGTTTCCTGCCCGAGCCGGTGACGGGGGACAGCCTGCGCCGGGCGCGCGAGGAACGGCGCGTGACGCTGCGCGAGATCGCCGGCGCCACCAAGATCGGGGTGCGCTTCCTGGAGTACATCGAGGCCGACCGCCACCGCGACCTGCCCGCGGTGGTGTACATCCGCGGCTTCGTCCAGCAGTACGCGCGCTACATCGGCCTCGACCCGCGCCAGACCGCGGACTCGTACCTCAAGCGCGTCCGCAGCTGACGGGCCGGCCGGGGCTTGACGGCGCCGCCCGCTATCCACTAACATCCGCACATATGAACAAGCGTGCATATGTCGTGCGGCGTGTGGCGCAGAAGCTGGTGGCGCCCCAGGCGGCCGCCGACCTGGCCGAGACCTTCTCGCTGCTGGGCGACCCCACCCGCACCCGCATCCTGCACGCCCTGTCGGTGGACGAGCTGTGCGTGTCCGACCTGGCGCTCTTGCTCTGCGTCAGCCAGTCGGCGCTCAGCCACCAGTTGCGCCTGCTGCGCGACCGGCGCCTGGTGGCGGTGCGCCGGGACGGCCGCCGGCTGTACTACCGGCTCCAGGACGAGCACATCCGCACCCTGGTGGACATGGGGCTCTCCCACGCCCGCGAGGGCCCCTCCGCGCGCCGATGAACGCCGCTGCGTGCCCCGGCTGCGAGGGCGAGCGCACCCAGGTGTTCCAGGTCGATGGACTGTGCTGCGCCGCCGAGGTGAGCCAGGTGGAGGGCCGCCTGCGCGGGATGCCGGGCGTGTGCTCGGTGTGGGCGTCGGCGGTCACCCAGCGGACCACGGTCGTGCACACGCTGGGGGACGGCGCGATCGAAAAGGCCCTCGGCGAAACGGGGTTCAGAGCGCGGCTTGCCGGCGCGGCCGGGAGCGCGCCGCCTCCGAGCCAGGCGCCCACCATCGCCGCGGCGGCGCTCACGCTCGCCGGGTTCGGCGTCTGGTTCGTCGCGCCGGACGTCGCCTGGGCTCCCTTCCTCGCGGCGATCGTGGTGGGTGGCGTGCCGCTCGCGCGCAAGGGCTGGGCGCGCGGACGCTCAGGCAGCCTCGACATGAACGCGTTGATGACCGTGGCCGTGCTCGGGGCCATGGCCATCGGCGAGTGGGCGGAGGGGGCGACGACCGTCGCGCTCTTCTCGCTGGCGCAGGCCCTGGAGGGGCGCAGCCTGGAACGGGCCCGCCGGGCGATCGCCGGGCTCGTGGCCATGGCGCCGGAGTCGGCGATCGTGGTGCGAGACGGCGTGGAGCAGCGCGTGCCCGCGGCCCGCATCGCGCCGGGCGAGGTCATGCTGGTCGGGGCGGGCCAGCGCCTGGCCCTCGACGGGGTCGTGCAGGACGGGCGCAGCGACCTGGACCAGTCGCCGCTCACGGGCGAGTCCCGCCCCGTCGAGAAGGGTCCTGGCGACGCGGTGCTGGCCGGATCGATCAACGGCCGCGGCGTGCTCCGCGTCCGTGTCACGCGTCGCGCCGCCGAGACGACCCTGGCGCGCCTGGTGCGCCGCGTCGAGGAGGCGCAGGCGTCGCGAGCGCCCGCCCAGGGCTTCGTCGACCGCTTCGCGGCCGTCTACACGCCGGCCGTGGTGCTGATCGCGGTGGCGATCGCGTGCCTGCCGCCGCTTTTCGGCATGGGCGCTTTCACCGACTGGCTGTATCGAGCCCTGGTGCTGCTGGTCATCGCCTGCCCGTGCGCGCTCGTGATCTCGACGCCGGTCTCGATCGTCTCTGCCCTGACCGCCGCCTCGCGCCGCGGCGTCCTGGTGAAGGGCGGCGCGCACCTCGAGGCCCTCGGCGCGATCCGGGCCGTGGCCTTCGACAAGACGGGGACCCTGACCAGCGGGCGCCTCGCGGTCACGGACGTCCTGGTGGCTCCCGGCCGGAGCCGGGACGAGGTCCTGGGCCACGCCGCGGCCCTCGAGGCCAACGCAGGGCATCCCCTCGGCCTGGCGATCGTGGACGCGGCACGCGAAGCGTCGTCGAGCGTCCCCGCGGCGAGCGACGTTCGCATCCAGCCCGGCCTCGGCGTGCGCGGCAGGAGCGGAGGCACCGAGACCCTGGCGGGCAGCCATCGGCTGCTCGACGAGGAGGGCCTGTGCGACCACCGACTCGACGCGGAGTTGTCGCGCCTCGAGGGCGAGGGCAAGAGTGTCGTCCTGCTCGGCCAGCCCGGCGCCGGCCTGCTGGGCGCCGTCGCGATCGCCGACGCCGTGCGGCCGGAGGCCGCCGAAGCCGTGGCCGGGCTGCACCGGCTCGGCGTCTCGGCCGCGATGCTCACGGGGGACAACCCGTGCACGGCCGAGGCCATCGCCCGCGCGGTGGGGATCGACGACTGGGCCGCGGGCCTGCTGCCCGAGGACAAGGTCGCCCGCGTCCGCGCGCTGCGCGAGTCGCGCCCCACCGCGATGGTCGGCGACGGCGTCAACGACGCTCCGGCGCTCGCTGTGGCGACCGTGGGCATCGCCATGGGCGCGCGCGGCGCCGACGCGGCCCTCGAGACCGCCGACGTGGTCCTGATGGCCGAGGACCTGCGGCGGGTTCCCGAGGCGATCCGCCTGGGCCGGGCAGCGCGCCGGCGCATCCGCGAGAACGTCGCCTTCGCGATCGCGGTGAAGGCCGCGGTGCTGCTGTTCGCCGTGGCCGGCTTCGGCTCGCTGTGGACCGCGGTTGCAGCCGACATGGGCGCGTCGCTGCTGGTGATCGGCAACGGAATGCGGCTGCTGCGCGGCCCGTCTACTCTCCGCGATACCGGTAGTGCCCCGTGATCGGGAAGCGGAACAGCATGTCTTCGAGCTGCGGACCGGCGCCGATGTTGTGGACGAGAAGGGGCCGTGTGCCGTCGCTCGTGCGCCGGTCGCTCACGACACCGATGTGGGGCAGGTTGCCCGGAAGCATCCAGGTCACCAGGTCTCCGGGCACGTAGGCCGTCGCGTCCCGCGACGCCTCGAGCTCTGCGCCGCGCCTGCGGAAGTAGGTCTGTAGGTTCGGCACGCGCCGGTGGTCGATGTTGGGATCGGGCCGGTCGAGTCCCCAGAGCTTCGGATAGGCGTGAAACGCGCGCCGCATGTCCTCGTGGACGCGCTGCTGCAAGTCGATGCCCGCCGCGCGGTACGCGCGGATCACGACGTCGGTGCAGACGCCCACCTCGGCCGGCACGTCGCCGCCCGGGTAGGGCAACCGCCGATACGTTCCGTCGTAGCGGACCGCCTGGCGTGCCTGAGCATGGGCCGCCTCGATCACGCGTTCGACGAGTTCGGTTCCCGAGAGCGGCGACAGCGCCTGGGCGAGCACGAGCGCGAGCACGATCACGCCGAGGCCTGCGCCGGGCGGGCCAGCCGCGCGCCCAGGTAGAGCGACAGGCCGAGCAGGAGCGGTGCGGTCGCCACGCCGGGAAAGTAGCCGCCCTGGCGCAGGGCCAGCACGCCGTGACCGATCGCGTTCGCGGTCTCGAGGACGGTCCAGAACCACGCGAACGCCCAGTCGGAGGGATGCGGTCGCCGCACGCGGGCCAGGTAGCACCAGAGCCCGAACAGCACGATGCCGGCGTTCAGGATGGCGAATCCCGTAGCCAGGTCGCTGCTGACGAGCCCGCTGAGCCAACGCGGTGGGCCGAACACCTCGAACAGACGGTAGCGATACTCCTCGATCGAGTGGGCGGCCTGCGCCGCGATCAACAGCCCGAACGCCGTGCGCCCGCGAGAGTCCACGGGCCTGCGCCTAGCCCTTCAATTGACCCTTGAACTCCGCGACGCAGAAGTTGCAGATCCGCGCGCCCCGCCTCTCGATCATCTGGCTCACCTGGTCGGGGCGCCGCCCGCAGAAGGAGCACGACATCTCCTTCCAGAGATCGCCGGCGTCCGGCTTCGGGCTGTCGTCCTTCGTCTTGGTCAGCGGAACCTCAGCGAATGAAGTATCCGGACGCTCGCCAGGCGCCGTCCGGATCCTGCAATGGTGCTCACCTCTCCCCTCGAGACCCGCGCCTAGTCAACCATGAATAGCTTAGCCCCGGCCTGCGTCCTCGACCTGTGAGGCTCCGCGTCATTGGCCACCTGGTAGCTCATCCCTGGAGTCAGCCTGAAGGTCCGGCCATCCTGAAGTTCCGTGAGCAACTCCCCCTCCAGCACCAGCAGAACATGGCCACGCTGGCACCAATGATCGGCCCGGTAGCCCGGGCTGTACTCGACCATGCGGATGCGCAGGTCTCCCGCCTCGACGGTGCGCCAGCGCGCCGTTCCCGACTCTCCGGCCCGCTCGGTTGCCGGAACGGCGTTCCAGTCCGTCGTCATGAAGGGCAGGGTTCCGAACTGCATGGGTCGCGTGTCCTTGCTCAGCGAGGAGTGCGCGGACGCCTGCGCTGCCTCGAGGCCGTCTTGGCCGGAAGCGACGTTACGAACGTCAGGCCGTGCCCCACCCAGCGTTCGAGGTCGGCATCCGCGTCCAGGCCGGAGGAGGCGACGAACAGGAACCCCTTCATCGGCTTCCCGGTGAAATCCATGGGCCGGGCGTTCCGCTGACGCACCAGACGGTCATGCGCCTCCGGCCCGACCCGCACCATCAGGTCGTCCTTGACGATCCCGACGGCCATGTGACCGCGAACCATGAACGCGATGCCGCCGAACATCCTCTTCTCGGAAACATCGAGGCGGTCGGAAAGGACGCCGCGAATCCGCTCGGCCAGTCCCTCGTCATAAGCCATGGCGCGCCTTCCTGGCCTTCTGGCTCCCCAGATCGGCGATGCGTGCTCTTACGATGCGCCGCACGAGGGCCGAGGGCGGCGCTCCGTCGAGAGGGAACCGGATCGTTCCCTTGGAGGTCTCGTATCCGTCGAACGCGTCCGGATGGTCGCGCTTGAGGGCCGCGCTCAACGGGTAGAGGCTGACGTGGTTCTTCCATGCGGCGTACCAGACCAGGAGTCGCCCATCGAGCCTGAACGCCGGGATGCTGTAGCTGAACGCGTCGACGGCGGCCGGCGCCGCCGCGCGAATGGCGGCGCGCAGCTTCTTGAGCGCCCTGCGGGCATTGGGCGGCAGCGCGGCGAAGTATTCTCGTACCTGCGTGCCGGCCGCCTTGTCCGTCATCACACTCGCCTTCGCATCGCACTTGGGTGTCGCCGACCATGGAGGCAGGCGACGACGACCACCTGTGCTTCGATCAAACGCCGCGGCCAGGGGGCGGAAGATCGGGGGTTTCAACTACGACGCCTGATCTCCTTCAGCACCTGATCCCAAGGGATGCCAATCGGGCGTCCCATGCGGATGTCCTCGTCCAGCTCGGTATCCCTGCGGTCCAGTTCCTCCGACTGGGCCTTGGTCAGGGGAATTGCCGCTGGGTCGTTACTCAAGCTGTCCCAGAGCTGTTCCATGAGATCGAGGCGTTCCTCGGTGGACAACGCGTCGACATCGATGACCCTGCTAGCCATGGATCATTTTCGCGCCAGCGCCGTCGCACCGCAATGCGGCGTGCAACTCAATACCCGCCGGCCGCCCCGGCCGCGGGCTTCTGCCCCAGGCTCTCCTGGACGATCTTCACGCCGACGCTGGCGCCGATGCGGTCGGCCCCGGCCTCGATCATCGCCTGGGCGGACTTGAGGTCCTTGACGCCGCCCGCGGCCTTGACGCCCATGTCGGGCCCGACGACCTGACGCATCAGGGCGATGTCGGCGACGGTGGCCCCGCCCGGTCCGAACCCCGTGGACGTCTTCACGAAGTCGGCGCCTGCCGCCTTGCAGATGACGCAGGCCCGGACTTTCTCGTCGTCGCTGAGCAGCGCGTTCTCGAGGATGACTTTGACGATCGCGCCGCCGCGCCGCCCGGCATCGACCACCGCGGCGACGTCGCGCTCGACCAGCCGGTAGTCGCCTGACTTGAGCGCCCCGAGGTTCATGACCATGTCCACTTCGCAGGCGCCGTCCGCGATCGTGCGCGAGGCCTCGAAGGCCTTCACCTCCGGCGTCGTCGCCCCGAGCGGAAACCCGACCACGGTGCAGACGCGCGTGTCGAATCCCGGCAGCAACTCCGAGCAAGTGCGCACCCAGGCCGGGTTGACGCAAACCGTGGCGAAGCCGTGCTCGCGCGCTTCGGCGCACAGGGCCTCGATCTGGGCGCGCGTGGCGTCGGGCTTGAGCAGGGTGTGGTCGATCATGCGCGCGATCTCGCGGGGGTAGGCGACGCCCGCGCGCAGACCGAAGCGGTCGGCGCCGTGGCCGACGTAGCGGCCGAAGCGGTCGGGGCAGCAGCCCGACGCCGCGGAGTGGCAGGCGCAGGGCGGCTCGGCCTGGCCCTGGAGCTGATCGAGGACCGCGCGCACGACGGCTTCGATGAGGCGCGGATCGCTCATTTCGAGTAGCTGGCCTCGATGGCCTCGATCTTCCGGACGCGCCGGGCGTGGCGGTCCTCGGTGCACTCGGCCTTCAGGAAGACCGACACGATCTCGGCCGCGTCCGCGAACTTCGACCCAAGGGTGAGGACGTTCGCGTCGTTGTGCTCGCGGGCGTTCTTCGCGGCCGCCGGATCCACGCACAAGGCCGCGCGCACGCCGGGCACCTTGTTGGCGGCCATCGCCGAGCCGATGCCGGCGCCGTCCACCAGGATCCCGAAGCGCGCCTCGCCCGAGCGCACGGCCTGCGCCACGGAAAGGGCGATGTCCGGGTAGTCCACGGCGTCGGTGGAGAACGTGCCGACGTCGCGGAAGGCGTGGCCGAGACGCGACAGGTGCTTCTTCAGGTCTTCCTTCATGGGGAAGCCGCCGTGATCCGACCCGATCGCCACGAGGCGAGTTGCCGCCGGCGTTGCCAAGAGGCGCACGCGCCGGGTCGCTGCCAGCTCGCGAGCCCAGGGCGTGATCACCGTGCCGGGGGAGGTCGCAAGCTCGCCGCCCTCGGGAACGGCGAGCACGTCCTCGCCGGTGATCACGGTCTTCATCGCGGACGGCGATGGTAGCATACGCGCCCATGTGGCTCCGGACGATCGCGTGACCGACGCCGTGTCGCGCGCGATCTTCTGGGCGGCCGACGCCGTCTTCGGCCCGTGGACCCTCGCGCTGCTCCTGGGCAGCGGCGTTTTCCTGAGCCTGCGCTATCGCTTCGTCCAGGTCCGGCGACTGCGCGAGGCCCTGCGCTCGGTGATCCCGTCCCAGCAGGCGGGCGTCTCCGGCGTGCTGTCGCCCTTTCAGGCGTTCATGACGGCGCTTGCGGCGTCGATCGGCACCGGCAACATCGCGGGCGTCGCGACCGCCGTGATCTCGGGCGGTCCCGGCGCCGTGTTCTGGATCTGGTGCTACGGCTTCTTCGCCACCGCCATCAAGTTCACCGAAGCCGTGCTCGGCCTGCGCTTCCGCCGCGAAGACGCCTCGGGGCTGCAGACCGGGCCGATGCACTACCTGCGCGACGGCCTGGGCTCGTCCCGCCTGGCGTGGGCGTACGCGCTGATCGCGGGCATCGCGGCCCTCACCACCACGCCGATGACCCAGCCCAACTCGATCGCGGTGGTGATGGACAGCCAGTTTGGTATCCCCACGCTGGCTTCGGGCATCGGCATTGCGGTGTTGACCTGGGCTGTGGTGATCGGCGGCATCAGCTCGATCGGCCGCGCCGCCGAGAAGCTGGCGCCGCTCAAGGTCGGCCTGTACGTGGTCGGAGGCCTGGTCGTGATCGTGACCCACGCCGCCCAGATCCCCGAGACGCTGTCGCTCATCGTCCGCGAGGCGTTCTCGCTGCGCGCGACGGCGGGCGGCGGCCTGGGCATCCTGGTGGCCATGCGCTACGGCCTGGCCCGCGGCATCTACGCCAACGAGGCGGGCTACGGCACGGCGGCCGTGGCCTACGCGACCGCGCGCAGCCGAGAGCCCGTGCAACAGGGGCTGCACGCCGTGGTGGAAGTCTTCATCGTCTCCTGCGTGACGTCGTCGATCAGCGCCTTGACGATCCTGCTCTCGGGAGCGTGGAGGTCGGGTCTCACCAGCACCGCCGTCGTGGCCGAAGCGTTCAACAGCGCGATCCCCGTGGCCGGCGGCTGGATCGTGGCGCTGTGCGCCTTCCTGTTCGGCTACACGACCCTCATCGGCTGGGCCTACTACGGCGAGCAGTTCCTCCAGTACGTGTTCGGCCCCAGGGTGGTGAAGCCCTACCGCTGGACCTACTGCGGCCTCGTGATCGTCGGTGCCACCAGCAAGGTGGACCTGGTCTGGGCCTGGGGCGACCTGATGAACGGCCTGCAGATCTTCCCGAACCTGGTCGGCGTGCTGGGCCTGTCCGGGCTCGCGGCGGCCATGCTGCGCGAGAGTGAGGCCAGGAAGCAGGCGTGAGCGGGTTCGCGCGCAGTGGCAGCGGCGCCTTGACGTGCGACCAGGTGTCCCTCGAGGCCCTGGCCGAGGAGCACGGCACGCCGCTCTACGTCTACTCGGCCGCCGCGATCCAGGACGCGTACCGCGCCTACGACCAGGCCTTTGCCGCGCTGCCGCACCGCGTCTGCTACGCGCTGAAGGCCAACAGCTCCGGCGCCCTGCTTCGCCTGCTGGTCGCGTGCGGGGCGGGGGCCGACATCGTCTCCGGCGGCGAGCTGCTGGCCGCGCTGCGCGCGGGCTTTCCGCCGGAGCGCATCGTGTTCGCGGGTGTCGGCAAGACCGACGCCGAGATCGGCCTCGGCATCGAGCGCGGCATCGGCGAATGGAACGCGGAGAGCGAGGACGAGATCGGTCGCATCGGGCGGGCGGCCGCCGCGGCCGGCCGCGTGGCCCGGGTCGGCCTGCGCGTGAACCCCGACATCGACCCGCGATCCCATCCCTACATCTCGACCGGCCTTCACGAGAACAAATTCGGCGTCGAGATCGGCCGCGCCGTGGGGATCCTGGAGCGAGCGCGGCGGCTGCCGGGCGTCGCCATCACCGGCGTGCAGAGCCACATCGGCTCGCAGGTCGGCGATCTGGACGCGCTGGCCGAGGCCGCACAGGCCCTGGCGTCCCTGTGCGGCGAGCTGCGGGCGCGCGGCTTCGGCCTCGAGACCATCGACCTCGGTGGCGGCCTGGCCGTGGACTACGAGGGCGGCAGCGGCCCCACGCCCGCCGAGCTGGCGTCGCGGATCGTCCCGATCGTGGCGCCGCTGGGACTCCGCCTGCTGCTCGAGCCGGGCCGGTCCCTCGTGGCGCGCGCCGGCGTGCTGCTGACGCGCGTGCTGTACCTCAAGGACAACGCGAAGAAGCGCTTCGTGGTGGTGGACGCGGGCATGAACGACCTGCTGCGGCCGGCGCTGTACGAGGCCCGGCATCGCATCGAGCCCGTGCAGGAACGCGCCATGGTCCTGCAGCAAGTGGACGTGGTCGGCCCGGTCTGCGAGACGGGGGACTTCCTGGCCCGCGGGCGCATGCTGCCCGCCGTCGCCGTCGGCGAGCTGCTCGCCGTGCGCGACGCCGGCGCCTACGGCTTCAGCATGGCCTCGAACTACAACATGCGTGCCCGCGCCGCCGAGGTCCTGGTGGAGGACGGCCTGCCGCGCCTGGTGCGGCGGCGGGAGAGCTTCGAGGACCTGGTCCGTACCGAGATCTGAAGCCCGCGAAGATCGGCTATTCCGACTTCCACACCCGCTCGTAGCGGAGCACGCCCGTCGGGCCGACGACCAGGTCACGCACGCTCTTGCGGTGCGCGGTGTAGGACGCGACGTGGCAGAGCGGCACCCAGGGCATGTCGCGTTGGAACAGCTCCTGGACTTCCCCGTAGACGCGCGACCGGCTCGGCTGGTCGGAAGCCATGCGGCCACGTTTCAGCAGCGCGTCCATCGCCTCGCTCTGGTAGCGGCTGCGGTTGGTGGCGCCGATCGCTTCGGAGGCCAGCAGGGCCGTGAGGAAGTCGTTCGGGTCGGTGGAGTCGGCCTGCCAGCCGAGAGCCATCAGGTCGTAGTCGCCCCGGCTGCCGCGGGCCGTGTACTCGGCCCAGCTCGACACCGGCACGAGCCGTGCCCGGATGCCGACGTGGGCCAGGTCGTCGCGGAGGCTCGTGGCCAGCCGCCTTGGATCGGGCATGTAGGGGCGCGCGGTGTCGACGGCGAGCAGCGTCGTGTCGAAGCCATCGGGATGCCCGGCCTCCGCCAGCAGGCGCCGGGCGCTGGGCCTGTCCAGGTACAGCTCGCGGGTCCGGTTGGAGTAGCCCCAGAGCGACGGCGGCAGGGGATTGCGCGCCGGCTCGCCGTGGCCGCCGAGCAGGTGCTGGACCAGGGCCTCGCGGTCGATGGCGCGCGCCAGCGCCTGGCGCACGCGAACGTCGTCGAAGGGCGGCCGCTCGCCGTTCACCGAGAGGAACGAGATGTTGAGGCCGGTCTGGGAGTCGAGGCGCAGCTCGGCAGCCGAGCCCAGCGAGGCGATACGGTCCTGGCCGATCGCGGCGGTCACGTCCACCTCGCCCGCAAGCAGCGCGGCCACCAGCGCCTCCTCGGTCGGGTAGCGCCGGAACGCGATCCGTTGCAGGCGCGGTGCCCCGCCCCAGTAGCCGGCGTGGGCGCCCAGCACCACGAGCCCCGGGCGCGCGCTGTGCAGGCGGAAGGGCCCGGTCCCGACCGGCTGGCCCGAGGCGAGGGCCCGCGGGCTGACCATCGAGTAGAACGGCTGCGACAGCGTGGCGAGCAGCGCGGCGCTGGGCTTGTCGAGGACGATCGTGACGACGTGGGGTCCCACGCGGTGGGCGCGGCCTGGGAAGGCGTGGGCCTCGCGCAGCGCGTCTATGTTCAGGATCACGGCCCGCGCGTCGAAGGCCTCGCCGTCGTGGAACGCCACCCCCTCGCGCAGTGTGAAGGTCCAGGTGCGGTTGTCCTGCGTCGCCCAGGTGGTGGCCAGGCCGGCGTCGGGCCGATGGCCCCTGGCCCGCACCAACGTGTCGCAGGTGTTGGCGATGACCGCCGCGGAGACGAGGTCCGTGGCCCGGTGCGGTGCCAGCGTGACCGGATCGGCCAGCAGGCCGACCGACAGCGTGTCGGCCGCGCCCGGAAGCAGCAGCAGGGCGAAGAGCGCGCTCAATCGCGCGAGCTTCGCACGGCGTGGGCTAGAACACCACCCCGCCCAGGCCGGCCTGCTGCACGCGGTCGAGCTCGATCTGGCTCTTGCTGTAGTCCAGGATGGCACGGATCTCGGCGACGCTGGCGTCGGCCAGGTCGCGCTGCGCCTGGGTGACGAGGAAGTTGGTGGACATGCCGGCCGCGAACTTCTTCTCCTCGGCGTCGAGGCGCCTCTCCTGCAGCACGCGGGCGGCGCCGGTGGACTCGACGCGCTTGTAGTTCGCCTCCACGTTGCGCGCCGCGCTTCGCACCTCGGCCGCCACCTGCAGCTCGAGGCGGTTCAGGCTCGCCAGGGCCTGCTCCTTGCTCAGGCGCGCGCGCGCCTGGCTGGCCTTGGCGCCGCGGTTGAAGAGCGGGTAGGAGACGTTGATGCCCAGGGTCCAGGTGGGGAAGTCGCGGCCGAACACGTCGCCGACCGCGTCGCCGTAGCCGCCCGGGATCGGAGTGGGCAGGGGCTCGCCGAAAGCGTCGCGCAACTGGGTGCCGCCGATGCCGGTGGCGCCGTAGGACGCGACGAGGTCCAGCGAAGGCAGCGTCTGGCTCTTCGCGAAGCGCAGGTTGACGTCGTTGCTGTCGAGGCCCTTGCGAGCCGCGATCATGTCGGTCCGCTTCGCGAGGGCGTTCTGGATGGCCGCCTCGGTGTCCACGCTGCGCGGCTGGGCGGAGGGCCGGTCCGTGGGCACGATGCGCAGGGCCCAGGTCGCGGGGTCGTTCCGGGGGAAGATCGCCTGCTTCAGGTTGTCCTCGGCCGTCGCCAGCAGGGTCTCGGCGTTGATCACGCCCTCTTCGCGGCCTGCCTTCTCGGACTCGGCCGCGACCACGTCGAGGGGCGCCAGCGTGCCGACCTTGACCTTGATCTGGTTTTCCTCGAGGAGCTTCTGGGCCAGGGCCAGGCTCTTCCTCTGGGCGACCAGGTTGTCGTTGGCCGCGATCACGTCGTAGTAGGCCTTCTTGACGCTCGCCACCGTGTTGATCACGGTCTGCTGGAACTGCGCGTCGGAGATCTCCCGGTTGTTCTTCGTGACCTTGAGCTGCTGGCGCGCCGAGTCGATGTCGCGATCGCGCAGCAGCGGCTGGTTGACCGCCAGGTTCACCGTGGACTGGAAGGACGGGTTGAAGGTCTGGAACACGTTGTTGGTGTCGGACTTGTCGTTGTTGAACAGTACCTGCACGCCGGCTCCCGTCTTCAGCAACTGCTGGACGCCGAAGTTCCAGGTCCAGCTGTCGGTCTCGACCTTGTCGCCGCCGGTGAAGGCCGAACTGCCCGGGTTCGTCCTCGACGTCTTGTCGAGGCGGCCGGTCAGGAAGGGATCGTAGGCGCCCTTGGCGCCCTGCTCGTCTTCCTTCGCGATCTCGGGCCGGAACTTCTCGACCGCCAGGTCCGCATTGTTCTTGAGGGCGCGCTCGACGGCGTCGTCGAGGCTCAGCTCCAGGGCCGGCCGATCGGACTGGGCCAGGGCGGCCGGGGCGAGGAAGAGCGCAGCCAGCAGGGCCACAGCCACGGGACGGGGTTCACCTTTCATCTCGGAAGTTGCCTCCAACCGTTCGTTTACGGGACGCCGTTCCGCCAGCGGGAACGCGAAGCGGCCGCGCGAGCAGGGCATTATAGCGAGCCCTTCCGCTCCCACGGGATGAAACGTCCCGGGCGCCGCAAAAGATCCCTTTTTCTGACGCCTGGGGCCCACTTCGATGGCAGGAAGGCGGAAAGCTAGAAGCGGAAGCGCGCGCTGAGCTGGGCCGCGCGCGCCTCGCCGGACTGCGCGTTCGGCACGTCCAGGTTCGGGTTGACCGAGCCGGCCGTGGGTCCGAGGAAGTTGCTGTTCGTGGTGCTCACGAACAGGTTGTCGCTGTTGAGCACGTTGAAGGCGTCCACGGCCAGGTCGAGGCTCTTGCTGCCCAGCTTGACGCTCTTCTGAAGGCGCAAGTCGAACCGCTTGAAGCTCGGGTTGCGGAACGTGTTGCGGCCGGTGTCCTGGCCGTTGACGAACTGGCGGTCGTTGCCGAAGTCGCCGTCGTTGTTCTGGTCCTGGTTGGCGAGGTGCGAGTAGGGCAGGCCGCTGCGGGCCACGAAGATCGCGCCGACCTGGACGTCCCAGGCGAGATTCCAGCTCAGGTTGGCCGTGAAGTTGTTGCGCACGTCGTTGTTGGACCACGTGTACTCGGCGCCCAGGTTCTGGAAGTCCTGGTAGAACAGGCCGGCGAAATTGCGCTCGTTCGAGTCGTCGTCCTTGGCGCGGCCGTAGGTGTAGAACGCCTGGAACTGCAGCCCGCGGTTGTACCACTGCTCGCCGGGCGCGGAGCGGCGCTTCGCCGACAGCGTCAGGCCGTGGTAGTCGGACTTCGCGGTGGACTGCGCCTCCAGGATGCGATTGAAGAGCAGGTTCGGCCGCGCGCTGCGGTACACAAGGCGGCCGTCGGCGGCGGTTCCCGACGCCGGCGAGATGTTGATGTCGAACAGCCGCTCGAGGTTGCGCCCCTGGTTGTAGACGTAGTCGACGCCCAACGTGAAGTTCCTCAGCACCTCGCGCTCGACGCCGGCGCTCACCTGCAGGGTGCGTGCGTTCTGGTACTCGGGGTCGAACACGTTGGCATCGGTGCGCGGAGTGGCGATGCCGGCCGGCGCTGCCGACAGGATGTTGGGGAAGCTGGGCCGGCCCGGGCTCGTGGGGAGGAAGGTGAGCTGGAGCTGGGCGCGGCCGTTCGAGGTGAACGGCGACACCAGGAGCAGCGCGGGTGTGCGGGAGAAGAAGTAGCCCGCGTTCACACGCACGACACCCTTGCCGTCGTTCCAAGCGTCCCAGGCGACGCCCAGGCGCGGCCCGACGTTGTTGACGTCGGACGGGATCTGGTCGCTCTGGGGCAGGTTCGGGTTGGGATCGTCGGGGTTCGGCTGGAACTGGGCCTCGTAGCGGAGGCCGTAGCTCACGGACAGGTTGGGCTTCGCCTTCCAGGTGTCCTGGAGGTAGAAGGCGATGTCCTTCTGCCAGAAGTCCACGTCCGCCCGTCCGAATCCCTGACGGAAGTCGCGCCAGCGCTGAACGCCCGTGTTCACGGTCAGCAGGTAGTCGGCGACGTTGTTGAAGCGATATTCGCCGCCGGAGCGGGGCAGGAAGAACGGCTGCGCCACGTGCAGGAAGTTCAGGTCGAAGCCGAGGCGGAACGAGTGCTGGCCGCGCAGCAGGGTGAAGTTGTCCACCACCTGGAAGCGGTCGTCGGTCTCGAGAGAGGGCAGGAAGGTCACGCGTCCCGCGGTGCCCAGGCCCGTGACCGTGAGCGTGGGGTCGTCGGTGTTGGGTTCACGCGGCCGGTCCTCGCGACTGAACTGGACGCGCAGCTCGTTGAGCAGCGTCGGAGAGAACACCGTGCTCAGCTGGGCGACCACGGTGTGCTGGCTGTCCTTCTCCAGCGAGTTGTTGGAGACGGCACTGGTCGTCGGGCTGCTGCCCAGGCCGTTCTGGCCCTCGTTCTTGCTCCAGTTGTAGCGGATCCAGAAGTTGTTGCTCTCGCTCAGCCGGTAGTCCAGGCGCGCCAGGGCGGTATAGATGTCGTTCGTCTGCTCGAAGGTCCCTTCCTGGCCGTCGAAGCCGGGCGCTCCCGTGGGACTGCCAGGGCCGAAATCGACGACCAGCGGGTTGTCGCGGATCTGCTGGTCGTAGGCCAGGAAGAAGTGGGCTTTGTCCTGCTTCAGCGGGCCGCTCAGGCTGCCGCCGAACTGGTGCTGGCGGAAGTCGGTCGGCGGACGGCCGAAGGGATCGTCGGCCTGCAGGCCCTCGTTGCGGAAGTACCAGAACGCGCTGCCGTGAATCTCGTTGGTGCCGCTCTTGGTGATGGCGTTCACGACGCCACCGCCGGAGCGCCCGAACTCCGCGGCGTACCCGGCGTTTACGACCTGGAACTCCTGGATCGCTTCCTGGCTGATGGTGTAGGCCAGGTTGCTGCGCTCGCCGCCCTTGATGCCGCCGAAGAACGGGTTGTCGTAGGACGCGCCGTCTATCGCATACGAGGAGTTGATGCCGCGCTGGCCGCTGATCGCGGTGCCGCCGCGCTGGTTCTCCACCACCGCGCCCGGCGTGAGAAGCACGAAGTCCTGGAAGCGGCGGCCGTTGATGGGCAGGCTGTCGATGGCGCCCTCGTTGATCGTCGTGGCCGACAGGCTGCGCGTCACCTCCACGGCGGGGGCCTCGGCGGTGACTGTCACGGTCTCCTCCAGCGAAGCGACCTTGAGTGCGATCGGGACCGTCAACGTCTCGCCGACTCGCAGCCGCAAGCCGCTGCGCTTCAGGCTGCTGAAGCCCGGCAGCGTGGCGGTCAGGTCGTAGGAGCCGAGAGGCAGCAGGTTGAGTCGGTAGAGACCGCCGGCATCGGAGCCGGCCGTGCGTTCGAAACCGGTCTCGGTGTTGCGCGCCGTGACCGAGACGCCGGGCAGGAAGGCGCCGGACTCGTCGGCGATCGTACCCTCGATCTGGCCGCTGGTGGCCGTGGCCTGGGCAAGGACGAGATGGGGCACGGTCAGGAAAAGCGCGACCAGGAGCCCCCGAGGTGGCCTCATACAGGCCTACCCTAGCACCTCCGCCGGCGCGCGAAAAAAGAAGACGCGCCGGACAGGACGAACCTGCCCGGCGCGGCGGCCGGCGACGACCGGTCGTCTAGTTGAAGGAGTACTTGAAGCTGAACTGGACCCGGTACACGTCCCCGATGCTGGACGTCTGCTGCAGCGAGTTGGTGATCAGCTGGTTGTTCACGAGCGCCAGCCGGTACTGAGCGCGACCCTGCAGGTCGGCGGAGCCGCCCTGAGTCGCCGATGGGACGATCAGAGGCTGGATGTTGATGGGCTGGAACTGTCCCGAGACCGTGTAGCGCTGACCCACGCCCCAGTTCTTGTTGATCAGGTTCGTGAAGTTCAGGATGTCGGCCCGGAACTGAAGCGCATGGCGCTTGCTGCCGATGTCCTTGAACAGGTCCTGGGAGACGCTCACGTCGGCCCGCCACACCATCGGCAGCAGGACGCCGTTGCGCTGGGCGTACTCCCCGCGACGCGAGCTCAGGTACGCGTCCTGCTGGATGTAGGCCTCCCAGGCCGCAGCTTGCTCTTGGGCCGTGAAGGTCCGACCGCCCGCGGTGAAGGTCTGGAAGTTCATCTCGGAGGCGTCCCGCGGGATGTAGAGCAGGTCGTTGGAGAAGCCGCCGTCGTTGTTCAGGTCGCCCGAGTACGTGTAGCTCGCCACACCCTGGCTGAAGCCATCCAGGAAGAACGAGAGGGTGGTCGCGCCGAACTTCAGGAACTCGAAACGGTAGGAACCGGTCACGAACGCGCGGTGGCCCGGCGACGTCTGCGAGTGCCCGACGCCGGGGTTGTTGGGGTCGCCGGGATGCTGGTTGGCCTGCCAGGAGCCGAAGGCGATCGAGCTGGGATCCACCGTGTTCTTCGACTCGCCGTAACTGTAGGCCGCCTTCAGGAAGCCGGATTTCAGGTTCCTCTGCAGCGCTGCCGAGAGGTGCCAGGAGGAGCCTTCGTTCTGGTTCTTCAGGACCGTCGCGTTGGCCACGTTGGCGTGGATGCGGTTGCTGGTCGTCCAGCGCGGGCGCGTGTCGGCGCCATTGAAGGCCGTGTTGGGCGGCGCGAGGTTCGCGTTGATGTAGTACGCGCCGTTGACGTCCCGGTTGTAGATGAACTCGCCGGTGCCGACGAGCTCCCAGGGCAGCTTGCGGTCCACGGCCAGGTTCGTGCGCCACACCTGGGGGAACTTGAAGCCGGGGTCGGTCAAGGCCAGCTCGTAGCTCGTGGCGGGCGCGCCGGTGACGCTCGTCGGCTTGTAGTGGTCCGGGTCCGGGTGGAAGGGCCGCGCTCGGGTGTTGGTGAGCTGCTCGAAGCCGGTGAGCACGCCGGTGTTGCCGACCTGGTTCGAGATCCAGACGTAGGGCGGCTTGCCCGTGAAGACGCCCGTGCCGCCGCGGACCTGGGTCGTGCGGTCTCCGCTGACGTCCCAGTTGAAGCCGACCCGCGGCGACCAGAGGATGTTCGCGTCGGGCAACTTCGCGGTCGAGTAGCGGACGGCCTCCCCGTTCTCGTCCCGGAAGCTGAGGGCGTCGGCCGCCGCGTTCTGGAAGCCCGTTTCGCCGAAGAAGGGGACATCGAGCCGCACGCCATAAGTGACCTTGATGTTGCGGCTCGCCTGCCACACGTCCTGGCCGTAGAGGCCCGTGTACCAGACCTCGAGGGGCTGGACCGGCTTGTCCAGGTCGGGGATGTTCATCCAGCGCAGCTGGAAGCGGTTCAGGGTGACGGGCGACGTGGTGCGGCTGGGGTTGGCCAGGAAGTTGTTCGCGTCGGTGTAGAAGTCCGCGAGAGAGTTGTAGACGTAGACGCTCTGGGATCCGGGGAAGAAGACGTTCTCGGACTCGTAGCGCTCGGCGCTCAATCCGAAGGTCAGGGCGTGGTCGCCCCGGTGCATGGTGAAGTTGTCCTGAAGCTGGAACGTCTTGTAGCGCAGCTCGTTGTTGGGGGTGAACGGCTCGGAGCCGAAGGTGGTGTAGACCGTGCCGGCCTGGAGGACGTCGACCATGGGGAAGAGCGTGTCGAGGGCGCCGCGGCTCTCGTCCTGCTTCGTGTACCCGACGATCAGCGTGTTGGAGTTGTTGTTGCCCATGATCGTGTTCCACTCGCCGATGATCGAGCGGATGTCCTCCAGGATCGTGTAGTTCGACCCTTGGAAGTTCAGGCCCGTGGTGTTGCTGCGTCGGCCGCCGAAGCCCAGGGACGACGAGGTGGACAAGAGCACGTCGGTCTCGGAGTCGAGGTGCGTGTAGCGCAGCCTGAGCTTGTTCCGCTCGTCGAGGTTGTAGTCCAGCGTGGCCAGGTAGCGCCGCGCCGGCACCTCGAACGGATAGTCCTGGTAGCCGCCAGTCTGGTAGTCGAAGTTGCTGCTGAGGTAGCCGCTCAGGGCGTCGAGGTCGGACGCGAGGACTCGCGTGATGCTGCCACCGACGGTCTCGCCGCCAGCGTTGGCGCGGAAGGTGGTTCCCGGCTGCGTCAGTTTCTCGTCCTCGAAGCTGGCGAAGAAGAACAGCTTGTTCTTCATGATCGGGCCCGAGAGCCACGCGCCGTACTTGTCGAACTCGAACGTCCCGGGGTTGAAAGGCGCGTCCTTGATCTTGGTGCCGACCAGTCCGTCGTCGCGGAACCAGTAGTAGGCCGAGCCGCGGAAATCGTTGCTGCCGCTCCGCGTGACCGTGTTGACCCCGGCGCCGACGAAGTTGCCCTGGCGCACGTCGTAGGGTGCGGTGTTGACCTGCACCTCTTCCACTGCGGCCATGGCGATCGGGGCGACGCCCGTGCGGTCGCCGGGCGAGCCGGCCAGGCCGAACGAGTTGTTGAAGTACGAGCCGTCGACGGTGATGTTGTTCGAGCGGTTGTCGTACCCCCCGAAGGACCCGCCGAAAGGCCCGCCGCTGTACTGGGGGCTGAGGCGCGTGAAGTTGTCGAGATCGTCGGAGATGTTGGGCAGCGTCGCCAGGGCCTCGCGGCTCACGCTGGTCGCAGCGCCGGTGCGGCCCGAGCTGAACACCGAGTCGCTCTGGGCGATGACCGTGACCTCCTCCGTGACCGCGGCGGTCGTCAGTGCGAAATCCAGGTCCGTGGTCACGCCCAGGGACAGTTGGACGTCCTTGACCGCGTGGGGCTGGAACCCGCTGAGCGTCGCGGTGACAGTGTACGGTCCGCCGACGCGCATGCCGGGCAAGGAGAAGCGACCGTCGCCGCGGGTGGTGGTTTCGTAGCGCGTCCCCGAGGGCTCGTGGACGGCGGTGACGCTGGCGCCCGGCACCGCCTGCTGCTGCGGATCGGTCACGAGGCCACCGATGCCGCCACTAGTCACGCCCTGGGCTCGGGCCCGCTCCGCCGGCACTGACAGGGCGCACAGCGCCACGATGAGGAACATCCTCCCGACTCGAGACTTCATCGCGTCCTCCTGGACTGTTTTGCTGTATGACTGCCGAAGTTTGAGCTTTCGCATCAGACTACTTCCGCGTCCTCGCCGCCGTCAACGCCATTCGTCACGCCATTGTCACACCGCCATTCCCCGCGACCCCCTGGCAGCGGCCCACGAGCCTGTGGCATCATGCCCGCCCTCCGAGGAGGCAGTTTGATGAAGGTGTTGCTTTCCCGTGACGCGATCCGGGAGCGGGTGCAGGAGCTGGGCCGTGAGATCTCACGCGACTACGCGGGCCGCGAGCCTCACCTGGTGGGCGTCCTCAAGGGGGCCTGCACCTTCATGACGGACCTGGCCCGGGCCATCGAGATTCCGATCACCATGGACTTCCTCGCCGTGTCGTCCTACGGCGCCGCGACCAAGTCTTCGGGCGAGGTGAAGCTGGTCAAGGACCTCGACCAGGGACTGGAGAGCCGGGACCTGATCGTGATCGAGGACATCGTGGACACGGGCCTCACCCTCAACTACCTGCTGAACGTGCTGCGTGCCCGCGGACCGCGCTCCCTCAAGGTGGCGGCGCTGCTCTCGAAGCCCTCGCGCCGCCTGGTCGAAGTGCAGGCCGACTACGTCGGCTTTTCGATCGAGGACCACTTCGTCGTCGGCTACGGCCTCGACTACAACGAGAAGTACCGGAACCTGCCTGAGATCGTGATCTACGGGACGTAGGCGATCCCCCGACGCATAATGGCGGCGTGACCCGAGGTCGCCGCCCGAGTTGCGGGCTCGCGACGATCCTGCTGGCGGTCGCCGCGCTGTGCCGCTGCGGCCAAGCACCTGCTCCGGCCGCGGGGACATCCGGTCCGATCCGGATCGGCCTGTTCGCCTCGCCCGCCAGCCTCGATCCGCACCAGTACAACGAGTTCGTGACCTTCAGCGTGCTGTCCAACGTGTACGAAGGGCTCACGGCCTTGTCGCCCGGGCTGGGCGTCGAGCCGGCCCTGGCCGAGACCTGGGCGAACCCCGACGAGCTGACCTGGCGCTTCAAGCTGCGCAAGGGCGTCGTGTTCCACGACGGGCGGCCCCTCACCTCGGCCGACGTGGTCGCGAGCCTGGAGCGGGCCCGCACCCACCCGAACAGCGAATTCCGCAGCTACCTCGCCACGGTCAAGGGCGTGCGCGGCGCGGGGGACGACGGCGTCGAAATCGTGACCGAACGCCCGACCGCCGTGCTGCTGGCGCGGCTGGCCTTCGTGCTGGTGGTCCCGAAGGACGCGCCTGCGGAGATCACGGACCCGGTGGGCACCGGTCCCTACAGGCTGACCCGCAAGGCGATGCGTGACCCGATCGTGTTGACCGCGTTCGATCGGCACTGGGCGCCCGCCCCGGCCGTGCGGGCCGTGGAGCTCCACGTCGTTCGCGATCCCGCCCGCGTCTCGGCGGTCGCGGCCGGCGACGTGGACATGCTGATCGACGTCCGGGCCGAGGATGTCGAAGAGGCGCGCCGCGCCGGCCTGCGCGTCCTTTCGGCGTCGGGCCCGGCCGTGGACGTGCTCCAGATGCGGATCGACGTCGCGCCGTTCTCGGATCCACGCGTCCGGCGCGCCCTCCACCTGGCCCTCGACCGCCAGGCCTTCGTGGACCGCGTCCTGCTGGGTCAGGGCACGGCTTCGGGGCAGCTCGTGAGCGCCAACGTCTTCGGTTTCGATCCGACCCTCGAACCTCCGGTCCGCGATCTCGCCACGGCCCGCAGGCTGCTGGCCGAAGCGGGCCATCCACGCGGACTCGACGCGGAGCTGGAGTTCCGCCGCGATCCCGGAGTCGACGAGATCGCCCGCCAGTTGGCCGAAGCCGAGATCCGGATCGTGCCGCGGCCTCGGCACTGGCACGAGCTGCTCGACCGCCTCAGCAAGGGGCAGGTGTCGCTGGCCTATTTGGCCATGGTCTCCGATTCGGGTGAGTCGGGGGATCTTCTCGAGAGCACGCTCCACACGAAGGACCCTGCCCGCGGCTACGGCGACTCCAACGAGAGCGGTTATTCGAACCCCGCCCTCGACGCCCTCGTGGAGGCCTCGGGCCGGACGGCCCGCCTCGACGAGCGGCGCAGCCTGCTCCAGCGCGCGATGCGTCTCGCCATGCAGGACCTGCCGCTCGTGCCCGTGGCCCAGCGGAAGTTGATCTGGGTCCTGGGCCCTCGCGTCGATTTTGGCCTCCGGACCGACGGGCGGGTGCTCGCGAAGGACCTCCGTCGGGTGACGGCGGAGTAGCTCATTCCTGCCGCAGGACGGCGTAGTTCACGAGCTGCACGCCGCAGGCCTGGAGGGTGGCCCTGGCATCGACGTCGACGAGCGCCTCGAGCTCGCGGCTCCGCGGTTCGGCGTAGCCGCTCGAGCGCCGCAGCTCTTCGTCCACGACGGCGGGATGGCACATCAGCTCCGTGGTGCCGAGCGCGACGCGCCCCAGCAGGTCCACGAGGTTGTCGAGGGTCGCGCCCTCGGCGTGAAAGGTGTCGATGAACGCGTCGTTCGTCGGCAGCCCCTCGTGCCGCAGGCGCTCCCGAACCGCCGCGGTGTGGCTGCGCACGGGCAGCCCCGTCTCCCACGACAGTGTGACGAGCGCCTCCAGCACCGGCGGCAGCTCATGGGCGTGGTGATGGCTGTCGAAGTGGGTGGGCAGGCTTCCGGTCAGCTCGCGGAATCGCCTGAGCTGGCCGCGCACCTCGGCCAGCACCTCGCGTGGGTCGGCGTTGCCGACGAGGTCGGGCTTGTCCCTGAAACGGCCGCGCTCGTCCACCAGGGACGTGATGCGGGCCGCGGGCAGCACCGGCGGCGCCCCACTCAGGGCGACGTGCAGGCCCAGGCCCAGGCCGGGCCTGGCCTTGGCGAGCTGCGCCGCCTCGGCCGCCGCGGGGAAGGCCACCATCAGGGTCGCACTGGTGACGATCCCGTCGTCGTGAGCCCGGGCGATTCCCTGGTTGATCCCCGGAGTGCGGCCGAAATCGTCGGCGTTGACGATCAGCCTCTTCACTTCAGGCCCACGCTCCGGGCGACCTGCTCGCGGTAGCGATCGCTCTCGGCCAGCACCGCCGGCTCGTCGAGGGTCAAGAGCCTGCGGTCGCGCATCACGACGCGGCCCTCGATCACGCTGTGCCGGACGTCGGCGCCCTTGGCCGCGTACACGAGGTGGGAGACCGCGTCGAACATCGGGTGGAGCCGCGGCGCGCCGACGTCCACCACGATCAGGTCGGCGCGCTTGCCGGGCTCCAGGGAGCCCAGCCGGTCTTCCATGCCCAGGGCGCGCGCGCCGCCCAGGGTCGCCATCTCGAGCACCTTCGGCGCGGGGGCCGCCGTGGGGTCCTGGCTGGCGTGCTTCGAGAGCAGGGCCGCGGTCAGCATCTCCTCGAACATGTCGAGGTCGTTGTTGCTCGCGGCGCCGTCGGTGCCGAGGCCCAGGCGCAGGCCCTCGGCCAGCATCTCGCGCACCGGGGCGGCGCCCGACGCGAGCTTCATGTTGCTCTGCGGGCAGTGGGCGACGCCGACCTCGTGCTGAAGCAGGATGGCGCGATCGCTGGCGTTCAGCCACACGCCGTGGGCGCCCAGGACTCCCTTGCGCAGCAGGCCCAGGTCGCGCAGGTGCTCGGTGGAGCTTTTGGCGTAGCGCTCGCGGATTGTCTTCTGCTCGTCGGGGGACTCCTGGAGGTGGATCAGGAGCGGCACGCCCTCGCGCCGCGACAAGGCGTCGGCCGCGCGCAGCGTCTCCGGCGAGCCGATGTAGGTGGAATGGGGCGCCACGGCCGGCACCACCAGCGGGTCGTTCTTCCAGCGGCGGATGAAGCGCTCCGCGTAGGCGATCGCGTCGTCCCGCGTCTTGTTGTCCGGGGCGGGGAAGTCGATGATCGTCGAGCCGGCCACCGTGCGGATGCCGGCCGCCTTGGCGACCTCGGCCACCTGGTCCTCGAAGTAGTACATGTCCACGAAGGTCGTGGTGCCGGAACGCAGCATCTCGACCGCCGCCAGGCCCGTGCCGGCCCGGACGAAGTCCGCCGTGACGTTCTTCGCCTCGGCGGGGAAGATGTACTTCTGCAGCCAGTCCATCAGCTTGAGGTCGTCGGCGACGCCGCGGAACAGCACCATCGGCGCATGGGTGTGGGCGTTGATCAGGCCCGGCAGCACGATGCCGCCCGCGGCATCCAGCGTCTCGCGCCCCGCGTAGGCGGCCGCCAGGTCTGGGGCCGCGCCCACGGCCACGATGCGCCCCGCGTCCACCGCGACCGCGCCTTTGGGGATGACGCGGCGCTGCGCGTCCATGCTGACGACCGTCGCGTTCGTGACGACGAGGTCTACCGGCTTCGGCGCCGCGACCACGAGCAGCAGGGCGAAGACCAGGCTCACAGGTTCCTCCGGTCGAAGGGGTGCGGCAGCAACTCCGACATGCGCAGCGTGCGGCCCACGCCCTGCAGGTTCTCCATGTGGACCCAGATGTCGCCGCAGAACTCCCACAAGATCTGGCGGCAGGGTCCGCAGGGAGCCGCGACGCGCGGCGAGTCGGCCACCACGCTGATCGCGTCGAACGCCTTCAAGCCTTCGGACACGGCCTTGAAGACGGCCGTGCGCTCGGCGCAGATCGTGAGGCCGTAGGACGCGTTCTCGATGTTGCAGCCGGTGACGATCTCGCCATCGCGGGTGCGCAGCGCGGCCCCGACCTTGAAGTGGGAGTAGGGCGCGTGGGCGCGCCGCCGCGCCTTTTTCGCGTGGCGGACCAGCTCGCGCAGACCCGCGAGCGCCTTCATGCGCTCTTGGCGGCCTCGGCGATCACGCGGGTCAGCACGTCGATCAGGCCGCTCTTGACCTTCTCGCCCACCTCCAGCACCTCGCGGTAGTCCAGCTGCTTCTTCAGGACGCCCGCGCCCATGTTGGTGATGCACGAGATGCCGAGCACGCGCATCCCCATGTGGCGCGCCGCGATCGTCTCGGGCACGGTGGACATGCCGACCGCGTCGGCGCCGATGGCCCGCGCGGCGCGTATCTCGGCCGAGGTCTCGTAGGACGGCCCGGTGAAGGCCATGTAGACGCCGTGGCGCGCCTGCACGCCGGCCTTCCAGCACGCCTTCTCGGCGATGTCCCGCAGCTTCGCGTCGTAGGGCTCGGTCATGTCGAAGAAGCGCGGGCCCAGGCTCTCCTGGTTGGGGCCGATGCAGGGGTTGCTGCCCAGGTAGTTGATGTGATCCGAGATCAGCATCAGCTCGCCTGGCCGGTAGTTGACGTTCACGGCCCCGGCCGCGTTGGTCAGGATCAGGATCTTCACGCCCAGCCGCCCCAGCACCCGGGTCGGGAACGCCACCTGCTGGAGCGAGTAGCCCTCGTAGTAGTGCACGCGGCCGTTCATCACGGCGACCGGCACGCCATGGCACAGGCCGATCGCCAGCTCGCCCTTGTGGCCGATGGCCGTGGACTTCGGGAAGTGGGGGATCTCGGAGTAAGGGATCGCCACCGGCTTCTCGAGGCCCTGCGCGAACGCGTTCAGCCCGGAGCCAAGCACCAGGCCCACCTGGGGCCGGAGCGCGGTCTTCTGGAGGACGAACTTCGTGGCCTCGGCGAGCTGCTCGAGCAAGCTCACAGCAGGATTCCGGCGATGCAGGCGGTCATGAAGTTCGCGAAGGTGCCCGCCAGCAGGGCGCGCATCCCCAAGCGCGCGAGGTCGTCGCGCCGCTCGGGCGCCAGGGCGCCGATGCCGCCGATCTGGATGCCGATCGAGCCGAAGTTCGCGAAGCCGCACAGGGCGTAGGTGGCGATCACGAAGGAACGCGGGTCGAGGGCCTCCTTCATGGGGCCGAGGCGCGAATAGGCCACGAACTCGTTGAGCACCATGCGCGTGCCCAGCAGGTCGCCGATCGCGAAGGCGTCCTTCCAGGGAACGCCCATGGCGAGCGCCAGCGGCATGAACGCGTAGCCGAGCAGCGTCTCCAGCTTCAGGCTCGGGTGGATGGCACCCAGCACGCCGTTCACGAGCGCCACCAGGGCCAGGAACGAGACCAGCATGGCCGCGACGTTCAGGGCCAGGTGCAGGCCCTCGCCGGTCCCGCGAGCAGCCGCGCCCACGATGTTGGCGTCCGTCCGCGGCACATCGAGCTTCACGGTCCCCGCGGTCTCAGGCGAGCCCGTCTCCGGGACGAAGATCTTCGCCAGCAGGATGGTCCCGGGCGCCGTCATGATCACCGCCGCCAGCAGGTGCTTGGCGTCCATGCCGAAGGCGATGTAGGCGGCCATGATGCCGCCGCTGATGTGGGCCATGCCCGAGGTCATCACGCACATCAGCTCGGACTGGGTCATCTTGTTGAGGAACGGCCGGATCGTGAGGGGCGCCTCGGTCTGGCCCATGAAGATCGAGGCCGCCACGTTCAGGCTCTCGGCGCCGCTCGCGCCCATCAGGCGCGTCATCACCCTGGCGAACACCGTCACCACCACCTGCATCACCCCGAGGTGGTACAGGATCGCGAAGAGCGCGGCGATGAAGATGATCGTGGGCAGCACCTGGAAGGCGAAGATGAAGCCGAAGGAGCCGCCGCCCTTCACGCCCAGCCCCCCGAAGACCATCTCGGAGCCCTTGAACGAGTACTCGAGCAGGGTCTTGATGTTGTCGCCGACGTAGGAGAACAGCCAGCGGCCCGCCTCGGTCTTGAGCACGAAGATCGCCAGGGCGAACTGGAGACCGAGGCCCCAGCCGACGGTCCGGAGCCGGACCGCCTTGCGGTCGGTGGAGAGGGCATAGGCGACGCCCATGATGGTCAGCAGTCCGACGACGGGCAGCAGGCGTTCCATGGAAACCCTCGGCTTAGAGCACGCTGTGGATGAGGGGGCGTGGCGAGGGCGGGCTCTGCGCGACCTCGAAGGCCGAGCGCAGGCGGGCCAGCACGTCGTCGAGACGCCGCCGGTCGTTGACGTGGACCGTGGCCAGGCTCTCGCCTTTCGCGACCGGGTCGCCGACCTTCTTGCGGAGCACGACGCCCACGGCGTGGTCGATGCGGCTGTCCACGGTCTCACGGCCGCCGCCGAGCAGCATGATGGCGTGGCCGATCGAGCGGCACGCGATGCGCGCCAGGAAGCCGCCCGTCTCGGCGCGCAGCTCGATCTTCTCGCGCGCCTGCGGCAGCCGGCCCGGGTCGTCGCAGACGCGCGGGTCGCCGCCCTGCACCTCGATCACCTCGCGGAACCTGTCCAGGCCCTTGCCCGACGTGAGGGTCTGGCGCACGCGCTGACGGGCGGCGTCCAGGTCCCTTGGCGCATCGCTCAGGTGGAGCATGTAGGCCGCGAGGTCGATGGACAGCTCCCGCAAGTCCTCCGGGCCGCCGCCCTTCAGGGTCTCGATGCACTCGACGGTCTCGAGGCCGTTGCCGCCGGCCAGGCCCAGGGGCTGGTCCATGTCGGTGATCAGTGCTGCGACCTTCTTGCCCATGCCTCGCCCGATCGACACCATGGTCTCGGCCAGCGCCCTGGAGTCCTCGAGCTTCTGCATGAAGGCGCCGTCGCCGGTCTTGACGTCGAGCACCAGGGCGTCGATGCCCTCGGCCATCTTCTTGCTCATGATCGAGGCGGCGATCAGCGGCAGGCTCTCGACCGTGCTGGTCACGTCGCGCAGCGCGTAGAGCTTGCGGTCGGCCGGGGCGATCTCGGGGGTCTGGCCGATCAGGCCCATGTGGGTGCGGCGCAGGGCGTCCTTGAACTCGGGCAGCGACAGGCCCACGCGGAAGCCCGGGATAGCCTCGAGCTTGTCCAGTGTGCCGCCGGTGTGGCCCAGGCCGCGCCCCGAGATCATGGGCACGAACACGCCGCAGGCCGCCACCAGCGGGGCCAGCACCAGGCTCGTCTTGTCGCCGACGCCGCCGGTCGAGTGCTTGTCGGCCTTGGGGCCCGCCAGGTCCGAGAGATCCAGGACCTCGCCCGAGTGCATCATGGCTTCGGTCAGGGCCACGGTCTCGTCGCGGGTCATGCCCCGGAAGAACACGGCCATGGTGAAGGCCGAGGCCTGGTAGTCGGGGATGCTGCCGTGCGTGTAGCCGTCCACGAAGAAGGAGATCTCCTCGCGGCTGAGCTGCTGGCCGTCCCGCTTCTTCTGGATGACGTCGACTGCGCGGAACACGCGGCCTATTTCTTCCGGATCCGCTCGACCTCGGCCCACAGGTCGCGCTTCTTCTTGACTGGGCTGGGCGCCGCGGGCTCGGCCACCGGCGCCGGCGGGGCGGGCGGCATGCCGGCCAGGACCTGCTCGAAGAGCTTCTTGGTCTCGGCGGTCTTGCGGGAGCGCTTCGGCGGGACCTCGGCACGGCGGTAGTCGTGGGTGTTGTAGCAGGTGCGACACGTCACCTTGGCCACCTCGCTGCCGGCCAGGCTCGCCACGTCGTGGTTGAGCAGCAATCGGCAGCGCGGGCAGTAGTCGTCGATGACGTCGCCGAGCCTGATCGGACGGCTCTCCACCAGTACAGAACCTCCAAGGGGAGGACGGCAGTATACTCCTGCCCGAAACGCGTCAGGGCAGCCAACACGTGAACCATCCCGAGGCGGACTACTACCGGCTCCGGACCGAGTGGCTGCGCTACAAGAGCCACCTCCGCGACAGCCTCACCGGCCTGCCCGCACTGGCAGCCGTGGTCGAGGACGTGCGCAAGCTGCTCGAAGCCCAGCGCGGCGTCGAGGTGCTGTACCTCGACCTGGGGCGCTCGGGCTGGCACGAGACCGAGCTGGGCTGGGCCGCCTACGACGGCCTGGTGCGCGAGTTCGCCGCGGCCCTGCGCCGCGCGCGCGAGACGGGCCTCTTGGCGCCCCAGGACATCGTGTGCCTCAACACCGTGCGGTCGGACCGCTTCCTGGTGTTCCTGGCCGGCGGCGAGCGCGGCTTCTCGGCCCAGGCCCGGCGCGAGCGCCTGTTCCTGGGCCTGCGCGACGCGATGAAGGCGCCCGAGACGCAGTCGCTGCGGGCGGTGCGCATGGCCGCGGGCCACGCCCGCGTGGCCGAGCACCCCATGACGCGCGCCGAACGGGCGATCCAGGCTGCCGTGGCGGAAGCGGTCCTGATGAGCCTGATGGAGCGCGAAGGCGCCGAGGCCGTGCGCCACGACGCCCTGGCTGCACTCATCGCAGGGGGCAAGGTGCGCTCGGTGTTCCACCCCATCGTGCGGCTCTCCGACATGCGCGTGCTGGGCCACGAGGCCCTGACCCGCGTGGATTTCGCCGGCGCTTTCGAGTCGATCGAAGACCTGTTCACGTTCGCCGAGACCACCGACCTGGTGGTGGACTTCGAGCGCGTGTGCCGGCGCACCGCGATCCGCAGCTCCACGCGCCTGCCCAAGGGCGGCCACCTGTTCCTGAACGCCTCGGCCCGCGCCATCACCGACCCCGACTGGCTCGACGGCGAGACCTCCGAGCTGCTGCAGGCCACGGGCCTGCGGCCCAACGAGGTGGTGGTCGAGGTCACCGAGCGCCTGGCCGTCTCCCACCACGAGGGCTTCGGCCCGGGCCTGCGCGCGCTCAAGGAGCGCGGCCACCGGGTGGCCGTGGACGACATGGGCGCCGGCTACGCGTCGCTCCAGACCCTGGTCGCCATCGAGCCCGACTTCCTGAAGTTCGACACGCGCCTCGTCCGCGACATCGACAAGAGCAGCATCAAGCGCAGCCTGCTCGAGACGCTGCGGGCGCTGGCCGAGAAGATCCGGGCCCGCGTCATCGCCGAGGGCATCGAGCGCGAGGAGGAGCGCGAGACCCTGATCCGGCTGGGCATCGAGTACGGCCAGGGCTACCTGTTCAACCACGAGGGGAACTAGCGCGCGTGCGCAACGCCGAAGTCATTCGCCAGTGGAAGATCCTGAAGCGCGTGGAGGCGGGGCGCCACGCCACCACGGCCGCGCTGGCCGAGGAGCACCGCGTCACCGAGCGCACCATAAGGCGCGACCTGGAGGCGCTGCAGGAAGCGGGCTTCCCGCTCTACGACGAGCGCGTCGAGGGCAAGAAGATCTGGCGCCTGGTCGAGGGCTTCAAGCAGCGCGTGACCCAGAACTTCTCCCTGGCCGAGCTGTCGGCCCTGTACTTCGGCCGCAACATGCTCTCGTTCCTGGGAGGCGCGCCCTTCAGCCAGGACCTGGAGTCGGCCTTCCAGAAGATCCGCGAGGCCTTGCCGGCCAAGAGCCTGCCGTACCTGGCGCGCATCCAGGACCTGTTCGCGGCGCGCCCCGACCCCACCAAGGACTACTCCAAGAAGACCGACGTGATCGCGTCGCTGATCGACGCGACGCTGCACCAGCGGCAGGTGCGCATCGCCTACTTCTCCTTCGCCAGCCGGCGCACCAAGTCCTACCTGCTGGATCCCTACCGGCTGGTCTACTATCACGGCGGGCTCTACCTCTACGCCAGAAGCGAGGAGCACGCCGAGGTGCGCACCTTCGCGGTGGAGCGCATCCAGCGCATCGAGGCGCTGGAGACCGGCTTCGAGGTTCCCGCCGACTTCAGCGTCGCCGAGTACGCCAAGGGCGCCTTCGGCATCGCCGGCGGCAAGCCCGAGGACGTGGAGATCGCCTTCGCGTCGGAGATCGCGGGCTACATCCGCGAGCGCGTCTGGCACGAGAGCCAGAGCCTCGAGGAGCGCCCCGACGGCTCGGTGGTGCTGCGCATGCACGTGCACCCCGGCTTCGAGCTGCTGGCTTGGGTCAAGGGCTTCCTGCCCCACGCCCGCGTCGTGAAGCCGGCGGCGCTGCGCGACCGCGTGCGCGCCGATCTCGAGCAGGCCCTCGGGTAGAATCCGCGTTTCCATGGCGAGCCTTACGACCTTCAAGAACAGCCATCCCGCCCGGGACTACAGCATCGTCCACACCTGCCCCGAGTTCACGGCGCTGTGTCCCAAAACCGGCCAGCCCGACTTCGCCACCATCGTGATCAGCTACGTGCCCGACGCGCTGTGCGTCGAGCTGAAGAGCCTCAAGCTCTACCTGGGCGCCTACCGCAGCCGCGGCATCTTCTACGAGAACGTGACCAACGCGATCCTGGACGACCTGGTCGCGGCCGTGAAGCCGCGCCGCATGACCGTGGAGGGCCGCTTCAACGTGCGCGGCGGCATCGCCTCGGTGGTGACGGCGAGCTACGAGGCGGCCCGGCCCAGGGCGCGACGGTGAGGCTGCCCGCCGTCCTGGCGAAACGCTTCGTCGCGGGCGAGACCGCCCTTGACGCAGTGGCCGCGGGCCGCGCGCTCCACGACCGCGGCATCAACCCGAGCTTCGACCTGTTGGGCGAGGACGTGCTGGACCGCGAGGCCGCCCGGCGCTGCGCCGAGGCGAACCGCGACCTGCTGCGGGCCGTTCCCCCGGAAGTCGAGCGCAACATCTCGATCAAGCTGACCATGCTGGGCCTCGACATCTCCGAGGACTTCTGCCTGGAGCTGACCTCGGGCATCCTGGCCGAGGCGAAGAAGCTCCAGGGGTTCGTGCGCATCGACATGGAAGGCACCCGGCACACGCAGCGCACCCTCGACGCGTTCCGCAAGCTGCGCAAGGACTTCGACAACGTCGGCATCGTCCTGCAGGCCTACCTGCACCGTAGCTTGGAGGACGTGCAGGAGTGCGTGCGGAAGCAGGACCGCGTGCGGATCTGCAAGGGCGCCTACAAGGAGCCGCCCGAGGCGGCGCTGCAGCCGATGGACGCGATCCGCGCCAACTACCGCAAGTGCGCCGAGCTGCTGCTGGCGAAGGGCAACTACCCGGCCATCGCGACCCACGACGAGTCGCTGGTGCGCCACGTGCTCGACTGGACCACCGCGAACTCCGTCGCGAAATCGCGCTTCGAGTTCCAGATGCTGTACGGCCTGCGGCCGCGGCGCTGGGATGAGCTGGTCAAGGACGGCTACAACGTCCGGATCTACATCCCCTACGGCACCCACTGGTTCCCGTACTTCTTCCGCCGCCTGCGCGAGCGCAAGGAGAACGTGTTCTTCGTGCTGCGGAGCCTGCTGGGCGGATGAGGGCCGCCGTCTACCGGGGCCAGGGCCTGCTCCAGGTGGAGGACATCCCCGTCCCCGAGATCGGCCCGGGCGAGATGCTGTTGAAGGTCGAAGCCTGCGGCGTGTGCGGCACCGACATCAAGAAGATCGAGAAGGGGCTCCTCCCGCCGCCGCGGGTGTTCGGCCACGAGACCGCCGGGATCGTGGCGAAGACCGGCGCCGGGGTCACGCGCTTCCGGGAGGGCCAGCGCGTCGCCCTGCACCACCACATCCCGTGCGGGTCCTGCTACTACTGCGGCCTCCGGGCCTACGCGCAGTGCGAGACCTACAAGAAGAACGGCACCACGGCGGGCTTCGAGCCCGCGGGCGGCGGGATGGCCGAGTACGTGCGCGTCCTCGACTGGATCGTGGAGCGTGGCGCCATCCCGGTCCCCGATGGCGTCGCGGCCGAGGAGGCGGCGTTCGTCGAGCCCGTCAACACGTGCCTGAAGGCCGTGAAGAACGCCGGCATCGGCAAGGGCCAGACCGTGCTGGTCGTGGGCCAGGGGCCCATCGGGCTGCTGCTCACGCAGCTCGCGCGCTGGTTCGGGGCAGACGTCATCGCCACCGACACACTGCAGGACCGGCTGGAGCGCAGCCGGGCCCTGGGCGCCCACGTCGCGTTCGACGCCCGCGGCGACGTGGCGAAGGAGGTTCGCGGCCTGACCGACGGCCGCGGCGCCGACATAGCGCTCCTGGCCGCGCTGGGGCAGCGGGCCTTCGACCAGGCGGTGGCGGCCACGCGTCCGGCCGCGCGCATCGTGGTGTTCGCGGCGACCTCGCCGGGCGAGACGGTGGTCGCGGACCTGGGCGCGCTGTGCAGCGCCGAGAAGCAGATCCTCACCTCTTACAGCGCGTCGGTGGACGTGCAGGACCTGGCGGCGCAGCTCGTGTTCTCCCGCGAGATCCGCGTGCGCGAGCTGGTCACGCACCGCTTCCCTCTCGACGACGCCGTGAAGGCCGTGGCCACCGCGGCTCAACCCGGCCCGGGCGTCTTGAAGGTCGTGGTCACGATGGGCGGCGCGTGACGCCGCGGCGCATGCGTGCCGCCGTCTTGCACGGCAAGCAGGACGTGCGCATCGAGGACGTGGACGTCCCGAGCCTCGCGCCCGGCGACGTCCTGCTGCGCACGTCGGTGGCGCTGACCTGCGGCACGGACCTGAAGGTCTACCGGCGCGGCTACCACGCGCGGATGATCGTGCCGCCGGCGCTGTTCGGCCACGAGATCGCGGGGACCATCGAGGCCGTGGGACCTGGCGTCACGGGCTTCCGCGAGGGCGAGCGCGTGGTCGCGGCGAACTCGGCGCCCTGCGGGAGCTGCGAGTACTGCCGGGCCGAACGGCCCAGCCTGTGCGACGACCTGCTGTTCTGGAACGGCGCCTACGCTCAGTTCGCCCGCATCCCGGCTCGCGTCGTGGAACAGAACCTGCTGCGTGTCCCCGAGGGCGTGAAGGACGAGCACGCGGCCATGGTCGAGCCGCTGGCCTGCGTGCTGCGGGGTGTTGCGAGCGTCCGGCCGGGCGACTCAGTGGCCGTGCTGGGCAGCGGCGGGATCGGCCTCATGTTCGTGGCGCTCGCCAAGGCACGCGGCGCGCGGGTGGTCTCGGTGGGGCGCAACCCCGAGAAGCTCGCGCGGGCCCGCGCGCTGGGCGCCGACGCGCTGCTGCGCGTGGGAAGCGACGTCGCCCTCGCCGACGCCCTCATGGAGGCGAGCCCGGGCGGCAAGGGCTTTCACCTGGTGGTGGAGGCCGCGGGGCAGGCCGAGACGTCACAGGCCGCGCTCGGGGCGGTCCGCAAGGGCGGGGTCGTCAACCTGTTCGCGGGCTGCGCTGCGGGGACCGAGATAGCACTCGACGCGCCCCGAGTGCACTACGAGGAGATCGTGGTCACCGCCACGTTCCACCACACGCCCCAGAGCATCCGCGCGGCATTGCGCCAGCTGGCGGATCCCGCATTCGACGCGGGCGCCCTGATCACGACGCGCGTCCCGCTCGACCGCCTGCCGGCGCTGCTGGCGGAGATGGCCAGGGGAGGCGACAGCCTGAAGGCCGCCGTGCTCCCCTGGAGCGGCTAGCGCTTTCTACTTCTTCCTGGATTTCTTCGATTTCTTGGCGGCCTTCTTGGCCTTCTTGGCGGCCTTCTTGGCGCGCTTCTTGGCTTTCTTGGCGGCCTTCTTGGGCTTCTTGACCGCCTTCTTCCTGGCGGCCTTCCTGGCCTTGGGCTTCTTCCTGGCCGCCTTCTTCTTCGCCTTCCTGGGGGCGGCGGCCTTCGGGGCCGCGGCCTTTGGCGCGGCCGCGATCGGCGCCGTCGTGAAGGCCGGCGGCGGAGGCGGCGTGGGTGCGGCGGGCTCCGCAGGAGGCGGAGCGCCGGGCGCGCCCGTGGACGTGTTGTCTTCCATGTATGACCTCCGAAGCGACGCGTGAACGCGCTCTTCGCGTGGCGGGGAGTTTGCTCCCGCGTGCTTCGCCAAGTCAAGCCGTGGTAGTTTCGGCGACCATGTGGAGCCTGCTGCTGGCGCTGGCCCTGGCCGCGCCCGTTTCATCGGAGTTGCGTGTCGGCATGGACACGCGCAGCCGGCCCTGGGCCTTCGTGCCGGGCCTCGACTATTCGAGCGAGGACTTCGCGCAGCCGCCCCGCATCACCCCGGCCCAGCTCGAGCAGCTGGTCGGCGTGGACATCGAGATCCTGGCGGAGGTCGCGAAGAAGCTCGGCATGACGCCGCGGATCGTCCCTGTCGCCTGGGAGGACATCGAGAAGGGCCTCGTAGAGAAACGCTACGACGTCATCATGAACGCCTGGGTGCCGAGCTCGCGGACGCCGAAGGAGATCGCGGCTGCGCCGGCGTACTACGACTGGGGGCTCCTGGTCGTAGTGCGCGCCGAGGACGCGTCGCTGAAGTCGTTTGCGGATCTCGCGGGGAAGACGGTCGGCCACTTCCGAGACCCATCCGTCGACCGCAGCGCGATCTCGCTGCGCGCGGGCCGGCTCGTGCCCTTCGACGACTCGGACCAGCTCTTCGAGGCGCTGCGCGAGCGGAAGCTCGACGCGGCCATCGAGGACTCCACGTTTTCGCGCTGGCGGGTCGGCCACGACAAGGCGTTCAGGGTGGTGGGCGAGCCGCTCAACCGGCTCGGGTACCACTTCGGCGTGAGGGCCCAGGACACGGCCCTGATGCAGCGACTCGGAACGGCGATCCGGGAGCTGCGCGCGTCGCAGTCGCTTCAGGCGATCCGCAAGCGCTGGGAAGGCGGGAACACCCCGCGCTGACGCGGCTCTAGTTGCGCGCAACCCCGCTGGCGCGGCGTCGCGCGAGTCTAGTCGCTGACGCTCCTAGTTCAGGGTCACGTCGGCCGGCAACTGGGCGAGGAAGGCACAGCTGTCGCACACCAGGTAGCCCTCGCCGGTGAGTCCGTGCTTGTAGAGCGGGATCGGACGCACCTCGGCGGCCCAGACCCGCCCTTCGGAACTCACGTCCAGGACCGATTCTCCGCACAGGGGGCAACGCGCGCTCATCGTTGCTGACGTCGCGACGGCGATCATGGCCTTGCTCCTCTCGTCCTCACCAGGATTGGACGCAAGAAGAGTGCCTGAGGTTCAAACCAGGGTCGCGGGCTGCAACTGGCTCCCTTTGCTGGAGTTTGGCCTGGGCGCCTTCCGCCGGCCGGCGACAGGATTCGTCCGGAAGTGACGAATCTCGTCCGGACCCGTTGACACCGCGCGCGGCCCGCTGATATTGTTGGTGGGTCATCACGGCCGCGGGGTAGAGCAGTCCGGTAGCTCGTTGGGCTCATAACCCAAAGGTCGCAGGTTCAAATCCTGCCCCCGCTACCAACACTCATCTATTGGCAGATCAAGCAGATATCGGGGCCTCGCAAGAGGCCCCGAGTTGTCGCCGCGCTCAAGCTCGCTCCGCCACCGACGAGCAGGGTCGGCATCCCGAGCCCCGTGCTGCTCCTCGAGATGGTCTGCGCAGACGCGCCGTGTCCGGGGCCGACCGCGGCGCGATAATCTCGACTCGTCGAGGCACGGATGAACCTTCACGCCCGGCGTGCAGCGTTCTGCGCCGTCGTCGCCATCGGGTATCTGGTGGCCTGTGCGCGCAACCAGGGTGGGGTACTGCGCGTGGCCCTGCGCGACTCCGTGGCCAGCCTGGATCCCCACATCGTGGACGACCGGTCCACCTTCTATCTCCTCGGGAACGTCTACGAGCCGCTTGCCGTGCACGACCCGGCGGGGAGCATCGTGCCCGCTCTGGCCGCTGCCTGGAGCAACCCGGATGAGCGAACATGGCGGTTCGACTTGCGCCGTGGCGTGACCTTCCACGACGGGCGGGCGTTCACGGCCCGCGACGTGCGCTACACCCTCGAACGTGTGCGCTCTCACCCGCAGTCGTGGCTCCGGGAGGACCTCGCGGGGGTCGTCTCCGTCGGCGCCGCGGGCGACCACGCGATCGAGCTGCGCACGCGTGACCCGTCCCCCTTGCTCCTGCAGTCGCTCACCCGCGTTCTGATCGTGCCCGAGGGATGGGCGGAAGCCGCCACCGGCGCCAACGGCACGGGCCCCTATCGCGTCGAGTCCTGGCGAAATGAGCTCACGCGCCTGCGCGGCCTCGCGCGGCACTGGAGGGGGCTGCCGCGGTGGACCGCGGTGGAAGTGCGCACGGTTGCCACAGCAGGTGCGCGGCTGGAAGCGATTTCGCGCGGCGAAGCCGACTTCATCGACTCCCCGCCACCGTCCCTGGTCGCCTCATCGCGGCCGGGTGCTGCGGTTCACATCATCGAGGCCTCCGCGGCTCAGGTCGCCATCATGGGCTTCCGCCTGGGCGGCGGAGCTCAGAACCCATTCGCAAACACCCGGGTGCGCGAAGCCGTGGCACTCGCCATCGACCAGCAGGCCCTCGTCCGCCTGGTACTCGCCGGACGTGGCGAGCCGGCCAGCCAGCTAGCACCGCCGGGCATCTTCGGGTACGTGCCCGATCTGCCCCTGCCGCGTCACGACCCTGGGGCGGCGCGCGCCGCGCTTCAGACCTCGCGAGTACGGCTGCCCGTCCGCGCTGAGCTCTTGTGTTCGCCAGGCGGTCAGTCGCTGGCCGAGGCCGTCGCCGCGCAGGTTCGCGCGAGCGGCGTGCACCTGGCGCCGCGGGTCCTGGCTTGGGAAGAATTCGACCGCAGGCTGAACGTGCGCCAGGCGGATGCGTTCGTCTTCCACCTGACCTACCCCGAGCTCGATTCGACGAATGTCTTCGTCAGCAGCTTCCACACCTCGCAGCCAGAAGCGCGGCGCGGCACGATGAACTTCTCCGGGCATTCCGATCCGGCGCTCGACGCTCTCCTCGAGCGGGCAGAAGCCGAGTTCGACTCCCAAGCCAGGTATGCGCTGATCGCCCAGGCCACCCGGCGCGTACTGGCGTCGTGGGTCTGGCTGCCGCTCTACGTGCAGCGTGACACCTACGCCGCCCGGGCGGGCCTGCGCTGGGAGGGCGGCCTGGCGCCGGGGATCGCCTTCGAACGCGTGGTCCGCGAATAGCCCGAGGACCGACGAGGGCGTTCGCCGTGTCCAAGCCCGGGTAGCCCCGCCGTCAGGGACGTCCGCCAGGAACCGCGAGCAGCCGATCGAGTTCCGCCTCCGTCTGCGCGCGCGCGCCGCTGGCGGATTTCGCGTCGATGAGGTTCTCTCGAGAGGATCCAGTCGAAGGTCGTAGAACTCGTTCATGCCTTGAAGCTCACGGTAGCGGATGTACTTGTAGCGTTCGGTGCGCACCGCGTCGTAGCCCATCTTCAGGATGCGGGGGAACACGATGTCCGTGGTGTACTCGATCAGGAAGGAACGCCGCCAGTCCGTGGGCGTGGCTTCGAAAAGCGGGACCAGCGAGCGTCCGTCGGCGCCTTGAAGCGGCCGCGCGCCTGCCAGCTTCAGGATCGTGGGCGCCATATCGATCGTCAGGGTCATGCCGACGGGCTCCGACCCCGCCCGAACCACAGGCGGGTACCGAACCAGGAGCGGCAGCCGAATCGACTCCTCGTAGGCAAGACGCCGCTCGTCGCTGAGGCCGTGCTCTCCGTAGAAGTAGCCGTTGTCGCCCACCAGCATGATCACGGTCCTGTCGAGAGCGCCCAGCGTCTCCAGTGCATCGAGCATGCGGCCCAGGCCCTCGTCTCGACCGCGGCGAGCATCCTCAGGCGGTCGCGGATGGTGTCGTCGGGCGTCACGCTGGCCTTGCCGAGGGGTGGCAGGCCTTCGATCCGTCGCTCCAGAGCGGGCTTGCCGCGGGGAGGACGCCGTAGTTGCCCCGGCGTGGTCCGCGCGAACGGGCGGCCCGCGGCCACAGGTTCCCCCGCTTCAGCTCCTCGACCGCATAGTGGCAGGCCCGCGCCGTCAGCGCCATGTAGGTCAGCGACGGGTTCTGGTTGCCGCTCGAGGTCATGCAGGCGCCGTCCGTCACGAACAGGTTGGGGTGGTCCCAGGCCTGGTTCCAGCCGTTCAGGACCGAGGTCCGGCGGTCGCGTCCCATGCGCGCCGTCCCCATCTCGTGGTTGGAGTTGCCGGGTGTGCTGATCCGCGTGGTGGTGCTGACGTCTTTCGCGCCCGACGCTTCCAGCAGCTCGCCCGCCGTCGCCGTCATGTCCGCGAACATCGCGTGCTCGTTGGGGCCCCAGGTGCACTCGATGTGCAGCGCCGGGATGCCCCACGCGTCCACCACGGTCGGGTGGAGGGTGGCGCGGTTCTCCTCGCGCGGGAGCATCTCGCCGAAGCCGGTGAGGCCCATCGACCACGGCCCCGGCTCGGCGAGCTTGCGCTTCAGGGACAGGCCGAGGCCGGGCTGGCCCAGCAGGCCCTGCCAGCCGCCTCGGCCCGCGCCGCCCTGGAAGCCGTAGCCGCGCAGGAACCCGGGATGGCGTGAGCCGACGTTGCGGAATCGCGGCACGTAGAAGCCGTTGGGCCGCGAGCCGACCTCGCGGCGATCGGAAAAGCCGTCGAAGTGGCCGCTCGCGTCCAGGCACTTGACGTGGTCCATGACGTTGCGGCCCACCTGGCCGCTCGAGTTGGCGAGGCCCTCGGGAAACGCCTGCGTCCGCGAGTTGAGCAGGATGCGCGCGCTTTCGATCGCCGACGCGCACAGGAACACGACCCGCCCGCGGAACTCGTGGGACTCGCGGGTCTGCGCGTCGATCACGTGGACGCCGGAGACGCCGCGGCCGTCGGGATGCAGCGCCAGGTGGCGCACGACGCTCCACGGCCGCAGCGTCATGCGCCCGGTCGCCTCGGCCGCGGGCAGCGTCGCGTTCAGCGAGCTGAAGTACGAGCGCGTGATGCAGCCCCGGTGGCACGGTCCGCAGTAGTGGCAGGGCGCGCGCCCGTTGAGCGGGGCCGTCAGCACCGCGACCCGCCCGATCGTCAGCAGGCGCTCGCCGGAAAAGGCCGCGCGGATGCGCTCGGCCGCGTGCTGTTCCACGCAGTTCAGCGCCATCGGAGGCAGGAATGGACCGTCGGGCAAGTGGGCGAGCCCTTCGCGCCGCCCGCTCACGCCGATGAACGACTCGACGCGGTCGTAGAAGGGTGCCAAGTCGCCATAGCGGATGGGCCAGTCCACGGCGACGCCGTCCCTGGCGTTGGCCTCGAAGTCGAGGTCGCTCCAGCGATACACGTGGCGCGCCCAGATCGTGGACTTGCCGCCCACCTGCCGAGCGCGGAACCAGTGGAACGGCTTGTCCTCCGGCGTCGTGTACGGGTTGTCGACGTCGTCGGCCCAGAAGCGATGGCTGCCGCTCGACACCGGAACGCTCCTGACCTTCGCCGCTACCATGCTCCTGCTCAGCTTCAGCACGCCGGGCATCCCCAGCGGCGGCTTTTTCGCGACGCTCCCGGCCTACCTGGCCGCCGGCGCCCCGATGGAGGGCCTCGTCCTGCTGAAGGCCGTCGATGCGCTGCCCGACGTCTTCAAGACCGTCAACAACGTCACCGGCGATCTGGCGGCTGCGGCCGTGGTGAGTCGGCTGTGCGCTCCCAGGCCGGATTTGCCGCCAGTGGCGGCAACCGTGGCCGAATCAAGAGGATAGGCTCCGGCTCGGATCGCTCGCCGCCGCGCGCGCCCGCGATCCATGAGCCCGCCGACGCCTCATTGACGCGTATTCAACCGAGCGACGCCGCGCCAAGGTCCCGGGGGCAAGGTGTCGCAATCAGGATCTTGCCCGGGTCCAGGGTGGAACGATGAAGGTACGAAGGTTGGTTGCGACGGCCGCGGCGCTGCTCCTGGCCGGCAGCGGTGTCGTGCTCGCTTCTGGGGCCGGAAGTCTCACCGACGGGGTTCGGGCGCTGTCCGACTTCGAGAACATCTTCATCCTGACGCCCGCCCGGGTCCCGGTGATCGGGCTCATCGTCAACACGACGACGGGCACCGGACAGATCCTTTGGGGCTCCTCAGCGCAGCCGGCCGGCGCGATCCGCGGCCAGGCCGACGTCTCGGCCAGTGGCTCGGGACGCATCGTGCTGTTCAGCAGCGCCGGCACTCCGCGGGTGTTCGTGGACGGGGACAGCGGGATGACCACGGCCGGGGCGGACCTGGCCGAGAGATTCCCTGTCGCCACGGACTCGGTCGAGCCGGGAAGCGTCCTGGTGATCGACCCCGAGCAGGCCGGGCGCCTCTCCGTCTCGAACCGGCCCTACGACCCACGCGTGGCCGGCGTGGCCGCCGGGGCCCGCGACTACAAGCCCGGCATCACCCTGGGATCGAACGGCGAGGCGGGCCGAGTGGCCGTCACGCTGAGCGGCACCGTCTACTGCCGGGTCAGCGCCGAGAACGGCAAGATCCGTGCTGGCGATCTATTGACCAGCGCGAAGACGCCCGGCCACGCGATGCGCGTGACCGACTTCGACGCGGCCCGCGGAGCGATCCTGGGCAAGGCGATGCAGGACCTCGAGGGCGAGACCGGCATGCTGCTCGTGCTGGCGAGCCTGCAGTAGTTCTCCTCGGAAGCCGGCTCGGGCCCTAAAGGCCCGGGCCGGCCGGTGTCGTGATTCCGTTGCACCGCGAGCGCGCGGCATCCTATGCTTGCCTCAGCTCGCGGTGAACGAACCGTCCTCCGACATCACGCAACTACTGCTGGCCTGGAGCCAGGGCGACAAGGGCGCCCTGGACCGGCTGATACCTATCGTCTACGACGAGCTGCGGCGCATGGCCCATCGCTACATCGCCCGCGAGAACAAAGGCCACACCCTCCAGACCTCGGCCCTCGTCCACGAGGCGTACCTCAAGCTCGTGGACCAGAACCGCGTGCAGTGGAAGAACCGCGCGCAGTTCTTCGGCGTGTCCGCGCGCATCATGCGGCGCATCCTGGTGGACCACGCGCGCGCCCGCGACGCCGGCAAGCGCGGCGCCGGCGCTCCCCGCGTGTCCCTCGACGAGGCCCCGACCCTGGCCGCGAATCCCCAGGGCGACATCGTCGGCATCGACGACGCGCTCAATCGGCTGTCGGACCTGGACCCGCGCCAGGGCCGCATCGTGGAGCTGCGCTTCTTCGGCGGGCTGTCGGTGGACGAGACCGCCGAGGTGCTGGAGCTGTCGGCGGCCACCATCAAGCGCGAATGGGCGTCGGCCCGCGCCTGGCTCTACCGGGAGCTGGGCGGCACCGCGGCGTGAACGCGGCGCGCTGGTCCGAGGTCAAGCAGGTCTTCGACAAGGCCGTCGATCTGGAGGCCGCCGAGCGGGCGTCCTACCTGGACACGGCGTGCGCGGACGATGCCGACCTGCGGCGCGAGGTGGACTCGCTGATGGCCGCCCACGCCCAGGCCGGAGCCTTCATCGAGGGCGCGCCCTCCGTGGAGTTCGCCGAGGCGCTCGAGGATCCGTTCCTGGGGCGCCGCATCGGCCCGTATCGCGTGCTGGCCGAGATCGGCCGCGGCGGCATGGGCGCCGTCTACCGGGCGATGCGCGACGACGACGCCTACCACAAGGACGTCGCGCTCAAGATCGTACAGTCGGGGCTCGCCACCGAGCAGCACCACGAGCGCTTCCTGCAGGAGCGCCAGATCCTGGCCGGCCTCGATCACCCCGGCATCGCGAGGCTTCTCGACGGCGGCACCACGGAGGACGGGCGCCCGTACTTCGTGATGGAGCTGGTGGAAGGGGCGTCCCTCGACGCCTACTGCGAACGCCAGCGGCCCGGCATCCGCCAACGGCTGCTGCTGTTCCAGGCCGTGTGCGCCGCGGTGGAGTACGCCCACCGGAACCTGGTCGTGCATCGCGACCTGAAGCCCAGCAACATCCTGGTGACGCCCGAGGGAACGCCGAAGCTCCTCGACTTCGGGATCGCGAAGCTCCTGCGCTCTTCGGACTTCGGGGGCGCCGCCACCGTGACCGAAGTGCGGGCCCTGACGCCCTACTACGCGAGCCCCGAGCAGATGCGGGGCGAGTCGATCACCACGGTGAGCGACGTCTACTCGCTGGGCCTCCTGCTGTACCAGCTCCTGACGGGCCGCCGGCCGTATGACTTTACCGGCAAGCCACCCGACGAGGTGCTGCGCCTGATCTGCGAGGACGATCCGCCGCGACCCTCGGAGCTGCAAGCACCGCAGGCGTCCGAGCTGCGGGGCGACCTGGACGTGATCACGATGATGGCGCTGCGCAAGGAGCCCGCTCGCCGCTACGGCTCGGTCCAGGAGCTGTCCGAGGACATCCGCCGCTACCTCGAGGACTTCCCGGTGCGCGCGCGCCCCGACAGCATGGGCTACCGCGCCGGCAAGTTCGTGGGCCGGCACCGGACCGGCATCGCCGTGGCCAGCGTCGTGGTGGCCCTGTTCCTGGCCGGTTCCGCCGCGACCTTCCTGCAGTGGCGGCGGGCCGAGAGCGAACGCGCCCGCGCCGAGAGCCGCTTCGCCGACGTGCGGCGGCTGGCCAACGCCCTGATCTTCGAGGTCCACGACGAGATCCAGAACCTGCCCGGAGCCACGCGGGCCCGCGAGTCGATCTTGAAGCGAGCGCTCGAATACCTCGACCGCCTGGCGCGCGAGGCGGCCGGAGACGCGACGCTGCAGCGCGAGCTGGCCGCGGCCTACGAGCGCATCGGCGACGTGCAGGGGACGCCGGGGGAGTCGCATCGCGGCGACACCCAGGCGGCGCTCGAGAGCCAGTTGAAGGCCCTCGCGGGCCGGCGCGGCGCCGTGGAGGCCGGAGCGCCGAGCGCGGCGCGCGTCGAGCTGGCCGGCAGCTACGTCAAGGTGGGGTACCTCGAGGGCATCCTGGGCCGCTCGCGAGAGGCGATGGCGAACTACCGGCTCGCCCTGCTGGCGCTCGAGGGCACCGACGGCACGGAGCCCAACGTGCAGCGCCAGCGCGCGTCGGCCCTGGTGCGCATGGGCCGTGCCCTGCTGGCGGACGGCCAGACGCCCGAGGCGATCGTCCACCTGCGCCAGGGCGCCGGGCTCTTCGAGGCGCTGCAGAGCCACGCGCCCGAGGACGCCGACGCGATGCACGACCGCCTGACGGCCTGGACGGCCCTGGGGCCCGCCCTGTTGCAGGTCGGCCGGGCGCCGGAGACCCTGGCGGGCTACCGCGGCGTGCTGGCGGAGGCCGAGCGCTTCTCGGCGCGGCACCCGAACGACGCGCGCGCGCATCGCGACGTGGGCGTGCTGTGGGAACGGCTGGGCACCGCGCTGCGCGACGAAGGCGAGTTGGACGAGGCCCTCGCGCTGTTCCGCAAGTGCCTGACCATGGACGAGGCGGCCTCCAAGGCCGACCCGGCCAACTTCGAGGCGCGCCGCGACGTGTCGATCAGCTACGAGAAGGTCGGCCGGGTGCTGCTGACGAAGCAGGATCCAGGGGCTCGCGCGGCCCTCGAGAAGACCCTCGAGATCCGCCAGGCGATGGCGAAGGACGACCCCCGGAACCAGCAGACGCAGTCCGATCTCTCCACGGCCCACTATTGGCTCGCCCAAGCCGGCCTGAAGCGCAAGGACATGGTCGCCGCCCGCCGCCACATGGAGGCCTCGCTGCGCATCGACGAGGCACTGGCCGCCGCCGATCCCGACGACCTCGAGGCCCGTGACACCGTCGCCGACACGTCGATCGGCCTGGCCGAAGTGCTCACGGGCTCGGGCGACACGGACGCGGCGCTGCGCGTGCTGAAGCGCGCCCTCGCCATCCGCGAGGAGCTGCTGGCGCGAGATCCCGAGAACATGGAGCGGCGCTTCTTCCTGGCCGCGGTCTACAAGGGACTGGGTGGCGCGACCGATGCGAGGGGCCAGTGGCGCGAGGCACGCGCGTTCTACGCCTTGGGCCTGGCGCCGCTCCAGGAGCTGGCCAAGACGCAGAAGCTCACGGGCACCTACGCCGACTGGGTCACGACGCTGGAGGGCGACGTCGCGCGCTGCGACGCCGCCCTCAAGAAAGCCGGCTCGCGCTAGCGGTCGGCGCGGCCGCGGCGGCCCTCCGCCTGGTCGTGGGGCGAGAGGAAGCGCGCGCCGGCGTGCTGCAACTCGACGATGCTGGAGATGCCGGTCACGTCCTCGGTGCTGGCGGCCTCGCCGAACAGCCGACCCGGCCCGCGGCCGACGTAGAAGATCTCGATCGAACCCTCGCTCCACGAGCCGTTCGCGACGAAGCTCGCGATGCCCTGGGAAAGGCTCGCGCGCCTGGCGAGGTGGATCCGGTTCGAGGAGCCGGTGACGTGGCCGGCGGCGTCGTAGAAGATGACACGCACCGACCGATCGCCGGCGTGGGAGCCGTTCTTCAGGTCGAGCACTAGGTTGCTCGTCGAGGCGTAGGGCAGCAGCAGGCGTCCGATGGTGGCGTTCGGGCGCTCGCCCTTCGGCAGGATCATCAGGGTGACGAACGCGCCGGGCTCGCCCGACAAGCTGACGCCGAGGGCGTTGTTGCCGGCGACCAGGCTGACCTTGCGCTGGAACAGGCTCTGCGATCCGTCGCCGAAGTCCGCGGGGCCGAACACCTGGATGCCGTTCAGCGTGACCGTGGTCGAGTCGACCGTGCCGCCGCCGTCGTCGCCGTTCTCGATCCAGAGGTAGAAGCTGCCGGCGCTCGCCGAGGAGAAATCCTCGGCGTACTCGGACTGGTCGGCGATCGCGTACGTCACGGGCCCGAAGGCCGGGGCCGCCAGCGCCTTCGGTGACGGCACCAGGGCGAGCGCGGCGAGGATGAGGGCACGAGAGGAGAAGCGCATGACTCGGGAAGCCTCCTGGACTCGGGACGCCCGATGTGGGCGGCCGTTGCGGGGTTAGACCGCGAGGCTGCGACGAGGTTTAGCGAACGACCGGGTTCGCGTGGCGCCTAGGGCGCCGCCGTGCGGCGGCCGACGCTCGTGAACAACGAGATGATCGAGCGCAGCGCGGCGCGCGACACCGGCTTCACGAGGTAGCTGTCGCCCCCGGCTTCGCGGCCGGCGGCGTAGTCCTTCATCTCGCTGTTCCCGGTGACGAAGATCACGGGGACCTTGCGGTCGCGTTCCCGGATGCCGCGGCACGCCGCGTAGCCGTCCAGCACCGGCATGTTGACGTCGAGCAGCACGAGCTGGAAGGGGCCCTTCTTGTCGAAGAGCTGCAGGCACTCCTCGCCGTTCTCGGCCTCCACGACCTCGAACTTCTCGCTCGTGTCGCCGACGAGGATGGTCCGGATCAAGGTCCGCGTGGGCTTGTGATCGTCCACCACGAGGACACGCTTCGACGCCATGGGCGCGCGAGCTTATCACGCGGTAGACTCATGCCCCCTTGGAGCGCCGCCCCTCATGAATCGCCTGGCCCGCGAGTCGAGCCCCTACCTGCTGCTCCACGCCGAGAACCCCGTGGACTGGTTCCCGTGGGGCGACGAGGCCTTCGAAAAGGCCCGCGCCGAGGACAAGCCGATCTTCCTCTCGGTGGGCTATTCCACCTGCTACTGGTGCCACGTGATGGAGCGCGAGAGCTTCTCGGACGCCGAGATCGCGCGCCAGCTCAACCAGCACTTCGTCTCGATCAAGCTCGACCGCGAGGAGCGGCCCGACCTCGACGAGATCTACATGACCGCGACGCAGCTCCTCACCCAGCAGGGCGGCTGGCCCAACTCGCTGTTTCTGGACCACGACGCCAAGCCGTTCTTCGCCGGCACCTACTTCCCTCCCGACGATCGCCACGGCCGTCCGGGCTTCCCGCGCATCCTGCAGGCGATTCGCGAGGCCTGGGCTCTGCGCCGCGCCGAGCTGACCGAGCAGGCCGAAGCCCTCTACGAGGCGATCCGCGCCCAGAGCGCGGCCGACCAGAGCGGCGCGTCGGCCCCCGATGCCGCCGCGGCATCCGAAGCGCAGGCGCAGTTGGCACGGCGTTTCGACCCCGCCCACGGCGGCTTCGGGCGGGCGCCCAAGTTCCCGTCGCCGTCGAACCTGTTCCTGCTCCACGACCGCGCCGCGGCCGACCCGGCCGCCCGCGAGATGCTCGTGGTGAGCCTGGACCGCATGGCGCGCGGCGGCCTGCAGGATCAGCTCGGAGGCGGCTTCCACCGCTACTCGGTGGACGCGCAGTGGCTGGTGCCGCACTTCGAGAAGATGCTGTACGACAACGCCGCGCTGGCGCGCCTGTATGCCGAGGCCGCGAGCCTCGACGCCGGCGCCGGCTTCGACCGCGTCGCCCGCGCGACCCTCGACTTCGTCCTGGCCGAGCTGACGGGCGATCACGGCGGCTTCCTGTCCGCCCTCGATGCCGAGACGGACGGCGACGAGGGCGCCTACTACGTCTGGACGCGCGAGCAGCTTGACGCCACCCTCGACGCGGTGAGCCGCAGCCTGCTCGGCCGCGTCTACGGCTTCGACGGGCCGCCCAACTTCGAGCACGGCCGCTACGTGCTGCACCTGCCCCTGCCCCTTGCGGAACAGGCGAAGGCCCTCGATCTCGACGTCGCCCTCCTGCTGTCGCGGATGGAGCCGGGACGCCGCGCGCTGCTCGATCAACGCCGCAAACGCAAGCGGCCGCTGACCGACGACAAGGTGCTGTGCGACTGGAACGGCCTGACGATCGGGGCGCTGGCGGTGGCCTTTCGCCTGCTGGGAGAAAGGCGCTACCTGGACGCCGCGGTGCGCTCTGCGCGCTTCGTCATGGCCTCCCTGCGCGACCCGGCGTCGGGCGTGCTGCGCCACGCCTGGCGGGCCGGCCAGTCGAAGCTCGACGCTCTGCTCGACGACTACGCGTTCCTCATCGACGGCCTGATCGAGCTGCACGACGCCACCGGCGACGCCGAGTGGCTGAGGAGCGCCGGACGCCTGCAGGACGAGCAGGACCGCAGGCTCTGGGACGAGGCGGCCGGCGGCTACTTCAACGCCGGCGAGGACGCACGCCTGCTGGTGCGCTCGAAAGCCGCCCACGACGGAGCCGTCGCCTCGGCCAACGGGGTTGCGGCGCTGAACCTGCTGGCGCTCTACGCGCGGACCGGCGAGGCGCGCCATCGCGATCGGGCCGTGGCGCTGCTGCGCGCTTTCGCGCGCTCGGTGCGCGAGTATCCGCTGGGTCACGTGACGCTGACCCGCGCGGCCGCGCGCCTCGCCGCCGAGCCGGTACGACCACGGCCGCTGACACCCGCAGCTCCGCCCGCGGCGGCGCCGGTGCCGGCTGCGGGCGCCGCCCGGGCCGCGGACGAGGCTGCGCAGGCCGTGACCGTTCGCGGTCGCCTGGACCGCACGGCGCCCGGCGCCTGGAAGCCCTTCACGCTTGAGCTGGCGATACGCGAGGGGTTCCACCTCAACGCCAACCCGCCGCTGCTGCGCTTCATGACGCCCACCGAAGTGCGCTCGGCGGAGAACGCCGTGCGCGAGCTGCGCTATCCGAAGCTCGACCGCTACGAAGGGCGCGTCATGATCGAGGGCGAGGTCGAGACGCGCGAAGACCGGCCCGCAGTGGTCAGCCTCAGCTACCAGGCCTGCGACGAAGATCGCTGCCTGCTGCCCCAGAGCCGCGAGGTCGTGCTCGAATGAGAAGCGTCCCCGCCATCCAGCGCCTCGGGCCGTGCGATGCGGTCTTCGTGTCGGCCCACGAGGGTGAGGCCGCGCTGTCCTGCGCCGCCCGCCTGGATGCCGAGCGCCGGCGTGGCCGCCGCGCGCTCTTGCTCACGTTGTTTCGCGCTCCGGAGGAGGAGGTCGAGCCCGGGGGCGTTTCGCTGGGACTGGCCGACGCCGCCACCCGGGACCCGGGATACGGGGAGTTGACCGAGGCAGTCTACGGCCGCAGCGCTTCACAGGACGACAGCCTGGCCGAGGCGACGCACCTGCTCGACGAGGTGTTCCGCCGGACCCAGGCGCGGCAGATCTACCTGCCCCTGGGCGTGGGCGGTCACGTGGACCACCGGATCACCCACGAAGCGGGGCTCAAGGCGCTACCGCCGCAAACCGGCCTCGACATCCTCTTGTATGAGGAGCGCCCAGACGCCCTGGTCCCAGGGGCCGTCCGCATGCGCCTGGGTGAGATGGGGGCCCGCCTGCCGCCGGGTGCCGTCAAGGTCTCGCGCGAGGGCGGCCTGGCCCGCTTCCTGATGCGCACCCAGCGCCTGCCGTACCGGCGCGAGTCCTGGCGCGGCTTGTCCGATCGCATGGCGCTGACGCGTCTCGCCGCGCGGGCCTGGTGGAGTGCCCGGGCCTGGCAACCGCACAAGGCCCTGGGCGTGCGGCTGCAGCCGCTGGTACAGGAGGCCGAGAGCCTCGACGCCGTGCGCGAGTCGGCACGGCGCTTCGACGCGCGGCGCGGCGCTCCGGCCCGCGCTCTCGATCGCCTGCTGGCCCTGTCGGCGACCTATGCGCGCCGGCTGGGCGGCCGCGACTGGGTCGAGCGCTACTGGCTCCTGCTGCCCGCCCGGTTGGACGCGGACCGCGACCGCGCCGCCTAGAGCCAGTCCTGGGTTTTCTCGAGCGCGGCCCAGCGCTCCGGATCCTGCAGCAGCAGCACGTTGAAGTAGGTCGCGACCTGCTCCTTCGGGAAGTGCTTTGCGAGGTCCTGTGCCGCGGACTCCACGCGCGCCGCATCGAGGGCCGTCGCGTCGGCGTCGTCCTTCATTACGCCGTCCTCGTGGGGCAGGCCCAGGGCGTCGAGAAACGCGGCCAGCAGCGGGCGGCGTGCCGAGAGGTGCAGGCCCACCAGCAGCGAGCCCGCCAGGGGCTCGCCCGGATCGAGGATCGCCGCCAGGGCGCTGGCTTGTTCCTCGGGCGCCATCGCCCGCGCGGCCTGCGGGCGCATGTGCCGCGCGCGCACGATCGCGCCCAGCGCGGTCGCGTACAGCTCGGGGATCGGATCCTGGAGGAAGGCGGCGGCCGCCTGGCGGCGCTCGTCCCGGCCGAGCGCCTTCCAGATGCGGCCCGCCGTGGCCTCGAATCTCATGAGCCCGGGAGTATATTCGGACCGTGAACGCGCTGCGCGACGCACGCGGCTGCCTGACTCCCGCCGGCCTCTCGGCCGTTCGCTCCGCTCCGCCGGGCCGGGCGGAGCCGGAACTGGCGTCGCACCTGGCGTCGTGCGCGCGTTGTCAGGAGCAACTGCTCGCGGGAGACCTCGCCGAGAAAGGCCCGCGCAAGAAGAAACAGCCGCCGCCGCTCTGGCGCTTCGGTGTCGTCCTGCTGCTGACGCTGCTGGTGATCATTAGCGTGATGGTCACGCTCGGACGCATCGCCGGGCACTGACGGCGATCGCCGCGGTCCTCCGGCCCTAGACCGGGATCACCGCGCCGGTGATGGTGGCCGAGGCGGGGGAGAGCAGGAACGCCACCACCTTCGCGATGTCCTCGGGGCTCGTCCATTGGGAGCGGTCGGCCTTCGGCATGGCGTGGCGGTTGGCGTCGGTGTCGATGATGCTGGGGGAGATGGTGTTGAAGCGCACGCCGCGATCGACGTTCTCGAGGCACAGCGCGCGGGTGAGCGCCACCACTGCGGCCTTCGAGGCGGCGTAGGCGGCGGCGCCGGCGCCCCCGGTGTCGGCGGCGCGCGAGGACACCGTGACGACGCTGCCGCCTTCCTTGAGCAGGTGCGGAAGGGCCGCGCGGCAGGTGGCGTGGACCGACGCGAGGTTGACACGCAGCATAGCGTCCCAATCCGACGCGGGCGTGGCCTCCAGCGTCGCGCCGCCCTTGAAGCCGCCGGCGAGGCACGCGACGGCATCGAGGCGCCCCAGCCAGGCCGCAGCGGCGTCTACGAAGCGGCGCGCGCTGTCGATGTCGGCGATGTCGGCCTCGGCGCCCCACAGCGCCGCGGACCCGCCGGCCGCTGCGCGCAGGGCCTCGAAGCCCGGGGCCGAGCGGTAGGGCACCGCGACGCGGTCGCCTCGGGCCAGCAGGTGCGCCACCACCGCGCGGCCGAGCGCGCCCGTGCCACCCGTGACGATCGCGCCTTGGGTCGTCACTTGAGGCCCTCCCAGGTGCGTTCCCTGGGCGCAGCGGTCGCGACGGGCAGGCCGAGCGACCGCCAGCCCGGCAGACCGGGGACGCCGCCGAAGCCGGCGGCCTGGTCGACCACGGACTTGAAGCCCGCCGACAGCAGTGTCGAGGCGGCGTGCAACGAGCGCCCGCCGGACTGGCAACCCAGGACGAGCTTCGCGTCCTTGCCGAAGCGCTTCTCCATCACGGCCACGAACTGCGCGTTGGGCTCCGCACCCCGGGGTCCGAGGTGGGTGATCGGGACGTTATAGGCGCCCTCGGGATGACCGGCCTCGAACTCGGGCACCGAGCGCACGTCCACGTAGACGTAGCCGTCTTCGTCCACCAGGCGCTTCGCTTCCGCGGGCGGCACGCGCTTCACTGACATGGCGACTCCTCGTCTCCGGGTTATAGCACGCAGGCTCAGTGCGCCGCAGCGGCGAGCACGCGCGCCAGACCGGCGTCGAAGACGGCGGGCTCCGCGAGCAGGCTGACCACGAGATACGCCTCGGAAGCGAAGTCGAAGAAGAAACCGGGATGCACGAGCACGCCCTCCGATTCGAGCAGGCCGCACACCCGCTCCTCCTCGGGGAGCGTCGCGGGGACCTGCAGCACCGCGGACCAGCCGCCCGCGGCGGCGAGGGGCGTCAGCGGGGAGCGCTTGCCGACGGCGTGCTGCAGCGCCGCGTGGTTGCGGCGCACGCGGGCGGCGATGGGCGCTTGCAGCGCGGGCAGGCGCCGCAGGATCTCGGGCGCGGCCCGCTGCACCGGCGTCCCGACCGAGAGATACGTGTCGGCCACGATCTCCAGGCGCGCCAGCGCCTCGTCGCGCAGGTCGGGCGGACCGCTCAGGGCGATCCAGGCGAGCTTGAGCTGCGGCAGGCCGCAGGACTTCGAAAGCCCGCCGAGCGCGAAGGTGAGGGCCGGGCCGTCGGCGGCGAGGCTCGTGACGCGGGCGGGGTCGGGGCGGAAGTCGAAATCGGCGAACACCTCGTCGGAAACCAGGGCCAGGCCGCGCCGGGCGCACAGGCCCTGGATGCGGTCCGCTTCGGTGCGCGACAGGTAGGACCCCGTCGGGTTGTTCGGGTTGACCAGGACCACGGCCCGCGTCTGCTGTGTGACGGCTTCCTCGAGGGCGGCCAGGTCCACGTGCCACGCGCCCTCGTAGACCAGGGGGTAGCAGCGCGTCTCCACGCACTCCAGGTCCGCGAGGAAGTCGAACAGCGGATAGCTCGGCCGTGGCACCAGCACTACGTCGCCCGGGTCGCACAGCAGCTTGAACAGCCATGCGTAGGCTTCGCTAGTGGAGGCGCTCAGGACGATGCCGTCGGCGGCGACCTGGTGACCGCGCCGCGCGAAGTCCTGCGCGACCGCCTCGCGGGCCGCCGCCAGGCCCCGGGGATCGGGCGCGTACTCGGCACCCGCGCCATCGCCCAGCAGCGCCAGCACGTCCGCCGGCGCGCCCAGCCCGACCGCGCTCGGGTTCGAGACCGTCAGGTCGATGATGGGCAGGCCGGAACGCCGGCGCTCCTGTGTGAGGGTCGCCAGGCGGTTGCGCGCCCGGTCCCAGCGCGTCCGGGACGAGAACATGGCCGGATCCTATAATGGGCGCCGTGCCGAAGCGCCTGCTGGCTGCCGCCCTCGTGTCGCTCGTCGCATGCTCGCGTGCCGCAGCCCCCACGCCGCCGCCCGGCCCGCTGCCGCCGCCGATCGACACCACGACGGCCCTGCCCGAGCCGCTGCCCCAGGTCGCGGGCAAGGTGAATGGTCAGGCGATCCTCACCACCTACGTGGAGATGATCGCGAAGCGCCTGCTGGAGGCGTCGGGCGACCAGGCGAAGGACCGCCCCTTTGCCTACCGGCGCGCGCTGCAGCAGCTCATCGTGCGCGAGCTCCTGTTGCAGGAGGCGATCGCGCGCAAGCTGAAGGCCGACGACGCCGGTGTCGAGGCGGCCTACAACGAGGCGCGGGTGCCGTACCCCGACGACCGGGCCTGGCTCAGCTTCCTGGCGCAGCAAGGCTTGGACGCCGATGCCTTTCGGCGCGAGATCCGGACGCAGCACACCATCTCCGCCCTGATGAAGGCCGAGGGCGGCGCCGTCGGCGAGCAGGTCAGCGACAAGGACACGCGGGCGTACTTCGACGCCCACCCCGAGAAGTTCGACTCGGGCGAGCGGCTGCGCGCCAGTCACATCCTGGTCCGCGTCCCCGGCGACGCTCCGCCGCAGCAGAAAGACGAGCTGCGCAAGAAGACCGAGGGCCTGCACACCCGGCTCGGCAAGGGCGAGGACTTCGCGAAGCTGGCGAAGCAGTTCTCGGCGGACCCGAGCAGCGCGCCCAAGGGCGGCGAGCTGGACATGTTCCACCGCGGGCAGATGGTGGCGCCCTTCGAGGCCGCGGCCTACGCCCTGAAGCCCGGCGAAGTCTCGGGCGTCGTAGAGACGCCCTTCGGCTTCCACGTCATCAAGCTCCACGAACGCCTGCCGGCCATGCAGGCGCCCTACGAGACCGTGAAGGACCAGATCGCGGCGACGCTGCGGGAGGAGCGCCGCAGCAAGCGCCTCGAGGAACTGGTGGGGCGGCTGTGGGCCCAGTCCCGCATCGAGACGCACCTCTAGACCCGATGCCCACGCGGGAGCACGCGCGCCTTCAGGGCCGCGACGGGGACATCACGGCCTGGCGGCGCTTCGGGCCGTACCTCGGCGAGCGCTCGTGGGGCACGGTGCGCGAGGACTACAGCGCGAACGGCGACGCCTGGGGCTACCTGCCCCACGACCTGGCTCGCAGCAAGGCCTACCGCTGGGGCGAGGACGGCCTGGCCGGGATCTGCGACCGCTACCAGATCCTGTGCTTCGCCCTGGCGCTGTGGAACGAGAAGGACCCGATCCTCAAGGAACGCCTGTTCGGCCTGGTGCCCGGCGAGGGCAACCACGGCGAGGACGTCAAGGAGTACTACTTCTACCTCGACTCGACGCCCACCCACTCCTACATGAAGTGGCTCTACAAGTACCCGCAGCAGGAGTTCCCCTACGCGTGGCTCGTGGACGAGAACCGCCGCCGCGCGGGCCAGGGCGCCGAGTTCGAGCTGCTGGACACCGGCATCTTCGACGACGACCGCTACTTCGACGTGTTCGTGGAGTACGCCAAGCAGGCGCCCGAGGACCTGGCGATCCGCATCACCGTGGAGAACCGCGGTCCCAACGAGGCGGCGCTGCGCGTGCTGCCGCAGCTCTGGTTCCGAAACACTTGGGCCTGGGGGGCCGAGCCCCATTCGGAGCCCCTGATCCGCGCGGGCGATCCCGGCAAGGGCTTCGAGACGCTGCTGGCCGACGACCGCAGCGGGGAGCCCCTGCGCAACCTGCCCTTCGAGTACCGCCTGGGCGCGCGTCACCTCTACGTCGAGGGCGAGGGCCGCCTGCTCTTCACCGACAACGAGACGAACGCACCTCGCGTGTACGGACCGGAAGCCAGGAGCCGCAAGCCCTACGTCAAGGACGCCTTCCACCGCCACATCGTGAACGGCGAGGACTGCGTGAACCCGGAGGGCGTCGGCAGCAAGGCCTGCGCCGACCGGCGCCTACTGGTGCCGGCTCGCGGCCGGGCGGTGCTGCGGCTGCGCCTGACCCCCGACACGCTCGCCGATCCGCTGGCCGACGTGGACGCGATCGTCGAGGAGCGGCGCAAGGACGCCGACGCGTTCTACGCCGAGGTCCAGCCAAAGGGCGCGACCGAGGACGAGAAGCGGGTCCAGCGCCAGGCCTTCGCCGGCATGCTGTGGTCGAAGCAGATCTACCTGTTCGACGTGAACCAGTGGCTCGAAGGCGACAACCCGGCCTGGCCGCCGCCCGAGTCGCGCAAGCACATTCGCAACGCGCACTGGCGCCACCTCAACTCGATGCGCGTGATGTCGATGCCGGACAAGTGGGAGTATCCCTGGTTCGCGGCCTGGGACCTGGCCTTCCACTGCGCGCCGCTGTGCATCGTCGATCCCGAGTTCGCGAAGGAGCAGCTCTGGCTGCTGCTGTTCGAGCAGTTCCAGCACCCCTCGGGCCAGATCCCCGCGTACGAGTGGGAGTTCTCGGACCTAAACCCGCCGGTGCAGGCCTGGGCGGTCTGGCGCGTCTACAACATGGACCGCCAGCGCCAGGGCAAGGGCGACCGCCCCTTCCTCGAGAAGTGCTTCCACAAGCTGCTGATCAACTTCGCCTGGTGGATCAACAAGGTTGACCGCGAGGGCAACAACGTCTTCGAGGGCGGCTTCCTGGGCCTCGACAACATCACGGTGATCGACCGCAGCGAGCGGCTGCCCGACGGCGCGGTGCTCGAGCAGTCCGACGCCACCGGCTGGATGGGCATGTTCTGCCTCAACCTGATGCGCATCGCGCTGGAGCTGAGCCGCGAGAACAAGACCTACCAGGCGCTGGCGACCAAGTTCTTCCAGCACTACATCTACGTCGGCGCCGCCATGAAGCGGATGGGTGGCCGGCGCTACCAGCTCTTCGACGAGGAGGACGGCTTTTTCTACGACGTGCTGCGTTATCCCGACGGCAGCTTCGAGAAGTTCCGCGTGCGCTCGCTGGTCGGCCTCGTGCCCCTGTATGCCGTGGAGCGCCTCGAGGAGCACTGGGTCGAGCCGTTCGAGGAGTTCAAGTCGAACCTGATGTGGTTCCTGCGCAACAAGCGCCACGTGGTCCAGGACGTCTGCCACTACGTCCGGCGGCCCGACCAGCGCGTGCTGATCTGCGCGATCGTGGACGAGAACCAGATGCGCCAGATCATCAAGCGCATCCTGGACCCCGACGAGTTCCTGTCGCCCTTTGGCTTGCGCAGCCTGTCGCGGCACCACGAGCAGCACCCGTTCCGCTTCGGCAACCGCGAGGTGCGTTACGAGCCGGGGGAGGCGGTGTCGAAAATCAAGGGCGGCAACTCCAACTGGCGCGGGCCGGTGTGGTTCCCGACCTCGTTCCTGATGATCGAGGCCCTGCGCAAGCTGGGCACGGCCTACGGGCCGCACCTCACCGTGCCCGCCCCCGGCGACGAGACGCGCCCCGCCATCACGCTCTGGCAGGTGGCCGAAGAACTGGCGAACCGCATGATCCGCATCTTCACCCGCGGGACCGACGGCCGGCGGCCCGTGTATGGGCGGCTGCGCAAGTTCCAGGAAGACCCGCACTGGCGCGACCTGATCCTGTTCCATGAATACTTCCAGGCCGACACGGGCGAGGGCCTGGGCGCCTCGCACCAGACCGGCTGGACCGGCCTGGTCGCCTCGCTCATCGACGAGTGGCGCCGGCCGCCGCAGCCGTCTTCCAGATAGAATCCACCAAGGTGGCACAACGGGTGGCCGGCCAGAGTACCAACGCCGAACGCCGCCTGGAGTTCGAGATGCGCAGCGAGCGCGCTGCGGTGCCGGCCACGGTCGAGCGCATCCTGCACGCCGTGCAGGCCGTCGGCCTGCCCTCGGACCGCATCCACGACCTGGCCGTGGCCGTATCCGAGGCGCTTTCCAACGCGGCGATCCACGGCAACGGCCTCGATCCACGCAAGAACGTGTCGGTGGCCCTGACGGTGCTGCCGGGCGAGCGCGCGGAGATCGAGGTCAAGGACCAGGGACACGGCTTCGACGTGGCGCGTCTGGCGGATCCCACCGACCCCGAGCAGATCCTCGCCACTGGCGGGCGCGGGGTGTTCCTGATGCGGAGGCTCGTGGACCGCGTGGACTACCTGGAAGGCGGAAGCCGGGTCCGGCTGATCGTGGGGAAGGTCCGCTCGGGTCGAGGCAAGGCGAAGGCGTGAGCGACGCGCGCGGGTCCTTCAACGGCAACCGGCGCGTCCCCGCACCGGTGAACGAGCCCGTCCGGTCCCATGCGCCGGGCAGCCCCGAGCGTGCCGAGTTGAAGGCGCGGCTCAAGTCGATGGCGGCGGAGCGGATCGAGATCCCGCTCGTGATCGGCGGCCAGGACGTGAGGACCGGGAGCCTGGGCCAGACCGTGATGCCCCACGACCATCGCCACGTGCTCGCCGACTGTCACACGGCGTCCCGCGAGCACGTCCTGGCGGCGGTCGAGGCCGCGCGCGAGGCGCAGCGCGAGTGGGCGCACTGGGCCTGGGAGGATCGCGTCGCGATCTTCCTGAAGGCCGCGGAGCTGCTGGCGACCTCGTCGCGCGCCACCCTCAACGCGGCCACCATGCTGGGCCAGTCCAAGACCGCGTATCAAGCCGAGATCGACTCGGCCTGCGAGCTGATCGACTTCTGGCGCTTCAACCCGCACTACGCCCAGCAGCTCTACGACGAGCAGCCGCTCTCGGCGCCGGGCGTCTGGAACCAGCTCGACTATCGGCCGCTCGAGGGCTTCGTCTACGCCGTCACCCCGTTCAACTTCACCGCGATCGGGGGCAACCTGCCCACGGCGCCGGCCATGATGGGCAACGTCGTGGTCTGGAAGCCCGCGGCCACCGCGACGCTGTCGGCCCACTACGTGATGCGGATCCTCCAGGAGGCGGGCCTGCCGCCCGGCGTCGTGAACCTGGTGACGGGCGACTCGGCGATGATCTCCGAGACGCTGCTCGCGCATCGCGACCTGGCCGGCATCCACTTCACCGGTTCGACCGGCGTGTTCAACGGCATGTGGCGCACAGTCGCGCAGTCCCTCGACCGCTATCGCGGCTATCCCCGCATCGTCGGCGAGACGGGCGGCAAGGACTTCATCGTCGCGCACCCTTCGGCCGACGCGGTGGCGCTGGCGGTGGCCATCGCGCGCGGCGGGTACGAGTACCAGGGGCAGAAGTGCTCGGCCGCGAGCCGCGTGTACGTCCCGCGCTCGCTGTGGAACGACGTGCGCGACCGCACCGTGGCCATGATGGGGGAGCTCCGTATCGGCGACGTGCGGGATTTCCGCAACTTCATGGGCGCCGTGATCGACCGCAAGGCGTTCGACAAGATCGGCGCGTACATCGGCGAGGCGAAGCAGAGCGCGCGGGTGCTGTCTGGCGGCGAGACCGAGGGGGACGACGGGTACTTCGTGCGCCCCACGCTCGTCGAGACCGCGGACCCCTCGTACCGGCTGTTGCAGGAGGAGATCTTCGGCCCGGTCGTCACGGCGTACGTCTACGACGACGCGCGCTGGGACGAGACGCTGTCCCTGGTGGACCAGACCTCGCCCTACGCGTTGACCGGCGCGATCTTCTCGCAGGACCGCAAGGCGGCCCGGCACGCGGCCGCCCGCCTGCGGAACGCGGCGGGGAACTTCTACGTCAACGACAAGCCGACCGGAGCCGTCGTCGGGCAGCAGCCGTTCGGCGGGGCGCGGGCGTCGGGGACCAACGACAAGGCCGGGTCGAAGCTCAACCTGGTGCGCTGGGTGAGCGCCCGCGCGATCAAGGAGACCTTCGCGCCGCCCCGGGATTACCGGTACCCGTTCATGGCCGAGGAGTAGCGAGCCGGGCGTAGTTAACTACAGCGGAAGCTTCGACTTCGCCGGATCGCGCGGGGGCCTGACGGTCAGGAGAGTGTTGACCTAGTCTCGCGACCGCGTGGGACGGCGCGCGCCGCCAAGGCACTGAACGCTACCGCGCAGGCGCTGAGCGAGTCCTCGCCGGACACCGACGCTGCGGCGTCGCTCGGCCCCTGCCTAAGTCGCTCAGGAGAAGGGACCCGGGCTCCGGAACGGTCTTGGAGCGGGTGGCCGGCAGCGGTCGTGCAGTTGCCGAAGCCGACATGAGCGCGATAGTGAACCCGACGGCCACACGGATGTCGCTGAGTATCGTGTTCGGTCTGGCGCTGATGAGTCGGTGACGTCATCTCCGTGACGTCGAAGGCGACGAAAAGCGACGTCTTGCTGGTAGCCAGCCAGTCAGGTGACTCCTACCTCGCTCGCGGCGCCGCTGGAAGCATGAACACGATTCGCGCGACGGTGCACGTGTCGGCGTGGCCCATGAGCGTCCTGGCCGACCCCTTGAGCTCCGTGAGAATCGCGGACGTCAAGGATGGCGCGCTCGTCATCAGCCTCAAGAGCACGCCGGTTCCCGATCCCTTCGAGACGACGATCCGCGTTGTCAGGACGCGGTCCCTGGCGCGTGATGCGCTGGTCGCCGTGCGAAGGCTGCCCCTGCTGGCAATGAAGGCTACGCCGAGCGGCGCACAGGTTCGCTGGCAGATGGACCTCAAAGACATCGGGATCGATTGGGCAGGCCTGCCGACTGGTAGCTATCGAATCACCGTGACGCTCAGGTCGACGTTGGATCTGGCGTCGGTGGTCAATCCGAAGGCGCTGCCGGAGATGAGCCGGACCGAGAGCGTGACGTTCGAGAAGTAGCTGGGCCTGGCGCTCAGGCCTCGAACACCCAGCGGCCCCCGGCCATGGTGCGCTCCACCGGGATCGTGATCAGGGTTTCGGGCGGCTCGCGCAGGGGGTCGCGGCCGAGGACCACCAGGTCCGCGAGCTTGCCCGCCTCGATCGAGCCCTTCTGCCGCTCCTCGAAGGACGCGTACGCACCGTTGAGGGTTCCCACCTGCAAGGCCTCCATCACGCCGATGCGCTGGCGCGGGCCCCACACGGTGCCCTTCATGTCGGTGCGCGTGACTTCGGATTGCAGGGCCATCATCGGCTCGAACGGTCCGGGCGGATAGTCGGAGGCCTGGGTGACCTTGATCCCGGCGTCCAGGAAGCTGCGCAGGGCGAACATGGACTGGAGGCGCTCGGGCCCGTACTCCCGCATCTTCTCGCCGTGGTAGTAGACGTAGGTCGAGAATGGCGTGGGGATGGCGCCCAGGGCCTTGATGCGGCGCACCAGGTCGTCGTTGATCACGGTGCAGTGCTCGAGGCGGAAGCGCGGGTCGCGCCGCGGGCGCTCGCGCTGCAGGCGCTCGAAGACGCGCAGCGTGATGTCGATGCCCTCGTCGCCGTTGCAGTGGACGCCGATCTGCCAGCCGGCCTCGTGGGCCTGGGCGGCTGCCGCGTACAGGTCCGCTTCCGGGGTCACGACGATGCCGCGGTCGTTGGGACGGCCGATGTACGGCAGCGACAGGCGGGCGGTGCGCTCGGAAATCGAGCCGTCGCAGATCATCTTCACCGCGCCGACGCGCACCCATTCGTCGCCCAGGCCCGTGCGCACGCCCGCCGCCAGCATGCGGTCCAGGAACGGAGCGGAGATGTGGCAGTAGATGCGGAGCGAAAGCTCACCCTCGTCCCGCGCGTCCTGGTATGCCTGCAGGTCCTCGGGGCTGCCGCCGGCGTCAGTCGCCGAGGTGATGCCCGCCCGCGACATCATCTTCGAGATCAGCTTGACGCCTTCCCGGCGTTCGCTGCGGCTGAGGTCGGAGGGCACCTGCGAGTCGATCACGTCTTTGGCGGTTTCGGCTACGCGGCCGGCGAGACGGCCCGTGGCTGGGTCGCGATCGAAGTGGCCGCCCGGAGGGTCCGGTGTCTTCTCCGTCACGCCCGCTTTCTGGAACGCGGTGGAGTTGAGGTACGCAGTGTGTCCACCGCGGTGCTCGACGACGACCGGATGCTCGCGGCTGACTGCATCCAGGTCGTCACGCGTCAGGCGCCGGCCGTCGGACGTCTTGGTGTCGTCGTACTTGAACCCGATCACCCAGCCTCCCGCGGCCGTCTTCGCGGCGCGCTCCCGCAGCGCCCCTTGGATGGCGGCGATCGAGCGCAGGTCGCAGTCCACCTGCTTGAGGTGCCGGTTTCCCGCGTAGGCCGGGTGGGTGTGGGCGTCGATGAACCCCGGAACGACGGTGCGGCCGCCGAGGTCGAGCCGGGTCGTGCGCGGCGTCGCGAGGTTCAACACGTCGGCGTTCGCCCCGACGGCGAGGAAGCGGCCGTCGGCGATCGCGACCGCCTCGGCCACCGGCTGGCGCGAGTCCATGGTGATCACGTGGCCGCCGTGCAGCACGACGTCGGCCTCCGTGCGAAGCGTCGGTAAAAGCGCGAACGCGGACGCTCGCTGCAGGAACCCGCGGCGGGTGCTCGTCAATCTGAACCTCCGTGAGAAGCGTCGGGATGCTACCACCTACGCGGTGGAGCCACCCTGGTTGTCTGACCCGATTGTGTCCGCACAAACTCTCCGCAATCCGTTCCAAGGGATAGAGTTCCGACGCCTTGGGCGGCGGACCGGTCCGCGAAAATGTCCCGAGAAATGTCCTACTGCCTGACGGCGCGATCTGCGCCCATCAGGTCGCCCACGGTCACGAAGCGCAGGCCGCGCGCCGCGCCGGCATCCAGGATCGCGGGCAGCGCATCGATCGTACGTGACGGGTCCTCGATGCCGTCGTGCAGGATGACGACGACGCCCGGCGCCAGGTTCTTGGTCACGAGCCAGCGGATGTATCCGCTGGGAGGCGGGGCAGGGTCCCACGGATACGCCGAGCCCAGGACGACCGTGTAGCCCTCGCTTCTTGCGCGGTCGAGCTGGCTCGAACGGGCGACACCGCCCGGTGGACGGAAGAGGCGAGGACGGGTCTCGTCGAGGCCCAGGGCTCTCGACGTGAACGCCAGGTTCTCGGCGAACTCGTCGTCCGTGTCGCGCAGGGCCGAGCGCCGGGTGGTGTAGTGGCTTGCGACCTCGTGGCCCTCGGCACGAATGCGCGCGACGAGGTCGGGCCGCTGCAGCGCCCGCTCGGCGATCAGGAAGAAGGTCGCGCGGGCCTGATGGCGGCCGAGGATCTCGAGCACGCGCGGTGTGAAGGTCGGGTCCGGACCGTCGTCGAACGTCAAGGCGACCAAGGGTTCGCTCGTCTCGACTCGCCACAGGATCTCCGGCAGGACACTGCCGAGGACCGCGTAGGCAAAGAGCGGCTGGGCGATCAGGACGGAAACCACGAACGCAGAGCCGACGGCGAGTGTGGCGACGGCGCGGCGCCGCAAGCGAGACTTCGCAGGGCGATCGGTCATGGACGAGGGTCGCACGGAGCCGGTCCGGGCGGGTAGGCGGCTTGGGACACTTTGAGGATCGCCCTAGAACCTGTTGGCGCTTTCCCAGGCGACGAAGACCGCTTCCGAGGGGTCCTCGAGGACCGCGAACCGGCCGAGGTCGGGGACGTGGACCGGGCCGGCGACCACGCGGCCGCCCAGGGCCTGGGCCTGGCGTGCCGCGTCGGCGCAGTCGTTGACGGCGAAATAGACCTGCCAGAGGCAGGGCGTCTCGCCCCACTCCTCGCGGATCGTCATCATGCCCGCGATGCCCTCCTCGCCCTTCTTGAAGGTTGTGTAGGGACCGACGGTCGGGATCGCGCGCTCGGTCGCAGTCCACCCGAAGAGCTGGGAGTAGAAACGCTCGGAAGCCGCCAGGTCGTGGATCAGCAGCTCGTACCAGCACGGGGCTCCGGGCTCGTCGGGGACAGTCGGGCCGGCGCTGCCGCCCGCCTCCCACAAGCCGAACGTCACGCCCTCAGGGCCTACGATCGCCGCCCGGCGCCCACGGCCGGGCAGATCGCAGGGCGCCATCGCCTGGCGGCCACCGAGTTCCAGCGCGCGGCGCGCGACGCGGTCGGCATCGTCCACAGTCACGTGGCACAACCAGGCCGACGGACCCGCGGCCGATGCGGTCACGAGATCGAACGTCGTCCAACCCAGCAGCGCGCCGTAGAAGCGCCGGGCGCCATCGACGTCCTGCGTGCCGAGTTCCGGAAAGCAGAAGCTGCCGGCGCGATGCGGGATGGCCTCCACGGCCGTATTCTCGCGCGCTTCGCGTTTGCTATGATTCGCCGGTCGCGCTCCCCCCTGACGCGAGCCCACGACGATGGAATGTCCGACCTGCAAGGCCGAAAACCCGGCGGAAGTTGAGGTCTGCTTCGCCTGCGGGCGGCACATGACCGCCCTGACCCAGGGTGCCCTGATCGCGGCGCGCTACGAGATCGTGGGCCTGCTGGGAAAGGGGGGCATGGGCATGGTGTACCGGGCCCACGACCAGCTCCTGGACGAGATGGTCGCGATCAAGGTTTTGCGCAACGAGTTCATGGGAACGCCGGGCATGGCCGAGCGCTTCCGCTCGGAGATCAAGCTGGCGCGGCGTGTCTCCCACCCCAACGTGTGCCGGATCCACGAATACGGCCAGGCCGGCGGCGTGAACTACATCTCGATGGCCCTGGTCGAGGGTACGAATCTCCGGACCCTGCTGCTCCGGCATCCCGACGGCATGCCCTGGGAGCAGGCGTTCCCCATCGCCATCCAGGTGGCCGACGGCCTGCAGGCCATCCACGACGTGGGGATCATCCACCGCGACCTCAAGACCGCGAACGTCGTCCTGGAGGCGAGCGGCCAGGTGCGCCTCATGGACTTCGGGATCGCCAAGGAATCGAGCGGCGCGGGCGGCCTGACCGCCGCGGGCGAGGTGATGGGAACGCCGGAGTACATGAGCCCCGAGCAGTGCCGCGGGCACAGCCTCGACTTCCGGAGCGACGTGTACTCGCTGGGCATCGTGATCTACGAGGTCTTCACCGGCCACGTCCCGTTCCGCGGCGAGAGCGTCACGGCCACGCTGCTGAAGCAGATGGAGGACCCGTTGCCCCTGGACGGGCCCGACAGCGCCGCGATCCCGCCGGCCCTGGCCGGCTTGTTGCGCCGAGCGCTGGCCAAGCACGCCGCCGCGCGTTTCGCGAGCGCCGCGGAAGTTGCCGAGGGCTTGCGCCAGGCCCGCCGGAAGCCGACGGAGCCCGAGCCGGTCACGCCCCTCTCGGTCAAGGTGGTCCCGGTGAAGCGCGAGCCGGCGGAGGAGCGGCGCCAGCACTCGCGCCTCGGCATCAGCGTGGACGTGGTCCTGCAGCGGACCACCGCCGGCGGTGCCGTGCTGCAGGAGGAGCGCACGATCGTCGACAACATCGGCCGCAAGGGCGCCCGGGTCCTGACCGCGATGAACCTGTCTCCCGGCGACAACGTGGTCTTGCGGGAGGTCGAGGGCGGCTTCCAGGTGCGCGCCGCGGTGCGCCACGTCCACAAGCCGGAGGACCGCATCCCGAGGATCGGCCTCGAGTTCCTCGACGGCACGGCGCCGGATCGGCTGGTCCCCACCGATGCCGACACGCAGCGGGGCACCCCACGCATGACGCCCGCCTCGTCACCCGCGGCGGCGCCCCCGCCGGCGCCGGAGGAGCCGCCGGCCGCCACAGCGCCTCCGGCGACCGCGACGCCCGCCACGGAAAGACCCGCGACACCGGCGCCCGGCTCCGAGCGCCGGCGCGGCTCGCGTCTCGACATCACCATGGACGTGGTCCTGAAGCGCATCGGTCCGGCAGGCGAGACGCAGCAGGAGGAGCGCAGCGTGGCCGACAACGTGAGCCGCGAGGGGGCGCGGGTCATGACCACGATGACGAGCCTGGCCCCGGGGGACGTCATCCTCATCGAGGAAGTCGGCAGCGACTTCCGGACGCGAGCGACGGTGCGCGCCTCCTACCAGGGCAGGGACAGGATCCACCGGCTCGGGATCGAGTTCCTCGACCAGATGGTGCCCGATCGGCTGGTGGCGGGGGAGGACTCCAAGCCCCGGCTGCCGCGGCCCCGGCCGGCCGCGCCGCCGGCCCCGGCGCCCGAGGACCCCGAGGCCGCGCGCCTGCGCGAGCGACGCACCCAGATCGAGGAGGCCTACAAGGGCCTGAAGGGCCGGAACCACTTCGAGGTGCTCGGCGTCCCAAGGACCGCGAGCGCGGCGCAGGTGAAGGAGGCGTACGTCCGGCTGGCGCGGCAGTTCCACGCCGGCGCCAGCAAAGTCCCTGGCTTGGCGCACCTCGAGGAGCAGGCCGAGGCGGTGTTCCACGCCATCGCCACCGCCCACGAGGTCCTCCTCGATCCGAGCCGCCGGATGGAGTACGAGGTGCAGCTTGGTCGCGAGCGTCGAACGCCCCGGTCCATGGCCGCGGCCGTCTCCCCGCCCGTGCCCGCCGCTTCGTCCGCGCCCGAGGGCCCGCAGGTGGCCCTGCGCGAGGCTGACCAGGCGCTTCGGGACGCGAGAAAGCAGTTCGAGGACGGCCACTACGTCGACGCCATCCACCGCCTCGAGGACGTGGCCGCCCTGGCGTCGGGATCGAGGACGAACCAGGAGGTGCGGCTCCTCCTGGCCCAGGCCACGGCCAAGAACCCGAAGGGGCAGAAGCGAGCCGAGGGGATCCTGCTCGCGCTCGTCGCGGAGGACGAGTCCCTGATCGAAGCGCGCGTGCTGCTGGGACTCATGTACCGGGCCGCGGGGAAGACGAGCCTGGCCGAAGCCGAGTTCCGGCGCGTCCTGGAGATCATGCCGGGCCACCACCAGGCGGAAGCCGAGCTCCGGTCGATCGGGGCGCAGGGCGACCCCGGGCCCTGATCGGCGGCGACCGAAGTGGCGGCTGTCGCAGTATCCTTCCCCTCGTCGCCGGGGAAGCGATTCGGGTCTGGTGACTCGCGCGGCCTTCAAAGCCGTCCGGGTCCCGGGTAGCACCGGGACCGGTAGGTTCGATTCCTACCCGCTTCCGCCACAACTCCTAGAGCCACGGTAGTGTTCAGTTCGAATGGAGCCGAAAAGGCAACACCGCCACACAATGATCCCAATCGCACTCTTGCTAGGCTGTACCGTCCTTTCTGCGCATGCGAGCGGCGTTGACAACGCGAAGGTACAGGACCTTCGAAAGGGAGACCGAGTTAGGTACCGCACCACCCAGGGATTCGGGAACCCCGTCGAAGCGACATTCGAAGAATCCGGATCCGACAGCATCAAGGTCAGAACAGCAGCGCCTCTCAGCATGTCCTTTCGGGAGATTAAATCCCTCGAGGTGAGGCGAGTGGTGGGAAAGCACACCAAGCGTGGCGCCCTCATCGGGGTCTTACCTTGGGTCGTCGTGGTTACGGCGGCTATCGCCTCATCCGGCGGGCCGGAAGAGTCGGGTGCAACGAGCGCGGGCGCTTTTGCGGTGCTGGGGGTTGGTGTCCTAGCAGGGGCGGGCATCGGCTCGCAAATCGAAAAAGTCGACTGGGTGAAAGTCGAAGTGCCGGACGGAGAGATCAGTGATGCGGCGATCGAGGCAGTGGCGAGCGAGTTCGCCAGCCAGCTGAAAGCGCCAACGTCGCAATTCGGTAAAACGAACGATTAGAAAAGTGCTTGATGGTCCTTGGATGGGTTCCACGGAATGGACCAGGTGAGACGGCCGGACTTCCTTCGATTCCTACCCGCTTCCGCCAGTTGGGATTGGTACGCAAGAACTTGCGCCTCGGCCGGAGCGCCACTGTCCCCGAATTGTCCCTTTTCGACGTTGCGCTCGCGAGGTTGAGTCGAGAGATACGCATCCGCGCGCAACAGCGCGTCGGCGGTTTCGCGCTCGGTGACGATGTTGTAGCGGAGCAGCATCGAGCGCGTCTTGTGGCCCGACACCCTTCGAGCGCGCGTCGGAGGCGAGCGGACTCCATGTCGAGACCTGCCTTCTGAAGTGCGTATATCGCGTCTGGGGCACCAAGCTCGCTCCCACAGGGTTGAGCGGCACGCGGGATGTCAGTCCCGGCCGCGCGAAATCCTCCTGCTGAGCCGCGCCACGAGACGATAATGCCGTCGTGAAGCTGGCCGCGCGCGATGCCGTCATCCCTCTCGACAAACTGCGCGAGTACCTCCTGTCGGCCGTGCACCCCGACGGGCGCGGCAAGGCCGAGTACCTCGGTCGTCTCGGCTACTCCCAGGAGGCTTCCGAGCAACTTGAGTCTGACCTTCGCGAGCAGATCCTGACCCTGGAGGCTCGACCCGGCCGACCCTCGCCGTACGGGCAGAAGTATGAGATTCTGGGACCGCTCACGGGACGAAACGGTACTACAGCCTGGGTCCTCACGATCTGGATCGTTCTCACGGGCGAGACGGCGCCCAGGTTGGTGATGCTCATCCCGGCGGAGAAGCCATGACCCTCCCGCTCTATCGACGCGCTGTCCTGACGCAGGACCTGCCCAAGGAGGGGCTCCGCGCCGGTGACATCGGGGTCATTGTCGAGCACTACGCTCCCCGCGCGGGCGTGCCCGAAGGCTACGAGCTCGAGGTCTTCGCCGCGGCCGGGCAGACGATCGCCGTCGTTTCGGTTCCGGCAACGGCCGTCCGGGCGGCGACCGAGCACGAGGTCCTGAGCGTCCGGGAGATGGCGCGAGCCTGACTGGCGACTGTCCCCGAACTGTCCCTCTTCTCGGTGCGAATCGGGCCGACGCTGGCCGAAAGCAATCGCAGCTAAGTAGGCTTCAGTTCAGGATCGAGTGGGTCCGAGTCGGCTGGGGCAGGAGGCTCATTCTCCGTTCGATTCCTACCCGCTTCCGCCAATGCAGTCTCGCAACGTACTGAGCCACCGACCATAGTTTCGGAGCCGTTGTGCGCGGGAGCGTCCTTGGTCCGCGTTCGGTCCGGGTTCACCCCATGAGCCCGCTTCCCTGCCGAGGTGATCCTCAGGCGCTCGGCGTCGCTGGCGCAGACGACCACTTGAGCCTCGCCGGGCTGCGGAAGCACCTGCACCAGTGCCGGCCCTGCGCGTCCCTCTACCGCGTCATGGCGAAGGCTGTGGGCTCCCGAGGCGGCATGGCGGCGCGCGGCGCGGCGAAGCGTCGCGGCTCAAGCGAGCACTACCGCAGGCTGGCGGCCCTGAGTTGGAGCACGTCCAAGTGAACGCTGGAAGCGCAACGCCTTGCGCAATGGCGCAGTTCCACTACTTTGGTGGGAATACGATGTAGCGTGGGACGCGGAGACATGGCCGAGGCAGTCGATCCAAGGGCGGTTGCCGACGAGACGAGACGCGCCGACGCGCTGCGACGTAGCGTCGACGTCACCTGCGCCCTGCTGCGGCAGGCGCATCTCACGCGCGAAGAGGCTGAGGCGCTGGTCGCCGTCACGAGAAGGCGCGCTCTCGAACTCTTCCCAGGCAAGCAGGACGTGTTCGACCTGGTGCTCGCGCCGCGATTCGCCCGAATCCTGGACGAGTTCTGCGCCCCGCCCAGCGTGGGGTAACCTTCCGACCTCAGCCATGGCCTGGAGCGTCTTCGACAGCATCCTCGGCGCGATCGGCAACACGCCCCTCGTCCGCCTCAACCGCGTGACCCGCGGCGTGGCGGCCGCGGTCTACGCCAAGCTCGAGACCGTCAACCCCGGCAACAGCATCAAGGACCGCATGGCGGTCCGCATGATCGAGGACGCCGAGGGCAAGGGACTGCTCAAGCCCGGCGGGACGATCATCGAGGGCACCAGCGGCAACACCGGGATGGGCCTCGCCATCGCCGCGATCGTGAAGGGCTATCGCTGCATCTTCACCACCACCGACAAGCAGTCGAAGGAGAAGGCGGACGCGCTGCGGGCGTTCGGCGCCGAGGTGATCGTGTGTCCGACCGACGTGGATCCCGAGGATCCGCGCTCGTACTACTCGGTGTCGTCGCGGCTCGTGAGGGAGACGCCGAACTCGTGGAAGGCCAACCAGTACGACAACCTGAGCAACTCGCAGGCGCACTACGAGACGACAGGGCCGGAGATCTGGGAGCAGACCGAGGGCAAGATCGATCACCTGCTGGTGGGGGTGGGGACCGGCGGGACGATCTGCGGAACCGGGCGCTTCCTCAAGGAGAAGAAGCCGGGGCTGAAGGTGTGGGGCGTCGACACCTACGGGTCGGTCTTCAAGAAGTACAAGGAGACCGGCGTCTTCGACAAGCACGAGATCTACCCGTACGTGACCGAGGGCATTGGCGAGGACTTCCTGCCGAAGAACGTGGACTTCTCGGTGATCGACCATTTCGAGAAGGTCACGGATCGGGACGCGGCGATCTGGACCCGCGAGATCGTCCGCCAGGAGGGCATCTGGGTCGGAAACTCCGCCGGGTCGGCCATCGCGGGGCTCTTGCAGCTCAAGGACCGCTTCAAGGCCGGCGAGACCGTCGTCGTGATCTTCCACGACCACGGCTCGCGCTACCTGGGCAAGATCTTCAACCCCGAGTGGATGCGGGCCATGGGCTACGAGAACGTCGAAGGCCCGACGGCGCGCGACCTGGTGAAGAACAAGAAGGTGTCGGAGATCGTGGGCGTCGAGGAGACCGCCTCGGTCGGCGCTGCCATCCGGCGCATGACCGAGAACGACTTCTCGCAGATCCCGGTGACGCGGGACCAGCGCATCGTCGGCTCGCTCAGCGAAACCCACGCCTACGCGTCGATCGTCAAGGACCCGAAGCTGCTGGAGCAGCCGGTGAAGGCGATCATGCAGAAGGTGTTCCGCTTCATCGACATCGAGACGCCCGTGCCGCTCTTGGCCCCGATGATCACGCCCGAGAGCCCGGCGCTCCTGGTCCGCGACTTCCGGGCGGGCAAGACGTACATCCTGACGGGCTCGGACGTGCTGCGCGCGATCTAGCTGGCGCTTCAGCCGGGCTTCGATCGCCTTTTCCCTCCCGTGTCGGGACGAGGTATAAGGACAGCGTCCCTTGCTGTCAGGAGGATCACGATGAAGAACGCGAAGACGGGCGGGTACGTCGTGCTCTCACTGGCGGCCGTTTTCTGCGCCGCCGCCTGCTCTCGGCCGGCTGCGAACCCGACGCCGCAGGCGGCTGCGCCAGCGACTGCGGCGCCGGCTCAGACTGCGCCGGCCCAACCGGCGGCAGCTCCTGCGGCAGCCGCACCCGCTGCCGCCGCGCCCCAGGCGCCGGCCGGCACGGTGATCGCGAGCGAGACCTTCTCCGGCGATTCGAACCTGCGCTGCGACCTCTTGGAGGTCCGGCGCGTCAGCGGCGGCGCCGTCCGGATCAAGTGGCGCCTCGTGAATGCGGCTGAGAAGACGACTACGGAAGGGAAGGGCATTTACTACACCTGGAGTGGCTGGGAGAGCTTGTACTACGTCGATCCCGCCGAGAACAAGAAATATGAATCCCTCGCCGACACCGAGGGCAAGCGCATCCTGGACGTAACCTACGCGCATACCTTCCAGGCCGGGGAACAGATGGCGCAGTGGGCGAAGTTCCCCGCGCCGCCCCCAAGCTCGACCAAGATCACGGTGACCATTCCCAAGTTCACGCCGTTCGAAGACGTGCCGCTCTCGCAGTAGGAGGCAATCCGTGAACGGCGCACGCTGCGCCCGAGCGACGCTGATCCTGGTTGCCCTGGCAGCCGCGGAAGCGGGGGGGGCGGAGAAGTACGGGCCGGACGATCCGATCCCGCCCGGCGCGACAGGCAAGGTTCTGACACTCTCCGGGAAGGTGACGGGGCTCAAGGGTCTGGCTTCCGGCGTGTCGGGGAAGGCCGAGGCCCTCAGCGCGACGCTGAAGGATCTCGGAGCCAAGGTCACCGAGCAGGAGATCCGGATCGAGCTTCAGGCCGACGTGCTCTTCGACTTCGACAAGGCGGACCTCAAGCCGGAGGCGATCCCGAGCCTGCAGAAAGTGGCCGAGGTGATCAACGGCTACCCGAACGTGCCGGTCCGAATCGAGGGACACACCGACTCGAAAGGCGCCGACGACTACAACATGAACCTCTCCGAAAGCCGGGCGGGGTCCGTGAAGAGCTGGCTCGCCCGGAACGGAGCCGTGGATGGCGGACGGATCACGACTCACGGTCGGGGAGAGACGAAGCCGGTTGCCCCGAACAGCAAGCCGAACGGCAGCGACGACCCCGAGGGCCGGCAGAAGAACCGCCGCGTCGAGATCACGCTCAGGAAGGGCTGAACGCGCGCTACCGAACCAGGTGCAGCCTCGCGCGGAGACCGGGAGCCTTGGCGAGCCTTCCGTCGCAGGTGACGAGGGTCGCATTCAGGGCTTCGGCCAGGGCGACGTAGACAGCGTCGTAGGCCGTGAGGTTGCCGCGCAGCTCCCAGACGCGCTCCAGCAACGGCTCGTGGGAGTGTCGGCTCAGGTCGAGCGACGCCAGAAGGCCCAAGGCCATAACGGCGTCCGACTCCAGGAGGTCGCCGCTCCTGACGTATCGTCGCAAGGCCTGCGCGACCTCGACGTCGATCAGGTGGGGGACGTCGAGGCTGTACGAGGGATCCTCGATCAGGGTGGCGACCTGACGACCCTTCGCACTGCCCAGCAGCAACTCGACGACGGCCGAAGCGTCCAGGATCACCGCGAGTCGCGCTCGGCTCGAATCACGTCGGCCGCGCTGCGGCGCAGGCGCCGGGTCGGTCCCGACCTCAGGCGGTCCAGCACCTCCTGGCGCGTGGGGCGCTCCAGGGCCTTGTCGATCTCGCGCAGGACGTAGGCCGAGATCGACAGGCCTTCGATGGCGGCGCGCGCCTTGAGCCGGCGGTGGAGCTCGCTCGGGACGTTCCGGACCTGGACCATGACGCTCGACATGCGATCAGGATAGTCACATGTGAAACGCATGGCAAGTTCGCCTTGGCCTGCCTCGGTGTACGCTGGGCCCCGTGAGCCGGGTCCTGGTGGCGGAGGACAGCCCGCTGGTCCGCGAGCTCGTGCGCGATGTCCTCGAGAAGGCGGGCTTCACGGTGACCGCGGTCGGAGACGGCGTCGAGGCCCTCGACCAGCTTGCGCGCCAGAGCTTCGCCGTCGTGGTGAGCGACGTCCACATGCCGCGACTGGACGGGCTCGAGCTGCTCGCTCGGCTGCGCAGCCTGCCGCGGTCGCCCCCGGTCGTGCTGCTCACCGCCGACGACGCGCCCGAGACGGTCCTGCGCGCGGTGCGCGCCCAGGCCTTGTTCTACCTTCCGAAGCCCATGGCCCGGGAGACGCTCGTCCAGGTGGTCTGCGCGGCGATGAGCGCGGCCCCGCCGCAGCCCATCGAAGTGCTCTCGGCAGAGCCCCACTGGGTGGAGTTGCTGGTGCCCTGCGAGCGCGCCGCGGCCGAGCGCATCGGCGGGTTCCTGATGCAGCTCAAGGCCGATCTCGCACCGGACGTCCGCGAGTCGGTGGGCCGCGTCTTCCGCGAGCTGCTGCTGAACGCCATCGAGTGGGGAGGCCAGCTCGACCCGTCGCGCCGGGTGCGCATCGCCTTCCTGCGCGGCAAGGGCCTCCTGCTCTACCGCATCGCCGACCCCGGGAGCGGCTTCCGCTTCCGGGAGATCCCCCATGCGGCCATCTCCAATCCTCCCGGCGATCCACTGGCCCACGCGGAGGTGCGGCAGACCAAGGGGCTGCGGGCTGGAGGGCTGGGCCTGATGATCGCGAGCGCCGAGGCCGACGAGCTTCTCTACAACGAAGCCCAGAACGAGGTCGTGTTCGTGAGGTACCTCCGGGGGTAGGGGAGGGGCCTCCTCGCCTCAGGCGGGAGCGGTCGCCCGGAGATCCTCCACGGCCTGCGCCACGCGGTCGCGGTGGGTGCGGACTGACAGCACGCACATCCGCAGCACGAAGCGGCCGCCGAGTACGGTGCCGCTGAGGTGGACGCGCTGGCGCGCGTTGACGGCGGCGAGCCAGCGGCGGTTCAGCGCGTCGAGCGCGGCGGCATCGGTTGCCCCGGACACAAGGCGGAAGGCGAACAAGGAGAGCTGCGGCTCGGCCACGATCTCGACGCCGGGAAGCCTGCGCAGCTCGTCGCAGGCCCAGCGCGCGAGATCGAGCTTCTCGTCGAGCGCACGCCGGAAGGCGCCCAGTCCGTGGAGCTTCACCGGAAGCCAGACACGCAGGCCCCTGAACTCGCGCGACAGCTCCGGGGAGATCTCGCTGAAGTCCACGCGATCGTGGGCGTCCTGGGTCTGGGGCATGTAGTCGGCGGCCACGCTGTGCGCGCGCCGCAGCACGCTCGCGTTCTTGACCACCAGGGCGCCGCAGCCGTAGGGGAGGAACAGGCCCTTGTGGGGATCGAGCACGATCGAGTCGGCGCGCGCTATGCCGCGCAGCGCGGCGCGGCCCCGCTCGGTCAGGCCGAAGAAGCCGCCGTAGGCGGCATCGACGTGGAAAAAGAGCCGTTCCGTCTCGGTCACGTCGGCGAGTGCCTCGAGGTCGTCGACCGCTCCGGAGTTCGTCGTGCCGGCGCTGGCCACGAGCAGGAACGGCTGCAGGCCCGCCGCGCGGTCCGCCCGCACGGCTTCGCGCACGGCCGTCGGGTCCATGCGGAAGCGCTCGTCCGTGGCCACCAGGCGCACCGCGTGGGCGGGGAAGCCCGCGAGCAGCGCCGCCTTCCTCACCGAATGATGCGCCTCCTCGGAGACGTACATCCGACCCTTCAGGAAATCCTCGGGCAGGCGCGCCACGCGCGCCGCCACGATCGCCGAGAAGTTGGCGAGCGAGCCGCCGCTCGTGAGGATGCCTCCGGCGGCATCGGGGTAGCCGACGATGTCGCAGAACCAGCGCACCACGTTGGTCTCGAGCTGCACCAGCGCCGGCGCGGCGGCCCAGACGCCCACGTAGCGGTTGACCGTCGTGGCGAGCATCGCCGCGACCGCAGAGGCGAACAGGCCGCCCCCGGGGACGTAGGCCAGGTAGCCGGGGCCCGCGGTGTTGTAGCTCTTCGGCACCGCGCGCTCGAACAGCAGGTCCAGCGCCGCATCCAGGGAGCCGGGATGCTCGGGCGCGGCTTCGATCAGGCTCCGGGCCAGCTCGGCGGCGCCTTCGACGTCGGCGGCGGGCTGCTCGCCGAGCGACGCCACGTGGGGCACGATGCGCGCGGCCGCGGCGTCCAGCAGGCGCTGCATCGCCTCGCTGTCGAGCTCGAGATCGGGAAACGCGTCGGCCAGGGCTACTTCCCCAACTCGTCGTCCCGAATCGGCAGGTCCCAGTGGGCCAAGAGCAGCTCGAAGCGGCGCTGCTCCTCTGCTTCGAACGTGGCCTTGTCAGGAAACAGCTCGCGCGTGACCTGCTCCTGGTCGGGCCAAGGGGAGGCCTCGGTCGCGGCGTCCTTCCACACGATCGTGACGCGGTAGTCCCAGCGCCCTTCTTCGGTGCCGTGGAAGCGGGGGACCTCCGCGCGGACGTGCAGGATCCGGCCGATCTCCCTCTCGCGCTTCAGGATCGGCCAGTGGTTCTTCTCGAAGAGGCGCTTCCATTCGCCGAAGGAGCCCCAACGAACCTTGTAGTAGTACTCCACGACGTAGGTGGAGTTTTCCGCGGCCGCGGCGGGAAGGGCCAAGGCGAGGGCCAGGGCGAGGCCGGCGAGATTGCGTGTCATGGCGGGATGCTACCGCTTTTCAGCGTCATGGGGCCGCGGACGCCTCGCCGGCCGCTGATACACTCGCCTTTCGAATGGCGGACAAGGGAAGGCAGCTGCTCGAGGTCCTGGAGCACCGCATCGCCATCATCGACGGCGCGATGGGGACGATGCTCCAGGCCCGCAACCTGACCGAGGCCGACTGGCGCGGCGAGCGACTGAGGGATCACCCTCGGGACGTGAAGGGCTGCAGCGACGCGCTGTCGATCACGCAGCCGGGGATCGTCCAGGACATCCACAGCGCCTACCTCGATGCCGGCGCCGACATCGTCGAGACCAACAGCTTCACCGCGACTTCGGTGTCCCTGCTCGACTACGGGCTCGAGGCGCTGGCCTACGAGATCAACGTTGCGGCTGCGCAGGCGGCCCAGCGGGCGGTCGCCGCCTTCGAGGCGAGCACTCCCGGGCGGGTCGCCTTCGTCGCGGGGTCCGTCGGTCCCACCAACCGCACCACGTCGTTGTCCCGCGACGTGAACAACCCCGGCGCGCGCGACACGACGTTCGACGACCTCGAACAGTCCTACGCGGAGCAGGTCCGCGGCCTGCTCGACGGCGGTGTCGACCTGCTGCTGGTCGAGACGATCTTCGACACCCTGAACTCGAAGGCCGCCCTCTACGCAATCCAGCGGCTTTGGGACGAGGGCGCGCGGCGCGTGCCGCTGCTGGTCTCCGTGACCATCACCGACCAGAGCGGGCGCACGCTGTCGGGGCAGACGATCGAAGCGTTCTGGAACTCGGTGTCCCACCTGCCGATGCTCTCGGTCGGAATCAACTGCGCCCTCGGCGCGAAGCAAATGAGGCCGTACCTCGAGGAGTTGGCCGGCCTGGCCCCGGTGCGGGTGAGTTGCTACCCGAACGCGGGGCTGCCCAACGCCTTCGGGGGCTTCGACGAGACGCCCGAGATCATGGCCGCCGACCTGGGCGAGTTCGCCCGGGCCGGGTTCGTCAACCTGGTGGGCGGCTGCTGCGGCACGACGCCGGCCCACATCCGCGCCATCGCGGATGCCGTGAAGGGCGTGGCGCCGCGCAAGCTGGCGAAGGTCGAACCGTACACGCGGCTCTCCGGCTACGAAGCGCTGACGATCCGGCCCGACTCGAACTTCGTCAACGTGGGCGAGCGCACGAACGTGACGGGGTCGCCGAAGTTCGCGGTCCTGGTGAAGGAGGGCAAGCTCGACGCCGGCCTCGCCATCGCACGCCAGCAGGTCGACAACGGCGCCCAGATCCTGGACGTCAACATGGACGAGGGCATGCTCGACTCCGAGAAGACCATGACGGCCTTCCTGAACCTGGTGGCCTCGGAGCCCGAGATCGCGAAGATCCCGATCATGGTCGACAGCTCCAAGTGGAGCGTGCTCGAGGCTGGCCTCAAGTGCCTGCAGGGCAAGGGCGTCGTCAACTCGATCTCGCTGAAGGAGGGCGAGGCCGTCTTCCGGGAGGAGGCGCGCAAGATCCGGCGTTACGGAGCCGCCGTCGTGGTGATGGCCTTCGACGAGAAGGGCCAGGCCGACACGGTAGAGCGCAAGGTCGAGATCCTCACCCGCGCCTACCGCATCTTGACCGAGGAGCTGGGCTTCCCCGGCCAGGACGTGATCCTCGACCCCAACGTGCTGACGGTCGCCACCGGGATCGAGGAACACGCCGACTACGGCGTCGCCTTCATCGAGGCCACACGGCGGCTCAAGGCGATGCTGCCCCTGGCGAAAGTCTCGGGTGGCGTGTCGAACGTCTCGTTCTCGTTCCGCGGCAACAACGCGGTGCGCGAGGCCATCCACTCCGCGTTCCTGTTCCACGCGATCCAGGCCGGGATGGACATGGGGATCGTGAACGCCGGCCAGCTCGGCGTCTACGAGGAGATCCCCAAGGACCTGCGCGAGCTGGTCGAGGACGTGCTGCTGAACCGCCGCCAGGACGCCACCGAGCGCCTGGTGGGCTTCGCCGAGACCGTGAAGCAGAAGGGCAAGGCCGAGGTGCGCGAAGCGGAGTGGCGCCAGGGCACGGTCGAAGAACGCTTGAGCCACGCCCTGGTCAAGGGCATCGTGGACCACATCGAGGCCGACACCGAGGAAGCGCGCCAGAAGTACGAGCGTCCGCTCCTGGTGATCGAGGGCCCGCTGATGGCCGGGATGAACGTGGTGGGCGACTTGTTCGGCTCGGGCCGGATGTTCCTGCCGCAGGTGGTGAAGAGCGCTCGCGTCATGAAGCGGGCCGTGGCCTACCTCGAGCCTTACCTCGAGGCCGAGAAGCAGAAGACCGGCGTCCGGGCCGTGGGCCGCATCGTGATGGCGACCGTGAAGGGCGACGTCCACGACATCGGCAAGAACATCGTGGGCGTGGTGCTGGCCTGCAACAACTGGGAGGTGATCGACCTGGGGGTGATGGTGCCGGCCGAGACCATCCTCAAGACCGCGCGCGAGAAGGGCGCCAGCGCCATCGGCCTGTCCGGCCTGATCACGCCGTCGCTCGAGGAGATGGTCCACGTGGCGCGGGAGATGGAGCGCCAGGGCGTCACGCTGCCGCTCTTGATCGGAGGTGCCACCACCAGCCGTGCCCACACCGCCGTGAAGATCGCGCCGGCCTACGCGCAGCCCGTGGTCCACGTGCTCGACGCCTCGCGCGCGGTGACGGTGGCCAGCCGGCTCCAGAGCGCCGACCAGCGCGCCGCGTTCGTCGAGGAGAACCGTGCCCTGCAGGAACGCCTGCGGTCGGAGCACCGGAAGAAGCGCGAGGCGTCGCCGCTCCTGCCCATCGACGAGGCTCGGCGCCGCGCGCCGAAGGTCGACTGGGCCGGCTACCAGGTCCCGCACCCCGAGTTCCTGGGCGCGCGCGCCATCGAAGCGCCCCTCTCCGAACTCGTCGCGTTCATCGACTGGTCGCCGTTCTTCGCGACCTGGGAACTGGTGGGGACGTATCCCAGGATCTTCGAGCACCCGCAGTGGGGCGAGCGCGCCCGGGAGCTATGGGGCGACGCGCAAGAGCTGCTGCGCCGCATCGTCGACGAGACGCGGCTTCGCGCGCGGGGCGCGTACGGTTTCTTTCCGGCCAACGCCGTGGGCGACGACGTCGAGGTGTACACCGACGAAAAGCGGGCCGGCCTGCTGACGACCTTCCATTTCCTGCGCCAGCAGTCCGACAAGCAGGGACGCGAGGCGAACTTCGCGCTCTCAGACTTCGTCGCGCCGCGGGAAGCGGGGCGGGTCGACTACGTCGGCGCGTTCGCGGTCACGGCCGGAATCGGCTGCGATGCCCTGGTCGCCGAGTTCGAGGCGCAGAGGGACGACTACACCGCGATCCTCGCCAAGGCGCTGGCCGACCGCCTGGCCGAGGCCTTCGCCGAGTGGCTGCACCGCCGCGTGCGGGTTGAATGGGGCTACGGCCGCGGCGAGGCGCTGCCTCTCGACGAGCTGCTGCGCGAGAACTACCGCGGGATTCGCCCGGCACCAGGTTACCCCGCGTGCCCCGACCACACCGAGAAGGGCCGGCTCTTCGACCTGCTGCGCGCCGAGCAGCGGGCCGGAGTCTCGCTCACCGAGAGTTTCGCCATGATGCCGGCTGCCTCGGTCAGCGGCCTTTACCTCGCGCACCCCGACGCGCGCTACTTCCAGGTCGGACGCATCGGCCTCGACCAGGTGCAGGACTACAGGCGCCGCAAGGGAATGGACCTCCGCAGCGCCGAGCGCTGGCTGGCGCCCAACCTCGACTACGAGCCCGCCGAATCCCCGGAATCCGTCCTGGCACGCTAGCAGAACCTCAAGTAATACTTGAGTGTTCAGTGTGACTGGACACCCGTGCTACCATGAGTTGTGCCGTTGTTCTCGAGGGCGTTACGGGTAGCGCGACCGGAGGCTTGGCTGTTCGCAGGTAGCCTGATGGCCGTGCCCAGCCTGCTGCTGGCCGCCGAAGCCGGCCTAGCGCTGTTCGACGTCGGCGAACCGACGGATCGGGCCTCGAGCAGCATCGATCGCCTGCACCGCTACTCGGAGGTGTACGGCTGGGAGCCGCGTCCCGGGCAGTACGTCGAAGGGGGCCGGACCATCACGATCAACGACGCGGGCTACCGCGGTCCGCGTCTCGAGGCGCAGTCGCCTGAGAGGCGCCGGCGCGTCCTGGTGATCGGAGACTCGATCGCTTTTGGACTGTACGTGGGCGACCAGGAGACGTATGCCGCACTCCTGGCCATGCGAGCCGGGGACCTGGAGGTCGCCAACCTTGCGGTGCAGGGCTACGGCCCCAACCAATCGCTGCTGCGCCTCGAACGCGTCGGCCTGCCCCTCGACCCGGACGTGGTGGTGCTGGGGCTGTGCCTCGGCAACGACCTCGCCGACGTCGTGCTCGACAGCTTCCTCTACGACGCCGAACACCCGACGCCGCGCTTCCGCGTCGAAGGCGAGCGCCTGGTCCTCGACGACGAGCACCTGCGGCTGAGCCTTCGGGAGCGAGCGGGGTTGTGGCTCCACGAGAACTCGCGGCTGGCGCGGATGCTGGCCCCGCAGCGCTCCGGCGAAACCGCGTCCGAGCCGTGGACGAACCGCCGCCGCGCGGCGCTCAGCGATCGCGAGGCTGCGCTGGACCTGACCACGCGCCTGGTGGTCGAGATGCGCGACGCCGTGGAAGCGCGCGGCGCCCGCTTCCTGGTGCTGCTGCATCCCGAGCGCGTCACCTCGGCGCGCAGCGCCCGGGCCTGGGAGGCCGGGCTCACCGCGCGCTTGAACGAGGCGGGCGTCTCCAGCCTGAGCCTGGCCGCCGCCTATGCCGAGCGCGGGCTCGAATACGACGAGCTGGCCATCGACAGCATCGGCCACCTGAGCGCCCGTGGCCACGCCGTCACGGCGGCGATCCTAGCGGAGGCACTGCACTCGCAAGCACCTCCCGGCCGGCGCCGCGCCGCGCTCAGCGACACAGCGTCCCTCCCGCTTCGCTGAAGCGGCGCTCCAACTCGGCCCGCACCTCCCGGTACACCCCCAGCGCGGCGGGGGTCTCGCCGCCCAGGTCCAGCTCGCGGCGCTCGACGCCGCGAATCAGGTGGTCGGTGTAGCGCAGCAGGTAGCAGACGTCCTCGGGTGCGCCGCGGATCGGGCGATCGTCGACCAGCACGTAGATCGGGCTGGTGGCGACCCAGGGCGTCACGGCCTGCAGCCAGGCCGAGCGCTCGATCTGAAGGTTCAGCGAGGCCGCCTGGGCGCCCGCCTCCAGGCGCGCGCCGGCCAGCGGCACTCCGTTCGCCAGGATCTGGACGTCCGTCGCGGACGGCATGCGCGCCTCCAGGGTCACCCGCAGCGTCTGCCCGGAACGCGCGTCGACCTGGCCGCCCAGGCGAACGCCGTCGACCCGCAGGTTGAGCCGCGTGCCCCGGCCAGAGGCGAGGGTCGTGCGCCCGCGCTGCAGCGCGTCGAGCCAGCGGTCATAGGTCACCTCGGTGGCTTGCTCGAGGAGCACGTCGGTGCGCACGTTGTCGGCGTCGACCGTGCGGTTGATGCACGGGAAGTCGCTGGCGCCCACGAGCGCCGCGCGCCCGCCGGAGTTCAGCACCCTGCGATGCAGGTAGGCCGTGCCCGGGTCCAGCACCGGAGTCGTGTCGCGGTGCTCCGTGCCCAGGAACGTGACGCGGCCGCGCAAGGCCTCGACGGCGAAGTCGTAGGGCATGCAGCACGTCTCGGGGAAGTCGGGGAAGCGCCCGGTGCTGGGCCAGAACTGGCCGTGGGCCATGCCCACTACGACCTGCGAACCTTGAGCGCGGGCAAAGTCGGTGACGGGCATCCCCGACAGCGGACTGCGGAAGGGCTGGCTGGAGAACCCGATGTCGCGCAGCCCGTAGAGCAGCAGGTGCCCGGTCTGTGCGGCGGGGAAGTGCGAGATCTCCATCTCGTAGTGGACGAGCGCGCCGGGCCGCGAGACCGGATCGTCCCGGCCCGTGAAGTAGCGCCGATCGTCGTGGTAGCCGTCGCCCCACACAAGCGGCGTCGTGACGGCCACGCCGCGGTCGCTGGAGATCCGCTGCAACGCGGCCGGCTCGGTGTCGCCGCCGCAGCCGTGGGAGTGGACGTGGGGATCGCTGGGCACGAAGAAGGCGGGCGTCTCGCAGGTACGCAGGCAGGCGTCGGCGTCGTCGGCGTTGGCGTCGTCGCACTCCTCGCCGGCCCCCAGGTTGCCGTCTCCGCAGACCGCCTGGGGTGTGGGCGGAGCGCCGCGCGGACCCGGGGCGGCGCAAGCGACGCCCACCAGGAAGGCCACGAGCCAGAGGCGCGGCAGCATGCGACGATGAGGATAGCAAGGAGACGCCGACGTGTCCGACGACCAGCCGCCCTTCGAACTGCCCATCGACGGCGAGCTCGACCTGCACGCCTTCGCGCCGCGCGACGTCCTGTCCGTGGTCGAGGAGTACCTGCGCGCCTGCCAGCAGCGCGGCATCCTGCGCGCGCGCCTGGTCCACGGCCGCGGCAAGGGCGTGCAACGCGCCGCCGTGGGGCGCCTGCTGGCCGGACTCGACTGCGTGGCCGGTTTTGGCGACGCGCCACCCGAGCGCGGCGGCTTCGGAGCCACGCTGGTGACCCTGAGTGCAGCGGATCACAGTGCTTGGACTTGAGCGGATTTTGTTATGGCGGCTTCCGGACCGCTCCAGCAGCGGCTCGCGGCGCTGTCGTCAGCGCGCGCCCGCGCGGGACGCGAGCGAATCAAGTCTTGACAACCCAAGGCGCCGCTCACTAGATTGCAGGTCGCTTCATTCACTGGCACGTTCGATCAAGGGCGGGCCGCTTACAACGGGACGGGCTTCATTGTCGATGCACAACTTGAGATTCGGCTTCTTCGATGACAGCGGGATGTCCAGGCAGACCCGGATACTGATGTTCTACTCCTTCGACACCGAGGCGAACCTGCCCCGTTCCGGCATCCTGCACTACCACCTCGGAGAGGGCCGCTTCGTCGGCCCCCGCTACGATCTCGAGTTGACGAGCGCCGCTCTCGAGTTCCTGAACTCGAGCGGACGCCTGGGCCAGCAGCCCCAGCAAGCGTAGGTTCCCGCCGCCGCTCCGTGATAGCATCCCGCGTTTGCGAGGGGCCTCTCCCTCGCCTGCAGGGGCAGGGAACACAGAATGGCTGAAGGCAAGGGCCGGCCCATCAAGCCGGCGAACGGAAAGCTCGGGGTTCTGCTGCCGGGCATGGGAGCCGTGGCGACGACCTTCATCGCCGGAGTCGAGGCCGTGCGCAAGGGATTGTCGAAGCCCATCGGCAGCCTGAGCCAGATGGGCACGATCCGCCTGGGCAGGCGTACCGACAACCGCTCCCCGCTGATCAGGGACTTCGTGCCTTTGGCCCGGCTCGAGGACATCGAGTTTGGCGGCTGGGACGTTTATCCCGACAGCGCGTACGTGGCCGCGAGGAAGGCCGGCGTGCTGGAGTCGGCGCACCTCGAGCCCCTGAAGGGCTTCCTCGACGCCGTCAAGCCATGGTCCGCGGCCTTCGACCACCAGTACGTCAAGAAGCTCGACGGCCCGAACGTCAAGAAGAGCAAGAGCAAGCGCGACCTGGCCGAGCAGGTGTCCGACGACATCGCCCGCTTCAAGAAGGAGAAGGGCCTCGACCGCCTGGTCATGGTCTGGTGCGGCTCGACCGAGGTCTACCGCGCGGCCGGCGAGGTGCACTCGTCGATCGAGAAGTTCGAGAAGGGCCTCGACGAGAGCGACCCCGAGATCCTGCCCTCGATGATCTACGCCTACTGCGCGATCAAGGCCGGCATCCCCTACAACAACGGCGCGCCCAACCTGTCGTGCGATTTCCCAGCCATGGTCGAGCTGGCCAAGCGGACCGGCACGCCGATCATGGGCAAGGACTTCAAGACCGGGCAGACCTTCATGAAGACCCTGCTGGCGCCGGGCTTCAAGGCGCGCCTTTTGGGCATGAACGGCTGGTACTCGACGAACATCCTGGGCAACCGCGACGGCGAGGTGCTCGACGATCCCGAGTCCTTCAAGACCAAGGAAGTCAGCAAGCTGGGCGTCCTGGAGCAGATCCTGCAGCCGCACCTGTACCCCGACCTCTACGGCAAGATCCACCACGTGGTGCGCATCAACTACTACCCGCCCCGAGGAGACAACAAGGAGGGCTGGGACAACATCGACATCTTCGGCTGGATGGGCTACCCGATGCAGATCAAGGTGGACTTCCTGTGCCGGGATTCGATCCTGGCGGCGCCCCTCGTGCTCGACCTGGCGCTGTTCTCGGATCTGGCCCAGCGCGCCGGCATGAGCGGGATCCAGGAGTGGATGTCCTTCTACTTCAAGAGCCCCCAGACGGCGCCCGGCCTGTACCCGGAGCACGACATCTTCATCCAGCTCATGAAGCTCAAGAACACGCTGCGGCACCTGAAGGGCGAGGAGCTGATCACGCACCTCGGGCTCGAGTATTACGATTAGGCCGTAGGCAAGATCCTCGGAGGGCGCGCGCGATGGCCGAGAAGGGCAGCCTGATGGTCGGCGTCAAGATGAAGGAAGTCGCCTGCCGGCACATCACCTATCAGAACTGCACGGTGCTGCATTCCGACGCCACGGCCCTGGTGTTCGAGGTCGAGCGCACCGTCGCCGAAGGCGGCACCATCGAGACGGTGGTCAGCCAGGTGCTGGTGCCCTGGGCCAGCGTCAACCACGTCCTGCTCATGGAGGAAAAGGCGTGATGCGCAAGACTCTCGTGCTGAGCTTGCTGCTGGCACCCTGGGCGTGGGCACAGGATCCGTGCGCCGCGCCGGCCGTGGCGACGGCCGTGGCCCAGGCCAGGACGCTGCTCGACCAGAGGAAATACGCCGAGGCCCAGGCGCCGGCCCGGCAGGCCCTGGCGATGTGCCCGACCCACGCCGACGCCAACTGGGCGCTCGGCAAGGCCCTGGTCGCGTCGAGCCAGAACGACGCCGCGATCGCGGAGATGAGCGCGGCCCTGGTCAAGAAGGCCGACCTGCCGGCGCCCTACCTGTGGCGCGGCTACGCGTACTACAACAAGAAGCAGCCCGACAAGATGGTCGGCGACTTCGAGACCTTCCTGCGCCTTGCGCCGAGCGCGCCCGAGGCGGCGGCCGTGCGCCAGTTGCTGGCCGGCATCAAGCGCTAAGCCGCGATTCTCCCCTACCTCCACCTCGGCTCGGCCCTGCTCTGGGTCGTGGTGTTCGTCGTCCAGAGCCTGCGGGCCGCGCGCGCACGCGCCAGGGGCGACGCCGGGCTGGAGGCCCGGCGTGCGCTGTCGCCCCTGGTGGCGGCCGAGCACCTGCTGCTGGGCATGGCCCTCGCGTCGGGCCTGTGGCTGATGGAAGCCCAGGGCCTGGGGCCGACGCGCGCGCGCTGGCTGGCCCTGAAGCTGGGTCTGGTGCTGTTCCTGCTGCTGCCCATGGAGGCGATGCACGCGTTCATCGCCCACGGCTGGACTGCCCGGGGGCTGCGTCGCACCCAGGCGCCGCCCTTCGACAAGGAGTTGTCGCGAGGCCTCGGGGTGGAGGAGATGCTGCGCACCCTGGCCGTGCCGCTGTTCGGCCTCGGCGTGCCGCTGATCCTGTGGCTGTCCTTTCGCAAGCCCTTCTAGGGCGCGGCCGTGTACACGTAGTCCCTGATCTCCCAGACGCCGCCGATGCGCGAGCGCAGCCTCACGTATAGAGAGCGGCCGTCCGTCGGCAGGCCCGTCACCAGCATCTGGAGCGCCGTGCCGGCGGACTGATCGACGAGGCCCTTCCCGCCCGGGGCGCTGCCGATCTGCAGCTTGTACTCCGTGACGCCCACGCCGGACGTCCACTGGAAGGTCGCTGACGAGCCGAGGAGCGTGGAGCCCGGCGTGGGCGACGTCAGCTCGCCCGGCACGGTGGGGAACCGGAAGCTGGCGGTGTAGGTCCTGTTACGCGCGCGGACGCGCACCTCGTGGGCCGCGGGCAGGCCGTCGGACCATGCCACGAACGAGTAGTCCAGACCGGCCAGGCTCTGTGGTGTCACGGCGGTGATCGCCCTGTTCATGCCGGTCACGCCTTGGAAGCTGTAGGGCGCCGTGTGGGGCTGCCCATCGACCAGCACCTGCAGGCCAGGCGGGCTGGTCTCGACGTGCACGGTCGAAGTGCTGGGGAACAGGACAGGTCGTCGAGGTCGACGATCGTCACCTGGCTGCCGGCCGCCGCCACGTCGCCGGCCGCCGTCACGCGGATCACGCGATTGCGCCGGGGCGTGGTGGTCGTGGTGTGGTAGAGGTACACGAAGCCGCTCGTCTGGAACGCAGGGTCGATCGCCACGCCGATCAGGCCCCGCTCGCCCGAGCTGTCGACTGTCAGGGACACGAAGGGTGTCGGCAGCAGCTGGCCCTCCTTCACGACCCGCAGTTGTCCGCCCTGCTGGCAGATGAAGATCCGGCCGTCGGGCGCGAATGCCATCGCGGTCGGGCTCAGCAGGCCCGCTGCGACCTGGGTCTCGGTGAAACCGGCCGGCAGCGTGGCGGCGCCGACCGGGCCCGCCAGCAGGCCGGCTGCGACACGAACGAGCGCTGCGTACCTCAAGGCTTCGAGTATAGGAGTTTCCCCGACGCACGCTGTGATCCAGGTCTCGCCCCGCACTCTAGGCTGGCCGCCTGGGCGCCGCGCCATTCGAAGCCCCCGCCAGCACCCGCTCCCAGTCCACCCGGGCCGTGAGCTGCATCAGCACGAACAGCGTCGCGACGGCGCCGATGGTGACCGTGAGCCCGGCGTAACCTTCGAAGAAGAAGGCGTAGCTGAACAGCACCAGGTAGACGAGCTGCGCCAGGCCGGCCTCGAGGATGCCGGCCCTGGGGCCGCTGACGATGCGCAGGTAGCTCGTCACCAGCAGCAGGCTGACGGCGGCGGCGATGGCGAAGGCCGCGTGGAGGTCCACGTGGTCCACAAGGTAGGCGAGCAGCAGGTGGAAGGCGAAGAAGGCGGCGGCCAGGAACAGGTAGTTCATCGGGTGCAGGCTGGTGCCTCGCAGCACGCCGGTGACGACCAGCACCGCGAAGAAGAAGAGCAGCGAGACAGGCGCGAAGAAGGTGATGCGGGCCGCCAGGGGTCCGGGGTTCAGGTTGTTCGGAGGATCCACGGCGATGCGCTGGCCCGTCACCAGGCTTTCGAAACGCCAGGAGAGCGCGGCACCCTGGGGCCGCCGGTCCAGGCTCACAGGCGAGATCGCACCGGCCGGGAAGTCGAAGCCGTCGAAGTCCGTGGTCAGGTCGAGCTGGAAGTCGGCGACCTGGGCGATGCCGTCGCGGCTGAAGGCGTAGGTCCACTCGCCGAGGCCGCGGGAACGGTACTCAACGAGCAGCGTCGCCTCGCTTCCCGGAGCCACTCGAGACGCGGCCGTCAGGCCCGACGACAGGTCCGTCACGCGAACGGCCTCGTGCCCGTCGAGGACCAGGCGGAAGCCGTCGTACAGGGCCTGCGTGGACGGGAAGGCGAAGTGCACGCGGACCTCGCGCGCCTCCTGGCTCTCGTTGCGGAAGCGGTGTTCCGCCCGGTAGGCGACCGCATAGGTGTCGTACCAGAGCAGGCCCTTGCGCCTCGCATCCAGAGCCAGGCCGACGGTCACACGGCTGCCGACCAGGGGCACCGGCACCTTGTCCACGACGCTGCGCGTCACGGGCCGGCGCGTGACCTGGCCCTTCGAGTCCTTCTCCTCCACGAACTCGGTGACCTGGCGCTCCACCTCGTACCAGGCGTCGGGGGCCTGCTGCACGTGGCCGCCGCCCCAGAGCTGGGCCACCTCCTTCGACAGGCGCGAGTCGCTCTGGCCCGTGCGTACGGTCAAGGACGCCCCCAGGGTGGACCAGCCAATGGCCACGACCAGGTAGATGAACGCGATGGCGGCAAGGCGAGACGGGGTCAAGTGCACCTCCTCAGGGACAAGAGTGCGCCCTGCACGCCGTTTGCGGTTAACGGATGCGTGACGCCTGCGTGAGCGTTGGGTGAGACCGGCCTAGAAGGCCTGGCCGAGGCTGAAGAAGACCTGGTACTTGTCCTCGCCCTCGCGGCGCGCCAGGGGCACGGCGAGGTCGAGGCGCAGCAGCCCGACCGGCGAGACCCAGCGCAGGCCGCCGCCGAGGTCGTGGCGCAGGTCGAGGCTCAAGTCCGAGGCGTCCTCGAACACGTTGCCAGCGTCCCAGAAAAGGGCCATGCCCCAGCCGCTGCGATGCCGGTAGCGCACTTCCTGGTTGAAGATCAGGACGGCGTCGCCGCCTTTCGGCTCTCCAAGGAAGTCCTTCGGCCCCACGGAGTCCTGGGCGAACCCGCGCAAGCTGTAGGTACCCCCGGCCTCGAAACGCTCCGAGGAGATCAGCTCCTGGCCCCCGAAGCCGTGCCCCAGGCCCAGGCGATACCCCTGGGACCAGGTCCAGCTCGGCGTGAGGCTGCGGTGCAGGTAGAACTGCCCGAAGCCCTTGATGAAGGTGAAGTCCGATCCGAGAGCCTTCGGCGAAAGCTGGAAATTGAGGGAGGCGAAGCGGCCCAGGCGGGCGTCGAGGGGGTTGTCGCGAGTCTCGCGAACGCCCGACAGGTCGACGCTCGCGATGTGTATGGGCGCCGGGAACGTCGTCGAGGACACGCTCTTGAAGCGGTAGCCGGCCAGAACGTTGGTCCGGCGCTGGATGGGCAGGGTCTGTTCGAACTCGATCACGCGCTCGGTCAGCGTGTTCGTGATGGGCTCGCCGGTGATGATGTCGGTCGCCTCGAAGTCCTCCTGCGTCTCGAAGGCGGCCACGGTGAACTTGCCGCGCCGAATCGTGGGCATGGCCAGCGAGAGCCGCTTCTCGCGGTCCTCACCGCCCAGCCGATAGCGCCCGCCCAGGTTCAGCCCCACCCCGAGCAGGTGGCGCCACTCGGCGTCGAGCTGGACCGTGGTCTGGGTCTGCTCGCTCCAGCGCAGGTCGTAGGCGGCCTCCACCAGGTCCTTCTCGACCAGCTGGATCCGGACCGTGGAGGGGCTGTCCGGCGAAGCAGTGACCAGCACCTGCGAGAACATGCCCAGGTCGAGGAGCCGGCGTTCGGTGCCGGCCAGGCGGCGCGGATCGAGCGGGTCCCCAGGCTTCAACTGGACGTGCCGGCGGACGACGGACTCGCGTGTGCGCCTTCGGCCCACGATCTCGACGGCCCCGATGACCGCGCGCTGGCCCTCGCGCACCTGAAACTCCACCTCGACGTCGTTGCCGCGCTGGGTGTTCAGGACGACCACGCCGGCCTGGGCATGGCCGCGGGAGTAGTAGTGGTTCCGGATCCGCTCGGCGGCCGCGGCCACGTTGGCGGTGGCGTAGGGCGATCCTTCGACGAGCCGCGAGATCGTGCGCAGCTCGTCCGCGGGCAGCGAGGCGCCCGAGAACCGCAGGGCCGCGATGCGTGGCGCCGCGCCCTCGTCGATCGGGACACGGATCCGGAGCGGCGCCTGGCTCTCGTCGACGTCGAGCGGCCCGGCCTTTACGCCGAAGCGCCGCGCCTCCGCGTAGGCCTGTTCGATGCGCGCCAGGGCCGCCTCCGGCGTCGTGAGCAGGGCGCCAGGGCCGCCCACGGCCCTCAACAGGCTCTTGGCCGACAGGCTCTGGCGGCCCGGAAACTCGACCGCCGCCCGGAGAGAAGGACCGGGTTCGACGGCGAACACCAGGGTGCGGACGCTCCCGCTGTTCTCGTGGCGGACTGCCGCGACGCGGCCCTTGAGGTGGCTTCGCTTGCGCAGGGTCGCCACGAGGAGCGTGCGGGCCCGCTCCACGGCGTCTTCCTCGAAGAGCGCCTCGCGGAAAGCGGCGCCGAGGTCGGGCGGTTCCGGCATGCCCTCCACGCGCCAGGCGAACAGGGGGCCCGTCTGCACCCGGAACACCGCGACGCCCTCCTCGATGCGGCCGCCGACCTGGGCCTCGACGTAGCCGTCCTCGACCAGGCGGGCGCGCAGGCGGTCGGCGTCCTCCTGCAGGTCCCAGGCGACGACGCGCTTGCCGGCCTTGGCCCGCACCGCGGCCCGCGCCTCGCTCGGAAGCTCCCCTTCGAAGCGGACGTCGCGGAGGCGCACGCGATCGTCGCTGATCGCCGGCCGCTTGGGGCCGCCAAGGCGGATGCGCTGGCCCGCCCCGACGGCGAAGGTGCCGTCGTCGATACGCTGTCCCTTCAGGAAGACCTGGTAGGGCAGGCGCGCCTCCACCTGGACGAAGCGCTGCTCGGCGCCCTTGAGGCTCAGGGAGTAGATGAGGCTGAGCATCGGGGTGAGTTGCTTGCCGAAGGTGAAGCGGGTGCCCGGATCGGTCTCTCGTGCCAGCAGCTCGGGCTGGACCGCGATCTCGTCGAGGCCGAGGCCATGGCTGAGCTGGCCCAGGGCGAGGTTGGCCGCCTGTTGGCCGGCCACGTGCGCTCCCAGCGTGCCGGATCCGCCCGTCTTGCGGCCAGTGGCCACCAGGGACAGCACTTGGCCGTCGCTCAGACCCTCGGAGCGGAAGGTGGGCTGCACGCTGGAGAGCGGGCCCTCGGCGCCGAGGGTGACGTCGTACTCGCGCCGCTCGCTCGCGTCGTCTTCGTCGGGCACCCGGCACTCCGCTCGCAGGGTGACCGTGGGGTCCCAGTCGCCGCCGTAGGCGAGGCGGCCCATGCTCACCGCGAACTGGCGGCCCGTGACGTAGATCTTGCCTCCGTCACGAGTGTCCAGGCGGCCGAAGGGAGCCGGCGTCTCGAGGTCGCCTCGGAACTGCAGGCTGCCGTCGACGTCGAGGCTGGCCAGCTTGTTGCGGAGCAAGACCGGACTGTCGAGCGCCACGCGGATGTCGAGGGCGACGGAGCGCAGCAGCGGCGACGGCTCCGGCCTGGCCGTGGGCGCCTTGACGTTCTGCTCGAGGGCCAGGTCGAGGTCGTACACGCCCCGCAGCGCCTTCACGTCGCCGCGCAGCAGGTAGCCCGCACCCGCCCTGGTCAGGACCAGGTCGGCATCGAGTCGGCTGCGCAAGCCCACGGGGTAGCGCAGGGCCATGTCGCGTCCCTGGATGTCGATCCTCACGTCGTGCAACGAGCTGCCGCGAAACGTCGCGCGCCCGCTGGCCGTCACGTCGCCGCCGCCCATCTTGGCCTTCGCCTCCGAAAGACGCAGCGTGTCGGCCTCGAACACCAGGCGGGCGCCGATCTCCGTCAGCGCCTCGGGGAGGTCACGCGCGCGCACCGCCCCGTCCCGGATCACGACGGAGCCCCGAGCCTGGGGGGCTTCGAACCAGCCGGCCACGCTGACGTCGAGCTCCGCCGTGCCCGACAGTGAGGTGTCGCCGAGCAGTGGGGACAGGGCGCGAAGGTCCACGGCGCCCCGGCCTTCGAGGGCCAGGTCTCGCTTCGGCAGGTCGAAGCGGCCCTGCACGGTCAGGGAGCTCGGGCCGCTGCGGAGCGTCACGGCGTCTGCCTCGAGGATGCCGCCGTCGAGGCGCAGGGCCAGCGGGCTGAGGGTCAGCTCGAGATCGGCGGCCTTCACGTCCTCTGCGGCGATCGATGCGTGTCCTCTCCAGCCCGCGAGATCGTCACGCCCGCCGCTGAGGTCGGCCCGGCCCGACAGGCGTGAGCGCAGTGTGGCGCCGCCCGCTGCACCCGGCGCCAGGGCCTGGAGAAGCGTATCGGCGGCCAGGCCCTTCCACTCCAGATGAAGCTCGGCCGGTGTCGTGCCCGCAAGAGGGTAACGGCCGCTCGCCGTGACAGTGCCGTCGGCAACGGCGAGATCGGTAGGCCGCAGCTCGGCGCTGGATCCGTCGACGGCCACGACCGCCTCGGGAACCCGCACATCGGGCAGACCCGACCCCGCCAACGTGGCGCTCGTGAGGCGCACCTCGCCCGTGGCCCGCGGCGCGTTTCGGGTGCCTTGGATCCTAAGGTCCGCAACGACATCGCCGGTCAGGTCGAAGGACTCGGAACGATCGAGCACGGCAAGATCTGCGCGGCCGGCCACGCGGAGGTCGAGGCTCGAGCCAGGAGACCCAGCCCCGGTGCCTTCGAGGGTCGCTGAGTAGCCGCCGCCCTCGAGGCGGAGGTCCCCGCGCAGCGAGAGGGCTGTGGGCTCCGTGACGGGGCCGTCGAAGGCGACCTGTCCCGTGACGCGGCCGTCCGGGGGAAAGGCCGCGGGCAACAGCGGGCGCAGCGGCTCGACCGCGCTGCCGGCCAGGATCAGCGATCCCGCGATCCTGCGCGCGCCGCGTCCGGGCAGCGGCGAGCGGGCCTCGAGTCGCAGCTCGTGGGCCGGAGCCCCCGCCGTCAGCGTCCAGTCGCCGTCGCGGCCCGTGGCGTCGACACGGATCGGGCCGAGGGCGACCTTCCGCCACTCGGCCTCCAGCACTTCGAGACGCGCGGAGCCGCTGAGGCGTGACAGCCTGCCGCTCGCGTCGACATCGAGCCTTGCGAAGCCGGCGGCCTCGGGGACGAGACCGAGAAGGGGCGTCTCGGGAACGCGAAGTGTCAGCGTCTCCACGCTCTCGCCTCGGCCGCGGTAGGCGATTTCGACGGGGACCGCGCGTAGCGTGCCGTCCGGGCCCGCGACATCGAGGCGCACGTTTGCGGTCGCCGACACTCGGTGTACGCCGGCTCCCGACGCGGTTCCCGAGGCCTCGAGGTGAGCGCCCGCCACGCGTGCGCCGTCTCCGGACTTCGACGCGGGGCGCGCGTCGCCTTCGAGGGTCCACGTGAGGCCCAACTCGCGGCCCGCCGGCGCAAGCGTGCCGCGCGCCTCCGCCCGCAGCGAGAGCGGGACCTCATCGATCGCCAGCTCGGCGGTATCCAGGGCAAATGTGACGTCGAGCTTCGATGCTGGCCCGGACAGCGCGAGGGTTCCGGATACCGTCCCTGCCGCTGGCCTGGACAGAGAGGCGCGCGGCAGGAGCGAAGCGGCCCGGATGTCCTTGGCGCCGACCCGCGCGGCCAGGACGCCGGCGGTCGAGCGGCCGTCCGCGTCCACACGACCGCCCAGGACGCCGAAGGCCAGGCGCAGCGTGACGTCCTCGCCCTTGCCCGAAAGGCGCCCCTTCAGGTCCGTGACCGCGAGGCCGCGGGCCTCGAGGCGCTCGGCCCTCAGGTCGGCTTCCCACTCGAGACGAGGGCCCGCCTTCAGGCGGCCCGTCGCCTGCAAAAGACCCTGGGCCGCGCCGCCGCGTGCCATGCGCGAGGCCTCGGCCGCGTCGATCCGCCCATCGAAGCGCAGGTCCGGGCGCGGTGCGGTCAGGATCCCCAGGGCTCCCGAGACGCTGAGGCTCGAAGCCGCGGTCGTCAAGGAGGCCGCGACGATCCTCGTGTCGAGGTCGGGACCGACCTGCAGGGTGGTCGCGAAGGCGCCCGACACCGGCTCCATGTCGCGCGGAGCGACCACGAGGTTCGCATTCAGGCTGACGGCCTCGCGTCCGATGCCGCCCGAAGCCTCGAAGGCGCTGAGCGAGACGTCGCCGAGCGCCGGGTCGTTGTAGCGCAGAGCCGCTGCGTGGACGACCAGGCGCCCGATGTCGACGTGGGGCAGGGCGGCGGAAGGCGCCGCGGCGGACGTCTGCGTCGCGCGTGCGTCGACCTCGAGACCGTGGAGCTCCAGCGCGTGCAGCGACGTGAACTGGCCGGAGAGCGCCGAAGCCCGAGCGCGCACATGGACGCGACCGACACGCCCGCGCAGCCCCGGCGCGTCGAAACTCACGTCGTGGAGGTCGACCGTGAGGTTCGCCGGCACCACGTGGAAGCGGCCGATCGTGGCACGGCCGCCGAGTGCCGTGCCCAGCCGCCGCTCGACCAGGCGCCGCAGGGGATCCTGGGGGAAGGCGCCGAGCGCCAGCAGGGCCAGAAGCGAAAGGGCGACGATCGCGACGGCGAGGAGCCGCCGCCTCACGCCCTTTGGACGCGCCGTCGCTCGGACTCGATGAGGAGGGCGACCAGGGTCTTGGCCTCCCGGATCTCGCCGCGTTCCATCATCGCGCGGGCCTCTTCGAGGGAGAGGGCCCGCACCTCGATGCGCTCGTCCGGCTCGGGGCGGGCCGCGTGCTGGCGCAGCTCCGACGCGCGGAACAGGTGCATGACCTCGTCGCAGAAGCCCGGCGTCGTGTAGAAGACCGACATCGGCTCCAGGCGTTCCGCGCGCAGCCCCGTCTCCTCCTCCAGTTCCCGCCGGGCGCCGGCCTCGGGGGTCTCGTGGGGATCGCGGCGGCCCGCGGGCAGCTCCCAGACCGCCGCGTTCACGGGGTAGCGGTACTGGCGCACCAGGATCACGCGTCCGTCGCCGTGGACCGCGAGGGTGGCCACCGATCCGCTGTGGCGCACGACCTCTCGCTTCGCGCGAACACCTCCCGGCTCCTCGACCTCGACCTCGTCCACGTCCAAGGCGAGGACGCGCCCGGCGTAGACCCGCATCAGGGGAGGTTCAGCGCGACGTTGTCGAGGCGCACACCGCCGCCCTCGACGGTGATCCGAACCGAAGTGACGCGCGTGGGCCTCGGCCGCAGGCTCGACACGTCTTCCGACCATGCCGACCAGCCGCCGGGGCCTTCGCCGCCCGTGACCTCGAGGTTCGACGTGCGCTCCTTGCCGTTGGCGTCGGCGTAGGCCACGGCCACGCGCACCCGCGCCTCGCCCGACGTGACCTTGTACTCGAAGGCGAGGTTGGCGGCCCGGCCGGCCGGGATCGCGACGTCGACACCCTGCTCGACGCTCACGGAGGCGGCAGACGGGAGGTCGAGCACCTTGCCGCGGCCCGCCTCGTTGAGGACGGCGCCCGAGCCGGCCAGCTTCCAGGGCGCGAGCGAAGACTCGAAGGATCCGTTCTTGAGCGGCTGGCCCGAGGCCGTGGCCGGCGCCGCGGGTTTGGCCGGCGCCGTGCCCGCCTTGGGCGGCGCGGGCGGAGCGGCCGGTGCCTGCCGGGGCGCGGGCCGCGCGCTCCGAGCTTGCCGCTCCTCGCGGAACAGCGCCAGCTCCTCCGCGATCATCATCGCCGAGCCTGCGTAGGACAGGCTCATGTCCACGCGGGGGGGCGGGTCGCGGAAGTACTTCTCGCCCGAGTCGAGGCGCATGGCCTCGAGGTAGTTCTGCTTCGCCTTCTCGAGATACTGGCGGTGCTCGGGGGTGAAGGGGGGCAGCTTGTAGGCGAGGGCCTCGTAGGCCACGCCCAGGTTGTGGATGCGGGCAGCCTCGGTGCCGCCCTTGAACTTGAGGCGGCCCCACTCGTCGGCGGCCTCCTGGAACAGGCCCGCCTCCATGAGCCGATTGCCGTTCTTCAGCTCGTCGTTGACCGCGAGCAGGGCCTCGACCGGGTCCGGCCCGAAGGCGACGTTGCCGATCACGCGCCCGGCGGTCTCGGTGACCAGGTGGCGCCGCAGCGACTCCTCGGTCGAGGCCTCGGGCGGCACGCCGCTCTCCACCTTGAAGCTGTCGTGGTAGCTGGCGCCCACGTCGGCGCTGCGGGCGCCGCCGCGTCCCTCGATCTCCACGTTGGCCGACAGGCTGCCGTCGGCGATGCGCACGGAGACCGGGGTGTCGCGATTGGCCCAGACGTCCTTCGTCTCCATCTTCTTTTTCTTTTCGTTCCACTCCTGGCGCTCGCCGATCTTCACGTACTTCGACTCCATCCGGATCTCGTCCCGGACCTCGGCACGCAGCCCCGAGAGGGAGATGCGCAGGATCGCGTCGGCGTCCTTCGCGCGTTCCACCACCTGCATCAGGCCGCCGGCGCGCAGCGCGTCTTCCACGCGGCCGCGCACGATCGAGACGTGGGAGCCCGTGACCTCGGGCGAGTCGGACTTGACCTCGACCAGCACGCTGTCGGCGATCAGCGGCTGGGCCGGCGGGCGCGTGCGGGGCAGAAAGACCTTGGTCTTGGACATGCCGAACTTGGCCAGGGCCTCGGAGGCTCCGAGAGCCAGGACCAGGACGGCCAGGAGCGATAGGGCGCTGCGCCTCATGGGCAACCTCCGCGAAGGGCCATTATCGCGCGTCGGCGCCCGCCGCGCGCAGGTCGGTAAGGACCGAAGCGATGTCGGCCGGCAGGGGGGTCTCGAAGCAGAGGCGCCGCCCGTCGCCGGGATGGTCGAAGGCGAGGCGCGCGGCATGCAGCGCGGGCCGCGACAGCCTGCCCAGCGCCGCGCGTGCGGCCTGCCGTCGCGAGGACGGCGTCCGCGTGCCGCCGTAGGTGGCGTCGCCCGCCACGGGGTGGCCCAGGGACGCGAGGTGGACGCGGATCTGGTGCGTGCGGCCAGTGTGGATCGCCACGCGCAGCAGGGCGGCGCCGTCGAAAGTCTCCTCGACCCGATAGCTGGATCGCGCGGCGCGGCCGTCCTGGCGGATCGCCATGCGCTTGCGCTCCACGGCATGACGACCGATGGGCCGATCGATGGTGCCTTCGCGCCGTTCGGGCACCCCCAGCACGAGGGCCAGGTACTCCTTCTCCACCGTCCGCGAAGCGAACTGCCCGGTCAGGCTGCGGTGCGCCTCGTCGTCCTTGGCCACCACGATGAGGCCCGAGGTGCCGCGGTCGAGGCGGTGGACGATCCCCGGCCGCAGCACGCCGCCGACGCCCGAGAGGTCCTTGACGTGGTGGAGCAGCGCGTTCACCAGCGTGCCCGAGGCCGCCCCGGCGCCGGGATGCACCGTGAGGCCGGCGGGCTTGTCGAGCACGAGCAGCCGCGCGTCCTGGAACACGACGTCGAGCGGGAGGTCTTCGGGACTCGGCTCCGCCGGGACGGGCTCCGGGACGCTGACCTCGACCTGCATTCCCGCCCGCAGGCGCAGCGAGGCGCGTGCCTCGCGCCCGTCGAGGCGGACGTCGCCGCCTTCGATCAGCGCCTGGAGCCGGGCGCGGCTGTGCTCGGGGAGGCATGCCGCCAGCCAGCGGTCGAGGCGCTGGCCGGCGTCGGCCTCAGCGACCGTCAGCCGCCGGTGGGACGGCGTGGTTCTTCACCAGGTACGGCCAGAAGGCCAAGACCGCGAGGGCCATCAGGATCGCGATGAACTGCGACGTAGACAGCACGCCGCCGAACACGAAGCCGCGCGCCGCATCGCCGCGATAGAACTCGATCCCGAAGCGCGCCACCGCGTAGAGCAGGCCGTAGGCCATCACGACCTGGCCGTAGAAGCGCCGCCGCGGGAACAGCCACAAAAGCGCGCCGAGGATCGCGAAGGCGATGAAGGACTCGTAGAGCTGCACTGGATGCAGCGGCGTGTCCAGGGGCGTGCCGACGCTGCGCGCCGCATACACGTCGGTGAAGCGCACCGCCCACGGCACGTCGGCGGGCTGGCCGTGGCAACAGCCCGCCGCGAAGCAGCCCAGCCGGCCGACGGCCTGGCCCAGGATCACGCCGGGCGCCAGCACGTCGCCGGTGCGCCAGATGTCGAGGCCATAGCGACGGGTCAGATAGAAGGCAACGGGCAGGGCGGCCAGCAGGCCGCCGTAGAAGACGCCTCCGCTCTGGAACAGGCTCCAGACCTCGCCCAGGTTCAGCTTGTAGTGGTCCCACTCGACCACGACCAGGAGCAGTTTGGCCCCCAGCAGGCCCGCGATCAGCACGTAGACGCCCAGGTCGGTGACCTTGGCGGCGTCGAGGCCGTCCTTCTTCGCCAGCCTCGAGGCGAGGTAGAGGCCCGCCAGGAACGCGATGGCCAGCAGCGCGCCGTAGGCGTGGAGCGTGAGCGGGCCGACGTTGCGGCCGAACAGGTCGAAGGCCGGGATGCTGAAGAGGCGCGGAAACATCGGTTAGTCGGTCCTCCCGCTGGCGGGCTCGGGTGCCGGCTCGGCACGGCGGGCCGGGCGCAGCATGTCGATCACCAGCAGCACGACCCCCGTGCTGATGGCGGAGTCGGCCAGGTTGAAGTCGGGCCACACGTGGTGGTTCCAATACACGTGGATGAAGTCCACCACGTAGCCGAAACGCACGCGGTCGATCAGGTTTCCGATCGCCCCGCCCAGCACGAAGGCCAGGGCCAGGCGCGGCAGGCGCGCTTCGGCAGGCAGCTTCCAGGCGTAGGCGCCAATCGCCAGGAGGGCCCCGAGACTGACCAGGGACAGGATCTCGCCCTGGTAGGGCAGCCCGGCATCGGACAGGATGCCGAAGGCCGCGCCCCGATTGCGGACATGGCTGATCGAGAACAGGCCCTCGATCACCGGCCGGTACTCGTGCAGCTCGAGGCTCTTCTGCAGCACCGCTTTGCTGAGCTGGTCCAGGACCACGACGGTGGCCAGGATCAGCGCCTCGGTCAGGCGGGCGCGCAGGCTCATCGGTTTTCGAGCACTCCTGCACAACGCTCGCACACACCGGGATGCGCGGTCAGCCTGCCCACCTGGCTCGAATAGGTCCAGCAGCGTTCGCACTTCGCGCCCGCAGCGCGGGACGCGCTCACCACGTAAGGCGCCAAGGCGCTCGCGTCCTCCACCAGGGCCACTTCGCTGACGATGAAGAGATTGGCGAGGTTGCCGGGGAACACGCGGCTGCCCTTCTCGTGCTCGCGGAAGGCGGCGAGCGCCTCAGTCTTGCCGCGCAGCTCGACACGGGCCTCGAGGCTCGAGGCGATGGTCTTCTGGGCGCGCATCGGCTCGAGCACCGCCGTGACCGCCTCGCGAGCCAGAAGCAGCGCCGCCCAGCGCGCCAGCACGGCCTCGTCGACACTTTCCCTCGGTGGGAACACGTCGCAGTGGACCGAGCCATTCTTCGGCGCCTTTAGGTATTCCCAGATCTCGTCGGTGGTCATGGGGATGACCGGGGCCAGCAGGCGCGCCAGGTCCATGGCGATCCGATGCAGGACCGTCTGGGCCGAGCGCCGCCTTTGGCCGTCGGGCGCATCGCAGTACAGGCGGTCCTTCAGTATGTCGAGGTAGACGGCCGACAGGTCCACCGCGCAGTACTGGACGAGCTGGTGGTAGACGAGGTGGAACTCGTAGCCCTCGTAGGCGTCGAGCACGCGGTTCGCGACCTGCCGGTGCCGGGAGAGAGCGTAGCGGTCGATCTCCTCGAGGTCGGCCTCGGCCACGCTGTGGCGCGCCGGGTCGAAGTCGTAGAGGTTGGAGAGCAGGTAGCGGCAGGTGTTGCGCACCTTGCGGTAGGCCTCCGCGACGCGCTTCAGCATCTCGTCGGAGAAGCGCATGTCCTCGCGGTAGTCCACCATCACCGTCCACAGCCGCAGGATCTCGGCGCCGTAGTTGGCGATGAGCTTCTGCGTGTCGACGTCGTTGCCCACGCTCTTCGAGATCTTCTTGCCCTCGGCATCGACCGTAAAGCCGTGGGTGATCACCTGGCGGTAGGGCGCCGTGCCGCGGGTGGCGACGCCGACCAGGAGCGACGAGTGGAACCAGCCGCGGTGCTGATCGCTGCCCTCGAGGTAGACGTCGGCCGGCCAGGGCAGGTCGGACCGGGTCCCCAGCACCGAGGCGTGGGACGAGCCCGAGTCGAACCACACGTCGAGGATGTCCTGCTCCTTGCGGAAGCTCCCGCCGCCGCACTTGTCGCACTGGAAGCCGGGCGGCAGCAGGTCCTTTGCCTCGCGCTCGTACCAGGCGTCGGCGGTCTCCTTCTCGAACACGTCGGCGACCCGGCGCGCCAGGGCGGAGGTCAGGTGCACGGCGCCGCAGGCCTCGCAGTAGAACGCCGGGATCGGCACGCCCCACAGGCGCTGGCGCGAGATGCACCAGTCGGGACGAGTCGCGATCATGTTGCTGATGCGCTCCTGGCCCCAGGCCGGGAACCACTTCACCTTCGCGATGGCGTCGAGCGCCTTCTGCCGGTAGCCGTCCTTGTCGAGGGCGATGAACCACTGTTCGGTGGCGCGGAAGATGATCGGGTTCTTGCAGCGCCAGCAGGTCGGATACGAGTGGGTCTCCTTGCCCGACGCCACCAGCACGCCCTTCTGCGCGAGGAACGCGACGATCTCGGGGTTGGCGTCGAAGACCTTCCTGCCTGCGAAGCCAGCGACTTCCTCGGTGAAGCGGCCGGCCTCGTCCACCGGGCAGTAGATCTCGAGCCCGTAGCGCACGCCGGTGAGGTAGTCGTCCCAGCCGTGGCCGGGGGCGGTGTGCACGACGCCGCTGCCGGCCTCGAGCGTGACGTAGTCGCCCAGCACGACCGGCGAATCGCGGTCAATCCAGGGGTGGCGGAAGCGCAGGTGCTCGAGCTGCGCACCCGTCGTCTCGCCAAGCGGCTCGCCGAGGTCGAGCTTGAAGCGCGCAGCACTCTTGTCGCGCAGGCCCTTGGCGAGAAGGTAGACGTCGCTCGTGCCCGCGACCGGGTAGAAGGCGTAGTCGAGCTCGGGGTGCACGGCGACCGCGAGGTTGGCGGGCAGCGTCCACGGCGTCGTGGTCCAGATCACCGCGAACACGTTCCTCCCGCGCAGGGCGGGGAAGCGCGTCTCCAGGCCGGCCCGCTCGCCAAGGGCGAGGGCCATGCGCACGTCGATCTGCGGGCTCGTGTGGTTCTCGTCGTACTCGACCTCGGCCTCGGCCAGCGCCGTGCGGCACGAGATGCACCAGTGCACGGACTTCTTCGCCTTGTACACGAGGTCGGCGTCGAGGAAGCCCGCGAGCTGGCGCACGATCGTCGCCTGGTAGCGCGGCGACATGGTGAGGTACGGCTCCTGCCACTCGCCCATGATGCCCAGGCGCTCGAACTCGGCGCGCTGGATGGCGAGGTACTTCTCGGCGTAGGCGCGGCAGGCGCGCCGGAACGCGGCGGGAGACATCTCGCGCTTCTTCGCGCCGAGGTCCTTGTCCACCTTCAGCTCGATGGGCAGGCCGTGACAGTCCCAGCCGGGCACGTAGGGCGCGTCTCTGCCCTGCATGCTGCGGCTGCGCACCACCACGTCCTTCAGGATCTTGTTGAGCGCCGTCCCGAGGTGGATGTGCCCGTTGGCGTAGGGCGGACCGTCGTGGAGCACGAAGCTCGGCTGGCCCTTGCGCGCGGCGCGGACTCGCTCGTAGAGCTTCTCGGCCTTCCACTTCTCGATGCGGCGCGGCTCGGCCTGGGGCAGATTGGCCTTCATGGGGAAGCCCGTCTGCGGCAGATTCAACGTGGACTTGAGGTCTTGAACCGGGGACATAAAAAAGAAGAGCAGAATAACATCGGCCGTAACTACCGTCAAATGAACGCGTTCTGGCCCCTGAGTGGCACAATGGCCGCATGGGATCTCGAGTCGCGGCGCTCCTCGCCCTGGCCTTCCTGGCTGCGGGCTGCACGAACAAGCAGGAATGCGAGACCTGCTCTTCGGACGACGACTGCGCCGCCGGCCTCGTCTGCTCGACCTTCGACGACGGCACCCGGCGCTGCGGCACCGGGACCGGCCAGACGTTCTGTCCGACTCGCTAGCCGCGCCGCTGCGCGGCCCGGCTGATGGCCCACACCATCGCCGCGCCGATCAGGCCCGAGAGGACCGTGAAGAACGGCCAGACCAGGAACTGCGGCACCACGGCCAGGAACAGGATCTGGCGCAGGCTGCCCGGCTCGAAGGCGTACGCCGTGCCCCACGGGCTCTGGATCCAGCGTAGCGACGAAAGGTCGTAGTGGGAGCCAAGGTGGAGCCGCGTCGCCACCACGTAGAACAGGACGACGCCGGTGCGGACGATCAGGCCGTAGGCCAGCAGCAGCAAGGCGAGCCTGCCCAGCCCGGCGCCCTCTTTCCTGAGGCAGTAGTAGAACCAGGCGCCCACCACCGGGGGCAGCCAGAACACGCCGAACGCCACGACCCAGCTCGCGGGTGCGGCCGCCTTCTCGAGCAGGAAGCGCACCGTGATCACGAGCAGGCTGAGTGCCACCGCCCACAGCAGGAAGCGGCGCGCGAGCGACCGCGCCAGCGCGTCGCTGGCCACGACGCCGAGGCTGCCGAGCAGCAGGCACACGGCTGTCAGCACGTAGTACGGGAGGCTGGCCGACGCCGACGCCAGGTCCGTGACCTGGGGCGGGCCCACCAGGAACTTGGTGGTGGACTGGGTCTCGCGGAAGCCTTCCGTGCCCATGGCCAGCACCAGGAACACCAGGCCGGTTAACGAGAGGGTGACGGAAAGGGCGAGGCGCCAGCGCCCTGGGAACGAACCCCAGGCCAGCAGTGCCCCCGCGGCGGCCCAAATGCCAAGGACCGTCACGAAGCCGAGCACGCCCGGAATGTAGCACAGCGCCCTGACTATAATTGGCCCCCGGGCCCGCCCAGGGGCCGGGGCCGAGGAGCGCGCTTGAAAGAGCTGATCGAGTTACTCGCGGCGATGGCCTCCAAGAAGTCCGAGGTCGCGAACCCCCGCGAGCTGTTTCTCGACATGGCCGAGCGCGTGGTGAAGGCGATCTCTGGCAGCTTCGGTTGCAAGCCCGACGAGGTGGCGATACTCATCGTCACCGGCGACAACAAGCACCTGCGCTTCGCCGCCCCCCGCAAGTTCGCAGACCTGGGCACGATCCCGGTGACGAAGCGCGACTCCATCGCCGTCAACATCCTGGGCCGGAAGACGGGCGAGGCCATGAACAACGTCCCGATGGTCAAGCACGTGGCCTTCTTCGAGAGCGTGAAGCTGCGCGACAAGGTGCTGCCGATCCAGAAGATGGTCACCGTGCCGATCCTGCTGAACGGGGACGCCGTGGGCGTCGCCCAGATCAGCCGCAAGGGCGAGACGCCGGCCGAGGCCGGTCCGGACTTCACCGCCGCCGACGTGAAGAAGATCGAGGGCTTCTTCGAGAACGTCGCGCGTTATCTCTGGGACGCTCGGCCGGAACGCTTCTAGCGAGTCAGTCGACGCCTGGGCGGATGTTCCCCGAGTCGTCGCTCGTGAACGGGCGGAAGCCGGGGTTGAGCGGAACGGCCGCGATCGTAAACCCCGAACCCGTGGATTGGACCTCGAAGCGGTAGCCGCGGCGCACGAAGCCGTTGGCCTGGACGGGGACGTCGAGGAACAGCGTGCCGGCCTGCTTCAGCTCCGCCAGGTTCCCGTAGCGGCTGTTGCGCTTGTTGTACGACTCCTGGGCGTCGATGACGTGGCGCATGGTCGCTACCGCGGGCAGCTCGAGGCCGCGCAGGTTGCGCGGGGTCCGCTCGCGGGCCTGGAAGCGGCCGCTGGCGCCGAAGCCGGACGAAGGGGCGCTGCCGCTGCGGAAGCCCTCGGCCACGCGTCCGCCCGCATCGCGTCCGTCCGGCGCCTGTTCGGCCGGTAGCTCGTCGAGGAACGACCCGCCCTCGGGCTCCGCGGCCTGGGTCGCGGGGGGCCGCGTCGCGCGCGGGGCGGTCGCGGCGGGCGCGGTTGCGGGCGGCGCCGTCGGCGGTGGCTGCAGGTACGTCGGCGCTTGGGTCGGCGGAGGCGCTACGGCCTGCGTGGTCATCGGCAGCGTCGCGGCAGGCTCCGTGGCAGCGGGCGCGGTCGCGGGCGGCAGCGTCGCGGGCGCGAGGCTCGCGGGCGGCTGCTGGTCGGCCACGACTGGCCCTGCCGGCTTGCGCAGGAAGACGAACCAGGCGCCGACGGCCGCCATTCCCGCGAACAGGAACAGCACCACCCCGATGGCAATCAGCGGCATCGCGCTGCCGCCGCGGCGGGCGGGTGCTTCAGCCGGCGGCGGGGGAGTCGGCGCTGCCTGCGGCGGACGCGGAGCCGGCCTGGCGGGGACCGTGACCCGCGTCGGCGTCGGCACGCTCACCATGGTCGCGGGGATGACCGCGGGCTGCTTCGACGTCGGCATCTCCACCTGGCGGAGCGTCGGAGACGTGCCGGGCTTCACGAGCGCCATCAGGTCCGCGGCCAGCTCGGCCCCGTTCCGGTAGCGGGAGTCGGGCGCCTTGGAGAGGGCCTTCAGGATGATGCGCTCGAACTCGTCGGGAATCCCGGGGTCGCTCTCGCGCAGCGGCGGCGGCTCCTCGGTGATGATCTTGAAGAGCAGTGCGGTGATCGACTCGCCGCGGAAGGCCTTGCGACCCGTCAGCATCTCGTAGAGCAGGCAGCCGACCGAGAACAGGTCGCTGCGGCCGTCCAATTCCTGGCCGCGCGCCTGCTCGGGGCTCATGTAGCTCGGCGTGCCCAAGAGGCTCCCAGTCATGGTGAGGTGCTCGCCCGAGTCCGTGGCCTTGGCGATGCCGAAGTCGGTGACCTTCACGCGGTCGCCCGACTCGATCATGATGTTGGCGGGCTTGATGTCGCGGTGCACCACGCCGTTCTTGTGGGCGAAGTCCAGGCCCTCGGCCACCTGGGCGCCGATGGAAGCGGCGCGCTCCACGGGCAGCTTGCCCGACTCGGCGATGATCTTCTCGAGCCCCACGCCGTCGATGAACTCCATCGCGAGGTAGGACAGGCCCTCGGACTGGCCCACGTCGTAGATCGTGACGATGTTCGGGTGCTTGAGCTGGGCCGAGACGCGGGCCTCGCGCTCGAAGCGCCGGACCATCTCCTCGACGCCGGCAGCGGCCGCCGCCAAGCCCTCCATGCGGATGGTCTTGATCGCGACCATGCGGCCCAGGATCTTGTCCTTGGCTTTGTAGACGGTCCCGAAGGCGCCGGCGCCCAGCTTCGAGACGACCTGGTAGCGTCCGGCGATCTCGGTCGGCTCGGGGATGCCCGTCGGCTGCTGGCTCAACGCCGTACCCTGCCCGCGTCAGCCCGGAGGCCAGCCGAGGGGACGGCCGCCCAGAAGATGCAGGTGGATGTGGAACACACTGTACCCGGCGTCCTCGCCGCAGTTCATGGCCAGTCGGAAGCCGCGCGCGGCCAGGCCCAGCTCCTTCGCTATCTCCTTGGCACGCCGAACCATCGAGCCCACCAGCCCATCGTCGTCGGGGCCGAGGTCCAGGGGGCTCGTGATGTGGCGCTTCGGGACCACGAGCACGTGGGTCGGCGCCTGCGGGTTGATGTCGTGGAACGCCAGCAGCGCGTCGTCCTCGTAGGCCTTCCTGGACGGGATGCGTCCCGCCACGATCTCGCAGAACAGGCAGGCCATGAAGAGGGAAGTCTACCCGAGTTCGGCATCGAGGGCGTCCAGGAACTCCCGGATGTTCCGCGCGTTCTGGCCGAGGTCCAGGCTGCCGAAGAGCGACTTCGACCGCACGCTGACCCGCGTCCTGCCTCCCTCGCTGCGGATGCGGATGCTGACGTCGTGCTCCAGGCGCAGCAAGCGGTGGGTGCACAGGGCCTGGAGCTGCACGCCGACGGCTCCCTTGCCCTCGCCGACGAGCTTCCAGCCGGAGAGCCGGTCGAGAACCGCCTTCGCTCCCTTCGTCACCCGGTCCAAGCTCGCCCTGTACTCGCGCGGCTGGAGGTCGGGGTATTCGGGCGTCTTGCCGGTCTCGACGTCGTTGATGCGGGGCCACGCCAGCAAGGCGCAAGCGACCCCGGCCACGACTCCGAGCAGGACGAGCCGGCCCGTGAGCTTCTTCATCCAGCCTCTCCCAGGGCGAGCGGCAACTGTGCCGTCTCCAGCGCGCGCATCAGCTTCCTCGTCAGGGAGGACGTCGGCAGTCCGGACGCTTCGTTCGCGGTCACCCAGGCGTAGCGGTCGGCATCGGCCGGCGCCTTGCGCAGCAGCCGGGCACGATAGGCCTCGACGCGGATGCGGCGGTGGGTGATCGCGTGCCGCGCGCGCGCCACGAGCCCGGCCACCTCGACCTCCAGGCCGTCCTTCTCCTTCAACTCACGCACCAGGTCAGGGTAACCCCTCGCCTCGAGGGACGTCTGTGGGATTTCCCACATGCGACCCAGCAGGCGTCCCTCGGAGCGGCGCACCAGCAGCAGGCGCCCGTTGCGCTCGACGATGGCGGCGGCCACCGTGACGTCCACGGGCGCGCGGCGCGCCTTGCCCTCGGGGAGCTTCTCGACCAGGCCCTGGGCCAGGGCCTCGCAGTCGCCCCGCAAGGGGCACGCGGGGCAGCCGGGGTCGCGCGGCGTGCAGATGGTGGCGCCCAGCTCCATGAGCGCCTGGTTCCAATCGCCCGCGTGTTTGTGGTCGAGCAGCTCCTGGGCCTTGTCGTAGTAGGGGCCGTCGCTGCGCCAGCGCGGGCCACGCAGCGCCAGGAAGCGTGAGAGGACGCGGCGCACGTTGCCGTCCACGACCGGCAACGCGACACCCCACGCGATCGACAGGATCGCACTTGCCGTGTAGAGGCCGACCCCTGGTACCGCGAGGGCCGCCTCCAGGGACTTCGGGAAGCGACCGCCGTGGTGTGAGACCACGTGCTGTGCGCCGCGGCGAAGGTTGCGCGCGCGATGGTAGTAGCCGAGCCCCGACCAGCTCGCGAGCACGTCCTCTTCCTTCGCTTCGGCCAGGGCCAGGACGCTCGGAAAGCGCCGGATGAAGGACGCGTAGTAAGGCAGCACGGTCTTCACCGTCGTCTGCTGGAGCATCACCTCGGACACCCAGATCCGGTAGGCGTCCTTGGTCCGCCGCCACGGCAGATCGCGCCGGCTGCGCCCGTACCACGCGAGCAGGCGCTTTTGCGGAGCCGGCCCGGGCCTCGCCAATCAGTCCAGCCGCAGCCGGTAGCCCACGCCGGTCTCGGTGACGAGCCGCTGGGGCCGGGCAGGGTCCTTCTCGAGCTTGTGCCGGAGCTGTCTCATGTACACGCGCAGGTAGTGGGACTGGTCGATCGAAGCCGGGCCCCAGACTTCCTTCAGGAGCTGGCGGTGGGTGAGTACCTTGCCCGCGTGCTTGACCAGGACCGCCAGCAGCCGGTACTCGGTCCGGGTGAGGTGGACCTGCTTGCCGTCGGCGAACACCTGCCGTGCAGCCAGGTCGACTCGGAGCGTCCCGGCCTCGAACACCGCCTCGGGCTCGTCGGTCCGACGCGCGGCATTGCGCAGGGCCACGCGCATGCGCGCCAGCAGCTCGCCGGCGCCGAAGGGCTTGGTCAGATAGTCGTCCGCGCCCGCGTCGAGCGCCTCGATCTTGTCCCGCTCCTCGCCGCGAGCGGAAACCACGATGATCGGAACCGCGGACCATTCCCGCAGCCGTCGAGTCACTTCGATCCCGTCCATGTCGGGCAGGCCCAGGTCGAGCAGCACGAGGTCCGGCCCGCGCGTGGAGGCTTCGACCACCGCCTGGGCTCCGGTCGTGGCCTCGACGATCCCGAAGCCGTTCCCCGGCAGCGCGGCACGCAGGAAGCGCATCACCTGGGGCTCGTCCTCCACCACCAGCACGAGTGGCGCGCGGGCTCCGGCGTCGCGCTCAGGCGTCGCGCTCAAGGCTCTCCTCGGGAACGGGAGCCGGCGCCTCGTCCTGGGCGCTCAAAGTGATACGAAACACGGCGCCCCCCGCGGGCAGGTTCTCGGCCCAGATGCGTCCGCCGTGGACGCCGACGATGGCGCGGCAGATGGCGAGACCCAGACCGAAGCCGCCGGGCCCGCGTTGCTCGCGGCGGAACTTCTCGAACACGCGCTCCTCGCTGCCCGACGGCAGGCCGGGACCACTGTCGCGCACGTCGATGGCGACCGACCCCGGCGCCTCAAGGCGCGCCGCGATGCGAATGGGAGTTCCGGCCGGCGTGTACTTGGCCGCATTCTCGAGCAGGTTGAACAGGACTTGCTCCATCAGGAGGGCGTCCACCTTGACCAGCGGCAGGTCCGGAGCCAGGTCCGTGGTGACGACGCGCCCGGGCAGCAGGCGCTCGACGCGTTCGAGGGCCGAGCCGACCAGCTCCTCGAGCGACACCCACTCCCGGTTGAGGGCCAAGCTACCCGACTCGAGGCGCGTCATGTCGAGCAGGTTCGCCACACGCCGATTCAGGCGCTCGGCCTCCTCGACGATCGCCTCCTTCAGCTCCCGTTGCGCCGCCGCCGGAAGGCTCGCTTCCTGCAGCAGGCAGGTGGCGGCGCCCGTGATGGCCGCGAGGGGCGTGCGCAGGTCGTGGGATACCGAGCTGAGCAACGTGTTGCGCAGGCGCTCGGCCTCGGCGCCAAGCCGCGCCTTCTCGCCCTCGGCCGCCAGCAGCGCGCGATCCAGGGCGGTCGAGGCCTGGCGCACCAAAGCCTCGATCAGGTCGAGCTGGTCGGGCGTAAGCGGGCGCAAGGCGGGAGCGGGTAGCACCGCCAGCACGCCCAGCACGCCGTGGCCGCCCTGCAGGGGCAGGTACAGGGCCGACGCGCCCGGCAGGGTGTCGGTGTCGAGTCCGGCGCGCTTGCCGTGCTCGCGCACCCACTGCGCCACGGCCAGCTCGCTGGGGTCGTCCACCAGCCGAGCGCTTCCCGGGATTGCCGAGAGGCGCCCGTCGGCGTCGGGCAGCAGCAGCACGGCGCTGCCCCGAACAACGTCGCCCGCATGACGCGCGACCACCGCCGACACGTCGGCCGCGGTGAGCAGCGTGGTGAGATCGCGGCTCAGGGCGAACAGCGTCTGGGTGCGTTGTTCCCGGCGCAGCAACCATTCGGCCTGATCGCGCACGCGCACCGCGAGGGTCGCGATCAGGAAACCAACCAGGAGCATGACAGCGAAGGTCACGAGATACTGCGTGTCGGTGACCGCGAAGGTGAGGTGGGGGGGGACGAAGAAGAAGTCGAAGGCCGCCACCGACAGCACGGCCGCCAGCACCGACGGGCCCCGCCCGTAGCGCGTCGCCACGAAGGCGACGCCGAGCAGGTAGATCATGATCAGGTTCGACCGGTCGAAGGAGCGCCAGATCGCGGCGCACAGCAGGCTGGCCATCGCCACCACGGCGACCGAGGCCACGTATCGGGCGCGTGCTTGACGATCGGGTCGGGGCATCGCGGGCGGCTGGGGTCCTGGTTCGCTGTCCTCGCCCGAGATGATGTAGACCTCGACTTCGCCGCTCTCGCGCACCAGGGCGTCGAGCAGCGAGCCGCGCAGGCGGTCGCGCCAGCGCGGATGGTGGGGCTTGCCGATCACGATCTTGCTGACGTTGCGCTCGCGGGCGTAGCGGATCAGCGCCTCGCTGACGCTGTGGCCCGACAGCACGGCCACCTCGGCGCCGAGCTGTTCGGCCAGCTTCACGGTGCCGGACAGCGCCTGGCGGTCCTTCTCGGACAGAGACGGCTGCGAGGGGCTCTCGACGTAGGCCACGATCCAGTCGGCGCGCAGGCGCGTGGCCAGCCGGCGTGCGGCGCGCACCAGCCGGTCGCTCTCCGGGTTCGGGCGCACGCAAACGAGGATGCGCTCGGTCACCGGCCAGGTGGTCTCGATGGCGTGGGCGCGCCGGTAGTCCTGCATCTGGGCGTCGACGCGGTCCGCCGTGCGCCGCAGCGCCAACTCGCGCAGCGCGATCAGGTTGCCCTTGCGGAAGAACCCACGCGCCGCCCGCTGCGCCTGGTCGGGGACGTAGACCTTGCCCTCGGCGAGGCGCGTGAGCAGCTCTTCGGGGGGCAAGTCGATGAACTCGACCTCGTCGGCCGACTCGAGGACGTCGTCCGGGACGGTCTCGCGAACGGCGACGCCGGTGACCTGACCCACCAGGTCGTTGAGGCTCTCGATGTGCTGGACGTTGAGCGTCGTCCAGACGGGGATCCCCGCCGCGAGCAGCTCCTCCACTTCCTGCCAGCGCCGGGCGTAGGTCGAGCCGGGCGCGTTGGTGTGGGCCAGCTCGTCCAGCAGCAGCAGCGCGGGATGGCGAGCGAGTGCCGCCTCCAGGTCGAATTCGCGCAGCGCGGTCCCGCGGTACTCGACCTCCCGTGGCGGAAGCCGGGGCAGGCCCTCGGCGAGCAGCTCGGTCTCGGCCCGGCCGTGGGTCTCGACCCAGCCGATCACGACGTCGATGCCCGATGCCTTCAGGCGGCGGGCGGCGTCGAGCATCGCGTAGGTCTTGCCGACGCCCGGCGAAGCGCCGAAGAAGACCTTCAGCCGACCGCGGCGGCTCCTGGCTTCCTCGGACTTGACGCGCTCGAGAAGCTGGTCGGGATCGGGGCGCCCGTCCTCCATGTGGCCCGAGACTATCGCTTTTCGGGCTGGCCGATGTCCGCCGTCGCGACGGTCGTCAGGGCATCACGATGCGGCGGAACGGCAGCATCTTCCTGGCACGCTCGCGCTCGATCAGGCGCCCCCACAGCAGCACTCCCGCGGTGATCAGGACGGCGAGCAGAGCGCTGCTCGATTCGGTGCCCGTGGGGGTGTGACCGTTCCCCGCACCAGCCCAGCCCGCCCCCACCACGAGCCTGACGAGATCCACGTCCCTACCTCCACTCAGGAGCATAGGGACCGGCGCGTCAGGACGGTATCAGAAGGTCGGGTCGGCGCGTAAGGAAAGCGTCAAGGGCGCTTGCCCAGCTTGCGGCCGAGGATCGTGAGCGCCTCCACGAGGGCCGCGCTCTGGATCGGACGCTGGACGTGTCCGGCGAGCAGCGACAACGGCACGCGCCGGGTCCGCTCGACCTCAGCGGGATCGGCGCTGCGGCTGAGGTAGAACTCGAGGCCGGCCTTGTCCTTCTCCCAGGCTCGGATCATGCCCGCGACGTTCTGGTCGGGGCCGAAGCTGCCGATGTCGCAGATCGCCACGTTGAGGTCCGAGGCCTCGGGGCTGCTGATGAGCAGCGCCAACTCCTCGGGCTCGTGGGCGAGGCGCACGCGTATGCCGGCCGCTTCGAGACCGTCGGCGAGGGCGAGCGGCGGGGGAGTGTCGCGATCGAGCAGGACGACGCTGAGCCACGGGGGTTGTGCCTGCGCCGAGGACGCGGGAACGACGCCGTGCAGCACCGTGCGCAGTGGTTCGGATACGAACGCGGCCCGCCGCAGAGCACTCGCCGCCGATTCGAAGGCGGCCGTCTTGGGGCCCGATTCCTGCCGGAACGCCTGCAGCGCCTGCTGATCGGCGGCGGCCGACCTGTCCGCAAGATCCGCGCGCTCCGCGGCCAGCATCGCCTCGCGCAGCGCCTCCGTGACCCGCGCCGCCAGCCGTTCGGCTTCGGCACGGGCCTGGTCGCGGTGTTGCTCGGTTTCCCTCAGCTTCGCTTCGGCTGCGCCAGCGGTTCCAGCTGCGCGCTGAAGCTCCTCGATGCGCGCCGCGCTGGCCTTCTGCTCCGACGCCAGCGCTTCGGTGCGCAAAGACGCTTGCGCGAGCTCGCCGGCTTTCTGGTCCCTCTCCTGCTGGGCCTGGCGCAGGGCGGCTTCGAGCTCGCCCGCCCGCGCCTTGGAAGCTTCGAGCGCCCGGCCCGCGCTCGCGGCTTGGTCCTGCGCCCCGGAGAGCCGCGCCTCGAGCTCGGCGCGCTCGTCCGCGGGCACGAGGCGCGCCTGCTGCAAGCGTTCGAGCTGGCGAGACGTCTCGGCGTGCAGTCGGGCCGCGGCGCCTTCCACATCCTTGATCAGCGCCTGCACGCGGTCGGCCGGGCTGCCCAAGAGTCGTGGCCAGACTGCGCTCGCCACGGCCAGCACCGCGTCGCCCAGGTTCGACGGGCTCCCGGACGCGATGCCTCGAACCACCAGCACTCCCGATTCGCCCTCGTGGGACCAGGGCACAATCCAGTTGTCGCGCACCCTGACGCCCAGGGTCTCCTCGGCGGGCTTCACCAGGGTAGGCCGCTTCCGGCCTTCGGGCGTCTCCGCGACGAGTCGGGCGACGACACGCTCGGTCCCCATCGGTCCCGTTCCTACGCACAGGGCCGAAAGCAGGCGCCAGCCCGAGTCGGCCGAGGCGTCCTCGGCCGCCGCCAAGACCGCGGTTGGCGCGGCCCAGCCGCGCAGCAGCTCCAGGAAGCGCGACGTCAGCGCCGCCAGATCCGATCGGCTCGCCAGGTCGAGGATCGCCTGCGCGACCTCGTCGAGGCCGATCGGGGGCTTGGCCTGGTCCTGGCTCACAGCGTCGGAGGATACACCGGCTTTACCTGCTTCAGCTCAGGCGCTCGATGTCGGCGCCCAGGCCCCGCAGCTTCTCGTCGATGCGGTAGTAGCCGCGGTCGAGATGGTAGACGCGGTCCACGACCGTCTCGCCGCTGGCGCCGAGACCGGCCAGCACCAGGCATGCGGACGCGCGCAGGTCCGTGGCCATCACCTGGGCTCCCGAGAGTGCCGTGGGGCCCGTCACGATGGCGACCCGGCCGCTCTCGGTGACGGTGGCGCCCATGCGCCGCAGCTCGGCGACGTGCATGAACCGGTTCTCGAAGATGTTCTCGGTGATGGTGCTGGTGCCCGTGGCCTGGGTCACCAGGACCATGTACTGGGCCTGCATGTCCGTGGGGAAGCCGGGGTGGGGGAAGGTCGTCACGTTGGCCGGCCGCAGCACGCGCGGCGCGCGGATCCGCATGTTGTCCGGACCCTCCTCGATGCGCACGCCCGTCTCCCTGAACTTGTCGATCACCGCGCGCAGGTGCGCGGGCCGGCAGCGCTGGATCTCGATCTCGCCGCCCGCGACGGCGCAGGCGGCGATGAAGGTGCCGGTCTCGATGCGGTCGGGGATCACCTCGTGGACGACGCCGTGCAGCCGCTCGACGCCCTCGATGCGGATGGTCGAGGTGCCGGCGCCCTCGATGCGGGCGCCCATGGAGTTCAGCAGCGTCGCCAGGTCTTCGACCTCGGGCTCGCAGGCGGCGTTCTGGAGCAGGCTCCGGCCTTCGGCCCGCACGGCCGCCATCATGACGTTCTCCGTGCCGGTGACCGTGACGGTGTCGAAGTGGATCTCCGCGCCGTGCAGACGCTCGGCCCGCGCCTCGACGTAGCCGTGGGCCACCTCGATGGACGCGCCCATCTTCTCGAGGGCGACGAGGTGGAGGTTGATGGGCCGGGCCCCGATCGCGCAGCCGCCCGGCAGCGAGACGCGGGCGCGGCCCTCGCGGGCCAGTAGCGGGCCCAGGACCAGCACCGAAGCCCGCATGGTCTTCACCAGGTCGTAGGGCGCCTCGACCGAGGTCAGGCGTTCCGCCCGGACTTCGACGCTGCCGCCGACGCGAAACTCGACGTCGGCGCCCATGGCCTGCAGCACGCGGCCCATGGTGCGGATGTCGCGGACCTCGGGCACGTTGCTGAGGGTGACGCGCTCGGTGGTGAGGAGCGCCGCGCACAGGTCGGGCAGGGAGGCGTTCTTGGCGCCCGAGATGCGGACCGTACCCTCCAGGGGCCGGCCGCCGACGATGCGGATCTTGTCCATAGGCGCTCTGAGTCTACAATCCCCGCTCGGAGGCATCCATGCGACAGCCCATCGGTCTTGCCCTCTTCGCCAGCTCGTGCCTGGCCGCCTGCGGGGGAGGCGCCCCGAAGCCCGGGGCCGGCTCCGACCAGCCAGTCGTGGGAGGGCCTCGCCAGTCCGTCGGCGCGGGCGAAGGCGCCGTCTCCATCGTGGCCTGGGCGGGCTACATCGAGCGCGGCGAGACCGACAAGGCCTACGACTGGGTGACCGGCTTCGAGCAGCAGTCGGGTTGCAAGGTCAGCGTGAAGACCGCAGCCACCTCGGACGAAATGGTCGCCCTCATGAACGAGGGTGGCTTCGACCTGGTCACCGCGTCGGGCGACGCCAGCCTGCGCCTGGTCAGCGGCGGGCGCGTGCAGGAGCTCAACACCGCGCTGGTCCCGAGCTGGGGCAAGCTGGACCCGCGGCTCCAGAACGCCCCGTGGCACACCGTGAAGGGCAAGCACTTCGGCGCGCCCTACCAGTGGGGCTCCAACGTGCTGATGTTCAACACCAGGACCTTCGGCTCCAAGGCGCCCGATTCGTGGAACGTCGTCTTCGAGGAGACCCGGCTGCCGGACGGCAAGCCGAACCGGGGGCGCATCCAGGCCTTCGACGGCCCGATCTACATCGCCGACGCGGCGCTGTACCTGATGACGCACAAGCCGGAGCTGGGGATCAAGGACCCCTACGCCCTCGACCGCAAGCAGTTCGACGCGGCGCTCACGCTCCTGCGCCAGCAGCGCAAGCTGGTGGGCCGCTACTGGCACGACGCCTTCATCCAGGTGGACGACTTCGTCAACGAGGGCGTCGTCGCCTCCAGCTCGTGGCCCTTCCAGGTGAACTTGCTGCGCGGCAAGAAGGCGCCGGTCGCGAGCACGATTCCGAAGGAAGGCGCCACCGGCTGGGCCGACACCACGATGCTCCACGTGGACGCGCCGCACCCGAACTGCGCCTACAAGTGGATCGAGCATTCCCTGTCGCCGAAGACGCAGGGCGACCTGGCGGCGTGGTTCGGCTCGGTGCCGGCGGTGCCCTCGGCTTGCGAAGGCAACGCCCTGCTGGGCGAGAAGGGTTGCGAGACGAACGGTGCCTTGAACTTCGAGCGGATCCACTTCTGGCGCACGCCGGTGACTCGCTGCGGCGACGGCCGCGAATGCGTGCCGTACCACGAGTGGGTCACGAACTACATCGCCGTCATCGGTGGCCGTTAGCCGCATCGCCGTCCGGCTGCGCGACGTCCACCGGCGCTTCGGCGACGTGCGGGCGGTGGACGGGGTCAGCCTCGAGATCCGGGACGGCGAGTTCTTCTCGATGCTGGGGCCTTCGGGCTCGGGCAAGACCACCTGCCTGCGCCTGGTCGCTGGCTTCGATCAGCCGACGAACGGCAGCGTGGAGCTGTTCGAGAAACCGATGGCCGGGGTGCCGCCCTGGGAGCGCGACGTGAACACCGTGTTCCAGGACTACGCCCTGTTTCCCCACATGGACGTGGCCGAGAACGTGGCCTACGGCCTGCGCGTGAAGGGCGTGGCTCGGGCCGAGCGGAAAAGGCGAGTGGCCGAAGCCCTGGAGCTGGTGCGGTTGCCGGATGTCGGGGGCCGCCGGCCCGCGCAGCTCTCGGGCGGACAACGCCAGCGCGTGGCCCTGGCGCGCGCCCTGGTGAACGGACCCCGCGTGCTGCTGCTCGACGAGCCGCTCGGAGCCCTCGACCTCAAGCTGCGCCAGGAGATGCAGGGCGAGCTGAAGGCGCTGCAGGAGCGTCTGGGGATCACGTTCCTGCACGTGACCCACGACCAGGAGGAGGCCCTGGCGATGAGCGATCGCCTGGCGGTCTTCAACCACGGGCGCGTGGAACAGGTCGGCACGCCGGCCGAGGTCTACGAGGCTCCCGCCACCGGCTTCGTCGCCGGGTTCGTGGGGGCGTCGAACCTGATCGCGGGCGAGCTGGCGCAGGCCCTCACCGGCTCGCCTGCCGCATTCACGGTGCGGCCCGAGAAGATCCGGATCCTGCCCGACGACGCGAGCGTTCCCGAGGCGGCGTGCGTCGCGACCGGCGTGATCGCGGAGGCCGCCTACCTGGGCGCGTTCACGCGCTTCGGTGTCGACGTGTCGGGCGCTCGCCTGGTCGTGGTCGCCCAGAACAGCGGCAGCGCCGGCGGCGACCTCGACGCCCTGCGCGGCCGTTCCGCACGCCTCGTCTGGCCGATCGCCGCCAACCGCCCCCGATCGTCGTGACGCGACTGGCGCGCTTCTTCCACCTGCATCCCCGTCTCGGGCTCCTGGCCCTGCTGTGCCTGCCACTCGCCTGGTTGGGACTCGTGTACCTGGGTTCGCTCTCGGCGCTCGTGGTGCAGAGCTTCTTCCGCCTCGACGACTTCAGCGGCCTGGTGGTGCGCCGCTTCAGCCTCGACACCTGGCGCTCGCTGCTGCAACCCGCGAACCTCGACATCGCACGCAGAACAGTCGTGATGGCGGCCCTCGTCACGTTGGCCGACGCGCTGCTGGCGTTTCCCGTCGCCTACTACATGGCCCGCTACGCCTCGGAGCGGCTGAAGGCGCTGCTGGCGGTCGCGGTGCTGTTGCCGTTGTGGTCGAGCTACCTGGTGCGGGTCTACGCCTGGAAGCTGATCCTGGCCAAGGAGGGGATGCTCACCTGGGCGCTGGAGCGCTTGGGCCTGCACGGCGTCCTGGAGGCCACGCTCGCGCTGCCGGGCATCGGCGGTCCATCGCTCTCGGTATCGCCCCTCGGCACCTTCGTGGCCTTCGTCTACGTGTGGCTGCCGTACATGGTGTTGCCGATCCAGGCGGCGCTGGAGCGCGTGCCGCGCTCGCTGCTGGAGGCGTCGGCGGACCTCGGGGCGCGGCCCTCCACCAGCTTGCGGCGTGTGGTACTGCCGCTGGCGTTGCCCGGAATCGTGGCGGGGTCGATCTTCACTTTCTCGCTCACGCTCGGCGACTTCATCGTGCCGGGGGTGCTCGGCAACTCGAGCCTGTTCATCGGCCAGGCGGTGCTGGCCCATCAGGGCACCGCCGGCAACATCCCCCTGGCCGCGGCCTTCACGGCCATCCCGATGGCCATCATGGCCGTCTACCTGGTCCTCGCGAAGCGCATGGGGGCGTTCGATGCGCTCTGACTCGGGCGAAGGCGCGCCGCTGCTGCTGAAGCTCGGCGTGCTCGGCGTCGTGCTGTTCCTCCACGTCCCCTTCGGCGTGATCCTGCTCTACTGCTTCACGACCGAGGACGCGTCCTTCGTGTTTCCGCCCCCCGGCCTCACGCTCGACTGGTTCCGCGTCGCCTGGGAGCGTCCCGACATCTGGCGCGCCCTGGGCCTTTCGCTCCGGGTGGCGGCGACCGCCACGGCCCTGGCGCTCGTCCTCGGCACCCTGGCGGCCCTGGCCGTGCACAAGCTGCGTGCCTTCGGCCGCGAGACGGTGTCGCTGCTCCTCGTCCTGCCGATCGCCCTGCCCGGCATCGTCACGGGCATCGCCCTGCGCTCGGCCCTGAGCCTGGCGGGAATGCCCTTCAGCTTCTGGACCATCGTGGTGGGCCACGCGACCTTCTGCATCGTGGTGGTCTACAACAACGTCCTGGCCCGCCTGCGGCGCACGCCGGCCTCGCAGGTCGAGGCCTCGATGGACCTGGGCGCTTCGAGCTTCGAGACCTTCCGGCGCGTGCTGCTTCCGAATCTCGCCACGGCGCTGGTGGCCGGAGGCATGCTGGCCTTCGCCCTGTCCTTCGACGAGGTGATCGTGACGACGTTCACTTCCGGCCAGCAGGAGACCCTGCCGATCTGGATCTTCAGCCAGCTCACGAAGCCGCGGCAGCGCCCGCTGACCAACGTGGTCGCTATGCTGGTGGTGGCGGTGACCACGCTGCCGATCCTGCTGGCCCACTACCTGACGCGGGCCACGAGCCGGGTCGAGGGCGGCGAGCGCTAGGGGGAGCGCATCGCGGCGGGACCTCGGTTAGAGTCGGGTGAGAGCTGCGGGGGGCAGCGCGGGGAGGCTTCGAATGGCTGTGTACGTGGATGGTTTCGTTCTGCCGGTTCCGAAGAAGAACATCAAGGCGTACCGCCGCATGTCGCGCAAGGCCGGCAAGGTCTGGCGCGAGCACGGTGCGCTGGAGTACCGCGAATGCGTCGGGGACGACTTGAAGCAGAAGGGCGTGGCGGCGTTCCCGCGCCTGGCGAAGGCCCGGCGCGGCGAGACGGTGTTCTTCTCGTGGATCGTGTACAAGTCGCGCAGGCACCGCGACAGCGTCAACCGCAAGGTGATGAAGGACCCGCGCCTCGCGAAGATGATGGACGGCAAGTCGATGCCGTTCGACGTCAAGCGGATGGCCTACGGCGGCTTCAAGGCGGTCGTCGAGGTCTGAACCCGGCCGAGAAGTCGGTAGGTCTCGGGATCGCTCCGGAACGCCCTGTGGAACTGGCCGGCGGTGACGCGGAGCGTGAAGGGACCTGGGCGGACCGCTCCCCGGACGTCGCCTGCCGCGCTATCATCCCCGGCAGGAGAATCCCGATGTCCGTTGCCAGCGCCGTCGAGCTCCATCGCCACGAGCTGGTCGCGTTCTGCCAGCGGTGGAAGATCCGGGAGCTCGCGGCTTTCGGCTCCGTGCTGAGAGAGGACTTCCGGGCTGACAGCGACGTCGACCTGCTGGTCACGTTCCATCCCGACGCCAACTGGGGCTTGCTGGAGCAGGCAACGATGGAGAGCGAGCTCGCCGGAATTCTGGGCCGAAACGTAGACCTGGTTAGTCGACGCGCTATTGAGCGCAGCCCGAACTGGATCCGTCGCCAGGCTATCCTGAAGTCCGCCGAGACCATTCATGTGGCGGGATGAAGCCACTCTGCTCGACATCCTGCGCGCCGCTCGCCTGGCCCTCGAGTTCCGAGGCAGGATCGACAAGCCCTCGTTCCTGAGCGATCTCAAGACTCAGGCCGCCGTTCTCCACGAGCTGCTGGTCCTGGGAGAGGCAGTCAAGCGCCTCTCCGCGCCCTTCCGCGAGCGGCACCCGCAGCTGCCGTGGAAGGCGATCGCCGGCATGCGGGACCGGTTGCTGCACGGCTACGACGACGTGGACCTGGATCTCGTGTGGAAGACCGTCGACGAGGACCTGCCGCCGCCGGTCGAACAGCTACAGGCACTCGCGCCCGGCCGCGAAGCATGAGGGGCGCCTTGCGGCGAAGCGTCTCTACTCGCGGCGAGGCGAAATCGGCGGGCGTCAATGACGAATCGCGGCTCCGCGCAAGCGAAGCGCCTCGGCTCGACGAGATTCGGCGCGCGGTGTCCGGACTGCGCGAGCTGCAGCACCGCATCCGCGGGAGGTCCAAGGCGAGGCTCTCCGACCGTGACACGTGCCTTCGCCGCCGACGTGTCGGTCGCGATCGGCAGGGTGTAGCCTGGCCCAGGCAACGACCCACACGGCCGCGAGGCTGGATGCGCTATTGCCGAAGGCGCCACGCTCGAGTGCCGGCGCTCTGGCCAGTGTAGTTCGCAAGCCGGCGTCGATCTGTGGGGAGTGAGACAGGCTTCGCGGCGGACGCCGGCCGGCTAGCGGGCCGCGTCGGCCGCGGCCCTCAAGTTGATGCGGGGCAGCGTGAGGCCGTTCTTGCGGTCCGTGACAGCGCGCCCGGTCCGCTTGAAGATGTCGATCATCTCGCTGACCGTCAGGCTGGGCCGCACCTGGAGCAGCACGGCGGCCGCACCGGCAACGTGGGGGGTGGCCTGGGAGGTGCCTCCGGCGGTGAGGGTGCTGCCGCCGAGACCCGCCGAGGTGACGAGCGCCCCGGGTGCGAGCAGCTCCACGAGCGGGCTGCTGTTGGAGAAGCACGTCACCTGGTCGGCCGCGGTCGTGGCGTCCGGGCACGTCGACCAGCGGATGCCGCCCACGTTGTCGTCGTAGACGGCGCCGATCGCCAGGGCCGCGTTGATGCAGGCGGGGCTCGCCACCGAGTCGGGGAAGCCCTCGTTCCCCGAGGCGACGGCCGTGAGCGTGCCGCGCACGCGCAGGTTGGCGAGGGCGGACGCGAAGGCCTGGTTCGAGGCGTCGGTGGTGTCGCACACGGTCGAGAAGCGCCCGCCGCCGAGGCTCATGTTGACGACACGGATCTGGGGGCGTGCCAGCACGTAGTCGAGGGCGGCCAGGATGTCGGAATCGCTGCCGCCGCGCGGTCCGAGCACGCGCAGTCCCACGATCTTCGCGTCGGGCGCGACGCCGACCGGGGACACGCGCCCCGCCGAGGCGATGATGCCGCTGACGTTGGTGCCGTGGCCGTTGTCGTCGCGGGCCGAGCCGCGACCGCTGCCGGTCGAGGCGCCGCCGCTGCAGCAGCCGCCGCAGAAACAGGCCTCCTCGATGACGGCGCCTTCGAGGTCGCGGTGACTGGAGTCGACGCCGGTGTCGATCACGGCCACGATGCTGCCGCGCCCGGTGAGGCCGGCCGAGCGCGTCTCGTCGCCCCGGATCAGCGGCACGCTCTCCGAGCTGGAGGCGTAGCGCACGCCCTCGCGATCGACCTTCAGCACCTCCGGGTGGCTTTCGAGGCTCTGGAGGCCGCGACGGGTCGCTCGGCCGGCGAGGGCGGGGATGTGGGCATAACGGCGCGTGACCGTGAAGTGGTCCGACTCGAGTTCGGGGCTCTCGGTTCCACGCAGGCTGACGATGACGTCCACCTCGCCGCTCGCGTCCACGGCCTGGTAGGCGCCCGGGCCGACCTTGCCTTGCTCGGGCGGCACTGCAGCGCAGCCGAACTGGAGGGCGAGGAGTGCGGCACAAGCGGCATCGACACTCGGGCGCATGGCTCCCCTGTGCTAGTGGCCTGTAACAAGTGAATCGGTGGTATACTGTGAGGTATGAAGCATGAACGCCTCGCTATCACGCCGACAGAGAGAAGAAAGCTTGGAAAGGTGGCTCGACTTCGGGGTGCCCGAGCA
>Ga0187893_10000107_pt1 | contig 180591 bp, 146 predicted proteins | sample MA1701074metaG_FD_139574 | JGI IMG/M metagenome (GOLD analysis project Ga0187893, IMG submission 139574) | White microbial mat communities from a basaltic lava cave in the Kipuka Kanohina Cave System on the Island of Hawaii, USA - MA170107-4 metaG ...
AGAATCGTCGCGTAGAGCTCCCGGTCCCGCATCCTCCACCTCCTCCCCCACTGGGAGACGGGAGGATAGCACGGCCGGAGCCGTCAGCCGGTCACTGTACCCACACGAAAGCCGGAAGAGCCGATTAAGATAGGATAGGGCTCAGTCCAGGTTGGAGGTCCCGACCTCGTGCCGCGCCAGGCGAACGGGGCAGGCGGCCTGCAACGCGCGGGCGCGCTCCAGGCATCGCTGCGCCTCGTCGGGATCTCCTCCGAGCCAGCGGGGAAGCCGAAGCAGCATCTCGGCTTTGCCGATCAGCGCGGGAATGTATTCGGGCGCCAGCTCGAGCGTCCGATCGACTTCCTGGCGCAGGCGCCGGACGGTCTTGACGGTCTCGATCCCAACCGGCTTGCGTTCCGCGAGCTTTCCCAGCGTGCAGAAGATGGCGAAGTGCGCGTGTGCATCGTCGCCGTCCATCTCGACGGCCCGCTCGGCGAGACGCAGTCCCCTCGTGAGGAGGACCTCGCGCTGCGCGGGAGTCGCGTGGTCGGCCCGCTCGCACACCTGGAGCGCCCGCCGCGCAACCGGCATGGCGCACTCGTCGGCGCGGGCGCTTTCCACCGCGACGAGGGCGAGCAAAGCGAGCACGGCTGCGATGCGTGTCTTCGCCATCCCGAGAAACCGTGTAGCAATGCGCGTTCCACAATGCTGCTCGCCGGATTGAGGCGCGCACCGGACGGGCCCGGTCAGGGGAAAAGGGCCCGCCGGTCCGACGCTTTCGGCTTCGGCGATGCTGGTGTCCGCGGGCTCGCCGAGCGCCACGGCACTCGTGCGCGCACGCGAGAGCCCGTGTCCCTGCCAGACTCACGCCTGCAAGGGGCGGCGGATGCTGCAGAGAAGGCCTTGCGGGGGCCGCGGGACGCGTGATTGTAGAAAAGTCCAGCAGCGTCTACACCATACGAGGCGGGGGGCGGAGTGCTAGTGGATTGGCCGATGTCTGATCATCGTGACGCGATTCTTCCCTTGACCAACGTGCGCGTGCTCGATCTCGGCACGCGCATCGGGGCGCCGTTCGCGGCGACGCTCCTCGGCGACTTCGGCGCGGACATCATCAAGGTCGAGCTGCCGGGCGCGGGCGACTTCATGCGCTCGATCGGGCCCTTCGTCGACGGATACTCGCTCTTCTGGGCGGTCGAGGGCCGCGGCAAGCGATCCATCACGCTCGATCTGCGCAAGCCCAAGGGGCGGGCGCTGCTGCTGCAGCTCGTCGAGCGCGCCGACGTCGTCGTCGAGAACTTCCGACCCGGCACGCTCGAGGAGTGGGGGCTCGGCTACGAGGCGCTGGCCGCCGTGAATCCCGGCGTGATCCTGGCGCGCGTGTCGGTGTACGGACAGACCGGCCCGTACCGGAGCCGCCCGGGGCTCGACCGCAACGGTATCGCCGTCGGCGGGCTCATGTACATCACCGGGTACCCGGATCGGCCCCCGGTGCGACCGGGGCTGATCGTCTCGGACTACCTCACCGGGGTGTTCAACGCCTTCGCCATCATGGTGGCGCTCTACGAGCGCGACGTCCGCCGCAGCGCTACCGGGCAGTGGGTCGATCTCTCGCTCTACGAGTCGATCCTGCGCATCCTGGAACACACCGTTGCGGCATACGATCGGTTGGGCGTCATCCGGGAGCGGGAGGGCAACCGGCTCGCGAACTCGGCGCCGCTCGACAACTGGGAGACGAAGGACGGCCGCTTCGTGTGCATCGTCGCCGCCGGCGACGGACTCTTTCCAAGACTTGCTCGCGCCATGGGTCGCGCCGATCTCCTCGAGGACCCGCGATTCCGGACCCTCGCGCTGCGGGCGAAGCACGGCGAGGAGATCAACGCCATCGTCGCCGACTGGTGCTACCAGCGTACCGCGCGGGAGATCGAGGAGATCCTGGGCGCGGCGGAAGTGCCCTTCAGCCTCATCTACAACGTCAAGGAGATCGTCGAGGATCCGCACGTCATCGCACGGGGCGACATCGTCACCGTCGAGGATCCCGTCATCGGCCCGGTGCGCATGCAAGGTGTCTATCCGCGCCTGTCGCGCACGCCGGGCGCGATCCGCGATGGCGCGCCGCGCCTCGGCGCGCACAACGACGCGATCTATCGCGAGCTCTTGGGCCTCGCGGACGCCGAGATCGTGGCGCTGCGCGACGAGGCGTGATTTGAGCCTGCCGGGGGACATCGAACGGGCCGCGGGCATCTTGCGGGCCGGCGGCGTGGTGGCGTTTCCAACCGAGACCGTCTATGGCCTCGGCGCCGACGCCGAGAACGCCGGCGCGGTGGCGCGCGTGTTCGCGATCAAGGCGCGGCCGCCGAGCCATCCGGTGATCGTCCACGTCGCCGACGCGGCGGCCCTCGATGCCTGGTGCACCCCGATCCCGGCCGTCGCGCGCCGGCTCGCCGAGCGCTTCTGGCCGGGTCCGCTGACATTGATCCTCCGGCGGCGAGATCGCGTGCCTGACACCGTGACCGGCGGTCTCGACACGGTCGGGGTCCGCGTGCCGCGCCACGATGTGGCGCTCGCACTGCTGCGCGCATTCGGCGGCGGGCTGGCGGCGCCCTCGGCGAATCGCTACGGTCGCATCAGCCCAACGACGGCGGCCCACGTGCACGCGGATCTGGGTAGGGACGTCGATTTCGTGCTCGACGGCGGGCCGTGTCGGATCGGCGTCGAGTCGACCATCGTTGACGTGTCCTCCGGCGCGCCGGCGTTGCTGCGTCCGGGCGGCGTGACCCCCGAGGAGCTCGAGGAGGTCGTTGGCGGGCCCGTGCACATGCGCGTTGGCGGGCCGGTGCGGAGTCCCGGTCAGCATCCCCAGCACTATGCTCCCCGCGCGCGCGTCGTGATCGTGGATCGCGAGGAGATCGGGGCGCGCGCGGCGGCGTTGCTGGCCAGCGGACGGCGCGTGGCCGTGTGTGCGAGCAGCCGCGCCAGCGACCTACCGGGAGGGGTCGAGCACATCGTCCTCGACCCCGCGCCCGCCGATACGGCCCGGGAGCTCTATGCGGCCCTGCGAGAGGTTGACCGCCGGGGCTGCGATGTGGTGCTGGTGACGATGCCCGAGGAGATCGGGCTCGGCGTCGCCATCGCCGATCGCCTGCGACGAGCGGCTGGCTTGGGACCGGGGTCGGCGGGGTCGGACTACTGAACGGAAACGGAGGGAGGATGCCACGAGAGCGAGAGGGAAAGGTTGCGGTGCTCACCGGCAGCGCCAGCGATCTCGACATGGTGAAGAAGATCCGGGAGACCCTCACGGAGCTGGGCGTCGGCTGCGAGCTGCGGGTGCTCTCGGCACACCGTAGCCCGGAGCTCACGGTGGAGTACGTGCGCGCCGCCGAGGCGCGCGGCATCGAGGTCTTCGTCGCCTGCGCCGGGATGGCCAATCATCTGGCCGGCACGGTGGCGGCGCACACGCGGCTGCCGGTCATCGGTGTGCCGCTGGCATCGGGCAAGCTCGATGGGCTCGACAGCCTGCTCTCCACCGTGCAGATGCCGCCCGGTGTGCCGGTCGCGACCGTCGCGATCGACGGCGTGCGAAACGCGGCATTCCTGGCCGCACGCATCCTCGGCATCAAGCATGCCGCCGTGCGCGCGCGCGTGGAGGCGGCGGCACGGACGGAACGACAGAAGTACGAGGCGGCGCACGCCGATGCCGAGCGGGAGGAGAACCGCCGGCCGGCGGCGGATCCGCAGGCGAGGCTCGCGGCCCCGTCCACGGTTCGGCCCACGCCGCGGGGGCGTGCTCCGCGGCGCCGGGCCGGACGGGCTCGGTGAGATGGTAATTTTCGAACCCTGGCCAGGCCGACACGCGCCGGGGTCGGGCGGCGCGTCACGGGATCGCCCGCCCATCTGTTGATCGGTGGGATTCGTCGGGAGTAGAAGCGGGATGTTCGGGCACCGCGCCGCCGAGGCGGCGCAGGCGGGGCGCCGGCGCAATGATCGATTGAGCGAAGGGAGCACGCGATGCAGGCGTTGAAGAGCATCCGGGTTCTCGTCCCGTCCATCGGGCATCCCACGCGGCCATCGCTGGTCGAGGCCATGCGCGGCGACGGTGAGCGCGCGGTCGAGATCATCGGCGCCGACATGGATGCGGCCGGTATCGGGCCGTTCGTCGCCGACCGGTTCGTTCAGGTGCCGGGACGAACCGACCCGGGCTACATCGATCGGGTGCTCGAGATCTGCAGCGCCGAGCGGATCGACGTCTACTATGCGCTCGGCGAGGAGGAGGCGATCGGCGCGAGCGAGCGGCGGGCGGAGTTCGATGCCCTCGGCGTCGGGGTGATCACCCCGGGCTCGGCCGACATGCTACGGATCTCCTCCAATAAGGCTCGCTATCACGAGTTCTTCCAGCAGCGGGGTATTCCCCACGCCCGCTTCGTGGCCATTCGTTCGTTCGACGAGCTAGAGCCGGCGCTGCGGCGGATGGGCTATCCGGAGGAGGACGTGTTCCTCAAGCCGGCGGTGTCCAAGGGCGGCCGGGGCGCGCAGCTCGTGAGCGCGCGCCGTCGCGACACCGACGTGCCGGTGCAGTCTCTGACGTCCCTCCTCGAGAGCATGGCCGCCCTGCGGAACGGGAAGTTTCCGGAGCTCATCGCCATGGAGCCGCTGCCGGGCACGTACTACAGCGTCGACGTGCTCTCGAAGGACGGGAAGCCGCACTACGTCATCCCCAAGATCCGCGTACGCGGGAACGCCAGCAACACCACGGTGGGCGAGGTGGACCTGCACCCCGGCGCCATCGCGCTCGCCACGGAGGCCTGCGCGGCCTTCGGGTTCAGCTTCCTTCAGAACTACGAGATGCGCCTCGATGCAGGCGGCGCGCCGCGCATCTACGACATCAATCCCCGGGGTGGGACTTCCCTCATCCTGTGCGCCGCGGCCGGCGCCAACATCGCCTACTATGCCGTGAAGATGGCGCTCGGCGAGGAGATCCCGCGGGTCCCGGTCAAGAACCGGGTCCAGATGCTCCGCTACTACAAGGAATACTTCCGGTCCTGAGCGCCGAGCCGTGCAGCGGACCGTTCGACTCGTCGCCTTCGATCTCGACAACACCCTCTACGACGAGGGGCTGTACTTCGCGGGCGCCTTCAAGGTCATCGCCCCGCGGCTCGCCGCGAAGAGCGGCTGGGATGCCGCTCGCGTCGAGGAACGCTTGCACGCGACGCTGCGCGAGAAGGGCCGCCACTACCACCACCTCTTCAACGACGTCCTCGCCGCGATCGGCCTCGATCCGCAGGCGGATCTGGCGGGCGTCCTGGACGTCTTCCGCGCCGTCGAACCGCAGATCGAGCCCTTTCCGGGAACGCGCGAGCTGCTCGCGGACCTGCGTGGCCGCTACCGCCTCGGAATGATCACCTCCGGCATGCAACGCGTGCAAGAGAACAAGATCAAGCTGCTCGGTATCGCCGGATACTTCGAGGAGATCGTCTATTCATCGACGCTTCCGGAAAACAAGCCCGGACGGCTCCCCTTCGAACGCCTGCTCGCGAGCGTCGGAGTGGCCCCGGCCGCGGCCGCGTACGTCGGCGACAACCCGCTCTTCGACTTCAGAGGCGCGAATGAGCTCGGCATGCTGACGATCCGGGTCCGGAACCCGGAGTTCGATGCCACGAGCGTGCCGCCGGAATGTGACGGCCGCATCAGGATCGAGCGGGTGACTGACCTGAGGGGGCTGCTCCTCGCGTAGCCACCCGCGGCCCGCGATCCGGTACTTTCTCGGTACTCGAGCAGCCGGGCGCCCAACCGTTTCTGTACCTTGCCGGGCCCGCGCCCCTTGGCCCAATATGATCCGGATTCCATTCGGGCTTCTCCGAGAGAGGCCAGGCATCGGTGCACCAAGGTGAGTGGCGGCTCTGTGGACGCAACGGGTGAGCACAGCACTCCCCCCCCGGGCGGAGCTTCATCCGGCGCTTTCCCAGCAACCCTCGAAGCGATCGAACACGGACAAACCCGACGGCGGCGGCGAACGATGTTCTCCCGTGCCACGACCTCGTCGCCCTGAGCTGCGTTCCCGAGGGAGATGTCGATGAAAGAAGCGCTCAAGCAGTGGCTGCGGTCCTACGGGGTGACCAAGCAGCACCTGAACTTCCCCCAGTACTATCTCCCGTATCTGTTCGGCGGCGGCCGTGCGTTCGTCCCCCAGTCGCTCACCCTCGAGCTCACGTTCCGCTGCAACCTCAGCTGTGTGATGTGTCCGCTCGACCTGCCCCGCATCATGCACGACGGCGAGCGAAAAGACTTCGTCAAGGAGCGGCGGGGAGTCGAGCTCACCAGCGCCGAGGTGCACGACATCATCGACGACGTGGCCGCCTTCGGTGTGCAGAACCTGACGCTCACCGGCGGCGAGGTGTTTCTGCGCCACGACGTTCTCGAGCTCGTCGAGCACGTGAAGCGGACGCCGATGAAGCTGTGCGTGAACACGAACGGATGGTACCTCCGGCCCGAGCAGGCGGACAAGCTGGTCGCGCTCGGCGTGGACAGCATGTCGGTGTCGATCGACGGTCCGGGCGCCACGCACGACGAGATCCGCCGCGGCAAGGGGAGCTTCAAGCGCCTCTCCGAAGGCATCGCCAACGTCGCCGCCGCCAAGAAGGCTCGCGGCGTCAACCGGCCCTACATCGGCATCACCTGCACGGTGTTCTCCAAGAACCAGCACAACTTCAGCGAGGTCATCGACGAGGTGAAGGATCTCGGTGTCACGTCGGTGGACTACGAGTACATGTTCTACACCACGGAAGAGAACATCGAGCGCACCAAGGCCATGCTGCCGCTGCCGCACCGCCCGAAGGAAGAGAACCAGGTGCTGCCCGACGAGCTGCGGGCGGTCGATCCCGACGTCTTCCTCGAGCAGGTCAAGCAGGCCGAGGCGAAGGGGAAGGAGTACGAGATCCCGGTGTCGTTCGGCCCGCCGTTCAAGACGCGCGAGGAGGTCCGGCGGCGCTTCGAGGATCCCGACTACGCCTTCGTGGAGAAGTGCTTCTATCCCTGGAAGTCCGCCCGGGTGAACCCGTACGGGGACGTGTACTCCTGCTCCATCGACGTGGATTTCGGCAACGTCCGCCAGGCGCCCTTCAGCAAGATCTGGAACAACGATGCATATCAGACGTTCCGGCGCACGCTGAAAAACCGCCAACTCTTTCCCAAGTGCGCCAAGTGCTGCGCGCTCAACAACCAGTTCTGGCGCTATCTGCCGACGCCGTAGTGACTGTCCGCGAGCCGCGTCCGGCGATCGGTCGCTCGGACGGGCAGCGACGCGGCCGCAGAAGCCGCCGCTTGGCCGCGCGGCGGCGGTGGCGTATGTGCTCTGCGTCGGCCGTGGCTGATGGCGGGTGAGCCGACGGCCCGTTGCGTGTGTCCCGATTCGCCGAGGCTGGCCTCCGGATGAAGAAGGCGCTGCTCATCAGCTACCGGTTTCCGCCCCAGGGCGGCGGCGGCGTGCAGCGCACGCTCAAGCACGTCAAGTACCTGCGCCGCTTCGGCTGGGAACCCGTCGTCCAGACGGCGCGCAATCCGTACTGGCCGGTGCGGGACGAGACGCTGCTCGCCGATGTGCCGGCGGGCGTGCGCGTCTACCGCACGACGGCCTTCGAGTTCGAGCGCTTCGAGCATCGGCTCGCCGGCCTCGTCCAGCGCCAGCGCGGCGCGCGCAACGGCGCAGCAGCAGCGAGCGGTGCGGCGAAGAGCCGGCCGCAGCCGCATGCGGCGCGAGCGGCCGGTGCCGACGACGGCGAGCCCGCCGCCAATGCGCGCGCGGGCGGCCTACTCGGGGGCTTGCGCAACATGGTCCATCGGCGGCTGCTCATTCCCGATCCGCAGATCGCATGGCTGCCCGGGGCGGTGGCGCACGGACTGCGCATCGCCCGCCGCGAGCATCCGCAGGTGCTCTACACCAGCTCGCCCCCCAACTCGGTGCACCTGCTCGGGGGCCTTCTCGCTGCGATCCTGCGGCGGCCGTGGGTCGCCGACTTCCGCGATCCGTGGACCGACGGCCCGCGGCGGCAGCGGTCGTACGTCGGCAATCGCCTGCGCGCCGACATCGAGCGCGCGGCCGAGCGCTGGGTCCTCCGGCGCGCCGACCGGGTGATCGTGAGCGCGCCGCCCCTGCGGGAGCGGTTCCTCGCGAAATACCCCTTTCTCCGTCCCGAGCGCGTCGAAGTGCTCACCAACGGGTTCGATCCCGCCGATTTCGAAGCGATGGAGTCGGAGAGGAATGCCGCGCACCTGCTCGAGCCGGGCTGCTTCCACATCACCGGCAGCGGCAACATCGAGGCGATGTTCGATGCGCTGCCGCTGCTGCGCGCGATCGCCGAGCTGGTGGCCGAGGATGGCGACATTGCGCGCGACCTGCGCGTCACCCTCGTTGGCGCGAAGCGGGGCAAGTACGACGCCGATCTCGCGGCGCTCGGCCTCACGGAGCGGGTCCGCTACCCGGGCTGGGTGGCGCACGCGCGCAGCCTCCAGTACCTGTCCGAGAGCGACGTGCTGCTGATGTGCCAGCTCACGCAGGCCGGCGGCGGCTCGGAGAAGCTCTCGGGCAAGTCCTTCGAGTACCTGTATCTCAAGAAGCCGATCCTGTGCCTGACCGTGCCCGGCGTCACCGCCGATCTCATGGTCGAGAGCGGGCTCGGCACCGTCGTGGATCCGGCGGACCAGGCCGGGATCAAGGCGGCGCTGCGGCGGTTTCATGCGGAGCGCGGTCGCGGCGGCGCGCGCGGTAATCCCGACGTGATCGCGCGCTTCGACCGGCGCCGGCAGAGCGAGCGCCTGGCGACGATCTTCGACGAGGTGACCGGCGCCCGCGCGGCGACGGGGGCGGTGGAGAGTCCCGCTGCCATGCACCCGGTCCGGTGACGATCGTGGGGACGCGGGCGCACGGCCGAACGTGCTAGAGTGCCGAAGGGCGAGGATCGAGAACCCGTGCCGGAGGCCAATCACAAGACGGTGCTCGTGACCGGCGCCGGCGGCTACGTCGGCAGCGCGCTGGTCCTGCGGCTTGCCGAACGCGGTCATCGCGTCGTCGGCTTCGGGCACGGCAGCAGCTATCCGGCTCTCGAGCGGCGTCTTCCCGAAGGGGTGAGGCTCGTCAGCGGCGATCTCACCGATGCCGATGCCCTGCGGAAGGCGACCCGGGGAGTGGACGCGGTCGTGCACTCCGGCTCGGTGACCGGGGAGGCGTCCTGTCGGCGCGATCTGCCGGCCGCCGTCCGTACGATCGTCAGGGGCACGCGCATGGTGGTGGACACGGTGCGTGAGAACGGCGTCGGCCGGCTCGTGCATCTCTCCACCTACGCCGTGTACTCGACCTTCCGGGAGCGGCAGATGCCGCTGGCCGAGGACATGGAGCTCTGGCCCGACGACGTCTACGGCGCGCTCAAGGCCGAAGCCGAGTGGGAGGCCGCGCGCGTGCCGTCGGCGATCCTGCGGCTCACCAACGTCTACGGCGTCGGCTCCGGCATCACGCTCAAGCGGGACGTGATCGGGCGCTTCATCAGCGCGGCGCGCGAGGGGGCGCCGCTCACGATGTACGGCGAGGGCACGCAGGGCATCGATTTCGTCCACATCGACGACGTGTGCCGGGTGGTGGCGGAGCTGCTGGATCTGCCGCGGCGGGAAGGTTCCCTCGTGCTCAACGTCGGCTCCGGCAAGGTGACCTCGATCCGGCAGCTTGCCGAGACGGCGGCGGCGCTGGCGCGGGAAGTCCTCGGCCGCGACGTGCCGATCGTGAGTCAGGAAGCGCCGCCGGGCAAGATCTGGCCCGATCGGTGGGTGTCGACCGAGCGCGTGCGTAGTACGTTCCCCTGGTTTCCGGCGGCCTCTCTCGCGCAGGGCATGCGCGAGATCATGCGCCACCGGTGGGACGCGTGAGGGACGAGAACGATGGCCGCCAAGGTGCAGGTCGCCAAGCCGTACTTTCCCGAAGAGGACATCGCCGAGATCCTCGCCAACGTCCGCGCCGTCCTCGAGAGCGGCATGCTGATGCAGGGAAAGTACGTCAAGCAGTTCGAGGAGGAGTTCGCCGCCTACGTCGGCGCCCGCCACGCGCGCGCCGTGAACTCGGGCACCTCGGCGCTGCTCGGCATCCTCAGCTACTACGATGTCCGCGATCGGGAGGTCCTGGTGCCGGTCAACACGTTCCTCGCCAGCGCCAACGCGGTGCTGTTCGCCGGCGGCAAGCCCGTCTTCGTCGACATCGATCCCGACACGCTGCTGGTGGATTTCGCCGACCTGCGGGCGCGGGTGACGTCCCGGACCGCCGGCGTGATGCTCGTCCACGTCGCGGGCCTCATCAGCCAGGACCTCGATGACATCCGCAGCTACTGCGCCGAGCGCGGCCTGTTCGTCATCGAGGACGCGGCGCATGCCGCCGGCTCGAGCCGGCAGGCGCGCAAGGCCGGATCGCTGGCTGCAGCGGCCGCCTTTTCGCTCCTGGCGACGAAGGTCATCACGGCGGGCGGGGAGGGCGGTCTGGTGACGACGGACGACGAGCAGCTCGCGCACCGGATCACGAGCCTGCGTTTCCACGGTGAGGACACCACGCGCGGCATCCAGGACCGCGTCGGCTACAGCTGGCGCATGACCGAGATCCAGGCAATCTGCGGCGTCACCCAGGTGCGGCGGCTCGACGAGATCGTCTCGCGCCGCATGCAGATCGCGGCCGCCTACGATCGCGCCTTCGCGGGCATGTCGACGGTGAAGCCGCTACGAACCGCCGAGGGCGATCGCATCGCCTACTACAAGTATCCCCTGCGCCTCGTGCCGCCCCTCGAGCGGCGGGCGGTGCAGGAGCGCCTCGATCGGGAGTTCGACATCAAGACCGGAACGTCCTACTGGCCGCCGTGCCATCTCCAGCCGGCGTACCGTGCCTTCGGTTATCGCGAGGGCGACTACCCGGTCGCCGAGCGCGCTCTCGACCAGACCATCGCCCTGCCCATGCACTGCTACCTCACGGCCGACGAGATCCGCCGTGTGATCCAGGCGGTAGCGACCGTCTGCGCCTGAGCCGGGTTCTTCTCACGCCGCCACCTGCCTGCCCTGGGCGCCCCTCCGCCACGAATCCACTGACGCTACGCACGCGCGTCTCCCCGAGATTCTCGATTGACAGCTGCTGTGTGGACGTGGCAACGTTCCGCAGTGGCGTGATGTGCCCGGCAGGCCGGAGGTGGGATGTGACAACCGTCCGCTCCCTACTACCAGCGTTATTGCTGGCAACGTTGCCCGCGGTCGTGCTCGCCCAGATCGGCCCAGAATTCCAGGTGAACACGTACACGACCCTGTCCCAGCACAGTGCCGCCGTGGCCGCCGATGCGGCGGGAAATTTCATGGTGGTCTGGACGGGCTACGGGCCGGGTGGCAACAGCCGCGATATCCTCGCCCAGCGCTACGACAGCGGCGGGAGCCCGGTGGGCGGCGAGTTCCAGGTGAACACCTACACGCCCTACCGCCAGAGCGCGTCGTCCGTCGCTGCCGACGGAACCGGAAACTTCGTGGTGGCGTGGGCGAGTGAGGTTCAGGACGGGAGCGGCTACGGTATCTTCGCCCAGCGCTTGGACAATGCTGGAAGCCCCGTGGGCGGCGAGTTCCAGGTGAACACCTACACGACATACAATCAGAGCGCACCGCAGGTGGCGGCCGATGGAGCTGGGAATTTCTCGGTGGTCTGGCGGAGCCCCCAGGACGGGTGGGGCGACGGAATCGTCGGCCGGCGCTACGACAGCGCGGGGAGCCCTGTCGGGGGCGATTTTCAGGTGAATACGTACACGACCGAATATCAGAACAGTCCGGAAATTGCCGCCGACGGGACGGGAAGAACTGTCGTCGTGTGGACGACTTCCTTCCAATTCGACCCCCTCGGGGAGGTTTTCGGCCAGCGCTACGACAGCGCGGGAAACCCCGCGGGTGGCGAGTTTCAGGTGAACACCTACACGACCGGAAGCCAGATTAGGCCGTCCGTCGCGATCGACGGAACAGGAAACTTCGTAGTCGTGTGGACGGACCATGATTCCCGGGACGGCAGCGACGCGGGCGTCTTCGGCCAGCGGTTCGACAGCTCGGCGAACCCGGTGGGAAGCGAATTTCAGGTGAACACGTACACGACCGATGGCCAGGGACTCTTCGGAACGTCCGTGGCGGCAGATGCCGCGGGGAACTTCATGGTGGTGTGGGATAGCCTTCGTCAGGACGGGAACGAGTTCGGACTCTTCGGCCAGCGCTACGACAGCGCCGGTAGCCCGATCGGCCCCGAGTTCCCCGTCAATGCCCACACGGGCTCGCGGCAGGTTCGTGCCGACGCCGCCGCCGACGGGGCGGGAAACTTCGTGGCGGCGTGGGACAGCTACGGCCAGGACGGAAGCAGCTACGGGGTCTTCGGCCAGCGATACGATGCCGCGGCGCGCCAGGGAGTCGTCGGCACGCTCGTCAAGCTCGCCGACCAAGCCAACGGCAAGCGGCGAGTCATAGTCCGCGGTAGGGAAGCGCCGAGCAATAGCACCATCTTCGGCGACCCGCTGACGTACGGCGCCACCGTCCAGATCGTCGCGCACGGCGACGTCGACCAGGACCAGACCTTCAACCTGCCGCCCGGGGCCTCGGCGCCGGGCGGCATACCGGGCTGGAAGGCGGTCGTCGACGGCTGGAAGTACAGGGACGCGCAGGGCGTCAACGGGCCGGTCAGACGCGCCCTGGTGAGGGGAACTTTCCGCCGCAGGGTTGGCGTGCAGGTGCTGATCGAGGGAACCGCGGGCAGCCCGCCACCTGGCGTCGCGCTCGTGCCGCCCGGCAACGGCACGGACGGCGGGCTCATCTTTTCCATCCTCGGGCCGCAAGGCGGCACCTACTGCGTCGACCTGGGAGGCGCGAACGGCGGGACGGTCACGAACAGCGCCAGCGCCTTCAGCGTGCGAGACGCGGTAACAGAGACCGGGTGTCCGTCTCTGTGACGAAGGGCGGTCCCACGCGCCGCCGAAGACGAAGCTGCGCGGCGGCCTGCGCTCGGCACACACCACCGGTCCGAAGATCTTCGCGGGCCGGACCTTCATCGACGGCTTCACGTCGGTGAACACCGTCGGCGCGACGAAGTAGCCCGTGTCGAGCCCCTTCCGCCGGCCCCGCCCACGACGATCTTCGCTCCCTCCTTCCTCCTTCCGCCCCGTCTCGAAATACCCCGTCACGCGCTCGTACCGATCCTTCGAGGCGAGCGATCCCACCTCCGTCGCCGCATCCCATCCCGGACCCAATCGGATCCTCTCCGAGACTCAGGCCTTTGTCCGCATAGAGGTTCCAGATACGAGGGTAGTAGGGAAACACTCCGCTCGCCAGGTTGTCGGTCAAGGGGAGAACGACCTCGTTGAAGCCGTCGAGATCGATGACAACGTCGTACTCCGCCCCCAGCCGACCACCGGATGCGCGACCTCCGATCCCCGACGTTGTCATGTGGCCAAGGTCGCGGATTTTTCGCCTGGATTCAAATCCGTTACCCTCGGACCCGCGGACCCGCGAACCCATCCGGAGGACCCCATGGACTTCACCATTCCCGCTGACATTCAACGCAAGCTCGCCGAGCTCGATGACTTCATCGAGCGTGAGATCAAGCCGCTCGAGCGCGAGCACATGCAGTTCTTCGATCACCGGCGCGAGCACGCACGCACCGATTGGGAGCACGGCGGCGTGCCGCGGCGGGAGTGGGAGCTGCTGCTCGGGGAGATGCGGCGGCGGGCCGATGCGGCTGGGCACCTACGCTACGCGTTGCCGAAGTCACTCGGAGGACAGGAGGCGTCCAACCTCGCCATGGCGATCATCCGCGAGCATCTCGCGGCGAAGGGCTTGGGTCTCCACAACGACCTGCAAAACGAGTCGTCGATCGTCGGCAACTTCCCGGTCGTGCACATGATGGCGGAGTTCGGCAATGCCGAGCAGAAGGCCGAGTTCTTGCCGGGACTCATCACCGGCACTCACCGCATGGGGTTTGGATTGACGGAACCCGATCACGGCAGCGATGCGACCTGGCTCGAAACCACGGCTGTGCGAGACGGTGGCGACTGGATCATCAACGGGACCAAGCGCTTCAATTCGGGCTTGCACAGCGCCAACTACGACATGATCTTCGCGCGCACGCACGGCAAGCCGGGTGATGCCGAAGGCATCACGTGTTTCATCGTCCCCACTGAGACGCCCGGGTTTACCGTCGAGTTCATGTGGTGGACCTTCAACATGCCGAGCGATCATGCCGAGGTGACACTGCAGAACGTCCGCGTCCCGCACCGCGCCATCTTCGGCGAGGAGGGCCGCGGCCTGGCACTGGCGCAGCACTTCGTGCACGAGAACCGCATCCGGCAAGCGGCGTCGGGGGTTGGCGCGGCGCAATACTGCATCAACGAGAGTGTGCGCTATGCGAAGGAGCGCGTGGTCTTCGGCAAGCCACTCTGGATGAATCAAGCCATCCAGTTCCCGCTCGCCGAGCTGCAGACCGAGTGTGAGATGGTGCGCAACCTCGTCTACAAAACCGCCTGGCACTTGGATCAGCAGCACCACATGGCGGTCAGCGACAAAGTGTCGATGTGCAACTACCGGGCGAACCGGTTGGTGGTCGAGGCCGCCGACCGCGCCATCCAGGTGCACGGCGGAATCGGGTACACCCGACATAAACCCTTCGAGCACATCTACCGGCACCACCGCCGCTACCGGATTACCGAAGGATCAGACGAAATCCAGATCCGCCGCGTCGCCGCGATCATGTTCGGCCGCCAAGGCTGTCCATCGTCCTCGTCGGTGTCTCGCTCTACATCCGATCGCGAATGAACGAGTCGCCGATCTTCCGCCACATCAAGAGCGCGGGCATGACGTCCGCCAAGCCGTTGAAGGAAGCGTTCACCGAGCCGGCGAACCTCAAGCGCGTGGCGATCTCGCTCTTCGGCGCGACGGCGGGGCAGGGCGTCGTGTGGTACACGGGCCAGTTCTACGCGCTCTTCTATCTGCAGACGATTCTCAAGGTCGACGCCGCCTCGGCCAGCTACATCGTCGCCGGGGCGCTCCTCCTGGGCCTGCCGCTGTTCGTGTTCTTTGGTGCGTTGTCGGACCGCATCGGCCGGAAGAGGATCATGATGGCCGGGTGCCTCCTGGCGGCGCTGTCGTACATCCCGATCTACCGTGCGATGCAGGCGGCCGCCGGATCGAACGTCGTGACCGTGGTGTCGCAGCGCAGTCCCGTCACCGGCGCGGTCAGCCTCACGCCGCAGACACGGGTGAACGGCGAGCTCCGGCCGGCGCCGGTCGTGCTGCCGTTTGCCGGCGTCGCCGCGCTGGCGGCCGAGCCGGCAGCGTGGCGGCTGATGGCCCTCGTCTTCATCCAGGTGGTGTTCGTCACGATGGTCTATGGACCGATCGCTGCGTATCTGGTCGAGGCGTTTCCGGCGAGGATTCGCTACACGGCGTTGTCCTTGCCGTATCACATCGGCAACGGCGTCTTCGGTGGCCTACTGCCACTCATCGGCCTCTCGATCGTCGCGCGTACGGGGAACATCTATGCCGGCCTGTACTATCCGATCGCCGTGGGCGGGCTCACGTTCGTCGTCGGCTCGCTGCTCCTCCGCGATACGCACAATCACTTGATCTGGGAGGAGATCAGGAGCGACAGAGCGTGACCCTGATGGGCCCCGGTTCCACGCGTCGCGACAACCACTGCGGTGGCTCGCCTCGATCTGGGGCTCGAAGCCCCGAACCGTCGGACTAGCTTTGCGGCCCGCTTGGAAGTGCGACTCGTGTGTGGAGGCTCGGGTCCATGACGGTGGGAATCTGCGTGCCGATGGGAGGGTGCTCGGGCAACTCGCCGCGCCGGCAGGCCGCGTAGCTCGCCTGCTGCCGACGGCGCGTGCCAGGCCCAGTCCGCATAGACGCCGGCCGTTGCCTGAACGTCGGTATCGGACCTTCGCCCGTTCTTTTCGCGTCCCCGGAATCACTCTCCGGACGCTACATTGCGGCGAGCCGGGCAGATGCGCAGACGCCCCCGGCCCGCCTTCCAGGCTCCGGATCGGCATGGCCGTGAGGTCGACGCGCTGGTAACCCCCGCTTCTGTGCCGTTCGTGTCTTTGGCCTGTGCCAAGCAGGCGCACACCGCCGCCGCAACCGCGAGGGACTTTGTCCAGGTACGCACTCGTCGCATCTGAATCCTCCTCATGCTTCGAGGTCGCTTCCAGCGTGAGCCACTGTTGGTTCGATGAGCCCGGAGGGCGGCTGCGCCGCCCTCCGGGGTGCGGGTAGGTTCGAGGGAGCGGCTCTACATCACGCGGTCACGAAGCCGGCGATGACGGCGAACGGTAGCACTGCCGTGTCGAGCACGAGTGTCAGCGGAAACAGTGTCGCCTTCGCCCCCGGGTGCGCATTCATTCTGTTGACCGCGCGGGTCGAGGCGTACACGTACTCGTCGTTGAAGTCCTCGGCGCTCGCGGCGGTCGGCGCTCCCGATACGAGCACCATCGCCAGGCCGGCGGCTGCAATGTAACGTCCCAGGTGTTTCATTTTCATGCCTCCTCTTCGGGCACCGGGGTAAGCAGGGGGCGTGCCAACAGCGAGAAACCGCAGTCGCGTGCTCGCTCGTCCCCACGAAGGCCGTTTTTTCAAGACGTTGTTACAAGGTTCTTCCCCGCGACGGCGACGCAGCGGGATCTGGACAAGCGCGAGATCCAGGCGCATATCCTCGCCCATGGCATGGATCTATCTGCCCATTGCCGGGGTTTTCGAGATCGTCCAAGCTCAACTCCCGTGCCTCGCGGTGCGCTTGACGACGCCGACCACCAGCACAATCAGAGCCCCCGCAGCGATGCCCACGACGACGTGGGCCATCAGCGCCAACACGAGGTCAGCCCCGGGCACGGAATGGAAGCTCTCCACTTGGTGGTGAATCCAGTCGTCCACGCCGGGTATGCCGTGCGTGAGAATGCCACCACCCACGAGGAACATGGCCGCGGTTCCGGCGATCGAGAGCAGGTTCATGAGCAGCGGCGCCGCTCTCAGGATCGCAGCGCCCAGCGCGCGCCGGGGAGCGCCCGAGCCGCCTGAAGCACGACTCGTTTCCGTCAGATACAGGCCCAGGTCATCGAGCTTGACGATCGCTGCGACCAATCCATAGACGCCGATGGTCATCAGAACCCCGAGTCCGGTCAGCACCGCGAGGCGCGTGACGAAGGGGGCCTGAGCAACCGTGCCGAGAGCGATGGTGACGATCTCGGCGGACAGGATGAAGTCCGTCCGTACGGCGCCTTTGACCTTGTTTTTTTCCAGCGCGACCACGTCGGCGGTGGGATCGGAGACGGCGGCGATCAGCTTGGCGTGATTCTCACGCTCCTCCGCCGGGCTGTGGAGGAACTTGTGCAGCAGCTTTTCGACCCCCTCGAAGCACAGGAACGCACCGCCGACCATGAGCAGCGGAGTGACGGCCCATGGAGCCAGTGCGCTGATCGCGAGCGCCGCTGGCACCAGAATCGCTTTGTTGACCAGGGATCCCTTGGCGACCGCCCACACGACGGGCAGCTCGCGGTTGGCGCGTACACCCGCCACTTGCTGTGCATTCAGGGCCAGATCGTCGCCCAGGACACCTGCGGTTTTCTTGGCGGCGACCTTCGTCAGTACAGCGACGTCGTCGAGTACGGTGGCGATGTCATCGAGGACAGCGAGTAGGCCAGCGGCAGGCATCGTGTGCGGATCTCTCTCGCCGATGCCGGCCGGCGCGTCAACTCCTTTCGGGCACTCCGAGTCGGCGCCGCACGACCATTGGTGCGAAGGCTCGTGAACCGGCGGGACTGTGTGGTAGGGTCGCCCGATGCGATTCTCCCCGGCGCTGTCGTTGGTCGCGCTCCTCGCTCGCGCGGCGTTCGCCGGCGGCGACGCCGCGCCCTCGATCGTGCCGCGTCCGACGTCGCTCCAGGTGCGCGAGGGAGCGTTCGTGCTCCGCCCCGACAGCGTGATCGTGACGGAGCGCGCGGCGGCCGCCGAGGCGCATCGACTCGCCCGCGCGCTCGCGCCGGCCCTCGGGCGAAAGCCGAAGGTCGTTGTCAGCCGGCAGGTGGCGTCGGTGCGCCAGCGCCGTCGCCTCTGCGGGAAGAAGGCCGGCGGCGGGTGCCGGACGTGGATCCGGTTCGACCGCGTCTCGCCGCGGCGCGCGACGCCTGAGAGCTATACGCTCGAGGTCTCGCCCGGAGTGGCCGTCGTGCGCGCCGCCGACGGTCCCGGGTGGTTCTACGGCGCCCAGTCGCTGCGGCAGCTCCTGCCCGCGGCGATCTTCGCGAACGGCCGGACGGCGGTCGAGCTCGCCGCCCCGTGCGTCAGCGTATTCGACACGCCCCGCTTCCGCTGGCGCGGCGCCATGCTCGACGTCGGCCGGCACTTCATGCCGAAAGCGACGGTGCTGAAGCTGCTCGACCTGCTCGCCCTCCACAAGCTCAACCGCTTTCACTGGCACCTCACCGACGACCAGGGATGGCGGCTCGAGGTCCGGCGCTATCCGAAGCTCACGTCGGTGGGCTCGATGCGCGCCGAAAGTCCGGTCCGCCCGCTTCCGCACGGGGCCTTCCTCAACTTCCTCGTCAACACGCCGCCGATGGAGCGGGACGGCATCCCGCACGGGGGCTTCTACACCCAGGACGAGATCCGGGAGGTGATCGCATACGCAGCCGCGCGACACATCGAGATCGTCCCCGAGATCGACATGCCGGGACACATCTCGTCGGCGATCGCCGCCTATCCGGAGCTCGGCAACACGGGCGTGCCGATCCCCGTGTCGACGGTCGTCGGCATCCATGAGGACATCCTCAATGTGGACGACGCGACCTTCACGTTCATCGAGGGCGTGCTCGAAGAGCTCCTGGGCCTCTTCCCGGGCGAGTTCGTGCACGTGGGCGCGGACGAGGTTCCGTTCGTTCAGTGGGAGGCGAGCCCGGCGGCGCAGGCGCGGATGGCCGAGGAAGGTTTCACCCACGAGTCCCAGCTCGCGACGTACTTCACGAACCGCGTCGGGGCGCTTCTCACCGGGCGCGGGCGCCGGGTGATCGCGTGGAACGACGCCCTGCGCGACGGGCTCGCGCCCGGGACCGCCATCATGTCGTGGACGAGCGCGGAGCCCGGCACGCTCGCGGCGCAGGCGGGGCGCGAGGTCGTGATGGCCCCCTTCCTGAGAACGTACTTCGACCACGCGAACGCGCTCCCGCTCCCGCCCGACGAGCAGGCGATCCTCGAGGCGTCGCCGGGCGCGAGCTTGGCACCGGCCTTTGTCACCACGATCGAGGAGGCGTACGGCTTCGAGCCGGTGCCGAGCGCCCTCACGCCCGACGAGGCGGCGCACATCCTCGGCGGTCAGGCCCAGCTCTGGACAGAGTGGATGCACGACGGCCGCGACGTCGAACGCGCGGCCTTTCCGCGGCTGGCGGCGTTCTCGGAGACGGTGTGGACGGCCAAGGAGCTCCGCGACTACGCCGACTTCGCGGCGCGCCTCCCGGCGCACCTCCAGCGGCTCGACGCGATGGACGTCTGCTACTTCGGCAGGACTGCGCCGCAGTGTCCGTGACCATCGGGGACGTTCCTTGCGATTTGCGATTCTCGGCATGCATCCGCGGGGTGAGGAGCCCTGCTGGGGCAGGCGCAGGCCAGGATGGGGACGGCGAGGTCTCCGCGCTCGCACGCGTGTCCCAAAAGAAGAAGCGCAACAGCGCCGGCTGCGCTTGGACCAGACCAGCAATGAAGCTGTTCGAGTCATGGCCATCGCACAATTCCGAGGGCAAGAGCGCTGAACCATGGTGGATCGAACCTCCCGCTGGAGCTCCTTCGGTGGCACGAACGTCGCCCTCTACCTCGCCAGCCGCTTCTGCTCCGCCAGCGCCATGACGATGATGCGTGCCGCGATCGCGTGGCATGTCTTCGATCTGTCGAAGTCCGCCTTTCACCTTGGCCTCATCGGCCTCGTGCAGTTCATTCCGGTCCTGTCGCTGACCCTTCTCGGCGGCGCCGTCGCCGACAGCTACGAGCGCCGCCGGGTGATCATGATCGCCCAGCTCGTGCCGCTCAGCTGCGCGGCCGTCCTCTTCGCCGTCACCGTGCGCGGCGCCGAAAGCCTGCCGATCCTCTATTCCCTCATCGCCTGCATCGCGATCGCCGGTGCCTTCGAGAACCCCGCGCGCGCCGCGATGCTGCCGTCGCTGGTAGTGCGCGAGGTCTTTCCGCGCGTCGTGACGGTCGCATCGACGGTGCAGGCGCTCGCCTTCATCACCGGGCCCGCCGTCGGTGGGTTCATCATCGCCGCCGCGGGCGTCGCCGGCGCCTATGCGGCGTACGCTGGGTTGATCGTCGGCTCGCTGACCGGCCTCGCGATGGTGCGGATGCGCCAAACCGACGGGGCGCGGAGCGGCATCACTCTACAGGCCGTTCGTGAGGGACTGCGGTTCGTGCTTCGGCAACAGGTCGTGCTCGGCTGCATGACCCTCGACATGTTCGCCGTCATCTTCGGCGGCGCGACGGCGCTGCTGCCGATCTACGCCAACGAGATTCTCCAGGTCGGCGCACGCGGCTACGGCATTCTCTCCGCTTCTCTGGAAGCCGGTGCGCTGGCGACGTCGCTCGTCCTGCTCTGGAGCCCGCCGATCCGGCGCGCCGGTCCGGCGCTCATGATCGCGGTGGGCATCTTCGGCGTCGCGACGATCGTCTTCGGCCTGTCGCGCTGGTTCCCGCTCTCGATTCTCGCCTACACGATCGCCGGCGCCGCCGACCAGGTCAGCGTCATCATGCGCAGCACGGCGATCCAGCTCTCGACGCCCGACGAGCTGCGTGGCCGAGTCAGCGCCGTGAACTTCATCTTCATCGGCGCCTCGAACCAGCTCGGCGCGGCCGAGTCCGGCTTTGTCGCCTACTTGACCAGCGCGCCCTTCTCCGTCGTCAGCGGCGGCGTCGGCTGCCTGGTCGTCCTCGCCATCGTCGCCGCGACCATGCCGGCGCTGCGGCGCTATTCGACGGCGGGGTAAGGACGTTCCTTGCGATTTGCGATTCTCGGCATGCATCCGCGTCAGCCGAGACTGCCGTCCGCGGCGTTACCTACGTGCTCTCCGCCCCCAGATACACCCACACGCTCTTGATCTGCGTGTAGAGCTCGAGCGCCGCCCTTCCCATCTCCCGCCCGAACCCGCTCTGTTTGTAGCCGCCGAACGGCGAGGCGGCGTCGAAGACGTTGTAGCAGTTGATCCATACCGTGCCGGCCCGCAGCCGCTCCGCCATGCGGTGGGCCTTCTGCACGTCCCGCGTCCACACGGCGGCGGCGAGGCCGTAGGCCGTGTCGTTGCCGGCCGCGGCAACCTCGTCGACATCGGTGAAAGGCACGGCGCACACCACCGGTCCGAAGATCTCCTCGCGCAGCACGCGCATCGCCGGCTTCACGTCGGTGAACACCGTCGGCGCAACGAAGTAACCTTTGTCGAGTCCCTTCGGGCGCCCCCCGCCCACGGCGATCTTGGCGCCCTCCTTCCGCCCCGTCTCGAAATACGCCGTCACCCGCTCGTACTGCTCCTTCGAGACGAGCGGTCCCATCTCCGTCGCCGCATCCCATCCCGGACCCAGCCGGATCTTCTCCGAGTGCTCGACGAGCTTCGGGATCATCCGGTCGTAAACCTTCTTCTCGATGAAGAGGCGCGACCCGGCGCAGCAGCACTGGCCGTGGTTGAAATAGATGGCGGAGGCCGCGCCCGCGGCGGCGACGTCGAGATCGGCGTCGGCGAAGACGACGTTCGGAGACTTGCCGCCGAGCTCGAGGGACACCCGCTTCAGGTTTCCCGCCGCGGCGCGCATGATCTCGCGGCCCACCTCCGTCGAGCCGGTGAAGGCCACCTTGTCGACGTCGGGGTGCGCGGTGATGGCCGCGCCGGCGGTCTCGCCGAAGCCGGTGACGATGTTGACGACCCCCGAGGGCACGCCGGCCTCGTCGAGGAGCTCACCGAAGCGCAGCGCCGACAGCGGCGTCTGCTCCGCGGGTTTCAGCACCACGGTGTTCCCGCACGCGAGCGCCGCGCCGAGCTTCCACGCGACCATCAGGAGCGGGAAGTTCCACGGGATGATCTGGCCGATGACGCCGACCGGCTCGCGCAGCGTATAGTTCAGGAACTTCTGCCCCGGGACCGACACTGGGATGGTCTCGCCTTCGACCTTCGTGGCCCAGCCGGCGTAGTAGCGGAAATGGTCGATCACCGCCGGGACATCCACGGCGCGCGCGATGCTGAGCGGCTTGCCGTTGTCGAGCGTCTCGAGCTGGGCGAACTCCTCGAGGTGAGCCTCGATCAGGTCGGCGAGCTTCCAGATCACGCGCCCGCGCTCCGAGGGCGTCATCCGCCGCCACGGGCCGCCTTCGAAGGCGCGGCGGGCGGCTTTGACTGCGCGGTCGACGTCCTCCTTGTCGCCGGCGGGGACGTTCGCTAGCACGGCCTCCGTCGCCGGATCGACGGTGGGGAATGTCTTGCCCGACGCGGCCTCGACCCACTTGCCGTCGATCAGCATGCGCTGGGTGCGACCGCCGACGAACTTGCCGATCCCTGGATCCATTCCCGGATAGATGGGCTGTACACTCGCGTGTGCCATTGGACCCTCCTCGACGTGACCCGTGCCACCATCACAACGCACGGAAACGGCTCGCCGCTGCAGCGAGAGCCCCGTCATTCTACGCCAGGCACTTGCGAAGCGCACCAGGGCCGGCTCGCGCGAGCTCGACGAGACAGCCGGCTTGCCGCCGGCGCGTCCGCCGGACGCTGCTCCGTCGATATGGGAACGTCGATGGATGTAGTAAGACCAAGGCGGGGGAGGATGTAGTGCGTTCGCGGAGATGGGTCCCGTTCGCCGCCGCGGTCCTGTTCTTCGCGTGCCTGTGGCTCGTCCGCCTTCCTGGACCGGACTTCGTCCGTTACCTCGAATGGGCCCGTGTCGCCCTGTCTGCCGATCTCTTTCAGCTCCAGGGAGACACTCTCTCCCCCTTCGGCGTACCTTTTTCCTTGTGGTCGTACGGTCCCGGCTTCATCTTTGCCACGAGCAAGGCGGTGCTGGGGCATCCTGCGGCTGCGATTCAGAGCGCATTCGTCGTCGGCTGGGTCGGCTCGATCCTGTTCTGGGTGGTGATGTACAAGCTGCTGCTCCATCTGGCCGGCGGCCGCGCCGCGCTGGTGCTGTTCGGTCTTTCGCTCGCGTTCGTTGGGACTCACGCAGGCTTTTACTCTTTTGCGCATGCGTCCGAGTCGCTGTCGCTCGCGTGCTTCGCCGTGCTCGCATACTGGATCGTCCTCCCGAGGGGCTGGCAACTCTTGGATGCGCTGGTCCTCGGGGTGGCAGGCGCGTTGGTGATCATCATCCGCGCTCAGCTGGCGCTGTACGTCATCCCTGCGCTGGGTATCTTCGCCTACCTCGTGGCAGCGCGCGATCGCGGGAGCGTCGGTGGAGGGGCGCTGGTTGCGGGAGCCGCCTTCCCGATCCTGGTGGCGCTGGTGCAGGTGCTGATGGCTGGTCGGTGGATGACCGGATCTTTCTTTTCGTCCCCGTACATGTACGGCCTTGGCGCCTTCAAGAGTCTCGACTTCGCACAGCCGGAGCTCGGAGCGGTGTTGCTTCATCCCTGGCACGGCTTGCTCGTGTACCATCCGCTCTACGGCCTGTGCTTCGTCGCCCTGCTGTGCGAGCTCGCGAGCGCGCCGTCAGGCCGGCAGCGGTTGCTCTATGGCTCGGTCATCGTGCTCCTGTGTGCCCACGTGTACCTGCAGGCGGCTCATTTCGCCTGGTGGCTGGGTACGGAAACCTTCGGCATGCGCGGCCTCGCGGTCTTCTCCGTCATTCTGGTGCCGGTGCTGGTCGCACACCTGCGACGCCGACAGGAGCAGGGACGTTCGATTGCCGTCTGGATCCTTGCCGCCGTTCCGTGCGTCCTGTGGTCCTATCTGCTGCTACGCCAGGGTGCCACCAACTTTCTGACCTATCCGGAGGTCCTGAGCGCGCAGCTTGCGCGGTTCCGGACGGAGGTCGCGTTCGTCAACGTGATTCCGCTCCTGATCTGTGCCGGTAGTGTGGAGCTCATTCGTCGAAGTGAGAATCGTAGGGACACGGGCTCGACCGTCCTCCCCACCGTGGTTGCCGTCTCGTTGTCGGCGCTCGCCTGGTTTGCTTTGCTCAGCGAGGTGGCGGACCGATACGCTCCGACGCTCCGGCTCGATCTTGCATCGACGACCGCTCTCAAGTCGATCGCCGGTCTGGCGCCCGTGGGGTTGTGGCTCGCGCTGACGGGCGCTGCTGAAGGCGGGCGATCCGGGAGGCGCTTCGAGCTCGCGGCCGCGTTGGGGGTGATCCTCGTGTTCGCGACGGTCAGCGTCAGCTTTGCCAGGCTCGCTGTTCGTACCGAGACGATGGACCTCGAGGAGGCAAGCCGGAGGCGAGTGTTCACGTACAGCGGAACCGTCGACTGGGAAGAGTTCGAGGCGACATACCAGGAGTATGCTCGGGTTCCCGGATTCGATGACAAGAAGAAGAGGTTTCGCGAGTTCCTGGACATGGCGGCGGTGCGGCCGATAAGGTAGCGGTCTTCTTCGTCTGCATGGCCGCGTTTCGAACCGCACTGGCGTGCGCTCTCCTTCTGGGTGCCCTTGTCCCGCTCCCTGGCGGCGCGGCACAGGCCGGGGCGCGCCCGCGAATACTGCTCGTCGGCATCGATGGGCTCGACTGGCGGATTGCCTTGCCGCTACTGCGCGCGGGCGAGCTGCCGGAGATCGCGTCGCTCTGGAAGTCGGGTACGGCCGGAACGCTCGCGACCTCTCTTCCCTCGCTCTCTCCGGTACTGTGGACCACGATTGCGACCGGGAAGGGGATGGAGAAGCATGGGATCCAGGGATTCACTCATCCGGACCAGCCGACCGTTCTCTACTCGAGCGTCGATCGAAAGACCAAGGCGTTCTGGAACATCCTGACCGATGCCGGGCGGCCCACCTACACCGTCGGGTGGTGGCTCACGTTTCCGGTGGAGCCCGTGCGTGGCGTCATGGTCGCACAGTCCAACACGCTGGAGGACTGGGCCGCGAGAGGAGTCCTCAAGGGATCCCTCTCTCCCAGGCTGCGTGAGCAAGTCTACCCGCAAGAACAGCAGGAGAAGTTTCTCCGCATCGCTGCGGATGTCGACCGTGAGCTTCCCGGCCTCCTCGAGGCGTTGAAGCGTGCTGCGGTGGCAGACGCAGCCCCTCCTCCACGCGCAGTGGCGGAAGCCCTCGAGGAGAGCCGATGGGCGCTGCGCGCGGATGCGATCTACCAGCGCGCCGCGATGATGCTGCTCTCGGCGAGCCCGCCGGCCGACCTGACGGCAGTGTACTTCGGCCTGACCGACGTCGTGGGCCATCGCTTCTGGAAGTACGGGGGACCGGTGGACGAGACGCGGTCGGTCGCTGCGCAGACACCCGAAGGGAAAGCGCAAGAGCCTCCAGGCGAACTCGCAGGATTCGCCGGCTGGAGCCGGCTCATCCCGGCGGCGTACCGGCTTGTCGACCAGATGATCGGCACGCTCCGTCGCACGCTGCCTCCCGACGCCACGGTGATCCTGGTTTCGGACCACGGCATGGGCCCGGAGGGCCACGCCGATGCACCCAAGGCATTCTTCCTTGCTGCAGGGGCCGGGATTCGCGTCGCGGGGGTGCAGGAGCCGGGGCGTGCGCGAGTGGCGGACCTGCCGACGCTGGGCCGTATCGTGGACATCCTGCCGACTACGTTGGCACTGCTTGGCGTGCCGGCTGGCATGGACATGGACGGCGAACCCCTTGCGCTCGTGCTGACGCCCGACGTTCTCGCTGCTCGGCCACAACCTGTCGCATCGTACGATACCGCCGAATGGCGCGAGGCGCGCGCGAAGCTTCGGCGCAGCGAACCGGACGATCGAGACGCCGAGCGCCTCGAACAGTTGCGTGCGCTCGGATACATCAAGTAGGCGTTCGCCGAGAGTACGTTTCACGGGCCCCGGAAACGTGCTCTACTGCGCTGAGGCGGTTCGTGACGAAGTGACCCGCGACAAGATGCTTTCACGTCATCTGGGGCTCAGCGCGCTCGCGATGTGCCTCATGACGATGCTCGCGGCATGTGCCGGCGGGTCAATGCCCGACCCCACCGGGCACAACGTCGTCCTCATCACCGTGGACACACTGCGGGCGGACCACTGTTCCGTCTACGGGTACGATCGAGAGACCACGCCTTTCCTTGCCGAGCTGGCACGCCACGCTACGGTCTTCGATCACGCATATGCCAACTCGTCCTGGACCGCGCCGTCGATGGCGTCTCTGTTCACGTCCTTGCCCCCGCGTGCGCACGGAGTGACGACGGGCTTTTTCCGGAAGGGCGAGGTCACGGATCAGGACTATCTCAGTGACGATTTCGACACGCTGACGGAAGTGCTCGCGCGCCACGGCTACGAAACTTTCGGTGTTTCTACCAATGCGCATCTGACCGCATCAACCGGCTTCGCGCAGGGTTTTGATGCGCTGACGGAGCTGTGGTGGAAGGCGGCGCCGGAGGCCAATGCCGAGGCTCTGCGCTTCCGCGACCGTCTCGAGGCGGCGGACCGCTACTTCTTGTGGGTTCACTATTTCGACCCGCATCATCCCTACGAGGCGCGGGAACCTTGGTTCAGCACCTACCAACGCATGAGGAAAGACCCGCAACCCGAGGTGCCGAATGCCGCCGCAATCGAGTCCGTACTTCCATTCGGCGAAGAGATGAGCAAGTACGACAGCGAGATCCGCTACGTCGACGCCAGCATCCAGCAGCTGCTCGAGGCGCTCGTGCCGAAGTCCGATGCCTTGGTGATCGTGACTTCGGATCACGGCGAGGCCTTTTTCGAGCACGGCAACGTCACCCACGGCCAGACCCTGTTCGACGAGGAGATCCGTGTGCCGCTCATTATTCGTGCCCCTGGACAGCTTGCGGCCCAGCGCATCGATTCGCGCGTGAGCCTCCTGGACGTCTATCCTACGATCCTGGACCTTCTCGGGATAGAAATCCCGGGGGGTCTTGCGGGAGCGAGCGTCGCCGCGGCCGCAGCCGGAAGCGATCGGGGGCGCGCCGTGGTTGCCGAGCTGGATCGCAAGCGGACGGAGCAATCGTTCATCTGGCAGAACTGGAAGCTCTACCGGGGAGAGAAACCGCGCGCGTTTGTCCGCTTGTACGACTTGCAGCACGACCCGGATGAACGTCGTGATCTGGCCGCCGACCATGCGCCGCGGATCGACGAGATGTCCGCACGCTTGGCCGAGTGGCAGGAGTCCTGGCCTCGCGCCGTGGCGCCACGGAAGGCGGCTCCCGTTACCGAACAGCAGCTCGAGCGCCTGCGCGCGCTTGGGTATCTCTAGGACGAAGAACCCTGTGGAGATAGCCTGAACGCGCTCTCGTCGGCGGAGCGCCGCTCGTAGAAGTCGGGCCCGCAATCTGGTCGAGGACGAAAGCGAGCCGCGAGGACGTCGGCGGAAAGCCGTCTCCTGAGCGCCGGACCGACGCGCAGGTAGCGGACCGGATGGGCATCGACGATGGTCCAGAGATCCGCCTCGGTGGCCGGCAGCTGGATGGCCACGGCGCCGGTCAACCAGACCAACTCCGACGCGTCTTCTGCAACCACCAGGTCGCGATCCGTGAGGCAGCGCGAGAGGGCCGTTGTGGCGCGCCGCTTGTCGCCGAACTCGAGCCGCCCTTCGCGGTGCTCGCGGCGTAGCTCTGCGGTCGCCGCGCGCTGGAAGGAAATATCTTCCAACGCCGGTGGAAAGTCGGGGACCAATGGCGCGGCCAGGAGGAGGACGAGGGCCGGGATGCCGAGACGCCCGCCGTATCGTGACCAGCCCGCTGCGCCGAGTGCCAGCAGTGTCGGCACGAGCGGCATGAAGTAACGGCCCTTCGCCAGGGCGAACGACAGGGCAACGGTGAAACTGCCGGCTGTGATCGCGAACGCTAGACTCAGCGGATCGCGGCGGATACATGCTAGCAGGACGCCGAGGCAGGCAACGACATTCGCGTTGGCGAGCGGCCAGCGGGTCAGGATGGCGGGTAGCTGCAGCGCCGCCTTCGTGAAGGGATTCATGGCCGCGGGCGAGCTGATGTCCGGTGACAGCATGTGGAGGAGTCCTGCATGGGGCGTCGCGAGCCGCGGCGACATGTAGAGGTTGAGCGCGAGCGGCGAATACAAGGGGTTCCCGGCCACGAGCAGGCTGCGAATCCAGCCGGGGGCTGCGACGGCGACGAACCCGGCCAGGCACGCGAGCACGGGCCGCAAACGGCGCTCGCGGTACGCAACGAGAAGAAGCGCTGCGGGCAGCAGCAGGACGCCGTTGTAGTGGGTGAGATACGCAAGGCCGATCGTGAGCCCGGGCCAGAAGGGTCGTGCGCCTCTCGCGCAGAGCAGGAACGAGAGAGTGGTGAGTGCGCCGAGCAGCGGCTCCGAGGTGCCGTCCAGCGCGAACATGAGGAACGGGCTCGTGACTGCGAGCGCCAGGCCGGCCGCGAGGCCGGTCCACCATCCCGCCAGGGAGGTCGCCAAAGCGATCGTGCACGCGACCGATACGAAATGGCACGCGAGAACGAGCCCGTGGACGACCCATTCTTCGGGTCCGAGCAGCGCGAAGAACGGACCGATGAGCAGCGGCCAGGCTGGAGGCCGCACGACGGCCGGATGGTTGCGATCGGCTCCCAGCGAAAGCTCGGCAGGGTAGATGACGCCGGTCGTGAGGCCGTCCCCATCCGCCAGGCGACGGGCCATTTCGGCATATTCCTTGGCATCCCCGCTCCACAGGTACCAGGGGAGATCGCGGTGCGTGAACAGCCACGAGGCCACAGCTAGCGCCAGGGCGATCGCGACCGAGATGGCGCTGCGGCGGTGCTGGAACCGTGACGAATCGACCATGCGAGCTCCTCGTCTGCATTCTAGCACGGTACGTAAGCTGGCCGGCACGCGACGGCGTCGCGTGTTCGGCGCGGTGACGCCGTAGGCCGGACGCCGAGGGAACTTGTCCTCACGAAGGGACGGCCGCGCTATGGCACGCTGGATCCTGCTGGTTGCGGTGCTGGGGCTCGCGTGGAAACTGGCAGCAGATTCGCGCCAGCCACGCGATAGGGCGGGGGAACGGCCCAACGTCATCCTGATCGTCACCGACGACCAGCCAGCAGGCTACGTCGACCTCATGCCTCGGACCAAGAGCCGCCTCGTCGATCAGGGCATGACGTTCCGCAACGCCTTTGCCACCACGAGCCTGTGCTGTCCGAGTCGCGCGAGCATCTTGTCGGGTGCGTACGCGTCGACACACGGCATCACGACACTGGGCGGCGCACCCATTTTCGACGCTCGCGACACGGTCGCGACGCGTTTGCGAGGTGCCGGCTACAGGACGGCGTTGTTCGGGAAATACTTGAACGACAACAAGAAACTGTCGCCGCGAGTGCCACCTGGTTGGGACGAGTGGCGCACGTTCGCCGACTCGTATGCGTCCTTCACCGACGAGGATCACCTGTACTACACCTACGAGCTCAACGAGAACGGAACCATGGTGTCCTACGGCGACGCGCCCGAGGACTACTCCACCGACGTGCTGGTCCGTTTCGCCGTGGAGTTCTTGCGCTCCGCGCCCGAGCCCTTCTTCCTGTATCTGGCTCCGTACGCACCCCACGTGCCACCGGTGCCTGCCGAGCGCCACATCGGCGCGTATGCGGACCTCGAGCCGACAGCCGATCCGAGCCGATTCGAGGCGGACGTGAGCGACAAGCCCAAGTACGTGCACAACCATAAAGAAGCGCTGGAAGCGGAGCCGTTCCTCACCACGGGGGAGTGGAAGTCACATTTTCGCGGCACGATGGAAAGCCTCCTGGCGCTGGACGAGGGCATAGACCGCCTATTCGATGCGCTCGACGCTCGTGCTATCGCCGGGCGTACGCTGATCCTCTATATCTCCGACAACGGCATGCTGTTCGGAAGTCACTGGGGCATGGCAAAATCCTTCCCGTACGAAGGGTCGATCAAGGTGCCGTTCTACGCCTGGTACCCCAAAGAGATAGCACCGGGGAGCGCGACGGATGCGATCGTGGCGAACATCGATGTAGCCCCGACGATCTGCGCCATCGCGGGGGTCGATCCACCCGCGCGGAACCAAGGGCGCTCTCTCCGGCCGCTGTTCTCCGGCGGTTCCGTCGGCCGCACGTCTATCTTTCTCGAATGGCTGCGGGATCCGCCGGGAATGGGGCCGTGGCTCGGAATCCGCGCGCCGGGGTGGAAGTACATCTGGTACGCGCAGGACGGATTCGAGGAGCTTTACGACCTCGCCGGCGATCCCTACGAGCTGGACAACCTCGCCGTCGTGAGTCCGCACGAGCACCTGCGGGTGTTGCAGCGTTTTCGACGCCGAGTGGACCGCGCAAAAGTGAAGCACGGGCTCGCTGCCCGAGCCGCCGTGTCGGAATGAATCGGGTGGGGGCGCTTCGCGCCTCGATTTCGCACGGCATGGGGCTCATCGCCCTCGTCATCGTCCTGGCGCTCCTCTGGACGCAAGCCGATCCCGTGCGGAGACAGCTCGCAACCGCAGCCCGCACGCGGCACGAGGTCACCAGCGACGACGATCTGTATCGGCTGCCGGGTTATGTCGGTGGCGACTGGCCGATCGTCGCCCACCTGCGAAGCCACTTTCCACCGGGTACGGCGGTGAGTATCCCGAGACGGCGTGCCTTCGATCGCCGCATCATGCATGGCTTCTGGTTCGCGCTCTTGCCTGACTACCCGGTACGTTCGGAAGCCTCCCTGAGGATCACGCTACGGAGGCTCGTTGACAGCCACCAGCGCATCCTCGTCGGCGGCTCGACCTTCGCTCTCGTCGACGGGGAAACGGCACAGCCGTGATGCTGGCAGCATTCGTCTTGTGGCTGGTGGCCGGGTTGCCAACGCTGGTGCCCTTCTTGCGGCGCGATCGCCTGGGCTTGGGTCTCGCCACGGTTCCCTTCGCCGGCTGGTTGGCCCTCACGCTGCCATGGATCTGGTCCGCCCTCGTCGGTGCTTCGGTGAGCGGCTGGTGGTGGCAGGCGCTCGTCGCGGCCGTGCTCGTGGCGATAGTCGTCGAGGTCCTGCTCCACGGTACGCAGGCTGGCAATCACCAGCACGTCGACGGGGTACGTGGGGCCGCCGTCGCGATCGCAAGCACACTCCTGTCCGCCGCCGCGGTGGCACACCTCTATGTGGGTACGCGCCTGATGGTCGGCGGCGATCCCACCATCGGCTGGGATGGTGTGCTCTGGCTCATGCGGGCGAAAGTGCTCGCCGATCTCCCGGGTCCGTATCTGGGTCCGCTGACCGGTCCCCAAGGCCACTGGGACTACCCGCTGCTCCTTCCCGCCTGGCTTGGGTGGCTGCGCCGAGTGGGTGGCCTGCAGCTGAAGGAGCTTGCCGTCGGCATGGGTGTAGTCGCCGCGGTCGTCCCATTGGCCGGAGGCGCGGTCTTGCTGCGTCGCGGGAACCCGTTGCTGACGACGGCGTGCCTGCTCAGTACCTTCGCGCTGCCGAGGGCGCTCGAGCTGCACTACGGTATTTATTGCGATGCGTTTCTGACGCTGACGAATACGGTGGCCTTCCTCTGGGCGGCATGCGCGATCCGTGATCGTGACGAGCCGCTGCTCGTCGGCGCCGGGATCGTGCTGGCCACCACGGTCGCGCTCAAGAACGAGGGGATACTGTGGCTCATCGCCGATTCCGTCGCCGTGGGTGGCTATGGCCTTGCACTGCGTCGCGGCGGGCGCGACGCGTTTGCTGCCGTCTTCCGGCTGTGTCTGCCCGGCGCGCTGGTCTTCGCGGTCTGGCAAATCGCCTGTGCCAGCCTGGGGATGAGAAACGATATGCTCATGGCGATGCGCTGGGACCTGGCGCTGTCACGCGCGAAGGGAGTGATCGAGAGCCTTGAATGGACGGCGATCCAACTCGGCAATGTGATCTTGCCCGTGTCGGCGCTTCTTCTGCTCGCAGGGCTGGGCCTGGGTGGCTGGAGACGAGGCGGCGCGCGCGTTGCGGCGCTTCTCGTGGGGCCGGCGATCTATCTCGCCGGGCTGGCGTTCATGTACGCAACCACTCCACACTCGGTGCAATGGCATCTCTTGAGCTCGGGGGATCGCGTGATGTGGGGTGTCTTCCCCGTGCTGCTGAGCCTGACGCTCTTCGCCGGCCATCTCGATCCGAGCTCGCGACCGCGTGACAGTCGGGCGGCCTGACGCGCATCGCCGCCCGCCTCTTCGTAATAACCTCGTGGAACGGTAACGCTGGCGATCGCGGCACTGCGATCGCTGGCAGGCGGCTGGACTTGACCGGTCGTTTCATATCTGGAGGGCAGATGCGCCCGCCGTTGCCAGATTCACCAGGCTCCTCCCGCAGCGCCCTGCCACTGGCCGGGACGGGAGCAACGCGTCGCGGTGGCGGGGGCTCGGTAGTCGCGCTCGTCGCCGTGCTGGCGCTCCTCGCCGGGATCTTTCTCGCCTCGGGAGGCGTCTGGGAGCGCGTCGGCAGTCAGGACCTGCACGGCATCTTCGTGCCGCGGTACGAGCACGCAGCACGGGTCTGGCGGGACCTGCGCGTGCCGCTGTGGAACCGAGAGGAGTTCTGTGGGCTGCCTCTGCTCGGCACGGGGCAGGCTGCCGGCCTGTATGCGCCAGCGATCCTGCCCTTTGCCGTGCTGGCGCCGCGATCCGCCCTGCAGGCCGTCTACGTGATGCACATCCTGCTGTTCGGGGCGGCGACCATCCTCTATCTGCGCGCCTGCGGCACGGGCACCACGCCAGCGGCGATCGCCGCCCTGGTTGGCCTGGCCGGTCTCTTCTCGGGTCTCGTGGGGTTCGGCATCGATCATCCGAACTTCATCGCCGGGCTAGCCTGGGTTCCGGTCATGCTTCTCGCCTGGCAGTGGGGTGCGAGCGGCCGCGCCGGGCCCGGGATCGCCGCTCTCGGTCTTGCCGGCGGCGCGCAGTGGCTTTCCGGCTATCCGGACTTTGCGATGGATACGGCCGTTCTGGTTGGTATCGTCGCCCTGCTGAGCGATGCCGCGCCGCTCGGCCGGCGCATCGCCGTGCTCGCGGCCGGACTGGCATTGGGTGTTGCGCTGGCGGCCGTGCAGCTTCTCCCGCTCGCGGATGCCGTGGCCGAAAGCGGTCGCGGAAAGGGGAGCGGCTGGGCGACGGCACTCCAGCTCCAATCGGCCCTCTTCAGCGTGAGCTCGCTCTCCGATCTGGCGCGCAACGGGCTGCGACCCCAGCTCACGCCGGCGATCGTGCTTGCCGTCCTCGCCCTCGGACGGCCATCCCGTCTGCGTGTCGCATGGGCGGCGGCGTTCGTCGTGAGCCTGTTCGCAGTGACCCCGCCCTTGTCGCTCGTCTACCGGCTGCCGCCGTTTTCCCTCGTCCGCTTCCCGGTCGGGTGGGGGCACATCGGTCCGTTCTTTCTCGGGCTCCTGGCTGCCGCCGGGGCGGGTGACGCGGCACGCATCGCGCGGCCGTGGCCCCGACGAGCGGTGCATCTCCTCGGCCTGCTCGCGGCAGCGGCCGCTTCGTATGTCGTTTGGAGGGCGCCGGCGACCCTACCGTGGCCCGCCGTCGACTACGCCCGAGCCGCCGAGCAGGCGAGGGTCCTGCGCGGGTTGGTTGAAACGCGCGGCGGGCCGAGCGCCGGTTCACGCGTGATGTCGGCCGAGCTCGCCGCATCCGGGGGCGCGCTGCGCCACGGCCTGCGCGCGCCCACCGGCTACGAACCCGCAGTGCCGCCACGGCGCGTCGACAACCTGCTCAGGCTCGTGGGTCTGCGCACGGGCGCCCCGCGGTGGCGCGAGCTCGCCAAGCGCCCCGACGTCGCCGCGTTGCTGGGCCTCGGGATCGTCGTCGTGCCCGCGGGACCGGCAGGCTGGCTCGAGCACGCCGGCTTCACGCGCATCACCGAGCTCCCGGCAGGCGACGTCGTTGTCGAGCAAACTCCGGTGCCCCGGGCTCGTCTCGTACATCGGGCTGTCTTGGTCGAGGACGAGAGTGCAAGCCTCGCCTGGATAGTCGAGAACGCCAGCCAACTTCGCGCGACCGCGGTGATCGAGGCAAAGACTCTCGCGTCGCCCTTGCGTGAGCCGCCCGCCGGCACGGAGGAACGCGTCGCGATCGTCGACGACGAGGCGGGGCGCCTCGTGGTCGAAGTTACGGCTGCGAGCGCCGCCCTGCTCGTGGTGACGGACACGTTCCTGCCCGGCTGGCGCGCGTCGGTCGACGGGCAGGAGACCCCGGTGCTCATCGCCGATCATGCCTTCCGGGCGGTTCCCGTCGAGCCCGGGACACATCGGGTCGAATTTTGGTATGCCCCGACGGCGCTGCGTCTCGGGACAGGGTTGAGCGTGGTCGCTCTTCTCAGCTGTGCGGCACTACTGTTGTGGCGCCGCCGGGACCAGTAGAACGCCCGCCGCGAGGGTGCGGCCCGCGCAGCGGGTCTCTTTTCCTGGGAAGCAGGCAGAGCCCGAGAACGAGGCCGACGCCGAGTGTGGACACGAGGAAACCGATGCGTACGCTGTCCGGGCGATAGACGAAGGTCACATCGTGGAGACCCGCCGGCACCAGCACCGCGCGGAAGACGTAGTCCGCGGCACGGATCGGCACCCCGAGACCGTCGACCGTCGCGAGCCATCCGGGAACGTAGGTGTCGGCCAGCACCACGTAGCCGGCGCAGGGAGCATCGACGCGAAGCCGGACGGTTTCCGGCGCATCCTCGCTGATCGTGATCGAGGCCTTCTCGGGCGTCGGGCACGCCGGAAGCTCGGGTGCCGCAACCCCCTCCACGATCACGGCCTGCCGTGGATCCACGTCGCCGCTGAGCAGCAGCGCGAGCGCCTCGTCCGGGGACGAGGCGGGGCGCCCGGCAAACAGCATGCGGGCGCGGGGAAGCGCGCCGGGGTTGGCGTAGACGAGATCGCGCGCTCTTCCATCGGAGACCGGGATGAACCCAGCCGCGGCGAGCACGGGTTGCTCCGCGTGCGTTACGACGCACCGCAGAGCCATGCGCGCGGCGACAGCCGAATGACGGGCGAGTCGTTGGGCGTAGTCGCGACTGACCGCTCCGTTCCCGAGGTCTATCTCCTCCGCGAGCCGCGCCATGCGCGCCGGCATCAGGGATTGCTCGTACCCGCCAATCGATCTCAGCCGGTGGCTTACCTGAAGGCCTCGACTCAGGCCTGCGGGCCAGAAGAGACGGGCCTGCGGGTCGTCGAGCCCGCAGGCGCGAGCGGCGGGCGCAGGTAGCGTAGGCGCGTCGGGCGGGCGGAGCTTGATCAATCGGCGCGGAACGCTGTGCCAGGCCCACGCCGTGGCGCCGCCTAGCGTAGCGAGCACGAGCAGCGGCGCCACCCATCGGCGCGGAGGCCAATGGGCGAGAGCGGCATCCAATCCCAGGCCTGCGAGAACGTAGACCGCAAACGGGGCGACGAACGTCCACTCGAGTCCGAACCGCACGAATCCATAAAGCGGCAATTGGAACAACCAGCCGAGCGGCGCGAGCGTTGCGAGTGCCATGCTCACCGCTGCACCCCACACCGCAGGCCTCCGAGGCCAGGCCAGTGGCGCGACGAGTCCCAGAAGCGCGAGCGGACCGAACTCACGCCACAGCTCGGCGGCGGTTCTCGCGAGCGAGACCTCACGGATGCCAAAAGCGTAGAACGCGATATTGCGGCCCTTGACCGAACCGCTGCCGGGACCGACGAGTGCGTCCTGTACCCAAGTGGACTCCGCGGCTCGCCCCGTACCGACCGTGAGCGCTGCGCCGGGCACGACTTGAGCGGCTGCCAGCAATCCGGCGACGAGCGCCGCCAGCGAAACGGCGGCGAGGCTTCGGCCCGGGTGCTGGCGCGCTTCGACGAGCGAGAGGACCAGCCAGATGGAGAGTACATAGGCCGTTGCCAGCGAGGCCGGGGGATACGAGGTCAGCATTTGCGTCGCCGCTGCGGTGGCGAGCAGAGCCGCGGCGCGCGTGCTCGGTGTCAGCACGGCTCGTCGCAGGAGCAAGACGAGCGCTGGAATCCAGGCGACGGCGGCGAGGATGTTGGGGTGGTCGTAAACCCGTACGAGCCAGCCCGGCTGTACCACCCAGGCTGCGGCGAGAACGCTGGCCCAGAGCCCGCAGCCGAGCGAGCGCATCAGCGCCAGCGTCGTTGCGCCCCCAATCGCGAGGTGGAGGAAAAAGAACGTGAGATGCGCCGCATCGCCAGTCAACAGGCCATAGACGAGACGGAGTGGCGGATAGAGCACGCCCGGTTCGGTAGCGGCAAGGAACGGCAAGCCACAGAACTCGAATGGATTCCACAGCGGAAGCCTCCACGCCGCGATCTGCTGCGCGGCATAGGCATACTTGGGCGCGAAGTAAGAGGTGAGGTCGGAGAACGAGAACGTGAACGTGACCAGGCGCCAGCCGCCGAGCGATAGGCCGGCCAGCATGAGCGCACTCACGGCAGTCAGAGCAACTATGCCGCCGCCAAGCGAGAACGACGGACCGCCTGCCGAAGGGCGCATGCACACCTCGATGCTCGTACCGCAAGAGCTGCGGTGGGTCTCAGCCCCATCAGGGTGAGGCTGGCGCCAAGAGCGCGGCCGCTATGGCGTTTCCGGCCAGCGCGTATCCGTCGGCGTTCGGATGCTGAACGTCCGCGTACGACGTCTCGCCCGCCGCTGCAAACTCGTGCCACAGATCGACGCAGCGCAGCTTCTCCTCCTGGCAGAGCCCGAGCAGGCGCTGCTGCGGGGTCAGGTCCGGGTTCGCTCGGCTCAGCTGGTACTGCTCCGGGAATATCGCCACGAGAACTTGGACGCGGCCCGCGGCGGCGATGCGGCCGAGCGCGGCGACGGCCTTGCGAACGCGGTCCCACTGCGCGGGCTCGGGATCGTGGTAGAAGCGCAGGTGCGTCCGTTCGACGATACGCGCCAACCCATCGCCGCCGCGTTCGAGCCGCTGTGCATCCCAGTGCTCTTGCCCTCGACGTTCCTCCAGTTGGAACGGAAGGGCGCCGCGCGAGTAGGCGAGAAGCCAGCGCAGCAGCAGCGCGATCTCCGAGCGGTCGAGCACGCCCGAGGCGTCGGTTCCGGGGCGATTCCGCGTCAAGATGCCAAGCGGGTTGAGCGCAGGGGTAGGGTCGTAGTCATTGAGGCTGACGGCGAGGACGGCCGCCTGTGGCCCGAGGGCCAGGCCGCTGGTTTCGAGAAGACGCACCGAGGCAAGGAGGTCGGCACCCGGGATGCCGGCGTTGATCACCTCGTAGCGGCCGCCGCCGGCCTCGCCGAGGTGTCGCGCCACGGCAGAGGAAAGCATCGCGTCCTCGTCCACGCCGAAGCCGAACGCCACCGAGTCGCCGAGAATGAGCACGCGGCGGACCCCGGGCTCTGGGACAGGCGCAACCTCCGCGCCCCGGAATCCGAGACTATTGACGCGAACGGCGGTTCCCAGGAACGTGGTCTCGACCCGCGGTCGCAGCACGTAGGGAACGTCTTCGTTCGGCCCATGGGTGAAGAGCGCCCGGTTGTAACCATTGAGCCGGTCGACGATGTTGGCAGCCCGAGCAAGAATCTCCCCGAGGACCAAGAAGACCACTACCGCCAGAAGCGGCAGGGCCAAGTAACGCGCTATCCGCCGCATTCCCGGTTCGGTACCTCAGCACGTCTCCCTTTGCTCTGCACGCCGCGAATGCTCGACGAGCTCACGCGGCAGACAGTGCATCAGCTCGCCGCGACGCTCATCCACGTAATTCAGAAACAACCTGAGTAGCTCCAGGTTCCGCGGTTTCAACGTAATCGACGGCTCCGGGTGCAGCACCAGGTGCACCACTCCGCCCAGATCGATCTGCGCGTCCAGCTGTGCGCGCATCCAGTTCAGCCTTTCGCTGATGCTGGACGAAGGCGGAAAGAAGTGATCGGACGTGATGGTAATCGGGATTTGCCACAGGCCACATGGCATGCGAAACGGCAAGCTCGTCGCGCACCCGATGCCCTCCTCCGAGAATGGATAGGCATCATGAAAGCTCGTGTCGTAGGCCAACAAGGGGCTGACATCCTCGTGAAGCGCCCGCGTCCACAGAAAATGAGGCGCTCGCATCCCGGCCACGTCGTAGCGCTCGAAGAACGCGCGCGCTTGCTCGAGCTGAGCTCTGCGTTCCGCCCGGGCCAGGAAGCCCAGGCGGTGATCGTGCTTGTGTCCGTGCCAGCCGATCTCATGCCCCGACCGTTGGAGGCTGTCGAGGAAGGATGACTCGACGGGATACTTGCCGGTCAGGAAGTACCACGCAGCGCGACATCCCCGTTCCTCGAGCATCCGACGAATCGGTTCGCCGTGCCTGCGAAAGGTGTAGCTGGTATCCACATCGATGGTGAAGATCAAGAACGCCTGATCGCGTGGGCGGTTATTGCTGACGGATTGGATCCATCTCTGCAGACGCAGGATGCCGGAAGATCGATGGGGCTCAGGGGATCCGCGCTTGGCCATGCCGGCCCTGAAAAACTTGTGGAACACGAACGTACGAATGCCTTGCGGGATCTTCTCGATGTCGAGACCGGGAATCTTCAGATAAAACGGCATGGGGGGCTCCCGATCAACGAGGTTCCTGCACCTGGACAGCCATTCCACCGATTGACGCGCCCAGCGAAACGTCTGCGGTTCCTGGAAGGCTCCAAGGCAGCTTCGGCGGCCGGTGCTGTCTGCTGCCAAGATTGCCGGCTTTCCATCGGGGGGCGGCGTCGCATCCGGCAAGAGAAGAGGAATATAGATAGGTAGAACTGACGCCGGCAACGAAGTGCCGGCTCCATCCAGCCAGACCTTCGTCCAGCCTTGCGGCGTGCCGAGCGTTGCCGTCCGCATGATGTTGGGTGTCATCGTGCTGATTCAGGGGTGGTCGAGGTCGTGCCGCTTATAGCACAGAGAGGACCCCGTCCATCACACCGCGCCCGAACGACACGCGCGCCGCGTCCGAGTCCATGTCTTACAAGAACACGCGAAGCCCCCAGCGAGCCGGGGCCGCAGCGGCGTAGAATCGATGAAGCTTCCACCCGACGCTTGCATCCACGGCGGCGAGTATTGCGAAGAGGGCTCCCGCGGCCATCCAGGGCCGGCGTGGTACGATCCAGCGAGCCCAGCCACAGGCGAGCAGCGCGCTCGCGGGCAGCAAGGCCGGGTACAGGTACCGCCCTTGCCAACCCGCGTAGTAGCGGAGCGAATAGCTGATCAACACCCCCGCGACGAGCACCACCGCCAAAAGAAAGGCAATGGCCAGCTTCGTGAGCGCATCGCCCGGGCTCGCGTTGCGACGGAGCCATCCGGTGATGCCGAGCAGCGCCAGCGGGATCATCACTGCCGGCACCCCGCGCCACGAGACGTTGCCGAAGATGCCGAAGCGACCCCAGAACTGGAGAAACGCTCGCAGGGGCTCTGGCGCCGAGCCGGCCGCCACCGCCTCGGGCGGCAGCCGAACGGCAAGCCAATCAAACGTGAGCAGCGCCAAGCTCGTGCCGAAGGGCTCGCCATAGAGCGACACGTTGCGGAGCATCCAGGGCGCGACGAAAAGAGCGGCGAGGCCGCCGCCGATCACGACGTCACGGAGCACCGCGCGCGGCGGCTCGCCCCGCAGCAGCGGCACCACTGCGATCATCGGGACGAGCGGCAGCACCGTCAACTTGGCGAGGCACGCGCTGCCCAGCACCACCCCGAGGACCCACGGCCGCCTGCGTGGTCGCGCCGCGACCAGGGGAAGCCACAGGGCCGCGCACAGCAGATTGGCGAGTGCGTCGTTGTTCACCGCACTGGTGGTGCCGACGAATCCCGGCAGGAACGCCATGAATACGGCAGCCAACCAACGACGGGGATCGGCCGGGGGAGTCAGCGCCGCCATGACCCAGAAGCCGATGACGGCAGTTACGGCGCCGTACACCGCGTTCTGCAGGCGTAGCGCATACACCAGTCGAGGCTCCGCGACGCCCGCCGCGCCCAGCAGGCTCGTCAGCGGCGCGAAGAGCACATAGGCGAGCGGCGGCTGGAAGTATTGCTCCCACTGGCCGAGCAGTCGCGGCAGCTCGGGAGCGGGCTGCACCGGCAGGCGACGGTGCTCGACGACGTACTCCGCATAGCGCACGTGCGCCCGCTCGTCCGGCGCTTGGTATGGGGGAATGATCATGGCCCATGCGAGCCGCGTGCCGAGGGCGGTGCAGAACAGCAGCGCGAGCAAGGGACGTTCACACCGCGCGAGCACGGGGCGGGTCCCTCCCATTGGCCCCGTGCCCGGGGGTGGTCGGTGGCTGCTCACGGCTTGCTGAGGACTAGATCGCCGAGCGCCAGGTGATCCATCTGGGTGCCACGAAAGCACCGGATCGCATCCTCGGGTGTGCACACGATGGGCTCGCCGCGCACGTTGAACGAGGTGTTCAGCAGTACGGGAACGCCGGTTCGGCGTGCGAACGCCTCGATGAGGCGGTAGTAGAGCGGGTTGGTTTCCCGACTCACCGTCTGGACGCGCGCCGTCCCATCCACGTGCGTGATGGCAGGCACGGTCGCCCGGCGCTCCGGACGGACCGGGGCCACCAGTAGCATGTACGGCGATGCGCCGATCCCGTCGAAGTACTCGGATGCCGCTGGAGCCAGAACCGACGGCGCGAACGGGCGAAACGGCTCGCGATGCTTGACGCGCAGATTGAGCGTGTCCTTCATTGCCGGATCGCGGGGATCGGCGAGAATGCTCCGGTTCCCCAGGGAGCGCGGCCCTACCTCCATGCGCCCCTGAAACCAGCCGATGATCTTGCCTGCAGCTAGCAACTCCGCGGCGCGCTCGACGATGTCAGCGGGTCGCTCGGTCGGTAGGCCGGCCGCGGCCGCGGCCTGACCGCAGGCGCTGGCGGAATACTCCGGCCCGAGCTGGGCGACGTCGGCGTGGGCCACCGGGTCGAGGCGGTGCGCGGCGCATGCCACGTGCAGCGCAGCGCCGAGCGCCGTTCCGGCGTCGTTCGCAGCCGGCTGTATGAACACGTTCTCGAACGGGCCCTCGCGCGCGATGCGTCCGTTGAGGACGCTGTTGAGCGCCACCCCGCCGGCGAGGCACAGGTTGCGCGATGGGACCAGGTGATGCAGGTGGCGTGCGAGCGCGAGAGCACCTTCCTCGACCACGCGCTGCAACGCGGCGGCCATGTCCTCGTGACATCGGGTGAGCTCGCTTTCCGGCTCTCGTGCCGGGCCGAACCGCTGCTCGAAGGCGGGGGACACCCAGCGCGTGCCGCCGGTGACGTGGTAGTCGAAGTAGCGGAGATCGACAGTGAACTCGCCACCGCCGGTCCACCGCAGCAGCGCCCGCAGCCCCTCGTAGTAGCGATCCGGGTCGCCGTAGGGCGCAAGCCCCATGACCTTTCCTTCGCCGCCCCAGGGCGCGAAGCCCAGATAGTGCGTGACGGCGGAGTAGAAGAGCCCGAGCGAGTGGGGTACCCGCGTACACTGCAATCGATTGATCCGCAGACCCCGCCCGCGGCCGAGCCATGTCGTGATGTCTTCGCCCATTCCGTCGATGGACAGAATCGCGGCGTCGTCGAAGCCCGAGACGTAGTACGTACTGGCCGCGTGCGCGAGGTGATGATCGACGTAGCGCAGGCGGAAGCGTGGTGGGCGGCGCGCCACGGGAAGTGCCTGACGCAGGTGGGAACGCAAGCCCACGATCTTCATGGCGACACCGGGGCGGTGGCTCGAAAGCTGAACCAGGGAGCGGGGGAGATACTGGAGCATGCGAGCGGTGCGAAAGAAGAGGAGCTGCCACGGTCTACAGAAGAACGCGATCTCTGCGATATCGGACAGGTCGAGTCCGCGGCTCTCGAGCACGTGGCGAAGCGAGTGCTCCGGGAAAGCGCCGGTGTGTTTCTGCCGGTTGAACCTCTCCTCCTCGACGAAGGCCAGGATGCGGGCGCCATCCAGCAGTGCGACCGAGGAATCGTGCCCGAAAGCGCTGATGCCGAGTACGTACAAGGTGACAACTCCGCCGCGAGAGCTACCGTCCTGCTGTGCGTGAGTCAATCCGATTGCGGCGAGGATGCTCGGGCACGGGGGCTAGTGGAGGTAGTCGAGCGACTGCGTCGTCCCTTGCCGCCAGCGCCGCCACGTCGTCCACGTCAGTGTCGCCAGGAGGACGAGCGTCGCCAGGAACGTCAACAACGCACCGTACCACACTGAATCGGGCGCGTAGCGAAACACGACGCGGTGCCGTCCTGGCTCGAGACGTATGCCGCGGAACGCGTGATCAGCGCGTAGAATGGCGACTGGCACGCCGTCGACCGTCGCCCGCCAGCCGGGATAGAACGTGTCCGTCAGCACCAGGAGCGCGGGAGCCGCAACCGCCGCCACTATCTCGACCCGCTCGGGCTCGTATAGCACGATGCGCGCCTCCTCGTCCGCGTCGGGCGCGGGGTCGTGTAAGGGGGGCTGGAGAGCACGCGCCTCCACCACGGCGACCCGTTCCGCTTCGTGGGCATGCGCGACGACGGCGGCGAGCGTGCCGTCCTCTCCTTCGGCCTCAGCGGCGTGGTGCACGATCCGAACCCGCGGAATTTCCGGGCGTCGCAGGACAACGTCCCCCGGCGTCACGCTTCCCACGGGGGCGAAGCCGGCCGAGACCAGCGAGGAGGCCTTCTCGCTCGGCACCACGACGATGCCGACGCCGAGAAGCGCGCCGATGTTCGGTTCTTTCGCCAGACCGTGCCAGTCCCGACCTCGATACATCCCGAGGGGGTCGAAGAGCTTCGTCTGCTGGAGCAGCTCGATGATACGTCGCGGCCCGAGCGTCGGATCATGTCCGTTGGGCGCGGGGATGCGGTGTCGGATCGTGCTCCCGGACGTCGTCTCCCGTTCGGACAGCACCCGGACGTGTCCGTCGACAAACTGCCGGAGCTCGGCAGCCCGGGAGGCGGCAAGCGCGAGATCCGGGGCTCGCCAGAACGGTCCCTGCGGCCGGAACGGCGGTAGGGACACCGGTGCCTGCCAGATGGCGTATAGCCCGTGTCCTGCCGCCGCCAGGCACAGCGGCCAGCCGAGAAGGCGAGCCGCGCGCCACGAGCTGCGCCACAGGGTCGTCAGTCCCAGTGCCGCCAGAATGCCGAGGAAGACCCCCGAGGTCGTGTGCCATCCGAACGGGAACCGCACACCGGAGTACGGCGGCAGCAGGTACAGTAGCCGAAACGGGAGATTCAGGGCGAAGGTGGACCAGACAAGAGCAATCAGCCAGGCGACTCGCTGACGCGTGAGCGGCCAGAGGCCCGCAAGCGCCAGCACGAGGCCCGCTGTTCCGAAACGAAAGCGCAGTGTGTCGAGGAGATCCGCCGGCGAGGCGATCGCGAAGAACGATTGAAACGTTTTCCACGGAAAATCCGGGTCCACTCGGAGGCTCTCGGCGACCGCTTCCGCCAGCGGTAAGAGCTGCACCGCGGCCAAGGCTCCACCGAGCGCGAGTCCCGCGACGAGCGTCCCCACGCGTCGATGGAGAGTCGCCTCGCCGCTGACCAGGGCCATCGCACCGAGCAGCACGGGCACGTCCATGGAGAAGTCGGGATAGCCGGCCAGCCATTGGGCCGCGGTGGCGAGCCCGAGGCCGCCCACCCAGGCGGGCTCGCCCTTCGGCAGCGCACGCTCCCAGCAGAGCAGCATCGCCGGGCTCCAGGCCGCCGCGCCGAGGACGGTCGGATGGTCGGTCCCGGCGAGCATCACGCTGCGGAACACCGCGGTCACGGCGAGAACCGAGGCCATCCCTGCCGCGAACCGCCCCACGCCGTGGTGGCGCAGATACGTGGTCATCGCCCAGGTGAGGACGAGGATATGAAAGGCGTACAGCGCTTGCAGCGCCGCCCAGGGCCGCAGCAGCGCGAAGAGCACGAGGACGGGCGGATAGAGTGCCGCGGGGTGGTTGAAGGCGAGGACCGGCGTCCCGCACATCATGTACGGTTGCCACAGTGGCGGGCGACCGTCCTGCAGGAAAGTGCTGGCGACGTACTCGAACCATGGGAGCGTGGCGGCATGAAGATCGCCGCTGTTGACGTGCGTCCAGATCCCTCCCTGGGAGACGAGGAGGCCCCCGGCGATCGCCGTCCAGCAACTCGCCGACGCCAAATCTGCGAGCCATGCCCGCGTGCCTTGCTGTCCCCAATTTCCGGGGGCCTGCGCAGCGGCCGGCTCGGTAGGCGTCACCGGCGGATCCTGCTCCTGCCGTTGGATCCGCTTCGCTTTCCGGCTAAGCATGGCTTGGATTCCCATCCGGTCGTGCGCTGATATAGCGCTCGGCCGGTCCTCCTGTCACTTGCATGACGTGAGAGAACTCTGTGAATAGAGCCGGCTTCGCGTCGGGATTGCGCTCCGCGGCTTTTCCCGACGCCGACGCCCCGGGCTTCCTTCGGGTTGCGATGCCGACACTTCCAGCACTCGTGCTTGCGGGCCTCCTCGCTGCGTGCGTTCTCTGGTGGCCCGTTCCCTTTGCCTTGACGGGCGACAACGCGGCGCTTCTCAATCCTCTACTGGCCGACGCGTTCCGGCAGCTCCGCCGTGGCGACATTCCGGTGTGGACCGTGGGCCGTTGGGGCGGCTCGCCGCTCCTCGGGGATCCCGATGTCGGCGCGCTCTACCTTCCACACTACCTGGGCTATGCCGTGACGGCGCCCCCGCACGCGCGCGCCCTCGACGTCTCGGTCGCTCTGCATCTCGCCCTGTTCGTGCTGGGGACCGTCTGGCTCCTCCGGGCGCTGGGCGCGGGCCGGGGTGCAGCCCACGTGGCCGCCTTCGTGACGGTCGTGACGCCCACGACGATACTGATCGGGCGCGCGTGGGTGGAGCTGTGGACGGCGATGGCGTACTGGCCGTGGCTCCTGGGGGCGGCCCATCATCTCGGACGCGGGGGTGACGTGCGCTGGGGGCTGCTGGTGGCGGGCAGCCTCGCTGCGCAGGTGTACGCCGGATATCCCCAGTTCGCACTGTACTCGGGAACGGCGGCTGTCTTATGGATCGTCCTTCATCCCGGCCCGCACCGCTTCCGCCGCCTCGCCATCGCGATGCTCGCGGGCGCGACGGCCGTAGGGCTCGCCGCACCGCAGGTGCTGCCGGGGCTGGCGGCTGCGCACGATTCGATCCGCCGGGGCCCCGAGGGGACGGCAATGATGGAAGGCCTCGGCCGTTTGGCCCTCTCCCCGCGGGCTTGGCTGGACGTCTTCCAATCTACGCGCTCGGTCCTCCAGCCCGCCAAGATCGCGCCGGCCGTATTCGTCCTGGCTGTGATCGGAGTCATGCGAAAGCGCTTTGCCCCGAGGTATCTCGCCGTCCTCACGCTGCTCTTGGCCGTCATGGCCACCGGGAGAAATCCTGCCTACCGGGCCTTGCACAGCCTGCCGCCGTTCAGCTTCTTCGGCGCGCCGATGAAGCTGTTCTACGTGGCCTCGTTCACGATGTGCATTCTTGCCGGGCTCGGCCTCGACCGTGTCCTCACGCTCGGGCCGGGACCGCAGCGGGTGGTCGGGGCGGTCGTCCTCCTGGCGGCACTGCCCGCGCTGGCGGAGCTGCTTCCAGCGCCTTGGTGGCCGCTCGTGGCGGGCGGCGGTCTTCTAACTTTACTGCCTGCTCGGATGCTCGGCGTCACGATACCGCTGCTCGCGGCGAGCGCCAGTCTGGTCTTTCTGATCGCGAGCCGTACGCTCGTGTTTGACGATTCGGCGTACGCTGGACCGTTTCATGTCCTTCTCGAGCAAAGCCCGAAAGGCGCGGCCGCAACCGGTGATGGAAGTCGCTACCTTCCTCTCGGACGCTGGCACTACAGCAGCGGAAACTTCGGCGCCCTGTGGGGTGTCGAGACGCTGGGCGGAGTCGGCCCGCTGCTTCCGTGGCGACAGTACCATGCCATGACTGCTGCGGACGGGAATGATCCCGCGCGAGTGCTCCGCCAATGGGGTGCCGACCCGATCATCGTCGAGGCGAGTAGCGTGAACGAGAGAAAGCTTCTGTCGTCCGGTTTTCGCGTCACCGGGGCACTCGGTCCGCTGCGGTTTCTTGCGAGCGACACGCCGCCACTACCCCGCTACCAGCTCGTGGCCGAGGCGCGCGCCGTCTCGCCCCGCGATGCAATGGCGGCGACACGCGCGGGAACGGCATTCACCGATACCATGCTGGCGGTGGAGATCGCGGCCCTGCCGGGTGGCGAGCGTGGCGACCCGGTGGGCCGGCTCCAGGTCCTCGAAGAACACGCCCGTGGAGCCCGCTTGCGAGTCCACGTCGATCGGCCGACATGGCTTGCCGCCCGCCAGCCATTCTACCGGAACTGGCGAGCGTGGGTCGACGAGCGGCCAGCCGAGATCTATCCGGCCGGTGGATTCCTTCTGGCCCTGCTGGTGAACGCCGGCTCGCACGACGTCGTGCTGAGCTACGAGGAGCCCGGATTCTTCTGGGGATGCGTCGTCGCGGTACTGTCGGTGCTGTTGCTCTTCACGTCAATTCGTGTGTTGACCCCGCCCCAGGGCGAACGCCAGGCGCCGCCCTCACGAGGGGGATGAAGGGTCGTCGGAGTAGACAACGATGGCGGAACCACTACTCGAAGCCGTGCTCGGCCACTTGCGCCTGCGAAGAATCGTGGGGCTGTTCGGTCCGGGTGATCGCGTGCTAGACGTGGGCTGCGGCTTCAATGTGCGCGCCCTGCGCGAGCTCGCGCCGCGAATAGCGGCCGGGGTCGGAATCGACGTCAAGGAACCCTCGGTTCCTTTGCCGGCCAATGTCCGTGTGTACAAACATGATTTCCTCGACGAGTGGAACCTGCCGGCGCAATCGTTCACGAAAATACTGATGCTGGCGTCCCTTCAATATGTCGATAGACGGCACGCGGTCGACTTTCTGCGCAAGCTGACACGACTCCTCGAGCCGCGTGGACGACTCATCGTTACCGTTCCGTTGCCACGAGCGAAGGTCGTCCTGGACACGTTGGCGTTTCGCTTGAAGCTGCTCGACGAGAGTCTCGTCGGAGACCAGAAGGAGTACTACGATCCCGTGCTGCTCAACGCCATGGCGACCGAGGCGGGCCTCAACCCGATCGCGGCAAGGACCTTCCAGTTTGGAATGAACTGTCTCTGGATGGCGGAGCGCCCGTGATCTCGACGTGACGAAGAAGCCGAGGATGGGTAGGAATGACCACGACTGACACCGGGCAGGCACTCGGCTTCGATCCGCGGGTTGCGATCGAGCACGTGCGGGCGTCCGATCCGGCGCTCGCGCGTGTGATCGACGCCGTCGGTCCGTTCGGTCTGCAACTGCAGAAGACGCCGAACCTCTTCGGTGCGCTCGCGGAGGCGATCGTCTACCAGCAGCTCACGGGCAAGGCCGCGGCGACGATCTTCGCCCGCGTGTGCGCGTTGTCTCCCCGCGCGCCCGGATGTCCCACCGCCGAGAGGATCCTGCGTATCTCCGACGAGAAGCTCCGCGCCGCCGGCCTGTCGCGTGCGAAGGTCCTGTCGCTGAAAGACCTTGCCCGCCGGACCAGGGATGGCGGGATCCCGACGCTCGTCCAGGTCCAGCGCATGGAGGACGAGGCGATCATCGAATCCCTCACCGAAGTACGCGGCATCGGCCGCTGGACTGCGGAGATGCTGCTCATCTTTCGCCTCGGCCGCCCGGACGTGCTGCCGCTGGACGACTACGGCATTCGCAAGGGCTTCGCGGTCGCTTTCAGGAAACGCGAGCTCCCGGCGCGGATGGACGTCGAAAAGCGCGGCGCGCGGTGGAAGCCCTACCGTACGGTGGCGAGCTGGTATCTGTGGCGTGCGGCCGAACGGGCGAACGCGAGAGCGAAGAAGAGATGACGCTACGCCCCCAGAAACTCGCGCACCGTCCGCAGGAACTCCTCCAGACGATCGTGGTGAACCCAGTGGCCGGCGCCGCCGATGTTCACCGCACGGTAGTTGCGGAACGCCGCCGCCCGCCCGTCCTGCTCGGGATCGCTGGCCCATGACTCGGTGCCGCGGACGAGCAGCGTCGGGCAGGTGATCTGGCGCCAGATCTCCTGCGCCTCGGGCATGTTGAACAGGTAGGGTGAGGCGGCGCGCACGTAGTTATCGAACTTCCACGTGTAGGTGCCGTCCTCGTTGCGGTACATGCCGTGGACCGTCAGATGGCGGGCCTGCGCCGGGCTCAGGCGCGGGTTGGCGTCCTGCATGCGCGCGATCGCATCGTCGAGCGACGGGTAGTGTCGTGGATGGCGGCGCGCGAGGCGCTGCATCTCGCCGATCCACTGCCGCATGCGCAGATCAGCCGGGGCCTCGCGGATGAGGTGCGGGGGCGGCCCGAGGCCCTCGATCGCGACGACTTTCTGGACCCGTTCCGGATACACGCCGGTGTACTGGAGCGCGATCGAGCCACCGAGCGAGTGTCCGACGATCGTGACGGCGGGCGGTGCGAGGGACTCGAGGAGCTGGACGACGTCGAGGACGTAGTCGACCATCGAGTAGCTCGATCCGATCGCCCACTGCGAGTCGCCATGGCCGCGAAGATCGGGGGCAACGATGTGGCAGCCCTCCCGGAGCGCGAGCGCCACCGGATCCCACGTGCGGGCGTGATCGCGGCCGCCATGAATGAGCAGGAGGAGCGGCGCGTCCGTGTTCCCCCAGTCGACGTAGTGCAGCTTCAGACGCTGCGAGTAGAAATAGTGCGAGGTGGGACCGAGAATGGCTCCCTCGGCTCCAATCGCCTCATCCGCTCGATTCCCGCTCATGGCCGTCCCATGTATCGATCGCCCTGATCCGGCGCAAGCGCTTTGGAGCGAGCGCGCGGCGTGGTGATACGCCACGTCGTTTGCGCCGACCAGAGACCTGCTGTACGGTCGCCGCCGTCTTGGCGCGCGCGCTCGAGAGCTCCATCGTCCGCCATCGCGGACGCATCGTCGACATCGGCTGCGCACTGGGCTTCGCCTTCATCGCGCTCAGCTACTACCGCGCCCGTTGGAGCGGCGCGCGGCCATTCGCCAACCTCGACTCCGACGCGGGCATGCTCGCCAGCTTCGTTGCGGCGCTGGAGGAGCCCGCGCACTTCGTCCGCGATCCGCTGCTGCATACCCCCAGCAACTTCGCCTACTACGCTACGCTCCAGGTGCCGCTGGTTCGGCTGCTCTCGCGCGTGACACACGACATCGGCCTGGCGTTCATCCTGCCGACGGCGCCACTGATCTTCACGCAGCTCCTCGGGTTCTACGTGCTCGGACGTGTGCTCCTGCAACGGCGCGGGCTCGCGCTCGTGCTGAGCCTCATGACGCTGCCGGTGATGAACGTGCCCGAGCTCGGCGACTACTGGGGCACGATGGGCTACACGACGCCGCGCGATTGGTTCCAGGCGTTCCTTCCCTATCTCATGGTCGCGGCGCTTCGCTTCGGGGCGCGGCCCGCGGCCTGGCTCGCCGTGATGTTCGGTGCCGGGCTCATGATGTACGTGCACCCGGTCAGCGCACCGGCGTGGACACTCGCCCTGTGGCTGTCGATGGCCTGGGGCCTGCCCGCGACCCTCGGCCTTCGGCGGCGCACGCTCTGGATGGTCGCGGCGGGGGCCATGTGGGTCGTTGCCGCGCTCCCGTTCGTTGCCACCTACTTGAGCAAGCACGAGCACGGTGTCACGGCCGACTACGCCGAGACGCACGCGATCATTGCCTATCGCTTCCTGCCGGGCCTCCTCGATGTGCCGGCCACGGCGGTGAGCGTTGCGACGATGCTCTGGCACGACTGGTCGATCCCGCTCGCGGTGCTGGGCACCGTCGCGGTCTATATCCGGGCGCCGGCGGAGCGCCGGCGGCTGTGGATGGTGCTCACCTGGGTGGGTGCGCTCGTCGTGATGGCCTTCGGTGTCCCCGCGCTGGAGCACGGCCTCGCCTCCGCGCGCAGCGCGATGCCGGTGCAGTTCGACCTCGTGCGCGGGTGGCGCTACCTGCCGCCGCTCTTGCACCTGCTTGCGCTCTGGGGGCTTGCGGTGCTCGGGCGGCCGGGCTGGTGGCGGTCGAGCTGCGCACTGGCCGCCGCGTGCATTCTCGCAGGCGTGCACCTTGCCGCGAATCCTCCGCCGGACGCGGTGATCGAAGGGGCCCGCGCGCTGGTCCGGGACCGAGGGTTCCCGGACGTCGTTCCACCGTCACCGCGGGAGCAGATCCTGGCGTGGATCGGCGCGCATACGCCGGCTGGCGCGGCGGTCCTGCCGGTCGATCGCGACGACGCGCTCGCGGTGCGCTACGTTGCCCGGCGCGCCGTCGTGCATAGCTGGAAGGAGGGTGGGATGTTCGCCTACTCGAATCACGCGGCGCTGCGCGAGTGGTTCCGCCGCTCGGTCCGCATGGAGTCGATCGTGGGCATGCCGGATCCCGAGCGCCAGCTCGCGGCGCTCCTGTCCGCGGCGGGCGACTACCGGGCGCAATACGTGCTGCTCGATCGCGCGCCGCCGTTGGCAGCCATCGAGCGGCTCGGAGCGCGGGAAGTCGCTCGACGCGGCCGCTACGCATTGGTGGAGGTGCCAGCGCAGGGGAGGGGAGCTTCGCCGTAGGCGAAGTCGATGCGCTAACGCTGCGAGCCTGCGGTCACCCGATCAGGTTGACGGTCCAAATCGCGAAGATGGCAAGCTGGGCGACGAAGAACCCAAAGCGAACGAAGACCGCCGGCACGCTCGTCGAGGCAATATGCGTCAGCGATTGGCCGAGGCGCGCGTAGAGGACCGACATCGCCAGCGGGTCGGTGACGGCCGTCTTTCCGGCGAGCGAGGCCGCGAGGCGAGGGCCGCGAAGAGCGGCAGGTTCTCGTAGCAGTTGTCGCGCGCCCGGTTGAGGCGCCTGCCGAAGGGTGACACGTCGGAGCCGTCGGGCGCGAAGCTGTTGGCCGCCTTCTGTCCCCCGAAGATGAGCGCGCTCCGGTACATGCCGAGCGCGACGGTCAAGAGCAAATACCAGCCGGCGAAGCCGGCAAGCGCAACCGCGGTCGATCCCATGCGTCACCTCCCGTTCGAATGCGAGCCGCTGCTCGCTTACGCCGAGCGGGTACCGGCATGCAAGCGCTCCCTCACGCGGCCTGCGAGCGACGCATCCGTGTGATATGGGCATCAAGCACGATGATGCGGCGCGCGTGGTTCCCGGTCGTGTTGCTTGTCTCGTTCCTGGCGCTCGCGTGCGCGAGCGCCCAGTACCGGGTGGAGCGCCCGCAGCTCGGGTGCGAGGACGCCAACGCCCAGGCGCATCGCGCCCTCCTCACGCGGCAGTACGAGATCACCCGATTTCAGCTTGCTACCCCGGGCTCCTCCGGGTTCATCGAGGCGCGGCGACACACACCGGAGGGCCTGCGCCACGGGCGTTTGCGCATCGTCTGCGACCACAGCGTGCGCTTCCAGCCGGTCGAAGGGAGCTGGTTCCTTCCCGACTTCGAGTTCTCGCGCGAGGTGTACTACGCGCTTGTCGCGCTCGGCGGGGGGATGCCGACAGCGGGCACTGGATCGGCCGCTACGACTCCAGCGGCGGCCGCCGCGGACAGTGTGGACCGATCGGGCGGCGGGTCCGGGGAAAGGGAGAGCGGTCTCCACGTGATCGTACGGCCCCTCGACCGTTTCGAGATCCGCAAGGATCTCGGGGTGGACCTCGAGCGCCGCGGGCTCGTCGTCATCCGCGTCGAGATCGACAATTACACGACTCGAGCCTACCAGATGCCGGCCGGCGCGATCGCGCTCGTGGATGACGGCGGGAACCGCGTGGCCCCGCTCGGGCGCGAGGAGGTCGGACGCATTCTGCGCCAGAGCGCTGCGGCGGTGCCGGGGCCGGATGAGGAGCCGCTCCCGCCGCTCGATGTCGGTGCCGCCACCGCCGCCCTCGATGCCAAGGCCCTGCGCTACGGACGCGTGGATGCGGGGGCGAGCGTGGACGGGTGTCTGTATTTTCGCGCCGCCGCCTATCGCAGCGCGCGCCTTTCGCTCATCGACACGGAGACCGGCGAGAAGGAAGGGATGGTCGTGGGGTTCTGAAGCGCCCAGCGTACGATATCACTCCTGGCACGCTCGTTGCCGCAGCGCCGCAAGGGACGTGGCGACATCGCCCGCAGGACGGGGCGTCGCGGAAGCGGCGCTCCTGAGCGTGTCACAGGCCTGCTCGCGCCGCCCGAGCCGGTTGTCGAGCTCGGCAACGCGCAAGGCACCTTCGTACCACAGGATCTCACCACTCTTGGTGCGGGCGAAAAAGGCCTGCCAGTGGTCGCGGGCCTCGACCACCCGCCCGCGCGCCTCGGCTGCCTTGGCGGCGCCGCGGCGTGCCTCGAGGGATTCCGGATCCACCTCGATCATGCGGGCGTACGCCGCGGCTGCCGCTTCGGTGTCGCCAAGTTCGAGCGCAATCTCTCCCAGCGCGGCGAGATCCGCGGCTGCGGCCGGATCTCCGCCACCGTCCCCGGCGGTGGGTGTGGGTTGCACGACGGTCCCATACGCTCGCTGCGCCAGCGCCAGCAGCGCCCGGCCCGTGCCCGCGTCCGTGGCGCGGCGGGCCTCGCCGACGAGCTCGCCCGCGGCGCGGCGCAGCGCGGGTCGCCATGCGGCAGGAGCGATCTTCAGTCGCGGCAGGGTGTCGATGCCTGCCCGCGCATCCTCCATCCGGCCGAGGTGGGCGGCGGCGGTGATCCGTAGCGCGATGGCGTCGGGCGCGAGATTCTGGACGCGCGGAAACCGATCTTCGAAGCCGGCGACGAACTCGAGCACGTCCGCGGGGCGGGGCTCGGGCGCGGCGGCGGCCAGGAGGGCGGCAACCAGGGAGGCCTCAGCGGCGATCTGCTCGCGCTCGGCATCGTCGGCCGCCGATGTGCCGGCTGGACTTTTAGCCGCTTGCACTGCCCTGATCGCCCGCGCCGCTTCGAGTGCGTGACGATAGGCGACCTCGCCATCCGCGGTCTTGCTCTTCCACGCCGATCGGGTCGCCTCCGCCTGACACTGGAGGACGATGAAGCGCGCGCGCAGATCCCAGATCGAAGCTGCCTCGGCCGGGCCGGCGGCGACCAGCGCGCCGCCGCAGTCGCCGCTGCGCCGGCGGGCCTCGACGAGGCGATAGCGCGTCTCCGGGGCGTAGCGCCCTTGCGGGAATCGATCCAGATAAGCGGCGAGCGCGGCGAGGTACGCCTCGGCGTTCCCGGTGACGGCACCAGACGGCGGCGACGCTGCGCCGGCATTGCCGGTGGCCTGCAGGGCTTCGAGGGCCTTGAAGCGGAAGTACAGCGCCTGCTCGAGCTGCTCGGCATCGGGTTGGTTGGCGAGAAAGGTATCGAAGGCATCAGCGGCCTGAGCGTATTCCCCGGCGCGATAGCGGGCGGCGGCGAGGCCGAAGCGGGCGCGGCTGCGGTAGTGGTCGGCGTCCACATCCTGCGCCGCTATCGCCGCGGCGTACTCGGTAGCGGCCTCCGCGTGTCGGTCCCGGTCGCTCGCCAGCTCGCCGCGCAGGAAGGCTACGAACGCGCCGCGCTCCGCTTCGGGAATGGTGGCGATGGCGGCAATCACGCGCTCGGCGGTGGGCTGGCCGCGGGCGGCGAGGCCGCGCGCGAGCGCGAGGGTCTGGGTTTGTGACTCCCAGCGTTCGCCGCCGGCCACGCTGCGCGGCGTGACCGTCGCGTGGCGTGCGAGCAGGCCCTTCAGGCGCTCGAGCTCGTCCGGTGCCCGCTCCACGAACTTCGCGCCCTCGATGGGCTTGCCGCGCCGGATCGCCTCGAGGGCGACCCGCGCGCGCCCGTGGGCGGGGTTCCGAGGCCCGAGATCGACCACTGCCTGGAGATCCTCGCGCGCCTTTCCCATCTCACCGAGCGCCTGGAACGCCAGTCCACGCCCGTAGAGACAGTCGCCGTAGAGCGCTGGGATCTCATTGACGTAGACGAACTCCGTGAAACCGCGCACTGCCTCGCGCAGCAATGTGCGCCGCTCGGGCGCGCCGCCTGGCAGGAGCTGGGCCTTGCGATAGCGGGCCCAGCTCAGATGATAGAGCGCGGTGAGCGCCAGCACCTCGCGCTCCTTGTAGGGGGGCGACGCGAGCAGCGGCGCGATGTCCTCGTCACGATCGATCGCGGCCTGACGCATGGCTTCGACGTGCTTGGAGAGCCCGCGGTAGAGATCCCCGAGAACGGACACCAGCGCCTGTCCGGTCCGAGACGCCGCATCGCCTTTGGGCATGGCGAGGAAGCGACGGGTGGCGTTCTCGAGAATGTCGAGGACGGGCCGGACCTCCCCGGGTGGCCACATGCCGGCGCGGGCGAGGCGAGCGACGGCGTCCCGGGCGCGATCGAGATCCGACGCGGCGGGGGCGGGGACGCTCGCGGTGCAGACGAGCAGCCAGGACAGGCCGATCGCCGCCAGCACATGCAGTCGGCGCCTGCCGCCCTGGACTGACGCGGGCGGACATGATCGCCCGCGTCCGGACGGCCGGTGCGGAACGATGCGCCACCGAAGCCGCGGCGAGGGACGGCGCACCACGCTATTCGGCAGCGAGGGCGAAGCCCGTGGCTCCGGCTTCCTTCGACAGGGAGAGCACGCGCACCACCTCGCCGAGGACGACGCTCCGGTCGCCGGCGAGGATCACGACCTTGTCGGGGCTCTGCCGCAGGGCATCGCGGAGCGCGGTCACGAGCTCCGCATCATCGCCGCGAATTGGACGGTCGCCGACGAAGATCTCCTGCTCGGAGGTCACGCTCACCACCACGCCCTTGCCTTCGCTGGTCGTCTCCCCAGCCGTCGGGAGATCCACGTCGGCCACCGACTCCATCATCATCGACGTCGTGATCATGAAGATCACCAGCAGGACGAGGAACACGTCGGTGAGCGGCGTCACGTTGATCTCCGCGACGATGCGGGAGCGCCCGGGCCGCGTCGGACTAGCTGCCATGCGTCCTCCCGCCGTTGGCGACGGCCTCGGCGAGGCGCGCGGAGTGAATGCGCAGGGTAGCCTCGATGCGCTCCACCCGGCTCTGGAAGTAGTTGTAGAACATCAGGGCGATGATGGCGACGCCAAGCCCGAGGGCGGTGGCGATGAGCGCTTCGGAGATGCCTGCTGCAACGACCGTGAACCCGCCGGCGCCGGTGATGGCCATGCTCTGGAACGCCTTGATGATGCCGACGACGGTGCCGAACAGCCCAATGAAGGGGGCGCTGCTGCCGATGGTGCCGAGCACCCAGAGCGACGCCGAGAGTTGCTGGACCTCTTCGTACTGGCCATCCTCCGCCACGCGCTTGAGCTCGTCTGCCGAGCGACCGCTACCGGCCTCGAGGAGCCTGGTGAATATGCGCTGGGCCGGGCACGGCGGCGCGCCACGGCAGGTCTTGAGGGCGCCCGCCAGGTCGAAGCTCGCCAGCGAACGGCTGACCGCGACCGCGAGATCGACGGTCGTGCCGATCACGTTCCGCAACGCCCACCCACGCTCCAGAATCACGGCGAGACCGATCACCGAGAGCGCGAGCAGCGGATACGTTGCGAGCGCGCCTTGATTGATCAGCTTCCAGATGTCGAGCTGGTATCCTTCCATGTCATGACCTCTCACGAGCCGGCGTGCGGCAACCCCGATCTCCACTCGATCCGGCACGCCTCCGCCAATCCTCACATGCCGCGGCCGATGCGGGCAACCTCCTTGCGCCACTGGGTCCCGAAGGTCAGCACCAGGAGGTGCCGGACCAGCTCGTCCTGGCTGTCGAGTGTCAGCATCTGACCGCCGCCGGCGTTCGCCAGGGCTTCGTAGCTCTCCCGCACCTCCTGGTAGAACTCCGGCAGCGCCGAGATCTCGGTCGGCTCCTTGCCGAAGAGCCATTTGTTGATGCGGCGCTCGTGCTCCTCGTGCAGGCGCTCGGTGACGTCGATCGTGTTGATGGTGCCGCTCATCTTGGCAAAGCGTGCGGCCAGCGCGGCGATCGGTGCGCGGTCCGTGGCGTGTGGCGGCGAGCTGCCGACGAGGATCATCACCTTCTTGGCGTCCTTGCGCCAGCTCATCTCGGTGGTCGCCGTCTCGACCCCCTCGCGTACCGCTTCCTCCCAGTCCCCGCCGCTCGCCGCCGTCACGCGGGCGAGGAAGGCCTGCACCTTCGGGCCGTTGAGCGTGAGATCGGACCAGCGCACGACGAAGTCCTCGTCGGTGCGGGGTGCCGTCGCCTTGGCACCGGGACGGTCGCGAAAGGCGACCGCGCCCACCCGTGCCGTCGGAACCAGCTTCTGGATGCTGCGCACGAGCTGCGCCATGCGCTGCTTCGTCTCGTCGATGATGTTCTGCATGCTGCCGGTTGCGTCGAGCACGATCACGACGTCGAGTCCGCGCTGGCGCAGCTCGCCGACGTAGCGCCCGAAGGAGATCCCGAGGCCGCCGCCACCGCCGCCGCCGAAACCGCCGACGCCCTGACCGGCGCGAGCCAGCTCGCCGCGCACGTTCTCGACCAGCGCCGGCCCGCGTGCCTGCGTGGGGAGCGGCAGCACCGCCAGCTCCTTCGTCGAGCGTTCGAGCGGCGTGGTGCTCGGCTGGACCGGTACGCGGGGCGCGAGCATCATCGCCAGCCGGGCGTCCTCCGTGGGGCGCTCGGGCTTGGTGTCCACGTCGGCGAGGGCGAAGATCTGTCGTGCCGGCTCGCCGAGCCCGACACCCCCGCCGGTGCCGATGCCGACGCCCGGGCCGGTGCCGATGCCGAAGCCTCCTCCGGGGCCGAGGACCTCGAAGTACACCAAGAGCACGATGATCGCGTGCAGCAGCACCGAGGCCCCGAACGCGGCGGCGAAACGACGACGGTAGCCGCCATCGAGTGGGGCCGGGGAAAGATGGGCGGTGGTGGCCATCGCGTGGGACGGGCCGCACGCCGGGGGCGACGAAAAGAACCTAGTGGCCCCCTGACATTGTTGTCAAGACAGTCCGGAGCGAATGACGCGTGCGCTCGTGCACGCACCCCCGTCGTTCATCGCGGTTCGGGTGGGTACGACGCGGAGCGCCACCGTGAGCCCCCTTCTTTTTTCCGTTGACAGGCTCGGCTCTTATGGGTGATACAGTCGCCGGGGAGTTCGTGTTGCTTCTCACGGAACGTCAGTAGGGAGGGATCCGAATGTATCGCACGCACATAGGCAGGCGCCGTGCCGGCGCTCTCGTCGGCTCCATGGTCGTGGCAGCGGCGGTGGCCGCGGCGCTAACCGTGGCTTCGCCTCCACTGGCATCGGCCGCATCACTGTCGGCGCGCGAGCCGGCCTTCGGCCTGCCGCACTTCTATGCCGACACGGATCTCGAGCTGGTCCGGCTCACGGGGCGCGAGATCGCGAAAGACCGGCTCGTGCAGATGATTCTCTTCGCCCGCTCCGGCCGTGGAACGCTGTACCAGCCGTTCGGCCTCTTGGACCCCTCGTTCCTGCAAAGCGACATCAACACCCGGCGGACGGCGTACACGTCGTCGGAGCTGAACAACATGTACGCGAAGATGCCCCAGCGGGAGCGCGACCTCATTCTCGAGTACTGCAAGGGCGTCAACGACACGATCGAGGACATCTACGCCGGCAGTCTCCCGGAGCCGCTGGAGATCAGCATACTCAAAGACTTCCTCGGGCTGGGCGCCGATCTGTTCGGCAACAGAACGAACATCTCCGATCAGGTGGACCCGTTCTATCTGGCGCCCGGCGGAGCGGATCCGGCGCGACCCAACGCCGGCTTCCAGTACACGCCGGAAGTCGTGCTCGGCGTGGGGCTTCAGCTCGTCCGCCAGTTCAGCCTCCACACCTTCAACGAGGATGACCGCCTGGCCGAGCTGCAGGCGCTCATCGCGTTGCACGGTACCACCCTCGGGACGGAGATCTGGGACGACCTCAACTTCCTGAACGATCCGCTCGCACCGGCGACCGTGCCGGATCCGAATCTCCCCGGATACGGTGGCCCGCTGGCGGCAGCGTCCCCGTCCCTCCGGAGGGAGCGCACCGAGCTCGCAGCGACGCGCTACCCGCACTACGACTACGGGAGCGCCGCCCGGCGGCGGCAGGAGGCTGCCAAGGAGAGCGCGGAGCTCACCGGCGGGCTGGGGCTCCATCCGAAGCTCGCCAGCTATGCCTGGGTCATCGCGGGCGGCAAGACTGCCACCGGATACCCCTGGCTGGGTGGCTTTCCCCAGCTCGGGATTCAGGTCCCCTCGATTCCGCACTTCATGGACTACCGCAGCGGCGAGCCCGGGGGCATCAACGCCGTCGGCGGATTCGGCGTCGTGGGCGCGATCATCGGTGTGGGACATACCGACAGCGTCACCTGGACCGCCACCACCGCCGAGCTTCGCGTCCTCGACACGTTCGTCGAGCAGATCATCAACGAGAACACCGATACCTTGCGCTACAACGACGAGGGCACGCCGGCGCTGCTATCGAGGCGCACCGAGATATTCCGCGGCGCCCCCACCGCGAGCCGCGTTTTCTGGCGTAGTCACGCGCGCAACGGCAATGCCGGATCCCGCCCGATTCTCGAGTTCGTCGGGGACCGGAGCGGGACGGCCGACAGTGGCACGATCACGACGCTCGTCGATGCCGGCGCGTTCGATGTCAGCTACGTGGGCGGCCATGTCGCCATCGTTGGCGGCACAGGCGCGGGGCAGATCCGCGAGATCGGCGCGGTTCCCAACAACAACACCCTCGAAGTCGCACTGGGCGAAGACTGGACGACCGCGCCCAACGCTACCTCCGTCTACGTGGCGGTGAAGCCCGGGAACACGATCATCGCGATCGCGCAGGACAACGCCGCCTGGCTCGAGGAAACCGATACCATTCTCGCCTTCCAGCTCTTCCAGCGCGCCGACGACGTGCTCGACATCCGGCAAGCTGCTCGCCTGCTGGCGAGCACATTCAACTTCACGGCGGCCGACAACAAGCCCTTCAACAGCGTCGGCACGGCCTCGGGGACCGCCGGCAACATCGGTTACTGGTCGACGGGTTTCTCCCGCGTCCGTCAGGATGCCACGGATCCGCGGTTGCCGCTGGACGGGACGGGACCGAACCCGCTGGTGGTGGAGGGCGGCGTCGTGGACAGCGCTACCGCCACGACGCTGACGGCGACGAGCCCGGCGTTCGCGGGCGATGACTACAGCGCCCCGGCGATCAACTTCCGCTACAACGATCCCTCGCAGCAGGGGAGCGAGCACATCGTCATCATCACCGGCGGTAGCGGCTACAAGCAGACCCGGCGGATCGCGAGCAACACCAACGACACGCTGACGATCGAGTATCCCTGGGGGGTCACGCCGAGCAACGGCGACACCTTCGAGATTCAGGAGATCTACGGCATGCCGGAGGCGGTGAATCCCGCCGAGGGCTACATGGCGAACTGGAACGGCAAGGCCGCCACCGCCGACAACCAGATCGCGTTCGGGCGCCAGGGGCTGAGCAACGTCTTCTACCTCGAGCGCATCGCCGCCTCCAACAGCTGGAACCGCGCGATGCAACGGCAGCTCAACAAGGACGTCGCCGGGATCAGCGCGTTCCCTCGGGATACGTACGGCCGTTATCTGGTGCCCCGCCTGCGCCAGGCGGTCGACGCCGTCGGCAACGGTGGCAATCCGGACGTCGACACGGTGCTCGCGGCCCTCGAAGCGCACAACGCCAGCCCGTTCGTGGGGCGTCGCTACGTCGACCCGGTAACCGTGACGAGGACGGCGGGTGAGATCGAGTTCCTCGAGGCCCTGGTCGATCAGCTCACTCAGGATATCTACGGGAACGAGTTCGGCGGCCTCACGCCGCCGTTCGGCGGCCTCAACCATGTGGTGCACGCCATCGATTCGGCCGCCAGCGACGTTCCGGGGAGCTACACCCAGGCCTATTCCGGTGACTACTTCGACGGCACACCCTGGGAGGAAGTGGTCCGCGACGGCCTCTCGGCCCTGGCCTCGAGCGGTATTCCGGCCGACACCCCGCACGGCGCGTGCGACGGCGGACCGGATCTCTACGAGCGCTGCACCTCGAATGCCGAGTGCACCGACGATCCAGCCTGCCCCGCGGGGGTCTGCAATTGCATCGGCAACAGCTTGTACCGGCACCCCCTCGCCTCGGTCCTTCCGGACCTGATCTTCGAGCCGACCCCGGAAGGCAACCGCGGCACCTACGAGCAGATCATCGACGTCGGACCCGTCATCACCGGGGAGTTCATCTTTCCGCTGGGTCAGAGCGGTCACGCCGAAGGTGACCTGGATGGCGTCACCGCCATCGATCCCAACTACACCACCCTGCATCCCATCTGGCGTGACTGGCGATTCGTGCCGATACTGCGCGCGGCCACGGACCTCGGCGGCGGCGGATCACCGGATCCGGACGGAGACGGCGTCTGGGATTCGTTCGAGCGCTGGTACTACGGGAACACGAGCCGAGGCGCCAACGACGACGGCGACGAGGATGATTCGTCCCTCCTCGCCGAGTTCATGGCCGGCACGGATCCGACGGATTCCGACACGGATGACGATGGGATCTTCGACGGTCTCGACACCCAGGGGCAGAATCGCCTCGGCTCGGGGATGCTTGCGCTCGGGGGCAGAGTGCTGCGGCCGGGCATGCCGAATCGTGACACGCTGATGCTGCGAGCGCGGCTCGGCACCACCACCCAGTTCGATCCGGTCGCCAATGGCGGGATCACCGTCACGGTACGCGACGATACCGACACCATCTACACGGTGACCGTGCAGCCCGGTGATTTCACGGTGTCGTCCGGCGGCCGATTGTTCCGCTACACGGACAGCACGGGAAGCAACAACGCACTGCGCAGCCTCTCGCTGCGCCTGAACTCGAGCAGCAGCCGCAAGAGCATGCTGCGATTGCGGACGATCCGCACCGACTTCTCGGCCGTGCCGCTCACCGACCGCGACGTGGAGGTCGAGATCTCGATCGGCAACCATACGATCCTCGACCGCCGGCTGTGGGAGGTGCGGGGTAACGCGCTGGTCCCGGCTTCATAGAGATCGGGGCGGGCGGCCGCGCGCTACCACTTCAGGCGGGCGCGCAGGGTACGGCTCTGGCTGCGTGACAGTGGCACTTCGCTTCCGGTGCTGTCGCGCATGATGAGCTTGTAGCGGCCACCGAACCAGGGGACGATCTCGCGCACGCGGGTGAGGTTGACGATGGCCGACTTGTGCGCGCGAAAGAAGACGTTCGGGTCGACCCGTTCCTCGACCTCCTTGAGCGTGTAGTTCGTCATGTACGCGCGGCCATCGACGTGCGCGTACACGAGCCGGTGCTCGACGTCGAACCAGAAGATACTCTCCGCCGGCAGGACGATGATCCGACGGCCGCTCTGGACGGGGATCTGTTGCAGCGGCGCCGGTGCCCGATCCGTCGGCTCCAGGCGGCGGAGGATTGCCTTCAGTACATCGGGAGACGTGCCCTGCTCGATGCGCGTCCGCACCCGGGCCACCGCCTCTGCCACCCGGGCCTGCGAGACGGGCTTCAGCAGGTAGTCGACCGCTTCCACCTCGAAGGCGCGGATGGCGTACTCGTCGTAGGCCGTGGCGAAGATGACGTGGGGCGGGCGCTTGAGCGCGCCGAGAAGCTCGAAGCCGCCCATGCCCGGCATCTGCACGTCCAGCAGCAGGAGGTCCGGCTCCGCTTCCTGTACGACGCGGAGCGCCTCGATGCCGTTGCTGGCTTCGCCGACCAGCTCGACGTCATCGATGGCGCCGAGGAACGAACGCAGCCGGGCGCGAGCGAGTGGCTCGTCGTCCACCACCACGGTGCGGATCATCGACGTCGCCATAGGGTGGCACGCCCGTGCCTGTCAATGACCGTTTTCCGCGGGCCCTGTCCGCGGATCGCACGCGCGCCGAGACGCCCCCGACCCCGCATGGCGCCTTGTCGCCGTAGGCGTGGTCTTGATATGGATGCGGCTTCGTCGGCCGCGCTCGCGGCCCGGGCAGTCCGATGAAGGCTTCCGTCAGCCTCCTGCGCAGGCGCGTGGCGCACCGCGTCGGCGGCGCCGTCCTCGCTCTGACCGTCGGGCTGACGGTCGGGGCGATTCCCTCACGCCTCGTCCAGCATCGCCACGCGCACGGGGATCCCGGTCGCGCGGGAAGACCTGGGCGCCCGCCTGGAGCAGCTGCTCGCCGGCGCCGGCACCCGGACGGTCTTCCTCGCCGCGGCGGCGGGTCTGAGCTACGGCGCCGTCGTCGAGGTGATGGATCGATGCCGCGCCGCCGGGGTGACCACCATCGGCGTGCTCACGCGAGCGTCGCAGCAACCGGTGAGCTGAGCGGCCAGCGGAGACGAACAATATCGCTCAGTCCCGTGCCGGGGGTTCGATGGGAAGCTTGAGGGTCACCGACGTGCCCCGATGCGGCGTGCTCGTGATCTCGGGGCACACCTCGGCGCCGTAGAGGCGGACGAGGCGATCGCGGATGCTTCGCAGACCGACGCCGCGGTCGAAGGCCGTGGCGAGCGTCTCGGAGGTCATGCCGACCCCGTCATCGGTCACGCGCAGGAGCAGGTGGCCGTTGTCGAGCGCGGTCTCGATCGTCACCGTCCCCGGGCCCACCTTGCGCGAGATCCCGTGGCGGATCGCGTTTTCCACCAGCGGCTGCAGGATCAGGTTCGGAATGAGATGTCGCAAGGTGCGCTCGTCGACCCGCTTCTCGACCTTGAGGCTATCGCGGAAACGCGCGCGCTGGATGTCGAGGTAGGCGTCGCCGAAGCCGAGCTCGTCGGCGAGCGGCACGAAGTCTCGGCTCGCCTGCCGCGTGAGGTAGCGGAAGATCTCCGCCAGGCGCTCGATGCACGCTTCGGCCTCGGCCGGGTCGGTGCGGATGAGCTGGGCGATCGAGTTGAGGCTGTTGAAGAGGAAGTGGGGATGGATCTGGGCCCGCAGCGCCGCGAGCTGCGCCGAGGCGGCCAGCTCGTTCAGCTCGCGCGCCCGGGTCTCGAGCTCGCGCATGGGCGTGAAATAACGGCGATAGCCGATCACCGCCATGAGCACGGTCGGTGCCACGGGCACGAAGGCCGCCGCGAGGGGCGCGTAGTGGAGGAAGTCGGCGGAAACCGTGATCGTCATGCCCTCGCCGGAGTACGGGCGCAGGATCGAGAACCCGTAGAACAGGCTGCTCAGGATCTGGGTTCCGGCGACAGTGACGAACGACACCACGCACGCGCTGGTGACCGTGGCCCACGCGATGCGCCCGGCCTCCGAAGTGCCGGGCAGACGGGGAAACACCCACCACCACAGCGCGATCACCACGCTGCCCAGCACGAAGCCCCAGCCGACCGAGGTGAGGAGCACGCGTGCCGTGCCGGTGAGGAAAAAGTAGACCAGCCCCGCCTGCAGCCCGACGGCGACGCTGAAGCCGTAGATCAGCAGGAGCTGGTCGCGCAGCGAGCCGAACTGCTTCGTGGTCTTCTGCATTACCGCGTTGCCGAGCCCCGCCTCGCGCCCCGTCAATGACCGCGGGCTCGGTCCGGTACCTGATTCTAGCGCGAGAGCAGCCTCGGGGAGAAGGCCGGCCGGTGGAAACGACTGGCGACTCTACGCGTCCTTCCCGGCTCGCAGGCGCGCCATCACTTCCGGGCTTCCCCGGACGCGCAGCCGCGTGCCTGTCTCGTCACAGACCTCCGCCAGCACCCGGCAGCTCGCATGGATCGCGCTCACCAGCCGTTGCTGCGCGTACGGCACCAGGATCTCCTCCTCGATCATGTCCTGCTCGAAGAACTCGACGATGCGCGTGCGCAGCCGATCGACGTCGGCCGGCGACTTCGCCGACATGAGCACAGCGTCGGGATACGTCTGGGCGAGCGCCGCGCGTCGTTCCTCCACCACCTTGTCGATCTTGTTGAGCACCAGCAGGCGTGGCGCGTCGGCGGCATCGATGTCGCGAAGCACCTCGGCGGTGACCTCGATCTGCGCCGGGAAGGCGGCGTCCGACGCATCCACGATGTGCAGCAGCAGCGCCGCCTCACGCGCCTCTTCCAGCGTCGAGCGAAACGAGGCGACCAGATCGTGGGGTAGCTTCTTGATGAACCCGACCGTGTCGCTCACGAGCACCCGGGGCTTGGTTTCAGGCTGCAATGCACGGACGGTGGTGTCGAGCGTCGCGAACAAGCGGTCGGCCACCAGCGGCTCGCTGCCCGTGAGCGCCCGCATCAGCGACGACTTGCCGGCATTGGTGTAGCCGACGATGGCCACCGTGGGCTGCGCCGCGCGCCGGCGGCGGCGCGTGGCGGCATCCTTCTCGATGGCGGCGAGCTCGCGCCGCAGCTCGGCGATGCGATCGCGCACCTTGCGCCGGTCGAGCTCGATCTGCGACTCGCCCGCGCCCTTGCCGCCGATGCCGCCCGCCTGGCGGTCCTTGCCGCCGCCGCTCTCGCGCAGCCGCGGCGCCATGTAGGTGAGGCGCGCGATCTCGACCTGCAGGGCGGCTTCGCGGCTGCGCGCGTGACGCTGGAAGATCGCCAGGATCACCGCCGAGCGATCGAGGACCTCGGCGCCGGTGGCGCGCTCGAGGTTGCGGGCCTGCGACGGCGAGATCTCGTGGTCGACGAGCACGATGCGCGCCCGCTCGGTTGGCGCCGCCTCCCGGTCCTCGGCCTCGGCCTCGTATGCTTCGGATGGATCGGGGTCGCTGGAATCTTCGGCGCGCCGCCGATGGGCCGGGACGCCCGACGGCACCACGCCGCTGCCGCCGGTGGCGCGCCCGAGCTCCCGGAGTTTGCCTTCGCCGATCACCGCGCCGGCGGCGAGCGCCGAACGCTTCTGGCTGACGCGGTCGACCACCACGAGGCCGAGCGTCTTCGCCAGCCGCCCGAGCTCCGCGAGCGACGATGCATGCTCGTCATCCGAGACACCGGGGAGCTGCACCCCGACAAGCACGGCGCGTGGTTTGGACTGCGGTACGTCGTGCGGCACGCGCAAACCATGACTGCGGGCGCGGGGAGTTGCAACCGTAGCTCTAAGTAAGATCGCAAGGAACGTCCCTAACGCGGCTATCGCGGGTTCACTTGGGTGCGAAGCGCTGCCCGCCGTCCAGACGCATCACCGAGCCGTTCACCATCGGGTTCTCGAAGATCGCGCGCGCGATGTGCGCGTATTCCTCGGGTCGTCCCATGCGCTTGGGGAAGGCGGCATCCTTGGTGAGGCCCTCCTCCATGCCCTTCGGAATCCCCTTAGTGAGGCCAGTGTGGAACAAGCTTGGCGCGATCGTAACCACGCGAATCCCGAGGCTTCCGAGATCACGTGCCATCGTGAGCGTCATGCCGGCGATGCCGGCCTTCGCCGCGCTGTATGCGACCTGACCGATCTGCCCCTCGAAGGCTGCGATCGAAGCCGTCATCAAGATCACGCCGCGTTCTCCGTTCTCATCCGCCTCATTGCTCGCCATACGATGGGCTTGCAGCCGCGCGACATTGAAGCTCGCAATGAGATTCAGATCGATCACCGCGCGGAAATCGTCGAGCGGGTGCGGGCCTTCCTTCGTCAGGGTACGCCTGGCGATGCCGCCGCCGGCTGTATTCACGCCGAAGTGAAGCGCGCCCAGATCGTCAGCGGCTCTCGTGATCGCCGCTTCGGTGCCGGCGAAATCGGTGACGTCGCAACGGTAGAAGCGCGTGCCATCGCCCATGGCGGCGGCGGCCTCCTCGCCCTTCGAAACCTCTCGGTCGAGAATCGCCACGCGTGCTCCCTCACGGACCAACATTTCGGCCGTAGCGCGCGCCATTCCCGATGCACCCCCGACCACGATCGCCCTCGTGCCACCGATCTTCATGCCCGCGTACTCCTCATTCGCATCGCGAGGAACAGCTGCCGGTGAGCGCCCGTCACTCGTCGTAAACCTCGCGCCGATGTCCGATCCTTCACGGCCACGACCACGTATCGCTTCAGTTCTTGTGCCGGCGAGTGATCCGCATCGGTAGACCGTTGCGAACCATCAACGTGCCCCCCGCGTCGATCCATGCTGCCCAAGGCCTGATCGTCGGTCGGGTCGCGCGGCTGGCTCGGGCTCGGCGGATAGAGGCGCAAGACCTCTTTGATCGTCTGCAGCGTGTACGGCAGTCGCTTGAGGTGCTTGAGTGTCGGGGGCTGGTCTCGCGGGACGACCTCGTCCAGCTCCAGGCCCTTGGTGCGGATCTTCCATGCGATCTGAAGGAGGCCGGGGCTTCGCGGTTCGGCGACCCGTATCGCGTTCGAGGTCAGGGTCGCTTCCGTTTCGGTCATGGGCTCGGGGTCTACGAACGAAGGCGGCGCGGTAGCTCTTCCACCGCGTTGTGGGTCAGCTTGAGGTGGTTAACGCGCAGCTCGGGGCGAAGCAACCCCCCGGCGCGAGCCCCGGTGGATCTCCGGCGCTTGCCGTTGCTACCAGCCCTGACGTAGCGTACCCGCCGCCATTCCGGGAGGTTGCGCCATGGAGATCCTGTTGAATCCGAAGCGGCACTCCCGCCCTTACCCCGACGAGCGCTCGCTCGAGGTCATGCGCAAGACCATCGACTTCTTCGAGCGCAAGGGGAAGCGACGACTGAAGGACGACTATCACGCCCGCGTCTGGTACGCGGATTTCCTCGACTTCGTCGCGCGCGAGAAGATCTTCGCGACCATGTGTACGCCCGCGGGCTACGGCGCGGCCGATGCGCGGTGGGACACCTGGCGCATCTGCGAGTTCGCCGAGATCCTCGGCTTCTACGGGCTGCAGTACTGGTACACCTGGCAGGTATCCGTGCTCGGCCTCGGCCCGATCTGGATGAGCCGCAACGAGGCCGTCAAGCAGCGCGCCGCACGCTGTCTCGCGGCGGGTGGCATCTTCGCCTTCGGCCTGTCCGAGCAGGCGCACGGCGCCGACATCTACTCGACCGACATGGTGCTCACGCCGCGCAACGAGGGCGTGTACACGGCCAACGGGCGCAAGTACTACATCGGCAACGGCAACCGGGCGGCGATCGTCTCCACCTTCGGCAAGCTCGCCGGCTCGGACGACTACGTCTTCTTCGCCGCCGACCCGACGCACGAGCGCTACGAGTGCGTCCAGAACGTCTGTGCCAGTCAGAACTTCGTCTCCGAGTTCGCCTTGCATGACTACCCGCTCACTGAGGCCGACATCCTACACAAGGGAAAGGCCGCGTGGGACGCCGCGCTGAACACCGTCAACATCGGCAAGTACAACCTCGGATGGGCCTCCATCGGCATCTGCACGCACGCCCTCTACGAAGCGGTCACACACGCCCACAACCGGCGCCTCTATGGCATGCGCGTGACCGACTTTCCGCATGTGAAGCGGATGTTCGTCGACGCCTACGCGCGGCTGGTCGCGATGAAGCTCTTCGCGCTGCGGGCATGCGACTACATGCGCTCCGCGTCGCCCGAGGACCGGCGCTACCTGCTCTACAACCCGATGGTGAAGATGAAGGTGACGACCGAGGGTGAACGAGTGATCAATCTCCTCTGGGATGTCATCGCCGCCAAGGGCTTCGAGAAGAGCATGTACTTCGAGCAGGCCGCGGTCGACATTCGCGGGCTGCCGAAGCTCGAGGGGACGGTGCACGTCAACATCGCACTCATCGTCAAGTTCATGCCCAACTTCTTCTTCGCCCCGGCCGACTGCCCCGAGATCCCGCGCCGCGACGATGCCGCCGACGACGCCTTCCTCTTCGACCAGGGCCCGGCCCGCGGGCTCGGGAGCATCCGTTTTCACGACTACCGCCGCGCCTTCGCCGCGTTCGATCTGCCCAACGTCCGGGTGTTCGCCGGGCAGGTGGATGCCTTCCGCGAGATGCTCGCCAGCGCGCCGCCGAACGAGGCGCAGATGAAGGACACCGACTTTCTCCTGGCCGGCGGCGAGCTCTTCGCGCTCGTCGTCTACGCGCAGCTCATCCTCGAGAACGCGCGCCTCTACGCGATCGGGCCCGATCTAGTCGACCAGATCTTCGACTTCATGGTCCGCGATTTCGCCTCCTGTGCCCTTGAGCTGCACGGCAAGTCGGCCAGCACGCCGGCACAGATGCGCCGGTGCCTGCAGATGATCGCCAAGCCCGTGACCGACGAGCGCCGCTACGACGCCGTGTGGAAGGGCCCCGTCCTGGGGCTGGATGGTGCGTACGAGATGAACGCCTGACGCATTCTCTCCCCCTGACTCGGCCCTCGTCGGGTCCCTATTGTGATGCGCCGAGGAGGCAGCGCGGGCTCGCAGACGAGGGGACGCTCGCGGGCAGCCGTCATCCGTAGGGAGCCCCGCACGCGAAGGGAGAGCGCGCGAGAGCTCACGTAGGGCGGCCCCAGGCGTTGCGCGCTGACTACGATACCACGGGAACGAGATCGGCACGTCCGATTCGCACATCGCTCGTGAGGAGCCGCGCACCGCGGTGCTGTGCCGTCGCGACGATCAGCATGTCCGCCGGATCCCGCAGCGTCGTGAGGCGAGAGCCGCTCGCAATGATCGGATGAGAGAGGGGAACAATCTCGAGTCCGGGCACGGCGGTCGCTTCCTCGAGCCAGGTCTCGAGCGGGATCGTGAGCCGGATTCTCCGATGCTCGGACAGCAAGGCCACTTCCCAGCACGAGATGATCGACAGGAGAAGGGGCTCTCGCCCCGCCGCGAGTGTGCGATCGATCGCACTTCGTTGTTTGCGCGAAAGACGCTCGGGTCGTGTCGCCCACCACACCCAGGCGTGCGTGTCGAGCAACAGCATCGTCAGCGACGGGCGGCTTCCCAGAGCATTCCGGTGTCGAAATCACCGACCGTATCGCCCCCGATGAGCGTTCCCCGGAGGCGCGCCAGCGCCTGGGCTGGTGCAACCTTGCCGATCGGAACCAAGCGGGCGATCGGCTTTCCGCGCTTGGTCACGATGATCCCTCTGCCCTGGCGGGCCACCTCGTCGACGAGCCGCAGGCAGTGTGCCTTGAACTCGGATACGGCCACCGTTCTGGTCATGCAGTCAACCTAGACTGGTCATGGTCATCTGTCAATGGTCATCTGATTCGCTCGAAGCGAGCGCGCTCGGAACCCCCGTGTGTTCGGCATGTTGTCGAAGACGGCTACGGGCCATCCAGCGCCGCAGCTCTCGTGGCCTGCGCCTTGCCGGAGACCGCTTTGGCGTCTACCTGATCCGGCGTTGGGAAGAGGAGCTCGAGACGCTCGACGAGCGGCGCTCAACCCCGCCTATGCGCGTTACTACCGCCGCGAGTCGGTGCACCGCCTGCTCGCTGATGGCGGGTTCGTGGACGTTCACATCCATCACCGACGCCCCCTCCGTCACGCGGCGACGACTCCCGCCGCATCTCGCATCATTCCGATACTCTGATCGCCGTCTACGTACGTGTCCCCAAGGAAGCTCAGCAGGGCCCGCTGCCCCGCCCGCAGCCCGAGCTCCCAGCGGATCGCCCCCGGCGCCGGCCCGCTCGCCCGCACCAGGCCCGCATGGATGCCCCGCGGGTGATACCACGCACACACGGTGACGCGATTCGCTTGCGCGTTGCTCCCACCGAGCGACCGGAACTGAACGTGATGATCATGCAGGTTGCCCCGCGCCTCGCACGCCGGCACCGCGCAGCGCCATCCGTCCCGGTCGAAGATCGGATCCCCATGCCGTGGCAGGGATTCCCACTCCCCGATCACGTGGTCGAGCAAGCGCTCGAACCCCACCCAGCGCGGCTCCTCGGGCCGCCGGAATGCAGCCACTGCGGCCTGCACCAGTCCCACCACCGCCGCCGGCCCCGCAAAGGCGATCTCCGCATCGAACGGGCTCCAGTCCGGACGGGCCTCCCGCTCTCCCTCCACCGGGCTGTGTTTCCGACGCGCACGCATCTGGCGCTCGACGTCGGCGGCTTCCGCCGCGAGGTCGTGCCCCACGGGTGGCGGCCCCGCCGGCGCATCAGCCGCCGACTCGGGGGTCGCGTCTCGCTGGTCGAGACTCCACTCCACTTCCGCGACCAACCGCCGCACCGTCACCGCCTGCGCGCGCGCCGTCCACGCGGCCGCCGTGCGCTCGCCGAGCACGGGTAACAGCGTGAGTGCCCGGACCCGCGACAGCTCGCCGGCCTCATAGGCCGCGCCGAACGCGGGGACCTCCTGCGCCATACCCTCGACGGCGATCAGCCCGCGGACCTTGCTCGGCGAGAGCCCGAGGCGTTCCCGCGCGTAGACGGCGATCGAGGGAAATCCTAGCAACCGCTCGAGCCGCAGGCGGACACAGGAGTGCAGCAGCCGCCCGAGCTGCCAGTCGATCCGGCGCTGCGCTTGCAGCGTCTGGCGCAGGCGAGCGTCGAGCGCGAACGCATCGAGCCGATCGCACCCATCGGCGAGCCGCGCGACCTCCGCGGGCACCGCGGCGCGTACCGCAGACCAATCGAGACACTCCCACGCCAGCGGCCGTTCGCCGGCGCCGTCTTCGCCATCTTCTCCGGTACCTTTCTCGTCACCGCGGTTCCGATCGCTCGCGTCGACACCCGCGCCCGAGATCGCCGCCACCCTGCCGGCCGCGTCACCCATCCCGGATCCCCACGCACCCGCCGCGACCGGAAGTGCCGCCAGTCCCTCCGCGGCGATCGCCTCGGCCGCCTGCCATACCCGCCCGTCGGTCCCGAGCATTCGGCGCGCCAGCTCGACCGCCCGCCGCCAGAGCCGGCGCACGCGCCGCGGGCAGCGCAGGTGGAACCGGATAATCGTTTCTTGCGAGTGCGAGTCCTGCGAATCCCGTGAATCCTTGAAGTCTTCAAGGTCCTGCGTTCCCGAGCTCTCCCGAGTAGCTTCCGATACGGCCGTTGGCGCAGGCGTCGCCGGACTCTGTGCCGCCGGCCCCGCGCCCGCCCGCCGCTTGCGCACCTGCGCCTCCAGCGCGCGCATCGTGCGCCCTCGCGCCAGATCGAGCCAGTGGGCTTCCGTGGCCGGGCTCGCCACCGTCACGAGAATCCGGAGCTGCGTCCACGACAGCACCCCCGCCTCGAACGCAGTGGCGAGCCGTGGCAGCCCGCGCAGCGCCGTCACCACCCACGCGGCGCTTTGCAGCTCGCGCGCCGACAGCCCTAGGCGCTCCCGGGCATAGTCGCCCACACGGCGCGGAAGCCTAGCCGGTGCGGCGCCCGCTGGCGGAGAAAAACCGCCGCAAGCCGGCCGAACACCGCCCGGCAGCGCGCCTCCTGATGACCGAGGACTCGCAGCCAGCGGTCGATCTCGCCCGACCAGATCGCGCGCAAGATAGCGTGCATGCTCGTCGGGCACGGGTTCGAGCAACTCGCGCGGCACGGCAGCCAGATCCGCAGCCGTCAGACGTATGGGTCTCACACCATCCCGCGCGTGTCCGTTGGGCGTCATCATCGCCACAGCCTCGCCAGAGGCGAAAATTAGGCGAATATGCCACGTGTGTCAATACGGGCCTGCGAAAAAACTGCCGCGAAGAAGACGCACGGAGAGAAAAGGAGAAACGCGCCAAACGGCTGTCGAGGAAATGCTTCCTTACTTGGCCCACGCGATCACCTTGGGACTGAGGCCCTCCAGCCGGCCTCGTGGAGATCGTTCCTCATGGACTCGCCGTGCCCGAGGTCCAGGCCGCGAGCCGGTCCGTTGCTTGTGCGGCCCACGCGTCCATCGCATTCTTGGCGTCCCCCCACTGCCACTGCGCCGCCGTCTTGAGAGAACCGCCGCCGACGCGCCGGTCCATCACCGCCGCCAGCACCTGGCCGGTCACGGAATCGGTCACCTCTGCTTCGCCCTGCGCGGAGCCGACGAAGCCGTAGGTGCCTGTGGCCAGATACTTGAGGGTGTTGAGCGCCCGAGCCTGCGGTACGACCATCGATACCGTGCGCAGCACCGGGGTGGCCGTCTCGGCGTCGGTGATGGCAACCTGCAATTTCATCACGCCCGGGCCCGGCTGGTCGACGACCTCGAACTTCTCCCGGACGTGCGTGACGAGGGTCGAGCGGAAGTAGTCTGCCAAGGCCTGTCGGACGGGGGCCGATAGCCGCTCCTCCTCGGAGCCCCAGAACGATACGGGCATGACCATTATCTTGTTGTACTGCCGCCACTGGGCATCGGGGCTGACGTAGCGCATGTCACCTGCCCTTTGCCGCCCGGCTGAAGCTTCGCGCAGACGACGGGTCGCAGGAACACACAGGTTCCCGGCTGCTTGACCTTTGCTCGTTGCGTGACCGCACAGCCTACCATTGCGGCGCAGGCGATTCCCGCCAGCGCCCAGCCCAGCGTGGCCGGTGTCGTAGCCCTTTCGTCCTTCATCGTTGGGGTCCCTCCATCGGCTTCGTCCTTGCCCGAGAGCGTTCTTTATCAGGGGTAACCGTTGGCGCCAAGATCTCAGCATCGTCACGACCGATCTTGGCGGATACGGGTTCGCGGGCAACGCGATCGTGGTCCTCGGTAGCGGGAAGATCCTGTTGGCAGGTTCGTGTCGGGGGCAAGTCTGGGTGACCCGGCGGGGCAGGTGTCCCTCGTGCGATAACGCGCGAATGGAGAGCTGGATACGACTTTCGCCGGCGGAGACGGGGTCTACATGAACGACTTCGGCTTCGTTCAACGCCGGATGCAAAGTGGCGGTGTGGTCGAGAAGGCACGCGCGCGCGTCGATGAGGGACCCTACCCCTCGTTGAGGACGACGAGCTCGACGCGGCGGTTCTGGCTTCGCCCCTCGTCAGTCGCATTGGTAGCGAGCGGCTGGCTCTCTCCGAGACCCCGGGCCGCCATGCGCCGCGGGCTGATGCCGGCAGCCACCAGGAAGCCGAGCACCGAGGCGGCCCGCCGCTCCGAGAGCCCGAAGTTGAAGGCGTCGGAGCCCACGTCGTCGGTGTGCCCTTCGATCAGGAGATCGCGCTCCGGATACTCCCGGAGCAGCGCGGCGATCCTCGCAAGGTGGGAGCGCGCCTCTGGGCGAAGCGCGGCCCGGCCGAACTCGAAGAGCACGTCCTCGACCGGGATGATGACGCCGCGGTCCGTTTTGCGCGCCTTGAGGGCGGCGAGCTCTGCCTCGCGCGCCTCAAGCAGGACCTTCGCCCGCCGCTCGGCGAGCGTCCCCGCTTCGATCTCCGCCTGTTTCTCGCTCGCCACCGCCTGGGCGATCTCGACGCGCCGGCGCGCGACATAGGCGAGGTGCGTTGTCTCCACTTCGTCCTCGTCCTGCTCCCAGGCTGTCTCGGCGCGGGTGAGCGCCTGCTTCACCTCGTACAGGGCCACGGGCGCGCTCGCGGCGAGCGTCCGGTCCTTCGCTACCTCCGTGTACGCCAGGCGGGCGGCCTCGAGACTCTCGGGCTGCTGGAGGGTACAGCCACTCACGAGCAGGCAGAGAATCGCCGCCGTGCCGAGGCTCCGGGTTCGAACGTACGGTGACATGGTGTTCCCTCCGAATGGGTGACGGATCAGTCCGCTGCCGGCCGATGCGATTCGCCCCGCAGTGCGTCGACCGTCGCGCCCACCTCCCCGGCGTTCCGCCGCGCCTTCTGCGCCCGGCACATGGCCTCGGCGAGCTCGGCATCGACGAAGGCCTGTTCGGCGAGGTGGCGCGCCACCTCCGGCTTCTTGTTCTCGATGGCTCTGCCGGCCTCCTCGAGCTTTTGGCGCGCCACGTGCAGCTCGAGCGGCGCGTGCTCCGCGGCGCCTGCCGCATCCGCCTTGCGGATGGCGATCTCCGCCTGGGAGAGCGCCTGCGGCTGTATCCGTGTCGTCGCACAGCCGATCAGCACCGTCGCAGCGGCACACGCAAGCAGGCCGAGGGTCCACGAGGGCGCGACGCAGCGTCTCTTCAGCATGACGTTCCTCCAGCGTGTTGGGCCCACCTCCGCCCACAGCCCCATCCCGCGCCGGAGCTTGCGCCACGACGAGGCCGATCCGAGGCGTCCGCCTCAATCCTCGCCGCCGAGAGCACCGGGCCTTCGCGACCGGTTAGTCCCGGGGCCTCGACGGCTTCACGGCGAAACCTGACGAGAATGCCTGCTAGCAAGCTCAGTACCAGGCTAGCAGGCCCGGCGAACACCCCGGATCGCGGGATCGTCGCCTCCGTAGGCTCGATCATGGCGACGCGGATGCGCCGTCCGCTGCACAAGGCCGTGCAGAAACTGGTGCGTGTGCCCTGGACTGAATGTCCCACCTGTGAGACCATGAGTCGTGATCGTCATCGCGCGACCCTGCCGGCGAGATCGAATCCCTGCCGGAGGAAATTCGCGGCGACCTCGCTGACGTGCTGGCGAGACTTGACGCGAGTCTGATGCTATCGATGCCGCTGTCCCGGCCTATGCCTACCGTCGGCCCTAGAGTTAACGAGTTGCGGCTGAATGCGAGCAGGCGCGTATCGCGTCATCTACGCCCTGGTCGACAGTGGGCGTGTGCATGTCGTTCACGGCCTCAAGAAGTCGACTCAGGGGACCCCGCTCAGGAGCCCGGAGCTGGCGCGGAGGCGACTCGAGGGGGCACGCTGATGAAGAGAGCGACCTCGGCCGATCGACTCGCCGAACTGGGCCTGCCGCGGAGCGCAGTGAGCGGCATCCTGTCCGGGAGCCTGCAGAAGGTAACGATCGACCGGCTCCTCCGGCTCGTCGAGACGGCGGGGCTCGAGGCCGATATCAGGGTGAGACGGGCTGCGTGATCCGCGAGGGGACGGAAGCCTCTCCGCCGCGACCCGCGCGCATCACCGGTATCAGAGCCGCCGGGTTGACGATGGGAACGCGGTGAGAACCTCCTCGTCGCAGGTGTACAGTGGGACGGTGAGCGACTCCGCCAATACCACGAATTCGCAGTCGTACGCCGAGCAACCGGATTCGGCGGCGCGGCGCAACACCTCGGATGAGGGAACGCCGTACTCCCTGCCGTTCATCTGCGACTCGGCTTCAAGGACGATGCGCTGGGCAGTCCCGAGACCGAGGCGATGACGACGGACCTGGCCAACGACCACGTTGCGGAATTCGGAGCGCCAAAGGAGCGGCGCATGCCAGTCCGGGTCCTTCCGCAACAAGGCCTCCGCGGCGGACGTGCGCGGGCCTGGCAGCCACAGGTAGGTCAGAACGTTCGTATCGACCACGATCATGGGCGTCCCCGGCTCTTCGCGCGCCGCAGCTCGATGTCACTGATTCGGCCCTTCATCTCGCGGCGGAGCGCGCGCGCCCGGTCGAGAAGCGCCTCCGGGTCGATCCGCTCGGCCATGACGGCTGCCTTCAGGCACGCGATGACTTCGCTGTTCAAGCTGCGCTCGTGCTCGGCCGCGCGCGCCGCCAGTCGCCGGTGTATCGCGCTGGGAAGATTCTTGATCGTGAGGGTCCGTGCCGGTTGCATAATGGAACCATAATGAAACCATGCGACCTGATCAAGACGGGGACGCGGGGGGCCGGCTGCGGAGGGCCCCCCGCAGGTCGACCGGGGTGCCGGCTCGTCCTACGCGCTTCGCGCTGAGGCCACGCTCAGGAGGACATCGTTCTCATGAAGGTGCTGCGGCGTGCGACGCGTGATGCACCGGAGTTCCGGGCCTTGGTCGAGAGTAACCTGCTCATGATCGACGGGTCCCGCCACCGACGGCTACGCGGTCTGGTCGCCAAGGCTTTCAGCCCGCGCCGCGTGGAGGCGCTGCGGCCGCGCGCCGAGGCGCTCGCCGAGGATCTCCTCGAGCGCGTCGCGCACCGCGGCGAGATGGACGTCGTGCGCGACCTCGCCCAACCGCTGCCGACGATCGTCATCGCCGAGTTGCTCGGCGTTCCCTCCTCGGAGCATGAGCGCTTCCGCGCCTGGTCCGACGCGCTCGTCGAGCTCCTGGACCCGCTCTCGGGGCGAGACGGGATTGAACCACCGCGGCGCGCCACCGCGGCGCTCGCCGCCTACTTCCGCGCGCTCCTGGCCGAGCGCCGGCGCGCGCCGCGCGACGACCTGCTCACGGCGATGATCGCTGCCGAGGAGGAAGGAGAATCGCTCGCCGAGGGTGGTGATCGCCGCTCTTCGCGTGCTTCGCGATCGTTCCGCCCATGCCCACCTCCATGTCGTCGGGGTGGGCACCAAACACCAGAACCTTCATGTTTCAACCCTCAATCGTGATCTCTTCGTGGTAGCGCAAGACGGTCAGATCCCGGAATGCGGGGATCTCGACCGGTCTGCCCATGGCGATCTCCACCTGTAGCTGGGCGAAGTTCACACCCGCCAGGGTGGCGAAGATCGTACTGCCTCCCATCCGCGGGTTGACCTCGATGAACTTGAGGTTGCCGTCGGCCGCTCGCTTCATCTGCATGCAGGTCGCGCCGGCGAGCCCGAGGAAGCGGGCGAGGTCCAGGCACGCCTCCTCGATGTAGCGGTCGTGGAAGACCCTGCCGCGCATCGAGATCCCGTCCCGGACGAGCAAGCGAGCCCGCGGGACGGCCACGAGCGGCTTCCCGTCGAGATCGCTCAGGACGTCGATCGAGTACTCCTCGCCGGGGAGGTACTCCTGGACGAGCACGCCCGAGCTCTCCTGGAGGTGACGCGCGAGCTCGTCGGCGTTTCGGCACAACGCCGCTCCGCGGCTCCCCTTTCCGCGCACCGGCTTCACGAAGCACGGAAACGAGACCGCCTCGGTCCCGTCGAGAGCCGTCTCGGGCAGAGGGAACCGCCCGTGGACCCGCCGGTGGAACTTGGCCTTGTCGCGGCACGTTTCGACGACGTCGTAGTCGCTCACGATCGCGATGACCCCGCGCTGGCGGAGCTCGGTCTTGCGCTGGCTGTAGATGAAGGTGTCGAACCCGGAGGTCGGAAGGATGAGCGAGACCTGCTCGCGCGCGATCAGCTCGAGCGCGCGGTCGAAGAACTGCGGGTCGGCGACCGGGGGGAGGACGGCGCTCGCGTCGGCGAGGAAGAGCCCCGGCGAGAGCGGGTCCGAGTCCGTCGACACGATGCGACCGCGATACCTTGCCCTGCGCAGCGACTTGATCGCGCACACGGCAGCGGGACCGCCCGCACCGGGGATCAAGACCGTAGGATCGGGGGAGCTGCTCACGTCGCGAGTTCCTGGGCTCTCCGACGGCGGATCCGCTCGGAGGGGAACGAACGTAGAGGCATCGATGCTACCGGGGTTCTGGCGCGCCGTCGCCGAGGTGCTGCCGCTGCTCCACCCGGTCCGCATAGCGCGGAGCTGCTTCCGCGGCGACATCGGCTGGGTGGCTCTCTGGGACGTCCTCTACATCATCGGCCTCGCGGGGATCCTCCTCCCGTGGGCCTTCCGCGCCGCGCGGCGCCGGCTGACGAGCTAGAGCCCCCCATCCCGCGCGAAAATCGATAGCGGAGGACGGAACGGTACCGGAGCGCATGCCCCCGTCACCTACAAGATGACGCCCTTATCCGACGTTCACGCTCCTACCCCGATTCCGGGGAACGCCCTTCGGAGCTTATACGGCGTTGCGGACTGTGACGCTTACCCCTGCGTTCGGTGGACAGCAGACACAGGCTTCCCTGATTCGTTGAATTTTTGCAAAGACGGAACCGTCCGCGATTTGAACTGCAATATTGTGAAAAACTGGAGATGTTCGGTGCCCTTGCCGCTCCCGCGATTCACGCGACCGAGCAGCGGGAGACGGCTGCAGCCGTTGCAAAACGTGACCACATGTTCTCGCGTGCCGAGCTAGCGCCCGGGGCGACGCAAACTGGCTACCTCCTGTTCGAAAGTCCGCGCGATCTGCCCGAGTTTGCCGATCTCCGATTGGAGCTGAAGTCCGGCGATCCGCCCGCACCCGGTGTCGTCGTGTTGAACTCGCGAATCCCTATCGAGAGTGATTGCGCGCGGCAAGAAAGGGGGAATGTGATGGAATGCATGCAATACAAGGCTCGAACGCTCGTGCTATTCGCCAGCATCCTGCTGATGCAGGGGTGTGCGACCGCGCACGTCAAGGTACGGCAGGAGGGGACCGTCGCGCCCCAGAAGTTCGATCGCCTCGCCGTTCCGCCGTTCGAGAACGGCGTCGGCGCGGGACTGCCGATGACGGCGCCCGACGACGTTGCCGGCGCGGTGATCGCGAAGATGCAGAAGGCCTACCCTGGGGCGTTCGCGGAGGTTGGCTCGCGCTCCACCGGTCAGCCCGGCGAGCTGGTGGTGAACGGAAAGATCACGTCCTACAACCCCGGGAGCAAGGCAGCCCGGTTCATTCTCATCGGACTTGGCGCGGGTGATCTCAAGCTCGAGGTCAACCTGACCGACGCCGCAAGCGGCAGCTCGTTGGAGCAGTTCACCACCGATGGCGCCATTGCAGCCGGTGGGTTGGTCGGAGCATCCATGGGCATGGAGGACATGATCGAGTCAGCCGCGGCGAAGGTGGCCGAGCGTCTCGCCCGGTACGGCGGATCGCCCTGAAAGGCTTTTGGGTCTCCCGCGCGCAATCCCTCTTCGTCGTCTTGCACGTCTTGAGGAGAATCTTGACATCGGCCTGAACGCCACGGGCAGCGCACACCGAGCACCGGCCCGAGGGACAAGACCGCTGGAAACAGGTTCTGCGCCCACACGGTTTCGGCGGTCTACGTAGTAACCCTTAGACAATTAGACACAGTGCGGCAAATTCTCGCAATTCGGGAGGTTTCCCATTGACAGACATCACCCACCTGCTCTACACGGAACCCCAACCACACGTCGTGTGGCTTACGGTAGCGGGGAGGAGGGCAGTGGAGAGGAGCCCGGGAGGACGAACGCGTGCGCGCCCGGACGTGGCGACTCCGGAACGATCCATCTCCGATACCGGTCGTGCCGAGGCGGTGGCTCGCCGCTGCGGCGACCGCTGGCCTTTTCCTGACCCTGTCCCTGACCTCGATTGCCCCAGTCGAGAGTAAGCCTTCGCCTGAAGCCCGTTGCCAGAAGGCCATCCACAAGGCGGGCCAGGCGCTGGTCAAGGCCCGCTCCAAGAAGCTCAGCAAGTGCGGCGTCAAGGCGGTCAAGGGCGGTGTCCTCGGCGCCGCGGCCGCGTGCCTCACGGCGGTGCCGTCCACGGTGCCCGGCGCCAAAGCGGGAAAGTTGCGCAAAGCGTGCGCCGGCGAAGGCGTCCAGGTGCTCTTCCCGGTGTGCGTCAACGTGCGTACCGGATGCGGGGCCTCGGTAGCGGACGCGAACGGCGTGGTGAGCTGTCTCGAATGCAATCTCGGCTTTCTCGTCGATTGCATGTACGCCCTCACTTTCGCTCCCGATGCCCTGCCAACCGGGTGCTTCGGGCCCGCAGCGCTCCGCTTCTCCGTCCAGTAGGGGCCGATGGTGTCTCCCTCGCTGGAAGGAAGGTCCGCGGCCCGGCGGCGCACTGACCGGCGCCCGGGCGGGTCTTCCGGACGGATTCGCATCGCGACCCTATCGGTCGCGCTGCTGGTCGGGCTCGGGGTCACGGGGCTCGTCACATGGCGCGGCGTCTCCTGGGTAGCGGCCACGCCGAAGACCGATGCCGCCTGCCTGAATCTCATCAGCAAGGCGACGCAGGCGCTCGTCACGTCGAATCTCAAGGCGCTCAACAAGTGTCGCGAGGGTGATCCCGAGGCCGCCGTCTGCGCCGCGATCGATGTGACTCTGGATGCGGCCAAGCTCGCCAAGAAATCGTGCGCGAGCTTCGACCCCGCGACCGTCGGCTATCAGGGCTGTCCGGGGACGGCGCGCTGCCCCGCGGATGCCGACGCCAGCCTGGCGGGCCTCGTGCGCTGCCTCGAGTGTATCGCGGAGAGCATCACCAACGTCGGTCAGGCGGTGCAGGCGCCCGGAGCGTGCGGTAACGGCGCCGTGGACGCGGGCGAGGAGTGCGATCCGGAGGCGGCGGCGAGCTGCCCATCCGGGGAAACGTGCGTCGCCGCCGGCAGCCCGGAGCAGTGCACGTGTCAGGCCGCGGTGACCTGCGGCAACGGCGCCGTGGACGTCGGCGAAGAATGCGATCCCGCCGCCGTCGGAACGTGCGACGGCGGGCGGACGTGCGTGGCGGCGGGGCGCCCCGGGCAGTGCCTGTGCCAGGGGAGCGTCTGCGGCAACGGCACGCGCGAGGCGAACGAGGACTGCGACGGCGCGGACGACGCGAGCTGTGCGGATGCGTGCCGCACCGATTGCACGTGCCCACCCGTCTGCGGCGATGGGACGGTGGCGGCGCCCGAGCAATGCGACGACGGCAACACCAGCGCCGGGGATTGTTGCTCTCCGACCTGTCAGTTCGAGCCGGCCGGCGCGCCGTGCGCGGACGACGGGAACGTCTGCACCGCCGACCAATGCGAAGGCTCGGGGTTCTGTACGCATCCGGGCCGGCCGGGCCCGTGCGACGACGGGCTCTTCTGCAACGGCGCCGACACGTGTAACGGCGGGCTCTGCGTGCACGCCGGCAGTCCATGCGGCGCCGGCGAGTGCAATGCGTGCCAGGAGGACACCGATACGTGCTTCAAGGCGGCGGGCACTCCATGCAGCGACGACGGCAACCCCTGCACCGACGATCGCTGCAACGGCACCGGCGCCTGCACTCATCCCGACAACCAGGCGCCCTGTGACGACGGGGATGCGTGCACGCGGAACGACACGTGCGCGGCGGGCGCGTGTACCGGCGCGCCGGTGTGCGGTAACGGCACGATCGAGACGGCCTGTGGCGAGGAGTGTGATGGTGCGGACGACGACGCCTGTCCCGGCAACTGCGAAACCAACTGCACCTGCCCCCAGTGTCCGCTGCCGGTGATCACCGCGGTCGAGCCGACGAGCGGACCCGTCGGCACGGCGATCACGCTCATCGGGACCGGGCTCGATTGCGGCAGGACACGGTCGCTCAGCTGCGCTGGGTCCGAGCTGGCCATCACTTCACTGTCGCAGACCGGCTTGGGGACAGTAATCCCGCCGGCGGCCGACGATTGTTGCTTTTCGCTAACGACCGCGGGCGGGACGGTGACGACCTCCCCCGACCTCTGTTTCGATGTCGTCGCATCGCGCGACATGTCACTTGCCGCCGTGCCGCCGAGCGCATCGATCATGCAGGGCGGTACGACCGTGTTCGTTGTCTCTGCCAGTGGCACCGAAGGCTTCTCGGATCTCGTCATGTTGGACGTGACGGGACTTCCCGCTGGGGTTACGGGCGAATTCTCATCGCCCTCCATCACCAGCGGGCAGACGGTCACGCTGACTGTGACCGCATCCCGTGATGCCGCCGTGACCACTGTGGCGATCACTGTGCGCGGCTCGGCACGGATCGATGGTCTCGTGACGACGCGAACAGTACCCCTTTCCCTCGAAGTGACCGCGGGAGGCCGGACGGTGCTGACCGGCAGCTTCCGCCTGATCGACGGTCCGCCCCTCGAGGGCGTGAATGTGAGCCTCGCCGCCTGCGACGGTGGCTCCAGTCCCGGCGCTGCGTGCATGGACGACCAGGACTGCGCCGGCGGGGGCATGTGCATGGTCTTCCAAGATCAGACGGATGCTGGGGGAAACTTCCAGCTCGTTGACGTTCCGGACGGAAGGCGGACACTCTCCGTCGACGCGACGCCGGTAGACCCGGAGCTCCCCATCTACGGGATCGACGTCACCCTCAGATCCGGCCAGACGACGAATCTCGGCACGCTGAACATCTGCCCGCCTCTACCCCCCGAGCGCTACACGCCGCTGCAGAATGAGACCCAGGATCAACCAATCAGCGATCCCGACAATCCCGACGCCGTCTTCACGGTGCCCATGGGTGTAACGATCACGGGCTGGGACGGAAAGCCAAAGGACAAGATGACCATCATGAAGCTCGGCCTCGACGAGCTGCCCGTTCCGCCACCGCCAGGGCCGACGCGATCCGTGTACCAACCCTTCTTCGGCACCCCGATGGGAGGTCTGCCGTCGGCGCCGATCCCCGTCACCTTGCCAAACGATCTGGACCTGGCGCCGGGCGAGAAGGCGGAGCTGTGGTCGTACGACGCCGCCCCGTTTCCTGGAGTCCCTGGCACCTGGCGGCTCAACGGAACCGGAACCGTCAGCGACGATGGCACGAAGATCGTGTCCGATCCCGGCGTGGGCATCACGCGCTTCTGTGGCGTGTGCGGCCTTTCGTGCTTCATCCCACAGCAGGAAGGCCAGCCGAATCACAACGGGGATGGCGCCAGCGGCGGCGATCCCGTCGATCTCAAGATCGGCCAGATGATCGTCGGGAAGACGGACCTAGTGCTGCCCGGGCGCCTTCCCGCCGTGGTCCACCGTGTCTACAATCCCTTCGATCCGTTCGGGGTAACACGGTTCAACCTGGGGCTCGGGCCGGGCTGGACGTTCTCCGTCGATGTCGTGCTGCAAGCCGAGACGGCGACGCTCATCCGCCTCATCCTTCCCGGCAATTCCCGGTACGCCTTTTCGAGGCAGCCGGACGGAACGTTCATCAACGCCACGCATCCGCGCTTTGCCGGCGCCGTGCTCACCGTCCCGGACGCTGGGAGCTATCATATCCGCTTCAAGGACGGGACCCTTTGGAAGTTCCTCACCTCTCCCACGCTCGCTGACGTCGGTCTCCTCGCTGAGCAGGTGGACCGAAACCGCAACCGTCTCGTCATCGACCGCGACCTCAGCTTCGGCGGCGTGGGCCGGATCAACCGGATCATCGAGCCTGCGGGCCGCGAGCTCGTGTTCACGCACTCGGGCAACCGGCCGACGCAAGTCGCGGACCCGCTCGGCCGGACGGTGAAATACGGCTACGACAGCAGCGGCCGCCTGGAGACCGTGACCGATGCAGGCGAAGGTGTCACGCGCTACACGTACGACACACAGGGCCGTGTCCTGACGATCACCGACCCGCGGAACATCACCTTCCTGCGCAACGAGTACAGCCCACTGAGCGGCCGACTCCTCCAGCAGACGCAGGCCGACGGCGGCGTCTGGCAGTTCAAGTACGTCGGCTTCGCCCCGATAGAGTGTCCGCCCGGTGTCATCTGCGATCCCGCGCCGATCGAAGAGAGTAGCGAGTCCGTAGCCGGGGGGCTGCAGACGGCGCCGCGCTACATCTTCGCAACCACCGTCGTCGATCCGCGCGGCAACAGCACCGTCCAGCTGCTCGACCAGCAGGGATTCCCGCTTGAGATCCGGGACGCCTTGGGGCAGCGGACCGAGTTCAAGCGCGATACGCGCGGGCAAGTCACGTTGATCACGGATGCGCTTAACCGGCTGACAAGGTTCGAGTACGACGCGGGCGGCAACGTGACACGAGTCACGGATCCGGCAGGCAACATCCGGCGGTTCGAGTACGAGGCGACCTTCAACCGACTGACGAAGCTGATTGCTCCAGCACCCGACGGTCGGCCCGGCGACCCTGGGCGGGTGACAACCTTCGAGTATGACGCGCAAGGGAACCTAGTGGCGATCACCGACCCCGAGCAGAACCAGAAGCCTGAACCGGAACGGTTGAAGACGCGCATCGCATACGATGAGTTCGGACAAGCCCGATGGGTCACGGACCCTCTCGGGAACGTTACGACCTTCACCTACGATTTCCAGGGCAATCTGGCGACGATCGCAGATCCTCTGGGCAACACAACTAGGTGGACTTACGATCCGGTCTCACGTCGTACGGCGCAAACCGACCCACTCGGTAAGACCACGCGATTCACCTACGACAGTCTGAATCGCATCGCGGAGATTCTCGACGCGCTGGGTGGAGTGACTAAGTTCACCTACGACGAAAACGGCAACATGCGATCAGTAACCGACGCGCTGAACCAGACAACCTCGTACGACTATGATGCCATGGATCGCCTCGAGGGTCGTACTGACCCAGTGGGAGCGCGGGAGTTCTTCGAGTTCGATAGGGCGGGTAACCTTGTGCATCACCAAGACAGGAAAGGTCAGTCGAAATTCTTCGCCTACGATGCGCTAAACAGACGCGTTGGTGCAAGCTATATCGATGGCACAACGAGGCGTTTCAACTATGACTCGGTCGGACGGATGATGGAGGCGACGGATTCCATTGTCGGGACGGTCTTGAACGAGTACGACCCATTCGATCGGTTGGTGGCCCAGACTACTGCGCTCGGCACAATCAAGTACCAGTACGACGTCCAGGGAAATCGCAGGGGGATGGATGTGCCTGGCGACAGCTCGGTGGCCTACGTCTACGATGCGAATTCTCGCCTGACGCAGATCACCCGCGGCAACGAGATGGTCACGTTTGAATACGACGCCTTAGGACGTCGAACAAGGCTGAGACTTCCGAACGGTGTTGCGACAGAATACCGGTATGACACGGCTTCCCGTCTCACAGAGCTGATCTATCTAACAGTCGATGAGGTCCTCGGAAAACTCACCTATCGGTATGACCAGGCCGGAAATCGGACTGCGATCGGAGGTTCCTTCGCTCGCACTCTGTTGCCTGATGCGGTCACGTCGGCCAGGTACGACAGCGCCAATCGTCAGCTCGCCTTTGACGACAAGACGGTAACCTATGATGCCAATGGCAACCTCGGTTCGATATCAGACTCCAGCGGCGTTGCCACCTTCACATGGGATGCCCACAACCGATTGGTCAGCCTGACCGGTCCGGGCCTGACTGCCACATTCACGTACGATGCCTTCGGCCGGCGGATAGCAAAGCAGACAAATGGTCAGGTAACGCGGTATCTCTACGATGGCGTGGAAGTCATCCAGGAGTCCGTGCAGAAAAGTAGGATCTCATATCTCCGCAGCCCTTATATCGACGAGCCGCTTGGGCGTGACGGACTTGAGTACTATCTTCATGATGCGCTCCGTAACACCGTGGCTCTGACTGACGCCGTTGGGGCGGTGCGGACGGAGTATACGTACGAACCGTTCGGAAAGTCCATCGCAAGTGGTGCGGCGACTGCGAATCCCTACCGCTACACGGGAAGAGAGAACGACGGAACTGGCCTCTACTACTATCGTAAGAGGTACTACCATCCTGCATTGCACAGATTCATAGGTGAAGATCCTCTCTGGTTTCGGTTTGGAGGCGGAGACGTAAATCAATACGTATACGCGCTTAACAAGCCGCGCGAGTTCGTCGACCCAACCGGAGGTTTCACAGTTGCCTATCCTCCCGGCGGCCCACCGATAGGCGTTTGCCAGTGGCTAGTGTGTGGGCCACGACCGGGCGCGCCCCAACCACAGCCGCCTCAGCTGCCCCCTGGCACGGGGCACTTGGCACAGCCCGAGCCGGGAGTGAACAGTCCACCTCCACCGGGAGGTGCGGGTGCGGGGACTCCGCCCGGCCCAGGCACTCCACCAGGTCCTGGAGGAGGAGGCGACGGATTGCCTGGGTGGCCCCCTGGGGGAGGCGAGCGCCCGCCGCCGCAGGGGCCTGGCGGAGGTGGTCCCGGACCAGGCTCGGGTCCAGGTGGACAGCCCGGTCCCTCCGGCGGAGGAGTAACCGAGTATCCGGATGGGTCCGTGATAATCACGCTTCCCGATGGTACCCAAATAGTCTATCCGCCAGGAAAGCCTCCAACGATCTTCCCACCCGGAGGCCCCGGGGATGCATCTTCAAGCACTCCGCTCGGGGGTGGCGCTTCGTCTACCGGCTTGCCTGGATCGCCGACCACTTCCGTTGGGGGACGCAAGTAGATCATATGAAGTTTTGCCTACGCGACAACGCATCAATGGGCATGATTCCCCTCGCAGAGCGAGCCGGGGCCGCGGGGTTCGACGCTGCTCAAAGAGCAGGATGGGCAGCGCCAAGTGGCGCGAACCGTAAGCGCCGCGTGGAACAACGGGTCCTGTTCATAGTCGCGCTCTGGGTACTGTCATGCCCCGCTAGTAGAGAGGTGAAAGCCCAAGAGGCGACGATCATCCATCTCTATGACGATCTCGGACGGCTCAGGCGGGTCATTGACGAGAACGATCATGCGGCTACGTACAACTACGACGCCGTCGGCAACATTCTCTCGATCGAACGCGGCGCTGGGGAATGTCCACCCGACCCACCAAGTGTTACCCAGATCAGTTCCGAGTCCTGTTTCGCCGGGACGAGTTGCCGGATCACAATCCACGGAACCGGTCTGTTGGGGGCAGGTGTCGGGACGGTGGATCCGCAGACCGCTGTTAGTGACTGTCGCGCGGACTGCACGCGCATTGTCTGCTTCTTCACGGCATCACCATTCACGCCTCCCGGCTCAACTACCATAACAGTGATAACACCATTCGGATCTGTGGATGCGATTGTGGATGTCCTACCGCCGCCGTCCCTGCCCGGTGTTGGAACGGCCGACCTCTGGCACTTCGCGGCCAATCGCGGCGACGTGATCACGCTGGAGATGACGAGGATTCCGAACAAACTCGACGGGTCATCGACGCTGGACCCAAGAGTGGAGTTGCGCGACTCACGTGGGTTCCTCGTCGTCTTCGACGACGATAGCGGGTCCTCGAGCCCGCCCGGACCGGGGCGCAACGCGCTGATTCGGGATTTTGTCCTGCCGGCGACGGATACGTATGAGATCACCGCCCGCGGCGTCGGGGGCACGGCGGGGCCCTACGTGCTCGCGATCACGCCCCCCACGATCGCTCTCGTTCCCGGTCCCATCACCACGCCGGCGCCGGCAGAGCCGGACTTCGAGTTCTCGGGCGAGATCGCTTCGCTCACGCAGCGGGATCGGCACACGTTCGCGGCCAATAGCGGTCTCCGCGTGACGATCGAGGTGAACCGGCTCACGACCAACGACGATGGCAGCGGTACCCTCGATCCTGCCGTGGAGCTTCGTGATTCACGGAACTTTCTGCTTCGAGCCGACGACGATGGCGGGGACACCGACCCGCCGGGACCGGGGAGGAACGCGATCATCAGGAACCTGACGCTTCCAGCCACGGACACCTATTCCGTCCTGGTCTTTGGAGCCGACGGCACACTGGGTGCGTACGAGGTGAAGGTTTTCTTGCGTGAGTGACGGAGGAGCGGGTACGCGGGAGGTGGGGTGGGGCGGCGCAGGACATGGCCTCTTGAAGCAGGGAGCAGGCGCATGATGACGCTGAAAGCCCTACGGACGGTACGGATTCTCCTGAGGACCGCTGGCGCAGCGGCGGTCATCTTCACCGCCAGCCATGCGCTTGCGCGCGACGTCGGTGGAGCCTGCACGGGCACCTGGGCTCCCGCCGATAATCCCGTGGTCTTCCTGTCGACCTGTACGGTTCCTGTGGGCGAGACGCTCTCGATCCTTCCAGGCGTGATCGTCAGCGGCCAAGGCCACACCCTCTTCGTGGACGGCACGCTGGCGGCGGACGATGCGACCACCACGAACCTGCTGCTCAGTTTTCGGCCCGGCAGCGGGGGGACGATCAACGGAAGTGAGGTGACGGGATCCGGTTTCTTCAGCACGGCCATCGCGATCACGAACGCGTCACCGTCGCTCGTGGGCAACACGGTGAGCGCCGTCGGGGTGGCGATCAGCGTCGGGGGCACCTCGACGGTGGCGGCCGCGCAGCCGGTGATCAGCGGGAACACGATCACGGCGAGCTCGCGTGGGGTGGACGTGGCTGGCACCGCGCGCCCGATGATCACCGGGAACACGATCACGACCAGTGGGAGCGGGTCGGTCGGGCTCGAGTACTCCGGCACGCCAGCCGGCAGCGCGACGGGCAACATCATCGGGTTCGAGGCGGAGGCCGGATCGAACCGGGTAGGCGTGCAGCTCCTGCAGGGGGCATCGCCGGTGATCGACGGCAACACGATCACCGACGATGCCACGCAGACGGACACGGGGATCGTGCTCGACGTCACGGGGGTGAGCACGGCGCAGGTGACGGACAACGACGTCTGCGTGACGGGGAGCGACACGCCGATCCGGCTCGGGCCCGGGCCGTTCGCGGATGCGGCGCTGGCCCAGGTGAGCGGCAACATGTTCACGTGCGGGCTGGCCGCGGGCTTCGGCTTGCAGGGGACCATCGACGAGGACAGCACCCTAAAGAGCATTGAGGGCCTCAGCAATCTGCGGTTCTCGAGCACGGTTGTTGTCGCCGCCGGTAGCCGGCTCGCGATTCCGGAAGGTTTCGCGGTCGACGGTACGGGTCACACCCTGGCGGTCGATGGCACATTGGAGGTGGACGACGCGACCATCACCAACTTGTTCGTGAGTTTTCGGGCTGGCAGCGGCGGGACGATCAGCGAGACCGAGCTGACGGTATCGAGCTTCTTCAGCACGGCCATTGCGATCACGAACGCGTCCCCGTCGCTCGTGGGTAACACGGTAACAGCCGTGGGAACCGCGATCAGCGTGGGGGGCACGTCTACGGTGGCGGCCGCGCAGCCGGTGATCAGCGGGAACACGATCACGGCGAGCTCGCGTGGGGTGGACATGTCGGGCACCGCGCGGCCGACGATCACGGGGAACACGATCACAACGAGCGGCAGCAGCTCGGTGGGGCTCGAGTATTCCGGCACGTCTGCCGGCAGCGCGATGGGCAACATCATCGGGTTCGAGGTGGAGGCCGGGTCGAGCCGGGTGGGCGTGCAGCTCCTGCAGGGGGCATCGCCGGTGATCGACGGCAACACGATCACCGACGATGCCACACAGACGGACACGGGGATCGTGCTCGACGTCACGGCCGCGAGCACGGCGCGGGTGACGGACAACGACATCTGCGTGACGGGCGGTGACACGCCGATCCGGCTCGGGCCGGGGCCGTTCGCGGATGCGGCGCTGGCCCAGGTGAGCGGCAACATGTTCACGTGCGGGCTGGCCGCGGGCTTCGGCGTGCAGGGCACGATCGACGCGGACTCCACGCTCAAGGGCTTCGGGGGCGCGACCAGCATGCGGTTCTCGAGCACGGTGGTCGTCAGCGATGGGCGTCGGCTGGCGGTTCCGGCGGGATTCACCATCGAGGGTGACCGGAACACCCTGGTCGTGGACGGTGCGCTCGACGTGGAGGACGCGACCATCGCAGACCTATTCGTCAGTTTTCGCGCCGGCAGCGGCGGAACGATCAGCGGGAGTGATCTCACGGGGTCGGGGTTCTTTGGTACGAGCATCTCCATTGCGGATGCCTCCCCGTCGCTCGTGGGCAACACGCTGACCGCCGTGGGAACGGCGATCAGCGTGGGGGGCACGTCCACGGTCACGAGGGCGCAGCCGGTGATCGATGGCAACACGATCATGGCGAGCTCGCGCGGGGTCGACGTGTCGGGCACGGCACGGCCGACGATCACCGGGAACACGATCACGACGAGCGGCAGCGGATCGGTGGGGATCGAGTACTCCGGAACGGCGGCCGGCAGCGCGACGGGCAACACCATCGGGTTCGAGACGGAGGCCGGGTCGAATCGGGCGGGAGTGCAGCTCCTGCAGGGGGCATCGCCAGTGATCGACGATAACACGATCACCGACGATCCCACGCGGACCGACACGGGGATTGTGCTCGACGTCTCGGCGGCGAGCACGGCGCAGGTGACCGACAACGACATCTGCGTGACGGGGGGCGACACGCCGATCCGGCTCGGGCCCGGGGTGTTCGCGGATACTGCACTCGCCCAGGTGAGCGGCAACATGTTCACGTGCGGGCTGGCGGCGGGCTTCGGACTACAGGGCACGGTCGACACGAACAGCACGCTCAAGAGTGTGGAGGGGATCAGCAGCCTGCGCTTGTCGAGCACGGTGGTCGTCAGCGATGGGCGTCGGCTGGCGGTTCCGGCAGGGTTCACCATCGAGGGTGACCGGAACACTCTGGTCGTGGACGGTACGCTCGACGTGGAGGACGCAACCGTCACAGACCTGTTCGTCAGTTTTCGTGCCGGCAGCGGCGGGACGATCAGCGGGAGTGGGCTCTCGGGATCGAACGTCTTTGGTACGAGCATCTCCATTGCGGATGCCTCCCCGTCGCTCGTGGGCAACACGCTGACCGCCGTGGGAACGGCGATCAGCGTCGGGGGCACGTCCACGGTCACGAGGGCACAGCCCGTGATCGAGGGCAACACGATCGCGGCGAGCTCGCGCGGGGTCGACGTGTCGGGCACGGCACGGCCGACGATCACCGGCAACACGATCACCACGAGCGCCGGCGGGTCGGTGGGGCTCGAGTATTCCGGCACGTCTGCCGGCAGCGCGACGGGTAACACCATCGGATTCGAGGCGGAATCCGGGTCGAACCGGACGGGGGTGCACCTCCAGCAGGGCGCGTCACCGGTGATCGAGGCGAACACCATCACCGACGACTTCACGCGGACCGACACCGGCATCGTGCTCGACGTCTCGGCGGCGAGCACGACGCAGGTGACCGACAACGACATCTGCGTGACGGGCGGCGACACGCCGATCCGGCTCGGGCCCGGGGTGTTCGCGGATGCGGCGCTCGCGCAGGTGAGCGGCAACGTCTTCTCGTGCGGGCTCGCGGCGGGCGTCGGCCTGCAGGGCACGATCGACGCGGACTCCACGCTCAAGAGCTTCGGCGGCGCGAGCAGCATGCGGTTCTCGAGCACGGTGGTCGTCAGCGATGGACGTCGGCTGGCGGTTCCGGCGGGGTTCACCATCGACGGGGATGGTCACACCTTGTTCGTCGACGGCACGCTCGAGGCGGACGATGCGACCATCACGAACCTGTTTCTCAACTTTCGCGCAGGCAGCGACGGCACGATCAGCGAGACCGAGATGACCGGGCCGGCCTTCGGTACGGCCATCTCGGTCACGAACGCGTCGCCGTCCTTCCTGGACAACACCTTCACCGACATGGGGACGGCCATCGCGCTCATCGGAACGACGGATGCGCTCATCGACGGCAACGTCTTCGATTCAAACGGCGTGTGTGTCCGCGTGGATGGGGCGACCTCGCGGTCGACCGTCTCCAACAACATCTTTGCGCGTAACACGACGTCCGTGTCCTTCGACGACGCGACCGGTCTGTTTTCGGCGTTCCCACGCGACCTCCACACCAACCTCGCCTCGGGGCCGCCCGACGAGAACACCGTCCGGCTTCCCACGTTGTTCGACCAGTCCGGAACGGTTCGGGCTACATTCGCGCCGTATGCGGTCTTCGGCTGGAACATTCAGTCCGGCAGGGTTCTCATCGTCGAGCCTGGGGCGGTGTTCCAGATGAGCAACTTCGTCGACGCCGTCGTCGATGGCGAGCTGGTGGCGACCGGAACGCCCGAGCGACCGATAGTCTTCACGAGCCCGTCGCCGAAGACGGGCGTCCGATGGCGCGGGCTCCGAATCAACAACAAGACGGCGACGGCGCAGACGGAGCTGGATGCGTGCATCGTCGAGTTCGCGGGCGCGGGAAACGGAGCGGCGCTGGTGCTCAATAACGCCAGCATCGACATTGCCAATACCGTCGTAACCGGCAGCGCGAACGACGGCTTCGATATCACCAATGCGTCGCGTCCGACCATTACTGGAAGCACCGTGATCGGCAACGTCGGCGACGGCATCACGACGAGGTCCGGGGCGCGGCCGCGCATAACTGGCAGCTCGATCTTCGCCAACGGCGGAAACGGCGTGGTCAATCAGGACTGCGCCGTGGTCCGCGATCCGATCGACGCGCAGCGCAACTACTGGGGCGATGACAGCGGCCCGCGTGACGCGTCGGATGACCGGGCGAACGGTGGCCTCTTCAACCCGCTAGGCCAGGGCGAGGAGGTCGGCGATTGCGTCGACTACGACCCCTGGATCCGAATCGGCCCGAGCCTCGCTGGCACGATCACGGCGGTGAGCGGTGGCGGACAGAGCGCCGTCGTGGGCTCGTGCCTGCCGCAGCCCGTCGTGGTCGAGGTGCGCAGCGCGCTCGATTCCCCGCTCCAGGGCGTGGACGTTACGTTCTCGGTTCAGCGCGGCGCCGCGTCGATCGAGGAGACGCAACCCGTCGTCACGGGCGCGAACGGGCGGGCCGCCGCGACGGTCTGTCTCGGCCTCAGCCCGGGGGACGTCGCCATCGCGGCCACCGCGCGCGACGTGGACAGCCCGCTCGCGTCCTTCGCGGCGACGGGCACCGGCGGTGCGCCCCTGGCCTTCGTGGCGCAGGCGACACCCCTGGAGCTGCGTGTGCGGCAGCAGCGGTCTGGACAGCGCGGCGACGTCAACGGCGATGGGAAGGTGAACAACACCGATGCGCTCCTCATCGAGGGCGTGCTCGGCGGCTACCTGGCGCCCGACGCCCGCCCGGCGCTGCGCTACACGCGCGCCGCCGACATCAACCGGGACGGCCGCATCACCCGCGGGGACGCGGTCGCCATTCAAGGGTTCATCGTCGGCGCCGTGCCGCAGGCGGCGCGCTAGGCGCACGGGCCAGGGTCATGCAGCGAGCCTGCGGGAGGGCAACATCATGAGGAAGCCAGGGACGTGCCTCGGCGCGCTGCTGGGCGTGCTGGTAGCTGCCGGCCCGGCGCCGGCCGTAGGCGTCGACTCCGTACGGGTGTTGCTGGACCTGCCGACGACGACGGTAAGGGCGCACGGGATCCTGGAGGTCCCGGTGTGCATCGAGGACGGGGCCGCCGACGTGCTGTCGTACGCGCTCCGGCTGCGCTACGACCGTCGGGTGCTGAAGCTGCGGGAGATCCGTGGCGGCAACTTCTCTGGCTTCGACGCGCCACCGGTGGTCGGGCCGGGGTCTGACCGCCCCGGTCAGAAAAACTTCACCGCGAACAACTCCCTGTTCCTGGCGACGCCGGACAGCTTCAACGTCGCGACGGCAGTTTTCGAGGTCGTGGGTGAACCGGGTAGCCGCGGCTCGATCCGAATCGGGCGGACGAAGTGGGGCGACGTGACGGTCCGGGGCACCTATCGGCGCGCGCGCTACGTCAAGTTTCCGCGCGCAGTATACGTGGACGTGGTCCAGTAGTCCCTGACCGATCACTGCTGGCACGAGCCCGGCGGCGCCGGCTCAGCCCCGGTTTGCGGCTCCATCTGCACTTCCGCCGTCCACGTCAGCCCGCGCCGGTCGGAACTGCGGCAGCGACACCTCGGCCGTGCGGTCTTCGAAGCACACCTCGACCGGCAGGCCGATGCGCAACGCGTCGAGCGGGCAGTCAACGATGTTCGCGGTCATGCGCACGCCTTCCTCGAGCTCGACCACGATGACGGCGTATGGAACGTCGGCGGCGAACGCCGGATGGTACACCTGGTGCACGACGCCGTAGCTGAACACCGTGCCCCGTCCCGATGTGGGTACCCAGTCGGCCTCGCCGCCGAGGCAGCGGCTGCACGACTGGCGCGCCGGAAAGCGGCACGTCCCGCACTGCCGGCAGCGTTGAACTACCAGGCGGTGCGCGCGCGCCGCATCGAAGAACGGGCGCATCGCGTCCGTGATCTCCGGTATGGGCTTGGCGGACGACACGTCAGCGCCCGTCACGACGGAAGCCGGCTGAGAATCGCCGTGGAGTGCGTCGAAAGCAGACCGCCGTTGCCGCTCACGAGCGCGATGTCGTGGCGTGGCACCTGGCGCTCGCCTCCCTGGCCGCGGAGCTGGATGATCGCCTCCGCGACCGGCGTCATGCCCCACATGTAGAAGCTGGAGAGCTGGCCGCCGCCGGTGTTCACCGCCAGGCGGCCTCCGGGTGCGGTTGCGCCGGCGGCGGCGAACGGGCCGCCCTCACCCTTGGCGCAGAACCCGTAGTCCTCGAGCGTCACCACCACGGTGAACGTATAGCAGTCGTAGAGCTGGCAGAAGTCGAGGTCGTCGAGGCCCACGCCCGCCATGGCGAACGCCGTCTCCTTGGCGACGACGGCGCCGGAGGCGAGCGTGTCGATGGGATCACCCCCGAGGTGGCCCTGGCCCGTACCCCACACGTACACCGGCGTGCCACGCGCATCCTTGGCCCGCTCGGCGCTCGTCAGGATCACGGCGACACCCCCGTTGGAGACGAGGCAGCAGTCGAACAGGTGAAAGGGCTCCACCACCCAGCGCGAGCGGTGATAGTCGGCAGCGGTCAGTGGCGTATCGTGAAACTGCGCGTCGGGATTGCGGTTCGCCCACTGCCGCTGCGCCACGGCGACGGCGGCGAGATGATCGCTGGTCGTGCCGTACACGTGCATGTGGCGGCGAGCGACCATCGCATAGCGTGCCGTCATCCCGAACTGTCCGTAGGAGGCCTCGAGCCCGCGGGCGAAGGCGTAGCTCGCGCCGGCTCCCGCCGGTGCCCCGCCGGCCGCGCGGCCGTTATCGGGGCGGGGTGGCTTCAGCGGCGCATCGGAGAAGACGCAGGCGACCGTTGTGCACTGACCGGCGGCGATGGCCATGGCGGCGTGCGCGATCATGGCGATCGCCGTCGCGCCGCCGAGGCTCATGGTGGCCGACAGACGGAGATTGCGCAGCTCCATCGCCTGCTGGAGATGGAAGGATCCGAGACCGCCGTCCTTCCACGAGACGCCCGGATTGAGGAGCAAGCCGTCGAGATCGTCACGGTCGAGGCCGGCGTCGTCGAGCGCGCGGGCCACCGCCTCCACCGCGAATCCCATCTCGCGCGTGTGGAACACCTTGCCCTGCGGGGTGACCCCGAGTCCCACGATCGCGCTGCTGGCCTTGCGATACTCCATCGGGATTCCGGCTAGCGCGTGAAGTGGCGGCTTTCGCCGTGGCGCAGGATCGCGACGCGCTCCGCGGCCCCCGCGTGCGAGGCGATGTCGGCGAGCCAGGTGACCGGTTCGTCCACCGGCTCGAGCGAGATCGTGAACGTCCCCCAGTGGATCGGCACCAGGTAGCGGGCGCGCAGGTCGGTGAACGCCTGGAACGCGTCTTCCGGGTTCATGTGGACGTTGCGGAGCGACGGTGGGCTGTAGGCGCCGATCGGCAGGATCGCGACGTCGATCTCGAAGCGGCGGCCATAGTCGCTGAAGCCGGGAAAGTAGGCCGTATCACCCGGGAAGAACACCGAGCCGGCGGCGCTCTCGATGAGGAAGCCGGTGTAGCCACGATTGTCGGGGAGGATGTTCCGGGTGCCCCAGTGCTTGACCGGCAGCGCCGTGATCCGCACGCCGCGGTGCTCGAAGCTCCGTCCCCACGGCAGCTCGATGACCCGCGCATAGCCGCACGGCGCGACGAGATCGCCGAGGTTCTCGGCCACCACGGCGATCGTGCCGTCGGGAAGCCGGTGATGGGTCGGCACGTCGAGGTGGTCGTAGTGGCCGTGCGAGACGAGCACGATGTCGAGCGGGGGCAGCGCCTCGATGGGAATGCCGGGCGCGACCAGGCGCTTCGGCACGACGAGCCGCTCCGAGTACACGGGATCCGTCAGTATCCGGACCGCGCCGAGCTGGATCAGGGTGGTCGCGTGCCCGACGTACGTGACGACGATCTCGCCGTCCGCGGCGGCGGGGGGCGCACCAGTCACGGTCGCCGGTGCGGTGGGACCGATGAGCCCCCGCACGGCGCGCCCTAGCCACGGCGGCAGCAGAGAGACTACCGCGGCCGCTCCTGCTGCATCCCCTCCCATCAGCCGGATGGCGCGGGCGCTAGCGGCACAGGATCTGGAAGCGACCTCGGAGGAACGCCATCTGATCCTGCACCGAGCCGGCGCGCCGGCTCTCCATGAGCGCGTCGAAGAGCTCGGGGTCCGACGCTTCCCGCGGCCGAGCGATCTCGGCGCGCACGGCGTCGACGATCTCCTCGATGATCTGGGGAATCTCGCGCTGAGGGATGAGGACGTCGCCGCGGCCGAGCGTACCGCTCCAGTTCGCAGCGTACGGCCGGAGTATCTCGCGTAGCCGATCGCTGATCGGGCCCTGTTGCTTCACGCGACGCGAACCTCGTAGAACCATTAGAGCACAGCCGGCCGGGCTTGCAAGGTGAGTCCGGTGGTGGGTACACCGTGGACGGATGCGTGAGATCCTCCCCGATGTGCTCACCTGGGCCTGGCTGTCGGAGCGCCACGGCTACGATTTCAATGGTTTCCTCGTACGCCACGCGGGCGGCAATGTCTGTATCGACCCCGTGGAGCCCGGGGAGGCGGACATGGAGGCCCTCAGGCGCGAGGGCATCGCACGCGTCGTGCTCACCAACCGCAATCACGTGCGCGCCGCCAACCGGGTGCGCGAGGCGACCGGCGCCCGAGTGGCGATCCACCCCGCCGACGCCACCCATGCGCGGGGGCAGGGCGGAACGATCGATGATGAGCTCGCCATCGGCGCCGTCGTCGGTCCGCTGGTCGTGATCGGTGTGCCCGGGAAGTCCCCGGGAGAAGTAGCGCTCCACTGGCCGGCGCGTCGCCTCCTCGTCGTCGGGGATGCGGTGATCGGTAACCCTCCTGGCGCGTGCGCCCTGCTTCCCGATCGCGTCATGGACGATCCGCGCGCGCTCCGCGGCAGCGTGCGGGGGTTGCTGGCACTCGATTTCGACACGCTCCTGGTCGGCGATGGCGCGCCGCTGCTGCGTGGGGCGAAGGACCGGCTCCGCGAGCTGGTGACGACGTTCGAGAGCTGAGCCCGGAACATTCGTGCGATGACCTCCGCGCCGGTCACTCTGACGATTGCCGGCTCCGATCCGAGCGGCGGCGCGGGAATCCAGGCCGACCTCAAGACCTTCGCGGCGTTCAAGGTTTACGGTGCCGCCGTGGTGACGGCGCTCACGGCTCAGAACACCTGCGGCGTGCGCGCGGTCATGGAGGTCCCGCCGTCGCTGGTGGCGCAGCAGATCGATGCGGTCCTCGACGATCTCGAGGTCGCGGCCACGAAGACCGGCATGCTCGCCACGGGAGCGATCATCGAGGTCGTCGCCGAGCGACTGCGAGCTCGACCCGCTGGCGTCGTGGTGGTGGATCCGGTCATGGTCGCGACGAGCGGTGATCCGCTCCTCTCCGCCGATGCCCTCCAGATGCTGCGCAGCCGGCTGCTGCCGCTGGCCGCCCTGGTCACACCCAATCTGCACGAGGCCGGGGTCCTGCTCGGTCGCTCGATCGCATCATCCGCCGAGATGCGGGATGCCGCCCGCGCCCTGGTGGACCTCGGGCCGCGGGCCGCGCTCGTCAAGGGCGGCCATCGTCGCGCTGCCGATGGAACGCTCGCCCCGGATGCGCTCGATGTCCTCTACGACGGGAGCACTCTCCACGAGCTCACGGCGCCTCGAGCCGGGTTCCGAGCCATCCACGGCGCGGGCTGCACGCTCTCGGCGGCGGTGGCGGCGGCCGTCGCCCGTGGTCACGCCCTCATCGACGCGGTGCGCATCGCCAAGGACTACGTGCGACGCGCGATCGAGCGCGCCCCCGGCCTCGGTTCCGGTGCGACGCCGCTCGCCCACGATGTTTGAAAGGCCTGTCGCCGGGGTGGTAGTAGGGTGGTAGTCGAGGGGTCGTGCTGCGCGTGTCCATGAAAGCCCGGGCGCGCCGGGCGCCGCGATCGAGGCGAATTCGATGGCAACCGTGATCACGAGCGAATGCATCAACTGTGGCGCCTGCGAGCCCGAATGTCCGAACACCGCGATCTACCAAGGTGGGGTCGAGTGGGAGTTCAACGGCAAGACGCATCCGGCGCTCTCCGCGGACATTTTCTACATCGTGCCGGAGAAATGCACGGAATGCGTCGGTTTCTACGACCACGAGGCCTGCGCCGCCGTGTGCCCGGTGGATTGCTGTGTGCCCGATCCGAACCGGCCGGAGAGCGAGGACGTGCTTCTGGTGCGTGCCAAGGAGCTGCATCCCGAGACGCAGTTTCCCGCCGAGTTCCCCTCCCGCTTCCGGAAAGCCGCGGCGGGCGCAGCCGGAGATGGCGACGGGGCGCCGGCCAGCGCCGCCACGGCCGCTGCCCGTGCCCCGGCGGCCGGCGGAGCGGCGCCGCCCGCCGGCGCGAGCCGAGCGGCCGCATCGGCCGATGCCGACTCGATGCCCTCCATTCCGGCGCTCGAGGACTTCGATGTTCCGCTCGAGTGCTTCCGCTGCGACGGGGGCTTCACCGTGCCGTTTGCGTATCTCCGCGCCGGAACCGTCTTCACCTGTCCGCACTGCCATGGTTCCTTCGTGCCGACGATTTTACTCTGCCAGGCCGTCGGTGACGCGCTCAGGAGCTTTCACGCAACGTACACCCGGCGGGCGAGGGAGCTTCAGGAACGCCGCCAGCGCGAGCTCGACCGGTTCACGGAGGAGCAGCGGCGCCACCTCGAGGCCTTCGAGCAGCGGCTCCGTGAGCTGTCGCGTAGCGTACGGCCGCCCGGTGCGCCGCACAAGAAGCGCTCGGCCCTCGGCCCAGCATAGATCCGGGGCTCCCGGCACGCGTCGGCCGTCGGGCGGGATCTCCGCACCCGGGGCTCCGGTCGTGAGCACGATTTCCGACGCCCGCCGAACGAAACGGTGACCTGCGTGGCGGGCGCGGAGCGATATCTTATCGTCAGCGGGGACGACTTCGGGCTCTCGCCCGGAGTCAATGCGGGAATCATCGGCGCCTATCGCGACGGCATTCTCACGAGCGCCAGCCTCCTCGTCAACGCACCCGCGACCGACGAGGCGGTGGCCCAGGCCCTCGAGCACCCGGGCCTCGCCGTGGGCCTGCACCTGGCGCTCGCCCAGGGGCGGGCGGCGGCGGCGCCCGAGTCGATTCCGGACCTGGTCGGCGCCGATGGCGCCTTCGGTGACCAGCCGGTGCTGAGCGGGCTGCGCTACTTCTTCCTTCCGGGCATGCGCACGCAGCTCCGTCGGGAGATCGCGGCGCAGCTCGATCGTTTCCGCTCCTTCGGTCTCGCGCTATCCCACGTCGATGGGCACATGAACATGCATCTGCACCCGGTGGTGCTCGACATTCTCCTCGAGCTCGCGCCCGAGCACCACATCGGCGCCATCCGCCTGACGCGCGACCCGCTGCTCGAGGCGTTGCGGCTCGACGCCAGGTGGCCGCTGCGCAAGCTGGCCGAGGGAACGGTGTTCTCGGCGCTTGCGTGCTGGGCCGCGCCGCGGCTTCGTGCCGCGGGCGTCCGTTTCAGTGATCGTCTCTACGGTCTGCATCAAACGGGGGCGATCGACGAACGCTACCTGACGGCGCTCATTCCGCGCCTGCCTCACGGCATGACCGAGTTATACTGTCACCCTGGCGTGCTGCCGGATCCCGAGGTCGCGCGCTGGATGCCGGGCTACCAGCACGACACGGAGATGGCGGCGCTGTGCTCGCCGCGGGTGCGGCAAGCCGTCTACGACCACGGCATCACGCTGTGTAGCTACTGGCAGCTGCAGGGTGACGCCTAGAACCGGATGCCGGTACCTTTCTGGACCCAGGGCGTGGATCATTTTTGGACCTTGGGGTCCCCGTCGGGTTGAGCCAGTCTCAGGCCCTCGGCGCGCTCGCCGCGGTGGCGTGGCTCGCGTGCTGGACGGGGGCGTTCCGTACACGACGGCGACGCACGCACGCACGCCGCAGCGCAGACGCATCGAGTTGCGACCGGGAGGAGCCCGCCGATGAAGGCACAGCCAGCGAAGAGGGAGCCGACCGTCGCACCGCCCATGGCGCGCATCGCGCGCGTCTTGATGTTCGGGATTCTCATGCTCTCGTTTCCGACGCTTGCCGCGGCGGTGTGCGGCAACGGCATCCCGGAAGTGGGCGAGGCCTGCGACGATGGCAACACCGCGCCCGGCGACTGCTGCAACGGCAGCTGTCAGGCCGAGCCCAATGGCTCGTCGTGCAGTGACGGGAACCCGTGCACGGTGAGCGATTCGTGCGTCTCGGCCCAGTGTACGTCGGGCCAGTCAATCAACTGCTCCGCGCTCGACGGGCCGTGCACCGTGGGCGTGTGCAATCCGGCGACGTTTGCCTGCGAAGCGGAGCCCGCCAACGAGGGCCAGAGTTGCGACGACGACGACGTCTGTACCATCGCGGACGCCTGTGCGAGCGGCGACTGCGTGGGCTCGCCGATCGACTGCACCGCGCTCGAGGGACAATGTACGCTCGGGATCTGCAATCTGCCGGTGTCCACCTGCATCGCCGTGCCTGCCAACGGCGGTAGCGCCTGCGACGACGGCAGCACGTGCACTACCGGCGAGACGTGTGCCGCTGGTCAGTGCACGAACGGGGTGCCGGCGAACGAGAGCCTCCCCTGCGACGATGCGAACCCGTGCACCACCGAGGAATCGTGCACGAGCGGCTCGTGTACCAGCGACACCTTTCTCGACTGCTCGGCGCTCGATGGCTCCTGCGTCGAGGGCGTCTGCAACCCGCAGACCGCCGCGTGTGTGACCCAGCCGCTCGCCAACGGCACTCCCTGCGACGACGGCGATCTCTGTACCACCGCCGAGCGCTGCACGAGCGGCGTGTGCGGCAACGCCGTGCCGGTCGACTGCTCGGGGCTCGACGGGGAGTGCACGGTCGGCGTGTGCCGGGCGACCACGGGAGCGTGCGAGCCGGCGATCCTCGCCAACGGATCACCGTGCGAGGACGGGGATCTCTGTACGACGGGCGAGGTGTGCGCGAGCGGGACCTGCGAGTTCGGCTCGCCGGTCGACTGCTCGCACCTCGATGGCACGTGTAGCGTCGGTGTCTGCAATCCGTCCACGGGAGCGTGTGGCGCAACGAGCGTGAACAACGGCTTGCTCTGTGACGACGGCAGCACCTGCACCGCGGGCGAGCGCTGCACGAACGGTGTGTGCGGCGGCGGAAGCGCCACGAACGAGGGCGGTAGCTGCGACGATGGCAGCATCTGCACGAGCGGCGAGACCTGCAGTGCCGGCACGTGCGGTGACGGCGCGCCGGCAAACGACGGCGCCGCCTGCGACGACGGCGATCTGTGTCTCGTCGGCGAGCAGTGCGCGGCAGGGAGCTGCAGCGGCGGCACACCGGTGGATTGCAGCGCTCTCGACGACGCTTGCGCCGTGGGTGTGTGCAATCCGGCCACCGGGACGTGCGGTGTCCAGAGCATCGGCGAGGGGCAGAGCTGCAACGACGGCAGCACGTGCACGGTCGGCGAGGAGTGCACCGGGGGTACCTGCGCCGGCGGCGTGACGTTCTGCAGCTTGCAGGTTACCAAGGTCCGCCTGGACCAGCTGCGCCAGAGGGATCTCTGGGTCTTCAACGCCACCCTCGGGGCGCCGTCGAACTTCGACCCCAGCGAGGGGCCGGTCGAGCTGTCGATCTTCGGCTCCGCCGGCAACTGGATCAATCCCGTCTCGGTGGCCGCGCTCGCACCCGACGTGGGCACCAAGTGGTCCTTCAGCGGCGACAACGTCCCCGGGCATGGCTGGCTGCGGATCCGTGCGCACCGCCGACAGCAGGGTGGCTGGCGCGTGCGGATCAAGGCCCGCGCGCCGGGGATCCTGCCTCCGTTTCCGCAAAGCGCGAACGACTTCCGGGTGCGGTTCCGATGGGGCGGCGCAGAGATTCTGACGCCCCCGTCGACGTTCACGGTGCTGGGTAGCGGCGGGGGGCGGCGCTATCCCTGAGCCCTTGCGCCCACAGGCTCGGATTCGCACCGCCTGTGCCCGCGTTTCTGCCGTCAGGCGTCGGCCCGCTCGAGCGTGCCGAAACGGGTGTCGTACGTGTCCCGATGCACGAAGCGCACGACGACCTGGCCGTCGAGCTTTCCGTGGAAGAGCGCATTGTGCCACCAGACGTTTTCGTAGACCGGCCCCTCGGTGTGCAGCTCGGCGCGGCAGTCGACCTGCCAGCAGCGAAAGCGGCGCTCGACCGCCGCGTCGTCCAGCTCGAACACGTAGAAGAGTAAGGCGCAGGTCGCGTCGGTGCGCAGCGCCCGCACGGCGGCGGTGTCTTCCGGCAACAGCGTCGAGATGCTCGTCGCGTCGAAGTCCTCGGGCGAGCGGTAGTAGTCCCTCAGGTAGGCGAGGCCACGATCGTAGATCGCACGGGCACCGTCGGGCGCGGCCGCCTCGTAGAGCGCACGAAACGCGGCGGTCTTGTCGGCGAGAAGCTCCGGGCTCGGCAGGAGCCCGCAGATGATGGAGTGCATGCTCACCCCGGGCCCGACGCCGGGCTGGTGCACGGCGAGCAGCGGTGCGACGCCGACGTGCGGGCTCCCGTTGCGCTCGAGCGCAGTCCAGGCGCGCAGGCGCACCTGCCATTCCAGAAACTCGCGCGGGAGCGGGCGGTGTCCCGTGGTGCTGGTGGAGCGAAGCATGGGCAACCCCTCCCAAAGATATCGATCTAGAGATGCCGAAGTGGGCGCGCCGGTCCGAGGACGCGGACGTGCAGCCCGTGCCTGTCGCGTACGACGTTCGCCTCGATTCCGAAGACGTCGCGTAGCGCCTCGGGGGTGACACACGCGTCGGGCGGGCCGACCGCATAGAGCCGCCCGCGGTGCACGATCGCGACCCGGTGCGCGAGCGCGGCGGCGTGCTCCAGGTCATGCAGCACGGCGGCGATGGTGACGCCGCGCTGGCGATTGAGCTCGGTCAGCAACGCCAGCACCTCGCACTGCTGGCGGAGATCGAGGCCCGCGGTCGGCTCGTCGAGCAACAGCACCGGGGCATGCTGCGCGAGCGCCATCGCCAGCCAGGCCCGGCGGCGTTCGCCACCCGAGAGCGTCTCGACCTTCCGCCGGCGCACATCGAGCAGGTCGACGGTTCGCAGGGCGTCACGCACCGCCGCGACATCCGTGGCGCTCGGACCCGCCAATGCGCGGCGATGCGCGTGACGCCCGCTCGACACCAGCTCCTCGACCGTGGCGCCATCCGGACACGCCGGGAACTGCGCCAGTCGCGCCACCTGCCGCGCGAAGGGCCGTGGAGCGATCGCCCGCAGGCCCTGCGCTCCAAGCCGGACGGTGCCGAGCCGTGGCACGAGCGCGCGTCCGAGCGCCGCGAGGAGCGTCGATTTCCCCGACCCGTTCGGCCCGACGAGGACGAGAATCTCGCCGGGTACGATGTCGAGGCTGACGTCGCGGAGGCTGTCCCGATCGGCGCTCGCATGGCGGACGTGAATGCCGTCCGCAGAGAGTGGCGACGGGATCACGGTAGCCGCCTCCAGAGGACGAAGAGGAAGTACGGACCGCCGACGAGCGCCAGCAGCGCGCCGACTGGTAGCTCAAGCGGCGCCATCACGGTCCGCGCCGCCGTGTCGGCGCACACCACGAGCAGGGCGCCGCCGATGGCCGACAGCGGCAGCAGCGCGCGGTGGGCGGGCCCGACGAGCACGCGTACCCAGTTCGGCACCACCAGGCCGACGAAGCCCACGAGACCGGCGACGCCGGCCGCCGCCGCGGCGAGCAGTGCCGCAACCACCGCCATCGCGGTGCGCGCCCGCCAGACGGCGAGGCCGACTGCGGTGGCGCTGTCGTCGTCGAGCAGGAGCAGGTCGAGCGTGCGCGCCGATGCGAAGGCCAGGGTCACTCCGATGGCCGCGGGAGGGAGCACGCGCCCGAGGTCGTGCCAGCCGAGCCCGTTGAGGGAACCGACGGTGAAGGCAACCAGGGCGGGTGCGCGATCGGCGAACGCGAACGTGAGGAGCGCTACCAACGAGAAGAGCACGGCTTGGACGGCGACGCCGCTCAGGATCAGCCGCAGCGGCGTGACGACACGGCGCGCGCTCCACGAGACGGCGAGCACGATCATCACGGCGGCGACACCCCCCAGGAATGCGAACAGCGGTACCAGCGCCGGCCGCTCCGGCGCGCCGATGATGGCGATGAGTCCGCCGAGGCCGGCGCCGGCAGTGACGCCGAGGAGCCCGGGATCGGCCAAAGGATTCCGGATGACGGCTTGCATGAGCGCGCCGGCGACGCCGAGCGCGGCGCCGACGACGATGGCCGCCGCGATGCGCGGCATGCGGACGTCCCAGAGCACGGCGTATCCCGGGTGGTTCGGGTCGCCGAGCGCCGCGGGCAGCTCCCCGAGGGGCAGGCGTGCGGCGCCGATGCCCGATGCGCCGATCGACGCCACGATGGCGGTGCTTGCGAGAACGACGCTCCAGAACCCAGGCCGCGTCCGCCAGCGCTCGAACCGCTGGAACAGTGAGTAGAGGGGCTTCACGGGACGGCGAGATCGTGGATGGCGCGCGCCGCCTGCGGCATTGCCAGCCAGGGATTGGATGCGAAGAGCGCAGGCGACAGCACGTGGACACCGCGGCGCGCCTCCCCGAGGCGATGGAGCGGGCCGGCGGCGGTACGCTCCGCGAAGGCAGCGCGGATGCGCGTCGGATCCCCATGCGTCACGAGCAGCACGAGGTCGGGTGACAGGCCCGCGAGTATCTCGTCCGCCAGCTCGACGTAGCCCGGATGGCGCTCCGCTCCAGCGCCAGCGATGGCCACGTTCCCGAACCCGACCTGCGCCACGAGGTCACCGAGCCACGAGCGCTCCGTGACGACGAGAAAGCCGCTCGGCGTGCCGAAGAGGACGAGCACCGGCACCGGGTGACCGAGGCGGAGCGCGCGGAGATCGCTGCGCGCGGCGTCGAGCTCGCGCGCCATGGCATCGCCGCTCCCCACCCGGCGGGCAAGGGCGAGCAGGCTGTCGAACGTTGCCTCGACGCTTGCGGCATCGACGAGGAACACCTCGGTGCCGGCGCGCTCGAGCCGCTCGGTCTGTGGGCCGTGCAGCACCCGGTCACCGACGATGAGCGTCGGTCGTGCCGCGGCGAGCAGCTCGAAGCTCGGGGAGTGCGGTGAGCCGAGGTCGATGCGTGGGGGGGCCGGCGCCTGGTGCAGATCGCGCCGGGTGACGGCAACGACCGCGCCCGGGGGCCCGACACGATCGAGGGCGTCGGCGACCCAGGGCAGGAGGCTTGCAACCCGGGGCGGCACGGCGCCGGCGGAATGCTCCGCATGGACGCCGGCGGCGGGCATGGCAAGCGCCGCCAGGGGCAGGATCACGAAGAATCGCCGAATGGTCACGGGGTCACCTCCACGCCTGCGCCGAGTGTGCGCGTCTCTCCTCAGAAACGCATGCTTACGCCGCCGATGTACGCCGCGGGGCTGGCGAGCCGTCCGGTGGCACTCACCGGGCCGAACTCGGCGTTGAGGACGTTCTCGCCCTGGACGAAGAGATTCAGGCGCCGCGCCACATCCAGTGCGCGACCGGCCGAGCCGGTCCCGGGAGGAAGCCAGCGGGCAGGTGCGGCCGACACCTTGAAGTTGAGCAGCCAGTGCGCGAGCGAGCGGAGCTCGGGGGTATTCGCCACATCGGTGAAGGCATCCGATTCGTACTCGGCCCACAGCGACAGGATCACCCCGAGATCCCGGTGCCGATAGGTGAGCTGCGGCAGCACCCGATGGTGCGGCCGGAAGGGCAGATCGTTGCCGTCCTCGCCAGGGATGCCGTTGCGGTTCACGGTGTTGAGAAACGCGTATCCGATGCCCGTCGAGATCAGGTGCGGCGTCCCAGGCGCGAGCAGCGGAAGACTGAAGAGCTCGAGCGGCATCATCTCGAGGCTGGTCTCGACCCCGAGCGTCGTCGCTTCGGCGAAGTTCTGGGTCTGGAAGCGCAAGCTTCCGGGCAGGCCCGGCAACGGGTCGACGAGACACCCCGGGGGAAGGCCGGGCGATGTGCATACTGGCACCTGCGCGAAGTCGATGAGGTCCGTGAAGTCGTGACGGAAGAACGTCACGAAGCCGGTGAGGCCGCGCATCTGAAACTGCGCCTCGAGATTGATGGCGAGATCGGTCTCGGGGGCGAGGTCCGGGTTGCCGAGCAGCGCATAGAGACCCCCCGAGTTGACGTCGATGCCGAAGAGCTGGAGGAGATCCGGAGCCCGATAGCCGCGCCCGCCGGAGGCGGAGAGTCGCACCCACTCCGCCGGGCGCCAGGTCAGCGTGCCGCGCGGGTTGACGTCGAAGCCGTAGCGTTCGTTGACGTCGAAGCTCGAGCCGACGAGGAGGCTCCACCGTTCGGTGAGGAGCAGGTCGGTCTGCACGAAGGGACTGATCTGCCAGATGGAGGCGTCGACGGCGGGCTGCTCGACGGAGCCGGTCGGTCCCGTGATCTCGAGCGCGTCCTGATCGAGCGCCTGCTGCCGCCCCCGGGTCCCGATCGTGAGCTGCGCGCTCTCCCACAGCCGGCTCGCGCCGAGCTCGCCCGTCCAACGCGACTCGGCTTCCCAGTCGACGAAATCGCGGTCCTCCTCGAAGCCGGAGAGATCGTTGTCGCGCGCGAAGCCGTAGCGACTCACCCAGGTGGTCAGCGACGACGTCGGGGTCAGGGCCCAGCGCCACTCCGCGCCGGTGACGAGATCCCGATTCGTGCTCTCCGGGTTCGTCTGGTGCAGGTAAGACGGCGTGAGCATGAGGCTGTGGCCTTTGCCGAGATCGACGTCGAGCCGCAGCGACGCCTGATCGCGCCGCTGCTTCTCGTCCTCGTTGCCGTCAGTGAACTGCGCGCTGACCTCGCCGAACTGCTCGAAGATCTGGAACTCGTCGTGCAGCCCGGAGATGAAGTAGCGGACCGGTCCGACCTGCCAGCCGTGGCTGACGGAGGCGAAGCGCCGCTCGAAGCTGCCGGCGGCGGCGGTGGCATCAGCGGTGGGAGTAGGCCCGCCGCTGCGGGTGATGATGTTGACGACGCCCGCCATGGCGTCGCTCCCGTACAGGCTCGAGGCGGGTCCGCGGAGGATCTCAATGCGCTCGACGTTATTGGCCGCGATGTCGCGCAGGTCCACCACCCCGTTGATGCCGCCGCGAAAGCGCCGGCCGTCGAGCAGGATGGCTACCTTGTTCGGATCGGCGCCCTGCATCCGGATCGTGCTCGCGCCGAGCGCGAACTGCTCGTTGCGCCGCACGTACAACCCCGGAACTTCCCGAAACACGTTCTCGACGTCGATGGTGGCCCGCTCCTCGATCCGCTCTTCCGGGATGACCTGCGTCGGGACCGTCGCGTCCCACTTCGACTCCTCGGTCTTCGTCCCCGTCACGACCACTTCCGGGAGCGTCTCGGGCGAGGGCTCGGCGTGGGCGGCGCGCGGCCAGGGTATGGAGGGCATGTGCGGGAGCACGGCCGCCACCGCTACCGCTACGAGTCCGGGACGCATCGCAGCTTGAGCGTGTCGCGATCGCGCCCGGCGCCCGGCGCCTTGGCGCGGACGACGAGCCGCATCTTGCCGGCACGGACCGCGGCGTCGCGGCCGCGCAGCGGTACGTCGACGGCCACGGCGGGCGAGCAGCCCGGCACGATCGCGGCCGCGATTCCGGCGTCGAGCGCACCACGCGTGTCCTTCGCCTTGCCGGTGCGTCCCGGTTTGAGCACGCTCGCGCTGGGCGTCGGCTCCCCGGCGCACTCGGGCAGCCGTGGATCGGCGCCTCCGAGGCAGACGGCGACGTCGAAGCGGCAGGATCCGGGCGTCGCATCCGCGTCGCACGCCGGATCGTCGTCACGGCACTCCTGCACCCCGGCGACCGCGCCGTCGGTGTCGCGGACGGGTCGCTCGAGCGCGAAGCGCACGAGGCATTCGCGGCGGCCCGTGCCGCCGAGGATGGCGTCGTGGCGACAGGCCGCCGAGCAGCCGTCGGCGCCGCTCACGTTGCCGTCGTCACACTCCTCGCACGCGGGATCGAGCCCGCCGTCGCCGCAGCCGGAGAAGCCGCCGCATACGCCGCCGCCGCACACGTCGCCGGTGGTGCACGCGTTGCCATCGTCACACGCCGTCCCCTCGTTGACGGCGACGTGCACGCAGCCCGCCGCGGGGTCGCACGTGTCGGTCGAGCAGACGCTGCCGCCGTCACAGTCGAGCGAAATCCCTGACACGCACGCCCCGCTCGCGTCGCAGGTATCGGCGTTCGTGCACGTGTCACCGTCGCTGCAAGCTGCGCCGGCCGGTTCGCGCTGGCAGAGCCGGCTGCAGCAGTCGCCGTCCACGGTGTTGCCGTCATCGCAGGTCTCGTCGCCTTCGACGGTGCCGTTGCCGCAATCGGGCGGCGGCGGAAGATCCTTCACTTCGATGGTCAGAAAAGGCAGCCGCGAGTCGCGGGCCCCCGGCGGTCCGGCGCTTCCCTCGCTGAGGTCGTCGAGCGACGTGCCGGTCTGATTGTCAGTCGTTCGCCAGAGGACCCCGAGGAACGCCTGGCCGCGCACCAGCGCGTCGATGAGGCGGGCGGTCAGGTCCACCTCGAAGCGCCGCGCCCCCGAGGCGTTGAGGGTCGCGTCCGTGATCGTCCCGGGCCCGGTCGAGACCTCGACGGGCGACTCGTCATTCTGCCGATAGTCGGAGAGCGCCGCCGAGCCGTCCCCGTCGTACGTGTGCACGAGGATCGCGTCGGCGCCCGTGCCGTCGAAGTCGGTGCCAGGACCAAAGGTCGACAGGACGTCGTCGACGTTGAAGGTGAGGGTGGCCGTCACGATGTCGTCGGGCGCGACCTCGGCCAGGAGCGCGAGGGGAAACTCGACCACGGCGCGCATCTCGGTGACCCCGCTCTTGAGCGCCACGGCGAGTGTGTTGTCGCCGAAGTCGGGGGTACCGTCCTTCGCCGCCAGGCCCGGGAAGCCGTCGATGATCGCGTCCCGTACGATGCCCGGCGTCTGCTCGTCGAGTACGACCGTGCGCGTCTGCGCGCCGGCTCCTGTCCCGGATGCGACCAGCAGGGCGGTAAGCACCCACGCCAGCACCGGGCGGCCAGCGTTCCCGCCGTACGCGCACTGCGGAGGCTCTGGGGACTGGGAGGACTTCCGTCGATTCTGCCGGGCACGCGAACTCTCCAGCCCCTGGATCTTCATGCGTTTCCTCCACACTGAAACGGCGAAGGAGCCGGCGGCCGCGCTGAGCTCGGCCGCCGGCTCCTCGGGTTCGACGTCAGGGTGTGCACAAGCCAGGGAAGCCGGCATCGAGACCGACGGCATCGAGCAGTGTGCAGGCCGTGCCGTACTGATCGGCGACCTGCGCTTCCGCAGCCGATCGATGACCGGCGAGCACACAGGCCGCCGTGGCGGCGATGCCGGTGGCCGCCGGATCGCACGGGCTCGCGATGGCTGCCGGGGTGAGCCCGTCGCACTTGACGAGCACCTTGTTGGTAAACGTCGTGGCCGCCTTCGTGAGCTTCGATTCGGGGTTCGACGCATCCAGCTCTTCCGCACACTTGGTCGTCGTCGACGCGGAGAGCGTGTGGTCCGGGGCCCAATCCTTGAGGATCAGGTCGAAGCAGGTACGGAAGCTGCGCAGCTCGCTCGTTACGAACGCCGCACCGGCCTTGGCGATCATCCCCTGGCAGGCGCGAGCCGCCTTGCTCAGCACGGGGGGCTCGAGGGAGATCGTCTCGATGGTGAGGACGGGCAGGGCACCGCCGGGAACACCGGGAGGCGAGAGCCCGTCGAGCGACGTCGCACTCAGCGTGTCGAGCGTCCCGAACAGCGCGCCGAAGGCCGTATCCTCATCGGTCAAGGCGCCCTTGAGCTCGTCGGTCACGTCGACATTGAACTCGGGCGGGCCGGAGACGACGAGCGACGCGTCGGTGACGACCCCGGGGTTGACCAGCCCGACCTGCGAGAGCCCGGCAGGTGCGAAGTCGCCGACCGTGACGGTGCCATCGGCGGGGTAGTGGTAGATGGCGATTGGATCGGATGCGGTGGTCCCGAAGTTGGCCCCGGGGCCGAAGGTGCCGATCACGTCATCGATGAAGAACGTGAGCGTCGCGCTCTGGATCTGGCTGACGGTGAGGCCGGTGAGGAGTGCGAGCGGAAACTCGGCCATCCCCCGCTGCTCCAGCACGCCGCTGATGTAGGCGACCGCGAGGGGGTTGTTGCCTGCGTCGCCAACCCCGTCGGGCGGGAGCCCGGGCGGCGGGCCGGCGTAGAGCCAGCCGTCGCCGACGGCGTCGTAGTCAGCGCCCGTGGACGCGTCGAGGACAAAGGTGTCGGCACGCGTGCTGGGGGCCGCGGCAAGCGCCAGGGCCAGTGCCGATAGAAGGGCTCGGGCGGTCGTGCGAAGCATCGGGACGCTCCTCTCGTGATGCGGTATCCGCGCGCTCCGTGGCAGGGCGCGCACGCATCCGCGTGTTGCTGGGCCGGCCTCCCGTTCCGGGGTGGCGGCATCCATGGCCAGGTGTGCGGGCATCGCTGGGGCTTGCGAAATTCCGTCGTGCTGTGGTCAAATGATATTGAAAATGATTATCAATATCGTGTAGTGAGTTCGCAAGGGGATGTTTCTCGGTTCACGAGGACTTTTTTCGCAGCTTTCGCCGGTGGCGCCCTGGGTGGGGATGTCGCTCGCCGTCCATGCGGTTGCCGCACTGCTGGTCGCGCAGGCGAGCCCCGGCCTCGAACGGCGCCAGCCGATCCTATTTCCGCTCCGGCTCGTCGGCAGACCGGGGGGCGGTGGCGCCGCGGAGCAGGTTGCGGGTCTCGGACCGCCAGCCTCGGCGCCGTTCGCGCCGTCGCCGCCCGCTGCGGCTCCGCCTGCCACTCCGTCGAATCCGGTGGAGCAGCCACGGCCGGCGCGACGGGCGAAATCGCAGAAGGCCGCGAAGCCGGCGGCGTCGAAGCCTGCGCAGCCCGCGCCCGAAGTGGCACACGCAAAGGAGCGTCCGCTGGCCCCGGAGGGCGCCGGCGGTCGCGGGAGCGATACGAAACCGGTCGACGGATTCGGTCCGGGCAGCGGCGGCGGTCACGGTGGCGGGCAGGGCGAGGGCGCCGGCGAGCCGGTCGCATACGCGCGCAACCCCGTGCCGCCGTATCCGCTCGCGGCGCGGCGGCGCGGCGAGGAGGGGGTGGTCGTGCTCGACGTGCTCGTCGGCACGGACGGATCTGCCAACGAGGTCTCGGTGCGCCGCTCCTCGGGCCATGCATCCCTCGACGCCGCTGCCCGAGAGACCGTGGAGCGGCGCTGGCGTTTCCAACCCGCCGTCGAGCGTGGAATGCCGGTGGCGCGGCGGGTCGCCGTGCCGATTCGTTTCCGGCTGAAGGAGCGAGGCTGACACGCATGGGCGTCGATCGCCTCCGCCACGAGGCGCTGCGGCGCCTGGCCGACGCCCTCCGCCGCCGCCGCGCCGACGACGTGCTCGCGGCGGGACTGCTCGCGACCGCGGCGCTGCGTGCCGGGGCGACCGACGCGACGAGCCCACTTTTGGCGGCGGGTCTTCTGGGCGCGCTCCTCCTCGATGCGGGCCCCGATCTCGACGAGCCCATACGCGACTGCCTCGAGCGCGGCGCGGCCGAGATCGCGAGAGCGCCCGATGGAGATGCCGTCGCGCGGTGCCTCGAGAGCCTGTGGGAGGGACTCGCGCGTCTCGTCGCCGCACCCGCGGTGGGGCAACGGCCGGTGACGCTGATCCTCGCCGAGGTTCTGGCCGCGCGCCTCGACCATCGCGCCACCCTCGGCGAGATCGCGTATGCGGCCGGCTACAGCGCGAGCCACGTCTCGGCGCTCGTGCAGCGCCTGACCGGGCGGCGATTCACGGCCATCCGTCGCGACCTTCGGCTGGCTCGCGCGCGGCGGCTCCTCACCACCGGCGTCGCCGTGAAGGTCGCGGCGCTCGAGGCGGGCTTCTCCGACCCGGCATACTTCGCGCGGGTCTTCCGGCGCGTGCATGGGGTCGCGCCGAGCCGCTGGCGTGAGAGGCAGAGCATCGCGTGAGCTGCCGACCGGGTGGCGCTCGGCCAGCGGTCGACCAGGTAGCCGGGCGCCATTACGGACCCGGCGCGCCGGCGTGGCCGTGATGGCCCCGAAGGCCTGGCGTCGCGCAGCGCATCCACGGGTCGGAGCGGGGCTGGGGTTTTCCCTAGGTCCTAGGTTCTCGGTTGACGTCCGACCGGCACCGGCGCTATGGTTGACCCAGCTTCTCCCGAGGTGGTCCTGGGAGTCGGCCTAGTGCGGATTCGTCGAATCAGATAGCTAGCAATCTAGTTTGACTGCGGTGTCCGGCGATGGAGCACCTGCGGTGAGCGCGCGGCGTACTCGCGGGCGGGCGGGCGCGCTCGGCGCCGATGAATGGGCCACGTCATGCGGCTGACACGACGGGATCTGCTGCGATGGGGCATCGTGACCGGCGGTGCGGCGATGCTGCCGGGTGGCGTGCGGCTCTCGCGCGCCGACTCGGGAAGCTCGGGGAGCGGCTCGGGAAGCTCCGGTAGCGGCAGCGGCGGGGGATCGTCGAGCCCGCGGACCACCCCGTTCGTCGTCGAGCTGCGCCCGGGTCAGGGGATTCCGCCGATCGCCCGGACCGTTGGCCCCTTTGCCACCGCGAGAGACCCGGACGACTGCGTGAACTTCGATGAGAATCGAACGACGGCCTTCCACGTGTCTGATCCTCGTGATGTCGACCCGAGCACCGAGTTCCTCAAGATCTACGAGCGGCCGGTGTTACACTCTTTCCACCCCGAGCTGCCGAAGAACGTGCTCTGGGGCTACACGGACGATCCCACGGGTCCCGGCATGATTCCGGGTCCGACGATCATCGCGTACAGCGTGACCGCACCCCCGCCGCAGCGCGCGGGGGCGTCGCAGCTCGTCCGCTTCATCAATGCGTTGCCGGAGGACGATCCGATCGGGATTGGGGAGCCGATCTCCGTCATCCATCGCCATGGGGGCTTTCAGGCCCCGGAGGACGACGGCTACCCGCTCGACTCCTTCTGCAGCGGGCAGTCGCGGGATTACTTCTATCCGAACATCGCCGATAAGCAGCTGCAGGACGAGCACTCGACGAACTGGTACCACGACCACGCGATCGACATCACCGCCGAGAACGTGTACCGCGGACTGGCCGGTTTTTATCTGTACCGCTTCAGCCACGACACAGGGCGCGAGACGGACCCAGCGCCGAACCTCCAGTTGCCGAGCGGGGAATTCGACATCGGGCTGGTGCTGCAGGACCGGCGTTTCGACCGCAACGGCTTCCTCGTCTACAACAGCTTCGACCATAACGGCTTCCTCGGCGACAAGTTCTGCGTCAACGGGCTCATCCAGCCGTACCTCAAGGTGGCGCGGCGCAAGTACCGCTTCCGATTTCTCAACGGCTCGAACGCGCGTGTCTATCAGCTCTTCTTGAGCAATGGGGGAACTTTCAAGGTGATCGGCACCGACACGCATCTCCTCGAGGCGCCCGTGCCGGTCACGAACTTCCGCATCGCACCGGCCGAGCGCGTGGATGTGGTCGTCGACTTCACCAACACCAGGATCGGCGACGAGATCTTCCTGGTGAACCGGTTGCAGCAGACCGACGGCCGCAAGCCCGACGGCCTCGTGTCGCCGGGTACCCAACTCCTCAAGTTCAAGGTGAACCGAGACGCCGCCGACCCGAGCCGGGTCCCCGATGTGCTGCTGCCGGTGACCGAGGGCCCGAAGCAGCTGCTCCCCCGGGTCAAGGTGCAGCGGCGGTTCAAGTTCGAGCGTTCGCATGGCGCATGGGTCATCAACGGGGAGTTCTTCGATGAGCATCGGATCAACGCCAAGCCGAAGGTGGGCGAGCCGGAGATCTGGATCCTCGAGTCGGGCGGCGGCTGGGTCCATCCCGTGCACATCCACCTCAGCGAGTTCTTCATCCTCTCGCGCGACGGCAGGAAGCCCCCGCCGATCGAGGGGGGACGGAAGGACACCGTGCTGATCGGCGGCGACGTCGGGCAAGAGGTGAAGATCCTCATCATGTTCGAGGAGTTCCCGGGATTCGGGCGGTTCACGAACCGGTTCGTGTTCCACTGCCACAACATCGAGCACGAGGACATGCGGATGATGGCCCAGTTCGAAGTTCAGCCATGACTCCATCCCCACCGCGATCGCTGTCCGGCCGCTCGAGGCGTCACGACCGGGTGCGAGGTCGCGGCGCCGGGTGATCCGGGCCACAGGCCGGAGTGCCGCCGGCGAGGAGGTAGACGATGAAGCTCACACGACGGGATCTGCTGCGATGGGGTATCGTGACCGGCGGCGCGGCGATGCTGCCGGGTGGCGTGCGGCTCTCGCGTGCCGACTCGGGGAGCTCGGGCAGCGGCTCGGGGAGCTCCGGGAGCGGCAGCGGCAGTGGGTCGTCGAGTCCGCGGACCACGCCTTTCGTCGTCGAGCTGCGCCCGGGGCAGGGGATCCCGCCGATCGCCCAGCCGGTCACGCCGTTTCCCACCTTGCCCGATCCGGACGACTGCGTGAACGTGGACGGCTCGACCGCCTACCACGTCTCCGGGCCGCGCGTGGTGCCGGCCGGCACCGAGTTCTACCGGATCCACGAGGAGCCGGTCGTGCACTCGTTCCACCCCGAGCTGCCGCCGAACGTGCTGTGGGGCTACGACGGCCAGATTCCCGGCCCGACGTTCGTCGCGTACAGCACGGTCTACCCTCCGCCGGGTAAAGCCGGGACACCGCACCTCATCCGCTTCGTCAACGACCTGCCCGAGAACGATCCGGTGCGAATCGGCGAGCCCATCACCGCCATCCACCGCCACGGCGGCTTCCAGCACGCGGAGGACGACGGCTACCCGCTCGATACGTTCTGCGAGGGGCAGTCGAGAGACTACTTTTTCGCCAACGCGCCGGACGCGGGCCTGCTCCAGAACGAGCACGCGACGAACTGGTACCACGACCACGCCATCGACATCACCGCCGAGAACGTCTATCGCGGGCTCGCCGGGTTCTATCTTTACTTCAACAAGCTCGACACGGGCAACGAGACCGACCCGCCGCCGGCACTCGGGTTGCCGAGCGGGGAATTCGACATCGGGCTCGTGCTCCAGGACCGGCGTTTCGATCGCAACGGCTTCCTCGTCTACGACAGCTTCGATCACAACGGCTTCATCGGCGACAAGTTCTGCGTCAACGGGCTCATCCAGCCCTACCTCAAGGTCAAGCGGCGCAAGTACCGCTTCCGCATCCTGAACGGGTCGAACGCGCGCGTCTACCAGCTCTACCTGAGCAACGGGCAGTCCTTCATCGCGATCGGCACCGACTCGAACCTTCTCGAGCGCCCCGTAGCGGTGAAGAGCATCCGGATCTCGCCCGCCGAGCGGGTGGATGTGGTGATCGACTTCAAGGACGCGTCGAGCGAGGCCTTCCTGGTGAACCGCCTGCAACAGACCGACGGTCGGAAGCCCGACGACCTGGTCTCCCCGGGCACACCGCTCCTCAAGTTCGCCGTTCAGAACGGGGCCGTCAACGACCCGAGCCGGGTGCCCCCGGTGCTGCTGCCGGTGACCCTGGGACCGAAGCAGCTGCTCCCGCAGGTCAAGGTGCAGCGCCGGTTCAAGTTCGATCGCTCGCATGGTGCCTGGACGGTGAACGGCGAGTTCTTCGACGAGAATCGGATCAACGCCAAGCCCAAGCTCGGCGTGCCGGAGATCTGGATCTTCGAGTCGGGTGGTGGCTGGGTCCATCCCATACACACCCACCTGAGCGAGTTCTTCGTCCTCTCGCGCGACGGTAAGTCCCCGCCGGTGCTCGAGCAGGGGCGCAAGGAGACGGTGCTGATCGGTGGTGACGTCGGCCGGGAGGTGAAGGTGCTCATCAAGTTCGACGACATCGGCCGCTTCGTGTTCCACTGCCACAACGTCGAGCACGAGGACATGCGGATGATGGGGCAGTTCGAAGTGCAGTCGTGAGGGCGCCCACCACGCCGCTCGCCTTGCTGCTCGGCGTGGTTCTCGCGGGATGCGCACCGTCGGCTCCGGACGACGCCGCGTCGACCTCCGGGCTACGCGGGGCGCGTTCCGAGGGGCCGCCCACCCCGCCCGACCGTGTCGCCGCCATCCGCGACGAGCATCTGCCCAACATCGCGCTCACCACCCACGAAGGGCGCAGCGTCCGCTTCTACGACGACCTCGTGAAGGGCAAGGTCGTCGCCATCAACTTCATGTTCGCGACCTGTCGCCTATCGTGCCCGGACGCCGTCAAGAATCTGCTCGCGGTGCAGCGCGAGCTCGGCGATCGGGTTGGTCGCGACGTGACGCTCCTCTCGATCTCCCTGGATTCCGATCGCGACACGCCGGAGGTGCTGCGTGCGTATGCGCAAGCGCACGGTGTCGGTCCGGGCTGGTACTTTCTCACCGGACGGCGCGACGACATCGAGCTGCTGCGGCGGAAGCTCGGCGCCTATGATCTGGACCCGGTGATCGATGCGGATCCGGCGCAGCACGCCGGCATCGTGATCCTCGGTAGCGAGCCCAGAGGTCGCTGGAAGGCGATCTCGGCGCTGTCGAAGCCGGTACGGATCCGGCAGGCGATCGAGCGCACGATCCTGCCGCCGAGCCAGTGGCCGACCGGCGCGGCGGTCGTCAACGAGGTGCCGTACGAGGAGAGCGAGGCGAGCCGCAAGCTCGTCGAGCCTGCCGACCTGTCCAGCCTTCCCAACTTCGACTGATTGCCGCGTATCTACCGTCGGCGGCGATATCGACGGAGAAAGGAACTAGTCCTTGAGCAGCCGCTTGAGGCCCTTCTCGGCGTCCTTGCGAACTTTGGGATCCGGATCGTCGAGGGCGTCCTCGAGAAGCGCGACGGCGGCCGATCCGCCGATTCTGCGCGCGTCCTTGAGCACGCGGCGGCGCGTGTCCGGATCCGGGTCGCCGTAGGCGTCCGAAAGTCGATACACGGCCTGATCGGCTCCGCGCTCGTCGCCGAGCTCACTGAGGGTGCGGCCCGCCAGCGCCACGATGCGTGGATCGCCGGCGTTGAGCAGCTCGGCCACGCTGCCCCGGGCTTGCTGGTATCCTCCGTCGCCTATCCCCTTGAGCGCGCTCTCCACCACGTCGCGATCCTCGTCCCTGAGCAGGCGCCGCAGCATCTGACCGGATTTCTCACTTGGAAGATCCTCGAGACTCTTGGCCAGCTCCTTGCGCACCTTGGGGTCGGGATCATTGAGCAGCGGCGCGAGCTCGCTTACCAGGCCTGGGTCCGCCAGCTTGCCCAGCTGATCGATGGCTTCCGCTCTCACCTTTGGATTCGGATCCTCCAGGGTGCTCAGCAGCGTGTTGGCGGCCTCGCGATCCCCCAAGCGGGCGAGTACGGCCAGGTCCTCCACCGCTCGCTCCCGCCCACGATCCGTGAGCCGGTCGTAGCGTTCGACGATCCCTTCGACCGCCCGAGGAGCACTGGGACCGCCGCCTTGCCCGGCGGACCCCGCGGGGGCCTGCTCGCGTGCCTCACCTGCCTGATGGGTCTGCTCCTGCGCCCGCGCGACCACCGGCGCCACCGCGGCCGTCGCGATCCTGGCACCCGGCTCGGGCGGGGCCGTCACCGCGATTTCGTTGCGCCGCGCGAGGGCGGCAAGGTCTTGGGCAATGACCAGCTGCCCGCGCTTCAGATCTCGTAGGTCCGCGCGCATAGAAAGGAGCGTCCCCGCCGCGAGCACCAGCGCCCCCACTCCGAGTCCCAAGGCTAGGATCGATTTCATGGCATCCTCCGCGCCGTCGCTCCCACAGCGCCGGCCGTCGCGCGCTGTCAGCAGCTGCGCGTGATCGAACTGCTAGGCACCAAGGTTGACGACGCCCCCCGGTTGCGAGATGCCCAAGTGCGCGCGAATGTGCTGCATCGCCACGTCCGTCGCGCACCCGGGGTTGTACATGAGCTGCCGGGCCATCGTGCGCCGCAGCGGCGAGTCACACTCCGGATGCTTCAGCGACTCGCGCACCGCCTCGAGGAGATCCGCCCCCCGCTTCACGACCCGGCCGCCGCGGCGGCCGTCGAGATCCAGCGACTTGGATTTCTTCCGTTCCTTCTTGAGCAGCTTGGGGACGTCCAGAAACAGGATGGGTCGATCCAGCAGCGTGTACTCGCTCGCGACCGACGAGACATCGGTGAGCAGAACATCGGCGATGTACAAGAGAGGAATGACGTCGTAGTCGCGCACCACGCGGGTGTTTCCGTTCTCGAAGCGTGCCAGTCGCTGAAAGTAGTCGACATCCGCCTTCTTCGGATGATCGTGTGGCTTGACGAGCAGGTCGAACTCTCCCGACGCCGAGAGGGACTGGACGATCTCCTCTCCCATGACTTCCATGGAGTTCTTCTTGGCGCCGGCCGGGGCATAGACCACGATGGGGCGCCGGCCGTCGAGGCCGTACTGCCGAAGAATCGCATCGCGGTCGAGCGTCCCGTTGATCAGGCGGTCCGTTTTCGGAAAGCCGACCTTCCAGCCGCGCGGATCCTCCTCCGCGAACAGTCCCAGGTCCACGAACTTCCGATGCATGTGCGGTCCCACGACGAAGTAGTAGTCGCAGCCCATGTTCTCCGGTCGTACCGCCTTGTTGCGGAACGAGATCCCGTGGAAGATCTGGATGCGGGTTTTCACGTTCCGCGGAAGAATGAGCCCGGTGTGCGCGGAGAACAAGACGTCGAAGTCCCGGCGGCGGATCTCCTCCACCGAGAGTATTCGTTCGGGAGGGAAGCCAAAGGGGGCATAGAGGGCGTCGGTATCGTAGTGGGTTTCCGAATCCCCCTTGACCTTGAGGCCGCCGGAAAGGAACATCTCGACCTCGGGCATCCGCACGAGGTGTTCGTAGAGCGGGCGAAAACACACGAAGTGCACGGGAGCGTATCCCGTGAACAAGATGGATATCGGTGTACTCACGACTGTCGTCCTCCTGAGGAGCGAGCCCCGACCATCGGGAGCTCGCGATTGGGGCCGAGTACGCGGCCCGTTGTGTAAGTGGGCTGGGCGCGGATCGCGGGCCACACTCGCTCTCGGGCGTGGTCCAAGTCCTCTGGGAAATCGATCTCGGTCCACGGCAGGCCGGCGACGTCGCACGCCTGGATGGGCACGTGTCGGCAGATCTGATCAACCGCCGCCGGCGCCCACGCCTCCACCGTCCCCGCGCTGATCAACCGGTCCGCCGCCTCGAACAACCGATCTGCCGACAGGGCGTCGAACTGGAGAATGCCGACGTTCTCACCATGATTGAGCTCCGGGGGCAGTTGCTTGCTGATACCGGATAGGAATGAGCCTGAGAGGCAGACCTTCATGTGCTCTTCTTCTCGCCCGGACGAGGAGTCGTAGCTCACGGCGCTCCCGTGCACTCGCACGAGCCTTCGGAAGACGTCGGGATGCGCGATGACACCGCCGTTGAGGAGGACGAACGGGCCACGCACCCACGTGCGCGTCAGCCAGAGAGAGTAGAGGCTGTTGGTCCGTTCGAAATCGGGATTCGTCACGAGGTGGCAGCGACCGTCGACGAGCGACCGCACCATTTTCTCGGCATATCCCACGACGATGTAGACGCTCTCGATCCCGATCTCTTGGAGGCTGCGAAGCTGGTGCTCGAGGAGGGTCAGCTCGCCCACGCGCATGAGACATTTGGGTGTTCCATTCGCCACACCGGAGAGCCGCTGTCCCTGCCCGGCAGCCAGGATTACCGCCTGTCTTGCGGCCTCGAGCGTCCGGGTCCTCGAGCCGTTTCCGTTCCCGTTGCCGTTGCTCGTCTCGTTTCCCGCCCCGGCGCCGTTGCAGGTCCCGGACTGCCGGGAGGAGCGCGGAGGACCGTCCGAAACGACCTTACCCTCGCGCAGTTCGATGACGCGGTCGAAGTCCGTGACCGGCTTCGACGGGTCCTGTGTGACGATGACCGTCACGCCTTCTTTGAGGCTCAGAATCTTCGCGATCAGCTCCTTCGACCGACGTGGTCCGAGCCCGTCGGTAGGCTCATCCAACAGCAGGATCGAAGCGTCACTGAACAAGCAGCGGGCAATCGCAAACGCCTTGCGTTCCTTGAACGACAGCCCCTCCGCTCGCATCGGAGTGCGCAGTCCCTTCCTCAGGTGGCGGGAGAGCCCGAGTACCCGGAACAGCGTCAGGATCTGAGCCACATGCTTCCGCCTGGCACGGTCGTCGACTCGAAACGCGTGCGGCCACGCGGGGTGGTGCGGAAGGTACGCCATCTGCTCATCCGTCCGAACAGGCGCGGCCGTCAGACACACGTCATCCCAGAGAATCTCGCCGCCCTTGATGCCGCAGTTTCCGAGGATGGCCTCCAGCAGGGCGGTCTTTCCGGACCCCGCGCAGCCGATCACGGCAACGTGCTGACCGGCGGGAATGTCCAACGTGATCGGGCCGAGCCGGAGTCGGGGCTTGTGCGCCTTCGATCGCTTGACTTGCACGGCGAGCAGTTGAAGGGCCGAGCGCAATGGCAAGAGGGGGGCTGCGGGAACCGAGGTGCGCAGAAGCCGCTCCAGGCGACCGCCGCATGCCAGAACCTTACCCGCTCGCGTGCCCTGGCGGGTCAGCTGCACGACCGGTGCGCGGAGAATGAGCGCGTATATGGTGAAGACGAGCAGATTGCCGGCATCGCTCCGTGCCGAGGAGATCAGCAGCGAGATCAGCACGGCCAAGCCGAAGATTCCGTGCGCCCCGACGGTAACGAGCCCCTGAACGCGAGTCGCCTCGGCCTCGAACCCCCCACTTCTCCGGCTTGCCGGCTCGAACGACGTCGATGATGGGTTCTGCCGGGCCTTGTGAATGATGTCCGCGAGCTTCCCTTCCTTCCTGCGGAACTTTGCCGACAACGCGTACGTGCGCATGGCTCCCCGGAGCGTTATCGCGGCGATCATCAACGCGGCGGTTGTGAACGTGAGCCCGAGCGCGAGATCGTTCCACAGCAACAGCGCGCTGCCCGTGATCAGAAGAAGGCCGTTGGTGGCGACATGGACGAGGATGCCCTTCAGGCCGACCTTGAGGCGCGCGCTGTCCCCGACCAGACGCGCGATCAGGTTTCCCGTTCCGAGCGATCTGAGTTGCGGCTGGCTCTGGACTCGCGCGAGCGCCGCAGTGCGGATGCCATGGACGGTGCCGATGGCGAAACGCGCGACGTGAAGCCGTTGGAAGAAGTCGGCCACACCCAATCCCAGCACGCAAGCGAGCAACAGCGCTCCCATGCGCAGGCTCAGCGGAAGGAGCGCCGCACCCTGGCTTTCGGCGCTGAGCCACGAGTCAGCCAGCTCCTTCAGCGGCCACGGCACGGCGAGGCGGAAGGCAACGACGAACACGGCGGCAATCGCGCCCAGGAGCAACGGTGACCAGTGCGGTCGCCCGAACGGCACGAACGCCACGACGATCTTCCGCCAGCGACGGAATATCTGCGCACTTCCCAGGTGCAGCTTTTTCGCCACCTCCTGGGTGCCCTTGGAGCCCGCTTTTCGCTGGCCGTCGCCGTCTCTCGGCGCGTCGGGCATCTCGAGCTTCGCCCGCGATGAGTCTTCCGGAACTTTTAAGGCTGCCTTCATGATTCTGCGAGGCCGTCCCTGTCGAAGCACCGGATTCGGAATCTACAAGCTTCCGTGCACCGGCTCTGTTTGGGAGTTTCCCTAGGAGCCAGTCCGGAGGTTTCCGAGGGAAGGCAGGCGAAAAGATGGGGGAGTCGCTTAGTTAGATAGTGGGCATATGTCGTGCGATTGACGCACCGAGGCGAGCGCGGGTCGAACTCATCTCCCTCAACACGGGCCCGTCAAACGCGGCGATGCCCGAGAGTGCTGCGAAAAGGACCGAGACGGCCCTCATCGCCTGCGAGCAGGAGCCGCGCTCGCCCTCGTCGGTCTGCTGGACAAAGAAAAAGCCACTGCGGCGGGGGCACGGAGTGATGCACTGTGCCTGAACGCGCTCCATTCAGCCACGCTTGCACCAGGGGAAGGCGAGGACTATTAGGTCCACGCCACTAGCGGGCGCACAAATCGATCCAGTGAACCATGCGGGCTGACCAGGCGAGTCGGGAGCGCACGGGGCGGCACGGGAGTGCGGTCCCCGCCGAGGACGGTGCGGTGACTGCGGCAACCACCGCCACGCTCGATCAGGCCGGCTCCCCGGACGACACGAGCCTCCGCGAGCGGCTCCGCCGCCCCGGGCTCCTGCTCGCTGCCGGTGCGCACGATGCCTTGAGCGCGAAGCTCATCGAGCAGGCGAGGTTCGATGTCGTCTGGGCGAGCGGCTTCGGCATCTCCGCCGTTCACGCCGTGCCCGACGCGAACATCCTCACCCTCAGCGAAACCCTCGAGGCGGTCCGACGGATGGTTGAAGGGGTCCGCATTCCCGTCATCGCCGACTGTGACAACGGCTACGGCAATGCCATCAACGTCATGCGGACCGTCGGCGAGTTCGAGCGGGCCGGCGCGGCGGGGGTGTGCATCGAGGACAACGTCTTCCCCAAGCGCTGCAGCTTCTACTCGGGCGTGCGCCGCGATCTCGTGCCGACCGACGAGCACGTGCGCAAGATCCAAGCGGCCAAGTCGGCGCAGCGCGGCAACGGCTTCACAGTCATCGCGCGCACCGAGGCGCTGATCGCGGGCTGGGGCCTCGAGGAAGCCCTCGGCCGCGCCGAAGCCTACGCCGCCGCCGGCGCCGACGCCGTGCTCATTCACTCCAAGATGTCGACATTCGACGAGCTCGCGGAGTTTACCCGCCGCTGGCACGGCGACTGCCCGCTCGTGTGCGTGCCGACGACGTTTCCCTCGGTCACGGCCGATGTGTTGGAGGCCGCCGGCTTCCGGATGGCGATCTTCGCGAACCAGGCGCTGCGCGCCGCGATCGGCGCGATGCGCGAAACGCTCGACCGGATGCGCCGCGCGCGCTCCGTGGTGCCGGTGGAGAGCGGCATCGTGCCCCTCGAGGACGTCTACGATCTCGTCGGCGTGACCGAGCTCAAGGCCAACGAGGAGCGGTTCCTGGTCCCGGGCGTCGAGAAGGCGCGGGCGGTCGTGATCGCCGCCGGCTTCGACGCCCGACTCATGCCGCTCGTCGAGGATCGACCGAAGAGCATGCTCGACGTGCGAGGGCAGGGGATCCTCGAGCGGCAGCTGCGCGCGCTCCGTGGCGCCGGCATCGACGATATCGCCGTCGTGCGGGGCTACCTCAAGGAGCGCATCGATCTGCCCGGGGTACGGTACTACGACAACGATCGCTTTCGTGAGACTGGCGAGCTGGTCTCGCTCTTCCAGGCCGAGGCCGAGATGGGCGGCCGGTTCGTGTTCCTGTACGGCGACATCGTTTTCGAGCCGGGCATACTCGAGAAGCTCCTGCGCGCCGAGGGCGACATCGTCGTGGTCGTCGACCGGGCCTGGTGCGACGCGTACCGGGCCGGCGCCCCCGCGCCGGCGAGCCCGCCGGATCTCGTCGTCACCGATCCGCCGCCGCCGCTCGGCTATCGCTTCGTGCCCGGAGAGGTGCCGAGCCGACTGCGCGCCATCGGCCCCGCCGTCCCCCCCGCGGACGCGCATGGCGAGTTCATCGGGATGGCCATGTTCTCGGCCGAGGGGGCGCGCCGTCTGCGCGAGACGTACCATCGGCTCCAGCGACTAGAGGGTGAGCCGCGGCCGGGCGGCCGGACATCCCTCGAGCGCGCCCCGCTCCCCGATCTGCTCCAGGAGATGGCGGACGCCGGCATCGCCATCGACGTGGTGGATATCTACAAGGGCTGGATGGAGGTCGATACGTTCGAGGACTATCGCCGCGCGTGGGCGCAGATCGAGACCCTCTGACGTGTCGAGGCCGTCCCTGTCCGCCATCGCCCGGCCGTTCGTCGATGCGCTCGAGCGCCACGGATTCGATTTCTTCACCGGCGTGCCCTGCTCGCTGGTGAAGCACGTGTGGGCGGAGCTCGAGGCGCGCGGGCTGCAGGTCACCGAGACGCGCGAGGATGCGGCGCTCGGTCTCGCCGCGGGCGCCTATCTCGGCGGCCGGCTGCCCGTGGTGATCATGCAGAACTCCGGCTTCGGCGTGTCGCTCAACGCGCTCGCCTCCCTCCATCGTCTGTACAAGATCCCGTGCCTGCTCGTGATCACGTGGCGCGGGCACGACGGCGCGGACGCTCCCGAGCACAACCTGCTCGGTCCCGTGACGCCGGCGCTGCTCGACGTGATGGAGATCCCCCACCGGGCGCCGGCGGGATCCGACGAGCTCGTCGACGCCGTGCACTGGGCCGCCGAGCTGATCGCGCGCACCCGCGAGCCGGTGGCCATCGTGGTACGGCCCGAGCTGCGCGCATGACGCTCGCCGAAGCCATCGCTCTCGTCCACAACGGCACCGCCGACGCGCTCGTCGTGCATGCCAACGGGATGATCTCGCGCGCCGGGTTCGGGCACGGCGACCGATCCGAGCACCTCTACATGATCGGCTCCATGGGGCTCGCCGCTTCCATCGGGCTCGGGATCGCGCTGGCGCGCCCCGGGCGCCGCGTCGTCGTCTGCGACGGGGATGGCAACGTGCTCATGAACCTCGGGGCGCTGGCGCAGGTAGCCGCGCGCCGGCCCGCGAACCTGCTGCACGTCTGCTTCGACAACGGCGTGCACGGGTCGACCGGCAATCAGGCGACGATCTCCGGGCTGGTGGCGCTCGACGAGGTGGCGCGGGCGGCCGGATACGCCGTGGTGCGACGGGTCGGCGATCCGGCGGCGCTCCGGAGCGCCCTCGGCGAGCTCGGCGAGCGTCCGGGTCCGGCCTTTCTGCTGGTGCGCATCACGCCCGATCTCCCCGATCCACTGTTTCCGCGGGTGACGGTCCCCCCGGCGGAGATGACGCAGCGGTTCCGCCGTGCGGCGGAACCCGCGACCGGTCGATGACATCGCCCCAGCAGGTGCTGCTGACGCCCGGGCCGGTGAACGTATCGCCACGCGTGCGGCAGGCGTTGCTGCGCGGCGACCTCTGCCACCGGGAGCCGGAGTTCGGCGCGTTGCTCGCCTCCGTGCGGCGGCGACTCGTGGAGGCTTTCGCGCCCGGCGGCACCCACACGGCGGTCGTGCTGACCGGCTCGGGAACGGCGGCGCTGGAGGCGGCCGTGACCTCGTCGGTCGGCGCTACGGGCAAGCTGCTCGTGGTGCGAAACGGGGTCTACGGCGACCGCATCGCGGCGATGGCGCGCGCCGCCGGCATCCCCGCCGTGGAGATCACCGCGCCGTGGACGGAGCAGCCCGCGCTCGCGCAGATCGCCGCGGCGCTGGCCGCGGATCCGCTGATCGAGACGGTGGCGGTCGTGCATCACGAGACGACGACCGGGCTGCTCAATCCGGTGCGCGAGATCGGCGCTCTCGTGCGCGACGCCCGGCGGCTCCTGCTGGTCGATTCCATCAGCGGGCTCGGCGGCGAGCAGATCGATGTCGCCGCGGACGGCGTCGACGTCTGCGTGGGCTCGGCTAACAAGTCGATCCAGGGGCTTCCCGGTATGAGCTTCGTGCTCGTGCGGCCGGAGGTCATGGAGCGTCTGGCGACCCATCCCGCGCGCTCCGTGTACTTGAATCTTCCCGTGATTCACGCGGCGCAGGTGCGCGACACCGTGCCGTTCACGGCGGCGGTGCAGATCGCGTACGCCTTCGACGAGGCGCTGGCCGAGCTGTTGGAAGAAGGCGTGGCCGCACGGGTCGCGCGCTACCGCGGGGCAGCCCTTCATCTCCGCGCGGCATTCACCGCCATGGGGCTGCAGTTCGTCCTGCCGCCGGCGCTGCGCGCCAATGCGCTCACCTCCCTGTGGCTGCCCGACGGCATGACCTACGCCGCCATCCACGACGCGCTCAAGGCCCGGGGCTTCGTCGTCTACGAAGGGCAGGGGCGCCTCCAGCGCGAGATTTTCCGCGTCGCCAACATGGGGCACCTCACGCGTGTCGACTTCGATCGCTTTCTCGCCGCCCTGCGCGAGGTTCTGCACACCGCAGCATGACGCGGGCGCGATCGTGAAGGCGATCATTCTCGCGGCGGGGGTCGGACGGCGGCTGGAGCCGCGACTGCGGGGCAAGCCGAAGTGCCTCCTCGTCATCGGTGGCAAGACCCTGCTCGCGCGGCTGCTGGAAGCCCTCGCCGCCGCCGCGGTGCGCGAGGCCGTGGTCGTCGTGGGGCATGGGGCGGAGGCGGTACGCGACGCCATCGGCGCGAGCCAGGCGGGCGTGGCGGTCCGCTACGTCGTCAATCCCGACTATCGAAAGGGCGCCATCCTGTCGCTGTGGTGCGCGCGCGAGGAGCTCGACGATGACGTGCTGGTGATGGATGCCGACGTCCTGTGCCCGCCGGCGCTCGTGGCGCGCCTCGTCGCCTCGCCCCACCCGAGCTGCTTCCTGCTCGACGGCCGCGTGATGCCGAGCGGCGAGGAGCAGATCCTCATGGCGCGCGGCGGGCGCGTCCACGACATCGCCAAGACCCGCGCCATCGCCTCGAGCTACGACACGTATGGTGAGTCGGTCGGCTTTCTCAAGGTCGCGCGGGACGCCGCGCCGATCCTGCGCGCGGCGCTCGACGCCGCGGTCGCCGCCGGCCGCGACGACATAGAGCACGAACAGGTGTTTCCCGAGCTCATGCGGCAGTGCGTGGTCGGCTACGAGCGAATCGACGGGACCCCGTGGATCGAGATCGACTTTCCCGAGGACATCGAGCGCGCCGAGCGTGAGGTGCTGCCGAGGATCGCGGCCGCCGAAGCCTGAGCTGATCCAGGCGCCCCCCGCGCGCCGCGTTGACCCACCGGCAGCTCGAGCGGTAGAGCCACCTGGGCGCGAGCTGGGCTCGGTATGCATGTCCCCACTGCCAGCACGCGAACGATGCAACGGGTAGCTTCTGCCAGGAGTGCGGCACGAGGCTGGGGGCGCGCACGCGTGGGGTGTTCGGGCTCCCGTTCGCGCCGGTTCGAAAGGCGGGTCACATGACCTCGACGACGACGCTGTCCTGGATCGCCTTCGCGATCTTCGTCGCGTGTGCGCTGTCCTTCGACGGGCACGGAACTCCCTTCGCGGTCGGCGGCCCGCTGCTGCCGGCGAAGCTGCTGATCTGGGCCGCGTTCGTCGGCTTCACGGCCTACAGCGTGTACTGCAGCACGCGGGAGAACCTGTTCGCGAGCATCCCCAAGATCAGCCAGCTCTACTGGGGACGCCAGATCGGTACCGACCTGTACCTGGGTCTGCTCCTCACGTTGTTCCTCGTGTATCTCAACGAGGGATCGGCGCTCGTGACGCTCCTCTGGCTCCTTCCCACGCTGGCCTTTGCCAATCTCGCGACCTTGCTGTACTTCGCCATTCACTTCGATCAGATCGTCGGTCGGTTTCTGGCGTAGGTAGCTGGGAGATCCGCGGCGGCCGCGGCCAGTCGGAAGCCGGCGGTGACGTGGAGGAGCACGTGGACAGATCGATCCAGCGCGAGCGCGCCGAGCGATTTCGGCAGCTACACGACGGGCCTGGTATCCTGGTCGTCGGCAGCGTGTGGGACGCCGGCAGCGCCGTCGTCTTCGAGCGCGAGGGGTTCGACGCGCTCGCCACCTCGAGTGCCGGCGTGGCGTTCAGTCTCGGCTATCCGGACGGCGAATACCTGCCGCGCGAGGAGCTGCTCGCGGCGATCGCTCGTATCGTCACCGCGGTACGGGTTCCGGTGAGCGCCGACGTCGAGCGTGGTTACGGCCGCGAGCCGCGCCAGGTGAGCGAAACCTGCCGCGGTGTGCTCGAGGCCGGCGCGGTCGGCGTGAACCTCGAGGACGCGAGCAGCGACGAGGCGCTCGTGGACGACGTGCTTCAGGTGGAGAAGATCCGGGCCGTCCGGGCGATGGCGGATGCGTTCGGAGTGCCCCTCGTCATCAACGCGCGCTGCGACGGGTACCTGCTAGGGATCGGGGATGAAGCGGCGCGCTTTGCCGACACCGTGCACCGTCTCAATCGCTACCGCGAGGCCGGGGCGGATTGCCTCTTCGCGCCGGGCGTGATCGATCAGCAGACGATCAAGCGGTTGGTGGCCGAGCTCACCGGCCCGCTCAACATCCTCGCCACAGCGGGCGCCCCTCCGGTCGCGGAGCTCGCGGCGCTCGGCGTGCGTCGTGTCTCGCAAGGCTCGGGACCGGCACGGGCGGCGCTCGCGGCGACGCGTCGTGTCGCGCGCGAGCTCAAGCATCACGGAACCTACGAAGCCTACGTGGAAGGCGCCATCCCGTATGCCGATGCGAACCGACTTTTCGAGCGCTGAGCGGGGCGAACCGGCCGGCAAACCGGCACGATCGCGTCGATCTCCGACGGGACGTGCGATTTGCGCCGTGGGCATGCAGCTCATAAGGGGAGTGAAATGAGCAGACTGTTCGGCCCACTGCGACAGGTCGCGTTCGTCATCCGCGACCTCGACCGCACGTTGCGGTACTGGACCGAGACCCTCGGCGTCGGTCCGTTTTTCGTCCTGCGCAACATGTGCCCCGAGAATTACCGCTACCGGGGCCGGTCGTCGCCGCCACCCCGCCTGAGCATCGCCCTCGGGAACTCCGGCGACGTGCAGGTGGAGCTGATCCAGCAGCACGACGACCGCCCCAGCGCGTACATCGAGTTCCTGCAGGCGGGGCGGGAAGGATTCCAGCACGTCTCCTCGTGGCTCACGCGTGCCGACTACGATACGACGATGGAGCGGCAGCGGGCGGCCGGCGTCGCGATCGTGCACAAGGGCTCTATCCCGGGCTCCGGCGTCCGCTTCGCGTACTTCGCCACCGATGACGCATCCGCGGCCGGCGGGCTCCTGTACGAGATCGCGGACGTGCTCGAGCCGCACATCTACCCGGTCATGCAGATGATCCGAGATGCCGCCCGCGACTGGGACGGCGCGGACCCGGTGCGCGAGATGACGCTCTGAGCGGGGCGGTTGGGTAGGTCGTCGCTATTGTCGTGCCGCGTCGACGGCGAAGAGACGCCATTTTCCGGGAACTCCTTTGAGTGCACGGGCGCCGCGCTCAACGAATGTGATGCCAGCGCCGGCGACGAGATCCTTCACGGTGCTTGACACGAGCACCTCCCCCGCGGCTGCGGCCCCAGCGACCCGCGCGGCCGTGTGCACGGCAATCCCACGTACGTCGTCGCCTACCATCTCGCACTCGCCGGTATGGAGTCCGGCTCTCACCGCAAGGTCGAGCCGCTGGATCTCCTCGACGATGGAGCGCGCGCACCGAACGGCTCGCGCCGGCCCGTCGAAGGTCGCGAGAAACCCGTCCCCCGTCGTCTTGACTTCGCGGCCACGGAAGCGGGCGAGCTCGCGACGCACGACCGCATGGTGCTCGTCCAACAGGGCCAGCCAGCGACGGTCACCCAGCGCGGCGGCGCGTTCGGTCGATCCGACGATGTCGGTGAACAGCACCGTGGCGAGCACGCGATCCGGGTCCTCCACCCGCCGCGCACCGGTCAAAAACTCTTCGATGGCGTCGAGGATCGGATCGGGGTCCCCTGCGATCGGCAGGTGATCCGCGCCTGCCAGCTCCACGTACCTCGCCGCCGGGATATGCTCTGCCACATAACGTCCCTGACCGACGGCAACCGCCGTGTCATCCGTTCGATGCAGGACCAGCGTGGGCACGCGGATCGTCGGCAGGACGTGACGAATGTCGATCTCCGCGTTCATGTGCATGAGGGCCGCAACCGCCCCAGGGCTTGCCGCCTGCCTCTCGAAGCGCGCCCACACCTCGCGAAAACGTATGTCGCCGGCCAGGCTAGGTGCCAGGAAAGACAGCATCGGAGAATCCAGCTGTCCCCAGCTCGCGACGCCGGCCTCGACGAGCTGGTGAAACATCTCGGGCGACCAGCCCCACGGATATCCCTCATCCGCGATGAATTTTGCGACGGTGCCGTAGAGTACGAGCGCGGACGTCCGTGTCGGATGGGTTGCCGCAAAGAGGGTACTCATCGGCCCACCCTCCGATATCCCAGCGAGCGCCGCACGCTCCGAGCCGACGGCGTCAAGAACCGCCCGCACGTCGTCCATGCGCACCTCGAGCGTGGCGGGGCCGCTCATGCGGTCGGAGAGCCCGGTGCCGCGCTTATCGAAGAGTATGAGGCGGCTGAAGGACGCGAGCCGGCGGGCAAAGTGGGCGAAGGCGGGGAGCTCCCACGAGCACTCCAGGTGGGTCATCCCACCGGGAACGAGCACCAGGTCGAGCGGGGCATCGCCTACCACCTGGTAGGCGATGTAGATATCACCACTCCTTGCGTATCTGGTCTGCGGCTGCACGCCGTGTCCCCCAGCGGTCGGCATCCTGCGCGTGCACACCAGCGGTCGTCAACGGCGCCTCCTGCGACGACCGACCGCTTGGTCCGAGGTTGCGAGGTTGCATTGCGCAGCCCGAGTGCGGCGTGAGCGAATCACGCCGTTCGGTCGTTCAACTTCTTGCCGAGACCGTCCGATCGATCGAGACGATACGCCCGCGCGGCGTTCTCGCCGACGACGAGGCGCCGGGCGTTCGCGTCGAGCCTTTCCGACAGCTCGCGCACCTCGTCCATGTAGCGGCCGTCGTGGTCGCTGTGGGGGAAGTCGCTCGCCCAGAAGAAGCGATCGGCGCCGACCTGAGCGATGGCCGCCGGCAGCGAGCGCTCATCCGGGTCGCCGGAGATCCAGCATTGGCGGCGGACGTACGCGCTCGGGCGCTCGGCGAGCGACATCGTGACCCGGAGCGGTCCTCCGTAGAACCCGTCCATCCGGTCGAGCCACGCGCCCACCCAGCCGGCGCCTGCTTCGAGCACGACGAGCTTCAGGGCTGGAAAGCGATCGAAGGTGGCGAACTGGAAGAAGGTCGAGAACGCCTGCTGGACGGCCTGCGTGAACATGAGCTGCAGGTACCAGATGCCGGCCGGCACGGCCTCCGGCCACGACAGCCCGTCGAAGCGGTGATGCAGGCTGCGCCCCGGCGGGTCGATGCCGGTGTGGATCGCGACCGGCACGTCGAGATCGCACGCGGCCGCCCAGAGCGGATCGTGCTCGGGATGGCCGTGCGGCAGGCCGCTCAGCGTGAACGGCAGGAGGAATCCGCCCCGGGCGCCGGCTGCGACCGCGCGGCGTAGCTCCGCGGCGGCGGCCGTCGCGTCGCCGAGCGACAGATGGGCGATCGGCACGAGCCGACCGCCGCTACCGGCGCAGAATTCCTCGATCCACCGGTTGTACGCGCGGCACTGCGAGAGCGCGTAATCCGCGTCACGGATCTCGGCCTCCCACTGGAGCCCGAGGCTCGGATACAGGATCGCGTGCGAGATCCCCTCGCGGTCGAGCAGCGCCAGGCGCGCAGTCGGATCGACGGCGGCGGCCGGTGCGTGCTCGGCGTAGCGTCCCGACAGGGACGCTAGGGCTAGCTCCTCGAGCGTCTTGCCCATGCCGCCGAGGCCGCCCAGCATCTCCGGGGTCGTCAGCCGCGCCGCCCTGCCGTCGATCACGAGCGCGTCGCGTCCGTCGTCGCCGCGGGTAACGCGAATGGCTCGCTCACGATAGGTGGGATCCGAGTGGCGCGCCCAGGTATCGGGCGGCTCGAGAACGTGACCGTCCGCATCGACTACCCACGGCCGGGTCATCAGTGCCCTTCGCGCGACCGCGGCTCCGGAGGCTGGTCCTCGTTGTCCTCGTGCTGCTGCACGCCGGGCGATGCAGGCTCGTGTTGCCAGAACGCCGTTGCCGGCGCCGCGATGAGCAGCAGGTGCCCGCGTCCCGGTAGCTTGGTGGCGCTCACCTTCAGAGGTGCCGGCAGGCGCCCGCCGGCGCCGAGAGCGAGCCAGTCCCGTTCCCAGAGGAGCACGTACGCCTCCGGGGGAAGCGGATCGCCGCGGCGCACCGCCGAGATGTTGCGGTCGGCATAGAAGACGGCTGCAGGCTCGACCCCGCCGAGGAAATAGAGCGGCTGATCGGGCCGCACGACGGCGGCGACCGAGCCCATGAACTCCTTGAGGCTGCGCCCGCCGGCGATGATCGGATGAATCGCGGTGTTGAAGATGACGGTCGCGCTCGCGGCGACGATGGCGACCACGGCGACGAGCTCGCGCCAGCGCAGGCCACGCCCGGCGCGGAGCAGAAACGGTACCGTGACGAGGATCCCCACCGCGGTGGCGAGCAGCAACGGGGCGTTCGCGGTCGCTGCGGCCGTGGCCGCCTCCAAGCCGATTCGATCCCGCGGCTTGAGGAGATGCTGAATGGTGACGGGGACCTCGAAACCGAACGCGAGGCCTGCGAGCGCCAGAGCCAGCACCACGGCGCCGATCGCGTAGATCCGGCCGGCCGCGGGAAGGAACCGGGAGGCCCACGGAGAACCCGCGGCCACGTCGGCGCCGCGCACGATCAGCAGCGCGATCGCCGGATACGCAGGCAGGAGGTAGACGGCGCGCTTGGCCGACGCGACCAGGTGGAGGCCGATCACCAGAACGGTCCACACGGCCGCAACGATGGTGCCGCTATCGCGCGGGCGCTGCCGGAGCGCCACGACCGCGAAGGGGAGCAGCGGCGTCCACGGCAGCAAGCCGAGTAGCGTCACGGCGACGAGATAGATGGCGCTGTGGGCATGCCCCGTCGCCCCGACGTCCGTGGCGATGAGGTGATGGATGTTCTCGTGCAGCACGATCTCCATGAAGGGGTCGCCATGGCGCCGCGCCGCGAGGACAACCCACCCCGTCACGACCAACAGCACCACCAGCAGCCCGCGGCCCGCTCGCAGGCGTCCCCACACGCCGGGCGCGCCACGCCAGAAGGCGAGCAGCGGGATCGCGAGGAGCACCAGCACCAGAGCCACCGGCCCCTTGGTGAGGGTGGCCGCGATGAGGCCGCCGTAGAGGAGCGCCCGGTGCAGACCGGCGCGCGGGGCGCCGGCCCGCAGCAGGTGATCGAGGCCATAGACGGCGCCGAGCAGCGCACTCGCGTAGACCATGTCCACGCGCGCGACCGTCGCCGCCCGCATCCACTCGAACGACGTGGCGGTGACCGCCGCGGTGAGGAGGCCCTGGGTTGCCCCCCCGTTGGCGCCGGCCCAGAGAAACACCAGCACGATGGCGAACACGCTGGCGGCCGCCGACGGCAGGCGCATCGTCACCTCGTCCACGTGTCCGAGGACCGTGGAGGCGCCGGCGGCGAGCCAGTGGAAGAACGGCGGCTTGCGGGGAATGTCGGTCGCGTTCCGCAGCGGCAGGACCCACCCATTGCCGCGAATCATCTCCTGCACGACCAGCCCCTCGCGCGGCTCCCCGCGCGTGTAGAACGGGATAGTGGCGATGCCGGCGGTGGCGATCGCGGCCGCTAGCGCAGCGGCGAGCACCACCGGTCGCACGGGCAGGAACGGCCGGGAGGAGGCCGGTGCGGCGGCGACCTCGGCGCCGGGAGCGGTGTCAGCGACTTCCATGTGTCGGGCCTCCGCCATTCTGTGGGGCGGGCGTGGACGCGTAAAGCACGTGTCGCCCGTCCGTGTGCCACGGAAACAGCGTGCCCGATGCGAGCACGGTCGGCACATGCTTCGGGCTCGTCACCACGTAGACCAGCGGATGCTTGGAGAGGATGCGCGTCAGCACCGGCGGGTGGTCGACCTCGCGCACCGGACGGCGCAAGTAGAAGAGCAGCGAGGGTGTTCGTACGGAGTACGCGACGACGGGCGCCGTGGCCGCGCCCTCATCGGTGGCGGCGGCGATGGCGGCGGCCAGTGGCGCCTCGCTGCGGACGGCGCTGATCGCGGGCGCGCCCCAAGTGTAGAACACGAGCAGGCCGCCGGCGAAGCCGGCCGCGAGCGTGACGGGCGCGAGGTGGTAGCGTCCCTGACGCACGAGGATCACGAGCAGCGCACCGACGGGCAGCAGCACCGCCGCCAGGACGCTCGTCGTCATCCATGCGCCGCCATAGATGCGCGCGCTCAGCACCATGAGCACCGGCGCGGCGACGAGGAACAACACCGCCGCGGCGGTGATGCCGCCGGCTAGGAGCCGCCGCTCGAGGGGCGAGAGCGCCTCGCGCGCCGCGACTGCAGCGACCGCGCGTCCGGTGAGGAGGGCGAGCGGCGGAAGAGCGGGCAGGATGTAGGTGCCGAGCTTGCCGCTGGCCAGACTGAAGAACACCAGCACGCCCAGCACCCAGCAGACACAGAACCGCTCGGGATCGCCGCGGCGCTCGCGCTGGAGTGTGCGGGCGGCGGTGACCGGTAGCAGCACGCTCCAGGGGAGAAAGCAGAGGAGAAGCATCGGCACGTAGTAGTAGATGGGGCCGGGGTGGAGGTAGCGGGCTTCCTGGAAGTACCGCTGGAAGTGATGGCGCACGAAGAGCTCGTGGAGATACTCGCTGTCGATGAGACCGGCGGTGAGATACCAGGGGCCCGCCACGGCGACGAAGGCGAGCGCGGCTCGTCCGAGGCGTCCCCGACGCAACAGGCCGAGGCGTCCGGTGACGGCGAGGTAGCCGAGCCCGACGCCGGCCACGAGAGCCGGCGCGACCAGCCCCTTCGTCAAGGCGCCGAGCGCAGCGAAGACGGCCGCCGGCACCAGGGAGGCGCCGCGCTCGACCAGCGCCGCCCATCGGTAGACGGAGAAGAGCCCGAGCGTGATCCATAGCGTGAGCAGCATGTCGAGGTTGGCATAGCGACCGAGGGCGGCGAACTCTCCGGCGGTGACGAGGACGACGGCGGCCGCCAGCGCCGGGCCCGCGCCCCAGACGGCGGCGGCAAAGGCATACGTGCCGAGCACGGTGACGAGCGCGGCCGTGGCCGACACGACCCGCGCGGAAAGCTCGTTCACCCCGCCCAGCGCGTACGCCGCGCTCACCAGCCAGTAGAACAGGATGGGCTTGTCGTAGTAGGGGCGAAAGTTGAGGGAGGGTACCACCCGGCCGCGGAAGTCGCGCGCGGAGTAGAGCTCGCGCGCGACCTCGGCATGACGGCCCTCGTCGGGATCCCAGAGCGCGTAGCCGCCGAGATTCCAGAAGAGGATGAGGGTGGCGACGAGTGCCGCCGCGGCGACGGCGCCGACGTGTCGAGCGCGCTGCATGGAGTCCCCGTGAGCGGGGCTTCTATATCTCCGGAGGAATGCGGACGGAAGAGTCGCGGCTCGGGCGCATGACTGCGCTAGCCGGTGGCGCTTTCCTCGGAGTCGGACTCGTCGTCGGCATCGCGCACGGGAGCCCACCGGATGCGCCGGTAGTCGAAGCTCGCCTGGTTGGGAAGGTTGATCTTGAGCACCTGAAAGTAGGGCGAGAGATCGAAGTCCCGCGGCGTGACGAGATCGGGCCGCTGCTGGCGGAAGAGGCCCGGGTGGGTCTTGCCGTGGCTGAGGAGCCGCTCGCGCGTGCGGACGTACCAGGGCGGCGGCGGTGGCACGTCGAGGGTCACCTCGGGCAGGATGGGAAACCCGACATCGTAGAAGGCGCGCGCGATCATCGTCGAGCAGATCACCTCCCGTGTGAGCCCGCTGCCGAGATGCAGCACCTTGCGGCGGAGCCGTGGAGGGATCAGGGTCATGGGGAAGAGATAGCGGGCGAGATCGATGATGTGCTGCACGTCATAGCGGTAGCCGAGCTGGCTCATCATATCGTCGATGACGTGCTGCATGTCTTCCTTGCGCATGTTGAGCGGGCGGCAGACGCGGATGTTGAATGAGGCGTACTTGCTGACGGGAGAGGCGACGACGCCTTCCATGAGCGCCTCGACGATCATGTGGTTGACGTCGTGAGCGTCGGCGCCATGGAGCAGTGCCCGATCGCGAGCGTCGCGGCTGGCGAGCTCGTCCCCGACGTAGACGGCGGCATGGGACCAGGAGCTCTGGGTGAGATACTTGATGACCTCGCTCACGCGCTGGTCACCGTCGACGAGGATGATGTCCCCCTTGCGGAGCTCCCGCTTGAGGTTTGCCATGTCGTTGTACACGACCTGCCGGTACGACTTCCGCGGCTTGGTCAGGTACCGGGCGATGGCCTTGTAAATGAGGCGGCGGATTCCCAACATGGCTTCCCAGTAACAGTGTAACGAAGTCGTGGCCGAACAAAAGCAGCGCCTTCCGGCCGCCCGGCCCAACGTCCGCCGGGCGAGGGCGCGGCTCCGGCTGGCGGGGGCGCGCCGGCGAGCGTTCCAGCAGAACCTCCTCGCCTGGTACGCCCGCAACGGCCGTGACCTCCCCTGGCGGCGTACCCGGGACCCGTATCGCATCCTGGTATCCGAGATCATGCTCCAGCAGACCCAGGTCGAGCGCGTCCGGGTGTACTACCGCCGCTTTCTGACACGCTTCCCGAACATCAAGACCCTGGCCGCCGCCCACCCGGACGAGGTTCGCGAGGCGTGGGACGGCCTCGGCTACTATGCGCGCTCGCGGAATCTCCATCGGGCCGCACGCACCGTTCTCGAGTGCCACGGCGGTGCGATTCCCCGCGCTCGCGAGGACATCCGCGCGCTGCCCGGTGTCGGCGCCTACACGGTAGGTGCGCTCAGGAGCTTCGCGTTCGGCGAGCCCGACCCGATCCTGGATACGAACGCGGCGCGCGTGCTGCAGCGCTTCTTCGGCGTGCGGGGTGATCGCCGCCGCGGCCGGGTCGGCAGGCGGCTCTGGGCGCTCGCCGCCGCGGTCACGCCGCGCGATCGCGCCTACGATTTCAACCAGGGCATCATGGACCTCGGGGCGACGGTCTGCACGTCGCGGGCCCCGCGCTGCCCGCGCTGTCCGCTGCGGCGCTCGTGCGCGAGCGCGGGGCGCACGGTTCGCTCATGAGCGCTCAGTTGCGCGGCACGATCTTGAAGACCTCACCGCCCCGATCGGTGATGTAGAGCTCGCCGCGCGCGTCCTCGCCGAAGGACGTCACGTTGTCGATGGAGAGCCCGCCGCCGGGGGCGAGCTCCGCGGTCCGATCGCCGGGCTCTTGCGCGACGCCGCCCGCCACCCCGCGGAAGGTGCGAAGGAAGGCGCTGCAGTAGTCCGAGTAGAAGTACGTGCCGCGCAAATCAGGCAGAGCGCAGCCGCGATAGACGAAGCCCCCGGTCACGGAGCACCCCTCACCGCTGGCCGCCACGTTGTTGAAGTTCGCATACTCGACTACCGGCAAGACGAATTCATCGGGGTCGGGACAGGACGAGGCCGGTGGCTCCGGCTCGTAGCAATGGCCGTTGCCCTCGAAGATGTCCCAGCCGTAGTTCTCGCCGCCGGCGCTCGTGCCGGCCTGGACGTCGATCTCCTCCCAACCCGACTGACCCACGTCACCGAGGTAGAAATCCCCCGTGACCCGATCGAAGCTGAAGCGCCAGGGATTGCGCAGCCCCTTGGCCCAGATGAGTCCGAGTGGGTCGCCGGCCGCTGCGTTCGGGTTCGTCGCCGGCACGGCGTAGTACGGTGGCGCCTCGACGTCGACGTCCAGGCGCAGCAGCTTCCCGAGCAGCGAGCCGTCGTCCTGCGCGGTCTCCAGCGGGTCGCCGCCGCCGCCACCGTCGCCCATGCCGACGTAGAGGAAGCCATCCGGACCGAAGGCGACCTGGCCGCCGTTGTGATTCGCGAACGGCTGATGAATGGCCAGCAGGATCTGCTCGCTGTCCGCGTCGGCCCGGTTCGGGTCGGCGCCCACTTCGTACCGGGCGATCACGGTGGTGCCGTTGGTGTTTGTATAGTTCACGAAGAAGCGACCGTTCTGTTCGAAGTCGGGATGGAAGGCGAGACCCAGCAGGCCGAGCTCGCCGCAGCACGACACCTTCCCCGAGATCGACAGGAACGGGTCGGGAAGGAGCACGCCATTCTCGAGGATGCGGATGGTGCCACTCTGCTCCACCACGAAGACGCGGTTCGGATCGAGCGGTGGCGCCGTGACCTGCAAGGGCTGGTCGAGCCCGCTCGCCACACGAACCGTCGTGAGCGCCGTGCCGGCCACGGCGGCCACGCCCGCGCACACGCTGGCGTCATCCTCGAGCTGGCACGCGGCCGAGCACCCGTCGCCGTCGGCATTGTCGCCGTCGTCGCACTCCTCGACCCCCTCGGCGCGGCCATCCCCGCAGCGCATCGCCGAGGCGTCGCCGCACGAAAGCGGAGCGCCGGCGTCGCGACCGAGAACGCGGCCGTCGCCGTTGCTGGCGAAGAACGAGAGTTGCGCGCAGTAGAGCTCGTCGCCGACCGCGAAGCGCACGTCGATCGGTCCTTGGGGTTGGGTGATCTGGTAAGGCCAGGCCCGGCCGCGGCCCCGCGCGACGAGAGCGCCGCCCGCTGACGTCCGCTTGAAGACCACGCGGCGCACCCCGGAGCCCGCGTTGTCGTCCGTGTATACATACCCCGTGCTGCCGGGCGGCGAGCCGAGGCCCTCCCACAGCGACGGCGGCAGCACGATCGGCCCGGCGGCGCCGTCGCCTGCGCCGCTCCCCGTGATCTCGAGCCGGGCGCCGGAGGCGCGCGGGTCGTCGTCGAGACTTGGCCTGAGATCGGGCTCACCGGTCGAGCGGAAGAGGATGCGGCGCTTGCGGGCATTCCCGGGGTCCTTCAGCCGCAGGACCTCGGCCCCGATGGGATGGTCGGCGGCCCGTGCCGCAGGCGCCATGACCAGCGCCGTGGCGAGACTGACGGCGACGATGGCGACGGGGCCGGAAGTGTGCGCGGGCGTCCGGGGGTGCATGATTGTCAATGATCTGACCGTTCGCGCCGAGTTTCAAACGGTGACCTTGACGTCCCGCGCTGGCCGCGAAATATAAGCGGAACGCCCTGTGTGCCGACCCGGCAACGGATGCGAACGGACGCCAACGCGTACCCAAAGGAGGTTTCGTCATGAGCGTGCAGGTACAGCAGCCGGCCCCCGACTTCACGGCCAAGGCCGTCATCAAGGGCCAGATCAAGGACACCAAGCTCTCGGACTACCGTGGCAAGTACGTCGTGCTGTTCTTCTATCCCCTCGACTTCACCTTCGTCTGCCCGACGGAGATCGTGGGCTTCGACCTCAAGCACAAGGAGTTCGAGAAGCGGGGTGCCCAGGTGATCGCCGTGTCCGTCGACAGCCATTTCTCGCATCTCGCCTGGACCAAGACCCCGCGCAAGGAAGGGGGCATCGGCGACGTCGGCTACCCCATCGTGTCCGACCTCACGAAGAGCATCAGCCGGGACTATGGCGTGCTGCTCGAGGACGCGGGGATTGCGCTCCGGGGACTTTTCCTCATCGACAAGGAGGGGAAGATCCGCCACATGGTGGTCAACGACCTACCCATCGGCCGGAGCGTCGAGGAGGCGTTGCGGGTCCTCGATGCGCTGCAGTTCACGGAGAAGCACGGCGAGGTGTGCCCCGCCGACTGGCACCCTGGCAGCGCCACCATGAAGCCGGATCCCGAGGGCTCGAAGGAGTACTTCCGCAAAGCCGCATCCTGACGCCGCCGCGCAGCCCTCGGCCTCGAGGAGTGCGAGCCGGGGGTGAGGAGACGACCATGGCCTCGACGGCAGGCGATTTCCCCAACGTTGCCGAGGTACTCGGCAAGGTTCTCCAGCGCGTGCCGCGGGGGCTACAGCCGCTGCTCATCGCCGTCGCCGAGCGCCTGGCCGCCGAGCGGTATCGCGGCTGGGCGGACGAAGCGACCGATGCCGCTCGCGGCGGGGGATTCCGCGCGTGCGCCGCGCGCGAAGAGGATATCGCCGCTCGCGTCGAGGCGCTCTACCCCGACGCGGCCGTGATCCAGCGCGACATCCTGGCCGCGAACCCGGACCTCGAGGACATCAATCGCTCGATCTTCGCCGGGCGTGCGCTCGAGCAGCAGCTCGCCATCCAGGCGCAGGGCGAACGCCTCGGCGCCGCCACCTGGCGGGCCTTCGCCGAGCACGCCGACGATCCGAAAGCGGGGGCCACGTTCCTCGACTGCGCCGTTCTCGAGGAGACGAGCGCCGCGTTTCTCGAGGCGGTTCTCGAGCGCAAAGCATAGGTTCGCTGCCTGAAAAAACTCTTGACAAGCGCCTGGCATATTGCGTAGTACTACTACGCAATATGCCACGACCGGCGGACAGCCGGGGGGAGGAGCCCACATGGCGACCAACGACCGCTACGCGATCCCGACGGACACCACCGACTGGCGCGTCCCCAACACGTTCGACACGCACTTCCGCTGGGAGTACCAGGACGGCCGCGAGTCGCTGCTCCGGCTCTACCAGAAGGGGAAGGATCGCCAGTGGGACGCCACGGCGCGCATCGACTGGTCACAGGACCTCGACCCCGAGAACCCCGAGCAGCTTCCCGACGAGTCGATCCCGATCCATGGGTCGGACGTGTTCCGGCGTCTCACGAACGCGGAGAAGGGGCGCCTGCGCCGTCACTTCCAGGCCTGGCAGCTGTCGCAGTTCCTCCACGGCGAGCAGGGCGCCCTCATCTGCACGGCGAAGATCGTCCAGCAGGTGCCAGCGGTGGACGCCAAGTTCTACGCCGCCACGCAGGTGATCGACGAGGCCCGCCACGTGGAGGCGTACTCGCGGCTTCTGCACGACAAGTTCGAGCTCGCCTATCCGATCACGCCGACGCTCGAGCGTCTCCTCGGGAGCGTCCTCAGCGACGCACGCTGGGACATGACCTATCTCGGCATGCAGGTCCTGATCGAGGGCCTGGCGCTGGCCGCGTTCGCGCAGATCCGCGATCAGTCGAAGAATCCGCTCGCCGCGGCGGTCAATGCCTACGTCATGCAAGACGAGGCGCGCCACGTGGCCTTCGGCCGGTTCGCGCTGCGCGATTACTATCCGACGCTCACCCAGGCCGAGCGCGACGAGCGCGAGGAGTTCGCCGTCGAGGCCTGCTACCTCATGCGCGACCGCTTCCAGGCCGAGGAGGTGTGGGAGGCGCTCGGGCTCCCTGTCGACGAGTGCGCCGCCTACATGCTCGAGTCGGGCTTCATGCAGAACTACCGCTCGTTGCTCTTCAGCCGCATCGTCCCGGTGATCAAGGACATCGGTCTCTGGGGACCGAAGATCCGTGCCGCGTACGGCAAGATGGGCATTCTCGGCTACGCCGACGGCGACGCCGCCGCGATGAGCGCCCGCGACGAGGAGGTGGCCGAGGAGTTCGACCGGCGCCACCGGGAGGTGCTGCGCGTTGCTGCCGGCGCCCAGTGACGATCCGGTGAACCCGGCCCGCCTGAGGATGCGGGATCTCGAGCGCGCGACCGGCGTCGGGCGCGAGACCATCCGCTTCTACATTCGCGAGGGCCTGCTGCCCGAGCCCGAGCGGCCGGGGCGGAACGTCGCCTGGTACGCGCCGGGCTTCGTCGAGCGCATCGCCCTCATCAAGGAGCTGCAGCAGAAGCGCTTCCTTCCGCTACACGTCATCAAGAGCCTTCTCGGGGGTGACGGCGCCGGGCCCTCCCGCAACGAGGTCCGTACCCTGCTCGAGCTCGACGGGAAGCTCTTTCCCGCCGTCGCCGGAGATCCGGTGCAGCCGCCCGAGCGGGTGGAGTCGATCGCCGGGCGCACGGGGCTCACCGCCGCGGAGGTTCGCGCCATCGCCGCCGCCGGCGCGATCGAGCTCGTGCGCCGCGACCGCGGCGACTGGGTCGAGGGTGACGCGGTTCGCGTCGTCGAGATCTGGGCCGCGCTGCGCCGCAGCGGCTTTACGAAGCGCCTGGGCTTTCGCGCCGAGCAGCTGAGCCTCTACGTCGACATGGTACGCTGGCTCGCGCGAGAGGAGCTCCGGCTCTTCACCCGCGGCATCGCGGCTCGCGTCGAGACCGAGACCGCGCGGCGCATGGCCGAGGCCGGCATCACCCACCTGAACCAGCTGATCGCCCTGCTGCGGAAGATGACGCTGCTCCGTTACATCGCCGAGGGCAACGTCGCGCCGGGTCCGCAGCCGCTCACGGCCGCCCGTGCCTCGCAGGCGCGGCGGCGCGTTCGGCGCCGCACTCAGAGCCCGAGGATGCGGTCGTAGCGCTTGATCCGCGAGGCGTCGCCCGAGGAGATGCGCTGGGCGTTCAGCTGCACCGCGGGCATCCGGCGGTGGACGAAGCTCGCCGCCAGCGTGCGCTTGTCCTCACCGATGCGCGCCTGGAACAGGAGCTCGGCACCGATCAGCACGTCGATGATCATCTCGCTCAGGCGCTTGGCGTTGAGGAGGGCGTACTGTGGATCGCCCGCGAGCGCGGCCGTGGAGTTGGTGATGCAGGCGATCCCGTCGCTGAGGTCGCGGACCAGATCGGGGTAGTCGAGGGAGAGACTTTCGAGCTCGGTGCGGACCTCCTCGAGAGCGGCGAAGAGCGCGCCCTTGCTCATCTCCTTGAGCGCGAAGCTCGCCTGGATCTCCGACGTGCCTTCGTAAATGGTCGTGATGATCGAGTCCGAGTGGTAGTGGCCTGCCGACGTCTCGGCCATGTAGCCGATGCCGCCGTGCACCTGGATCCCACCCCGGGTCACGTGATTGCTGATCTCGGTCGCGTAGTATTTGCAGAGCGGGGTGAAGAACCGGATGAGCTGCTGGCCGCGCTCGGCCTCTTCCTGGAGGGCCGCGCGGGCCGACGGATCGCTCGCGGAGCGCTCGGAGCCCAGGTAGCGGCGGATCGCGTCGACCATGTCGATGAGCGCGCAGGTGCGGTAGAGCAGCGCGCGCGCCGACTGGATGTTGATCGCCATCAGGGTGAGCATCGATTTGACGAGCGGCTGCTGGATGATCGGGGCGTCGAACTGCACGCGCTCGGCGGCGTACTCGCGCGCCGCACGGTACGCGGCCTCGGCGACGCCGATCGCCTGGGCCGCGACCCCGAGACGGGCGTTGTTCATGAGATCGAGCATGGCGCGGAAGCCGGCGCTCTGCTTGCCCAGCAGGAACGCCTCGGCGCGCTCGAACTGGACCACGCAGGTCGGTGAGCCGTGGATCCCCATCTTGCGCTCGACGCGCACGACGCGCACGCCGTTGCGGGCGCCGTCCGGGAGCGTCCGCGGGCAGAGCATCAGCGACAGGCCGTTCGTTGTGCCGCGCGACTGGTCGAAGGTCGCCCCGTCGCGCGCGAGAACCAGATGGATGTCGGCGCCGCCGTTGGTGATGAAGATCTTCTCGCCGTCGATGAAGTAGCGGCCGCCCTCCTGGTCGACGCGTGTCACGATGCCGCCGAGGTCCGAACCGGCCTGCGACTCGGTCAGGTCCATCGCGCCCTGGAGCTCGCCGCTGACGAAGCGCGGCAGGTAGCGCTGCTTCAACTCGGGGCTGCCGTACTTCTCGATGTCCACGGCGACACCCGCCTGCAGACCGATGATGGTCATGAGGCTCGGGTCGGCCCGCGCCACCATCTCGAGGTAGGTGCAGCTGACCAGCGCCGGAAGACCGTAGCCGCCGTAGTCCGCCGGGAGCGTCAGGCAGAGCATGCCGGCCCTGCGCAGCGTCTCGTATCCGGCGGCTATGTGCGGCGGCACGATCACCTGGCCATCCTCGAGACGCACTTCCTCGTGCCAGTGATCGCGGGCGCCTGCCTCGATCTCCTCGCAGATCTCGCCCGTCGTACGCAGGATGGTGCGGTAGGTCTCGACCTCCTCGGACGTGGTCACATCGCCGCCGCGCAGCCGGAAGTATCGCGGCCAGTCGACGCGGTGGTCGATGAAGAGCTCGATGTCGCGGTGAAAGAACTCCTTGCCCATGACCTTTCCTCCGTCATCCGCTCGGCAGCGCGCCGGCGCGCACCACGCAGAGGTAGGTGAGGGCGATGCCAACGACGATCCACCCAGCGGCGGGGGGCAGATCGGCCGCGATGCATTCGGGGAGAACCGGCGCGGATGGCATGCTCGTCGGCATCACCTCAGATCCACCACTCCACCCCATGCACCTCCACCACCGACCGCGCGCCTCGGGCGCCGCCGGACCGGATCCGGCCGTCGGTCAGTGCGGGCCGGCCACCGCGACGGGATCTTCAGAGGCGGCCCGAGTGGGCCAGGTACTCGGCGATCAGCACGGCGCCTCTGGCCGCTCCCATGCGCGTGTTGTGGGAGACGAGCACGTACTTGACGCCGTGGGTGAAGCTGCGCTCCGACCGCAGGCGACCGACCGAGGTCGCCATGCCTCCCTCGGCGTCGCGGTCGAGGCGCGGCTGGGGCCGGTAGGGATCCGCGTGCACGAGGATCATGTGCGCCGGCGCGGACGGCAGATCGAGTCCGGTGAGGTCGCCGTCGTACTCCGTCATGGCCGCGGCGGCCTCCGCCGGCGAGCACGGCCGCTCGGTGGCGACGGAGACCGCTTCGGTGTGTCCGTCGATGACCGCCGCTCGGGTGCAGGTCGCGCTCACCGAGAACGTGGCCGGCGCGATCGTACCGCCGGCGACCGAGCCGAGGATCTTGCCGGCCTCGCGCTCGACCTTTTCCTCCTCGCCCGAGATGAACGGGATGATGTTGTCGAGGATGTCGAGACTGAGGACGCCGCCGGCACGCCCCGCGCCGGAGACGCCTTGCATCGACGTCATCAGCACTTGGCGGATGCCGAACCGGTCGAGCAGCGGCTTGAGGGTGATGGCGAGCCCGGTCACCGTGCAGTTCGGGATCGGAATGATGAATCCCTTCCAGCCGCGGTGGCGTCGCTGCTCGTCGATGAGCGCGGCGTGGGCGAGGTTCACGCCCGGGATGATGATGGGGACGTCGGCCTCGTATCGGAACGCCGACGCCGTGCTCAGCACCGGCACCGTGGCGGCATAGCGGGGCTCGAGCTCGCGCGCGGCATCAGACTCGACCGCCGAGAACACGATGTCCACGCTCGCCGGGTCGAGCTCGGCCGCGTCCTGAACCGGGAGGTCGAGGAACTCCCGCGCGGGCTCCTCCACGCACCACCAGCGCCTGGCGCCGCTCGGGTCGCGAATCGCCTCGCGGTAGGGACGCCCTGCGGACCGGCCCGACGCCGCCAGCGCCGTCACCTGAAACCAGGGATGCTCGGCGAGGGTGACGAGGAACTGCTGACCGGCAATGCCGGTGGCTCCGACGACGGCGGCGCGGCGCTTCCTCGCGTTCATCTGGGCCAACACTAACAAGGCCCGATCGGCCCGGCGCTGTCAAGCTGGCAGGGCCGCGATCGGCGCCGGGCGATGACCCCGGTGTCTCGTCAGCGCGACAACTTTACATGGTGTCGCAATCCCGGTAAGAGAACCGCCGCGCGCGGTCGCCCGGCCGCGTAGCCCCAGCACGGAGCACCGCACGCATGAGCGCTTTCCGCACCCCGTTTCGCCCGTCCGTCACGTCGATGTTCCTCCTGTTCGCATGCCTGCTCGCGCCCGGAGCGGCGTGGGCCGACGAGGCGAGCCTCGTGCTCCCCGATCTGTCGACCGTCACGTTCTTCGGGATGACGGGACACACCCTGCTGATGCTGGGTCTCGTCGTCTGTGTCGGCGGCCTGGCCTTCGGGGTGGTGACCTTCAATCAGCTGCGGGATCTTCCCGTGCACCGCAGCATGAAGGAGATCTCGGAGCTCATATACGAAACCTGCAAGACCTATCTGGTCACCCAGGGGAAGTTCATCCTCCTGCTCGAGACGTTCATCGGCGTGATCATGGTGGTCTACTTCGGGTTCCTGCGCCACTTCGACGCGCTGCGGGTGGTGGTCATCCTGCTCTTCTCGCTGGTCGGGATCGCCGGCAGCTACGGCGTCGCCTGGTTCGGCATTCGCATCAACACGTTCGCCAACTCGCGCACGGCGTTCGCGAGCCTACGCGGCAAACCGTTTCCCGTCTACGCTATCCCGCTCAAGGCGGGGATGAGCATCGGCATGCTGCTGATCAGCATCGAGCTGCTCATCATGCTCTTCATCCTCCTCTTCATTCCCGGCAGCTACGCGGGCCCGTGCTTCATCGGCTTCGCCATCGGCGAGTCGCTCGGCGCCTCGGTGCTCCGCATCGCCGGCGGCATCTTCACGAAGATCGCCGACATCGGCTCCGACCTGATGAAGATCGTCTTCAACATCAAGGAGGACGATGCGCGCAATCCCGGCGTGATCGCCGACTGCACGGGGGACAACGCCGGCGACTCCGTCGGGCCCACCGCCGACGGCTTCGAGACGTACGGGGTCACCGGCGTCGCGCTCATCTCCTTCGTGGTGCTCGCCGTGCCGGACCCGACGACGCAGGCGCAGCTGCTGGTCTGGCTGTTCGTGATGCGCATCATGATGATCATCGCGAGCGGGCTCTCGTACCTCGTCAACGACATCGTGGCCACCAGTCGCTACAGCAACCTGCCGGCGATGAACTTCGAGGCGCCGCTCACCGCGCTCGTCTGGATCACTTCCGGCGTCTCCGTGCTCCTCACCTACGTCGTCTCCGGTCTCCTCATTCCCCAGCTCGGCGACGGTACGCTGTGGTGGAAGCTCGCGACCATCATCACCTGCGGGACGCTGGCCGGGGCCATCATCCCGGAGCTGACCAAGGTGTTCACCTCCACCAACTCGGGCCACGTGCACGAGATCGTCACCGCCTCGCGCGAGGGCGGCGCGTCGCTCAACGTGCTCTCCGGCTTCGTGGCCGGGAACTTCTCGGCCTACTGGATGGGGACCGCGATCGCCGGCCTCATGGCCATCGCCTACGGCGTGAGCGTCCTCGGCCTCGGCAGCATCATGATGGCGCCGGCCGTCTTTGCCTTCGGGCTCGTGGCCTTCGGCTTTCTCGGCATGGGCCCGGTGACCATCGCCGTCGATTCCTACGGCCCGGTCACGGACAACGCCCAGTCGGTCTACGAGCTGTCGGTGATCGAGCAGGTGCCCGGTATCAAGCAGGACGTGAAGAAGGCCTTCGGGTTCGACGTCGACTTCGAGCACGCCAAGGAGTTCCTCGAGGAGAACGACGGCGCCGGCAACACCTTCAAGGCGACGGCCAAGCCCGTGCTCATCGGCACGGCGGTCGTCGGTGCGACCACGATGATCTTCTCGATCATCGTGCTGCTCACCAAGGGGCTCAGCGAGGGGCTCGACAATCTCTCCATTCTGCACCCGCCCTTCCTCCTCGGGCTGATCATGGGCGGGGCGGTGATCTACTGGTTCACGGGGGCGGCGACGCAGGCCGTGGCGACCGGCGCCTACCGCGCCGTCGAGTTCATCAAGCAGAACATCAAGCTCGAAGGGTCGGAGCGGGCGTCGATCGCCGACAGCAAGCGCGTCGTCGAGATCTGCACGCAGTACGCGCAGCGCGGGATGTTCAACATCTTCCTCACGGTCTTCTTCTCGACGCTCGCGTTCGCGTGCCTCGAGCCGTTCTTCTTCATCGGCTACCTCATCAGCATCGCCCTCTTCGGCCTCTTCCAGGCAATCTTCATGGCCAACGCCGGCGGCGCCTGGGACAACGCCAAGAAGGTGGTGGAGGTGGAGCTGAAAGAGAAGGGGAGCGCGCTGCACGCCGCCACGGTGGTCGGCGACACCGTGGGCGATCCCTTCAAGGACACCTCGTCGGTGGCCATGAACCCGATCATCAAGTTCACGACGCTGTTCGGCCTGCTTGCGGTGGAGCTCGCGCTCGAACTCGGCGGCGGCACGAAGCTCGTCCTCGCCACCGTGTTCTTCGCCGTCTCCCTCGTGTTCGTGCGGCGCTCGTTCTATGGGATGCGCATCGGCGGTGAGGCGGCCTGAGGCCGCAACCGCCGCCGGTCCTCTGAGCTGGTAGCCCGCGCGCAGCGCGAGGTGCCTACAGCCAGCCGGCCCGCTTGAAGCGCCAGTAGAGCACGCCGCAGATGGCGATCATACCGCCCATCACGAGGCCGTAGCCGAAGCGCCAGTGAAGCTCCGGCATGAACTCGAAGTTCATGCCGTAGACGCCCGCGATCATCGTCGGCACCGCGAGAATCGCCGCCCATGCCGCGAGCTTCTTCGTGATCTCGTTCTGCCCGACCGAGATCAACGACAGGTTGGCCTCGAGCGCGGATGTCAAAAGCTCGCGCATGGTGTCGAGCGCCTCGTTGATCCGGATCACGTGGTCGTAGACATCACGGAAGTATGCGCGGGTATCCTCGGGAATGAGTCCGACGTCGAAGCGGACGAGACGGTTGCACACGTCCACGAGCGGTGAGACGGCGCGCTTGACCTTCACCAGGTCGCGTTTGAGGTTGTAGATCCGCTCCGTCGTGCGCCGATCGAAGCTGCCGTCGAAGATCGTCTCCTCGAGGTCTTCCAGCATCTCCTCCAGCGCGTCGACGATCGGAAAGTAGTGATCGACGACGAAGTCCATGAGCGCGTACAGCACGAAACTCGGCCCCTTGCGCAGCAGGTGAGGGGACGCCTCGCAGCGCTGGCGCACCTCGCCATACGGGAGCGAGGCGCCGTGGCGGACGGAGACCACGTAGCGCGGCCCGACGAAGATGTGCGTCTCGCCAAAATCGATCTCCGCCGCGCTGAGTGTGGCGGTCCGCAGGACGACGAAGAGCGAGTCACCATACTCCTCGAGCTTGGGCCGCTGGTGGGCGCGCAGCGCGTCCTCGACCGCGAGATCGTGCAGGCTGAACTCCTCCTGGATCTTGCGCAGGAGCGGCTCCTCGGGCTCGTGCAGCCCGATCCAGACGAACTGGCCCGGGAAACGCAGGGTCTCGCTGATGTCGTCGAGCTCGACGTCGCCGAGCTTGCGCCCGTCGGCGTACGCCGCGCATTTGACCACGGCGTCGTTCACAGCGGTGCCTGCTTCAGCCATTGAAACCGCGTGGGACTCGCCGTATCGCCGTTCCGGTGCGTTTGCCACCCGAGCCGACGTAGATAGCGCGAAACGGAGCGGAATTGTAGACCGTGCGGCGGTGTGGTTGGACGCACTCGCCGACCTCTGGAGCCGCGCCCGACGCTGGAAAACGGTGTCCCACGACAAGCACGAGAACTTGAGCCCCGTCCCCTGAGGTGCAACAAGAGCGGCGGCCATGCAGGCTCGACGGCGGTCCCGCAATCCCTTTCTTCGCTCGGTGACGCTTGTCCTGGACGTCGCGCGGCGCGGCCGCTTTCGCGTCGCGTTGATCGGCGGATTCGCGCTGCCCTTCCACGGTGTGCAGCGGACGACCGGCGACGTCGACTTCCTCGTCGAGGCTCGCGGGGCCGACATGCTCCATGGGGCGCTGACGTCAGCTGGCGCCGTATGCCTGCATCGGAGTCCCGATGCCGCCAATTACGGCCCCGGTACCTCGGTGCTCGCCCCTGTCGATTGCATCTACGCCCGGCGGGAACGCGCCTTGGATATGCTCGAGCGCGCGCGACCGGCTCCCCTGCGGGCCGCCCGGGTCCGCGTCCCGGTCGTCGATGCCGAGGCGCTGATCGGCCTCAAGCTGCAGGCTCTCGTCAACGCCCCGTCCCGTCGCGCCCGCGACGAGGCGGACATCCGGGCCTTGATAGCGGCGAAGGGCGAAGCCCTCGATATCGCGCGGCTGCGAGACTACTACGAGCTGTTCGGACGCGAGAAGGACCTGGCACGTTTGCTTGCCGAGCCAAAGAAGCGCTAGCCTCGTCGGTGTGAAACACCCCACCGACGCCATCGTCGGCACCTGCGTGCCCGACCAGTCCGACCTACGCCCGCCGCGTCCGGTGCGCGACGTGGATGAATTCCTCGAGTTCCTGGCGCAGGTCGAGGCACTCTTCGGTCCAATCGAGGCGCCGCGAGCGCTCACGACCGGCGATCGGTTCTTGCTCTGATCGAAACGGCACGGTGAGCGCCACGCGCAGCACAGGGCCCCCTCTGGGGACCGCGTCCGTCAACTTCGCGCGTGTATGCGGACTAGACCCCAACCGACGCCGCTATGCGCCCCTGATGGGCAGCACCTGGCCGCGTATCTCGCCGTCGGGGAACCTGTTCGTGTGAACGCTCCGGAGTTAGCTTTCACATCGGGGGTTGTTGTTTTCACTCACGCAGTGGTCGCCCGGAGAACAGAAGACCGGTGGCCCCTGGCGGCACACACCTTGTACGCAGTCGAAGGCCTCGTAGCCGTTGCAGGCGTCGCCGTCGTCGCAGGTCGGGACGGATAGGGTGGTCGGGATGCACGACGGCGAATTGTTGATGCTCGTGCACTCCCAGGTGGTGCAGAGGTCGGACGGCGGGCATGGGTCTCCCCCAGCCTGGCACCCGACCGCGCAGTCCAGGTACTCGTAGCCGTTGCAGGCGTTGCCGTCGTCGCAGGTCGACGGCGGCTTCGGATGGAAGGTGCAGAAGGCGTCACCAGTCGAGCAGGAAGCATCCTGGCAAAGGTTGTCGTACTGGTCGCACGCGAGCGCGGGGCACGGGTCGTGGGGCGGGAGGCTCGTAGTCGTGGTGATCGGCGGGCCCGTGCTCGAAGGGGAACAAGCAGCGAGGCATTGCTGGTAGGCCGCCTCGATCGCTCCAGCGTCGCACCCCTTCTTGTCTTGCTTGCAGATCTTGAGGGCGGCCCGGTACTGCTTCTCGCACGCGAGCTGGCATCGCTTGACATTACTGCCGTCCGAATCGCCACCGCCCGCATCGTCACCACGCACGCTGCAGTTCGGCTTTTCCTTGCGACACGTCTTGTTGCCGCCATAGCCCGAGCAGTATCGTCGAAAGAACGTGCCGTGCCCCGGGGTGCCGGCGAAGTCCGCCTGGCAGTCGCTGCCGTAACTGTTCCTGCAGCAAGAGGAGCAGCCGCTCGTGCGGCTCTTGCAATCGTTCTTCAGGGTCTTGAAGGTTTGCTTCGCCGTTGTCCTGCACTGACGATAGTCTGCCTTCGCCTGTCCCTTGCACGCGTTCTTGGCCGCCTCGAGATCCTGCTTGCGGCAGAAGAGGCAGGTCTTGCGAGCCGACTTGCAGCCCTTCTTGCAGGCCTTCGCGTAGCCCTTCCCACCGCCATCACCACCGTACCCGCCGCGCTTGGCCGCCGCGACGCCAGCATCGAGGCCGCTGCTCGCGACGAAGGCGATGGCGATGACGGAAACGATTACCAGGAAGATCCCGCCGGGTGCGGGTTGTTGATGGTGCATGGTCTCGCTCCTAACACGGTGGGGGCTCGGTGGTCAACGGAAATTCGCCCTTATCTGAAGATTCGGACACGAATATTCCCCGGGGCAACAGGTTGACGGGGCCGATTCTAGCCCGTCCCGGCCGCAGGCGGGTCCTGATCTTGGCTACATCTACGTAGTAGTACGTATGACCGACGAAACCAGGATCCGCCAGATTCATGGGCCTCTGCCGTACCTGGGCCAGCCTCGTTCAGCCGTGTCGCGAGGACAGCTGTCGGATACCGGCGGCGGCATCGGCTCGGCGCTATCATAACCGGGCCTCTTTCTGGACGTTGCTCGCGTCAGGCGAGGATGAGTCCTCCATCCGAGGTTCCGGCACTTTGAGGACATCCCGGGTTGAGGAGTTGCGTGCCGACTGCCTGCGTCGCCGGAGCGCCGCCATTCGGAACAGACGCCAGATCCGTTCTGGCCCGAGTGGCCCGGTGCGGCGTGGTGGCCGTGTCGATCTCGTGATACTCTCGGACGGCAATGCGCGAACGCAACCTGTCACCCGCAGACGCTGCGCGTGTGCTCGAACAGTTCTTTCGCGAGGGAGCCCTCCCTGGCGTGGTGTCGGCCTACCTCTTTGGTAGTGTCGCGGAGGGCCGGAGCCATCGTGAGAGCGACGTCGATGTCGGCGTGCTGCTGAGCCGGGACGTATACCCCACCGAGCGGGATCGATTCGACGAAGGGGTGCGGCTGTCGTCGGAGATCGTGGGCACGCTCGGCACGAACGCGATCGACGTGGTCGTGCTCAACGACGCGCCGCCACATCTGGCCCGGCGGATCCTGACGAGCGGCCGACGGGTGTTCTCCGCCGCGCCCGAGGCTGACCGCGACTTCGTGCGCGACACGCAACTCCGGGCAGCCGATCTGGAGCCGTTCCTCCGCCGGACCCGCCGGCTCAAGCTCGACGCGATCGGCAGATGACGTACATCGTCGAGCGGCTGGCGGAGCTCAGACGGCACCTCGATCATCTGCGCGAGCTTCGACCCCGGGTGCCTGGGTGGGAGGCCCTGGAGCGAGATTTGTCGCTTCACAACGACGTCCTGTTCTCCCTCTTGACGGTCTGCCAGCTGGTCATCGACGTTGCCGGCGACCTGTCGGCAAGGCGTGGCGACCGATTCGAGGACTACACCCACGCCGTGCGCAACCTGGCGAAGGATGCCCGTTTCCCGCCCGATCTGGTCCGAAAGCTCGAACGCCTGCCGGGTTTCCGCAACGTGCTCGTCCACGAGTACGTCGCCCTCGACATGGATCGAGTCATGGAAGCGCTGGCGACACTCGATCCGATCGAGGATTTTCTGCTGATCGTCCGACGGCTCGTCGCCGAGAGCGGCGAGGCCTGAGAGCTTGAGTCGTGCCTCACACCCCGATCCAGCGTCCGCGGTGCGCCGAGCGGCACGTGCCGGCAACTCAGGGCGCCGAGGGAGAAGACAGCGCACGCAGCCAGCGCAGGAACGGTGCGAACACCTGGTCGCGCGCCGACGTGCCGACGAGGACGTCGAGGTGTCCCCAGCCCGGGAGCACGATGATGGTGGCGGTGTCGCCGCCGAGGCGGCGAGCCGATGCCTCCACGGCACTGCGGAAACCCTCACCCATATTGGTGCTGGTGACGGCGAAGGCCGGGAGCGTGATGAGGGCAGGGGATGCAGGCTCGGCGGCATCGCCTGCAACCGCGGCGGATCTGGTGGCCGCCCCAGGCCAGAACCGATCGTAGCTCGCGAGCAGACGGGCGGCGTGGGCGATGTCGGCGCGGCCGTGCAGAGCATCTGAGAGACCACCGCGCCCGCCGAAGGTGGCGCTCGTGTAGAGCAGATGCGCGAGCTCGTGCCCGACGGTGGAAAACTCGCGGTTCGTCGACGGCGCGTGCGCGTCCGCGATGACGGCGGCCAGCAGTGCCTGCCGCCGGGCGAAGGAGAGTCGCGAGCTACCGACGTCGATGGCGACCGGCATGGCTCGCGACGCGCCCGCGGCGGGAAGCATGCCCGGGGCAACCCCATCGAGAAGGGCGAGCCCGGCGAGCGGGTGGTGCCGATCGTGCTCGATTCCGTGCGCGGCTCTTTCTCCTCCGCTGCCCAGCACATCGCCGCTCATCACCAACGGGGCCTTCTCGTTTCCGGCGAGTGCGGATGCGAAGCTCGCGCCCAGGCTGAAGCCCGCCACGACGATGGGTCCGGTGGTCTCGCGCCGGACGAACTCGAGAGCAGCGGCAGCGTCGGCGAGAAAGACCTGCCACGTCCATCCGCTCATGTAGTCCAGGCCATTGGTCTCCGGCGGCACGAAGTGAGTGCGGTAGTCGAGACTCCACACGACGACGCCGCGACGCGCCAGGTAGAGTCGGAATTCGTGTCGTTCGTCGAGCACGGCGAGGCTGCCATTCATGTGCGTGCCGGGGAGATAGAAGACCTGCGTCGCCCGATCCGCCGTCTCGCGGGAATCGTCACACCGGGCAAGCCGCCGCAGCGCGATGCGATCCCAATCGCCGTGGGGAAGCCGGGACGCCTCGCGCCGGTCTTCGCAGAGATCCGGCTTACCGGGGACGGATGAGGCGCCAACGGGCTGCCATCCGGCGTCGCGAGCGGGGGCGCCTGGGCGCACCCCGCTGCACGCCCAGGCGAGCAGCGCCGCCGCCACCAGCAGCGGCGGTGCCGCGTGTCTGACCGTCAGCGCGCGCACAGGTACTGGATGAACTTCTCCGTCGCCGGCGACAGGTGCTGCCCCATCCGGCAGATGATGCCGAGCGGACGGAGGAAGGTCTCGTCGCGAATCTGGACCGCGACGATGGAGCGCGCCTTCACCTCCTGGCGGACCGCGGGCTCCGGGAGCAGCGCGCAGCCCGTGCCGATCTCCACCACGCGCTTGATGGTCTCGATGTTGTCGAGCTCCATCTTGTAGCGCACGTCCACCCCGTTGCGGCGCAGGATGCGGTCCGTCTCCTTGCGGGTCGGCAGATCGCGCTCGAAACCGACGAAGTCCTGGCCGACGAGCTTCTTGATGGAGACGCTGTGATGCTTGGCCAGGGGATGGTTCGGCGGGCAAATGAGCACGAGACGATCCTCACGGTAGGGAATGAGAACGAACTGCGCCCGTTTGCTCGGGTAGGCCACGATGCCGAGATCCGCGTCGCTCTTCTGGACCTCCTCGTAGATCCGGTTCGAGCGCGCGTACTCGATGCGGAGATTCACGTGAGGGTAGGCGCGCAGGAACCGGCGCACGGCACCCGACAGCTCGTAGAGGCCGACCGTGTGCACGGTGAGCACGCGGATGCTCCCGGCCACGACGTTGCTGAGGTGCTGGAGCCGATTCTCCATCTCGCGGAAGCGATGCACGATGTCCTTGCTGACTTCGTAAAAGACCTGACCGGCGGGTGTCGGGCGCACCTGTCCGTGGCCGCGGTCGAGCAGCTTCCGCCCGTACTTGTCCTCGAGGCTGCGGATCTGCTGGCTCACGGCCGACTGGGTGACGTAGTTGCTCGCGGCCGCTGCGGAGAAGCTGCCCATCTCCACCAGATCGCAGAAGACCTTGAGGCTCTCGATGTGCATCAGCGATTACCGTGCCTAATGGTCACGCGTCACGCCCGACGGCACTACTTATGCATCGCCCGCCGGCGGGCCCGCAAGACGGGAACACGGCTTGTCGGCCGCCGGGAGACCGCGGTATGGTGCGGGCCAGCAGGGCAACGGATGTTCGGCGGGCTCGACTACTACGATCTGGACGAGCTGCTCTCGCCCGAGGAACGCCTGACGCGGGACAGCGTGCGCGGTTTCGTCGAGCGCGAGGTGCTCCCGATCATCGAGGACCACCACACACGCGAGCAGTTCCCGCTGGCGCTGCTGCCCCGGCTCGGCGAGCTCGGGGTCTTCGGCGCCAACTTGCAGGGCTACGGCTGCCCGGGCCTCGGCAGCATCGCCTATGGGCTGATCATGCAGGAGCTCGAACGGGGTGACAGCGGGCTCCGGTCCATGGGATCGGTGCAGGGGGCGCTGTCGATGTATGCCATCCACCGCTTCGGCTCCGAGGAGCAGAAGCAGCGCTGGCTCCCGCCCATGGCGGCGGGGCGGGCCATCGGCTGCTTCGGCCTCACGGAGCCCGATCATGGCTCGGATCCGGGCGGCATGCGCACCCGAGCCCGTCCGGACGGCGACCACTACGTCCTGTCGGGCGTGAAGCGGTGGATCACCAACGGCTCGATCGCCGACGTCGCCATCGTCTGGGCGAAGACCCCAGAGGGAGGCGAGGACGTGATTCGCGGCTTTCTCGTCGAGCGTGGGACGCCGGGCTTCTCCGCGTGTGACATCAAAGGGAAGTTCTCGTTGCGGGCGTCGATCACGTCGGAGCTGGTGCTCGAGGACGTGCGCGTCTCACGCGCGAGCCTGCTGCCCGAAACGAAGGGCCTCGGCGCCGCGTTCTCGTGCCTGAACCAGGCGCGCTACGGCATCGTCTGGGGCGCCCTCGGGGCGGCGATGACGTGCTACGCGACGGCGCTCGGCTATGCCCAGGCGCGCACGCAGTTCGATCGGCCGATCGCGGGCTTTCAGCTCGTGCAGCAGAAGCTCGTCCACATGGTCTCGGAGATCACCAAGGGACAGCTGCTCGCCTGGCGCCTCGGCCGGCTCAAGGACGCCGGCCGGCTGCGCCCCGAGCAGGTCTCGCTCGCCAAGCGCAACAACGTCGGCCAGGCGCTCGAGATCGCGCGTCTCGCGCGCGACATCCTCGGCGCCAACGGCATCGTCAACGAGTACCCCGTGATCCGCCACCTCATGAACCTCGAGACGGTCAACACGTACGAAGGCACGTACGACATGCACACGTTGATCGTCGGCCGTGACATCACCGGCATCGATGCCATCCGCTGACGCGGAATGTAACCGAAGGGTGCCGGTCGGCGCTCCAGGCGTTCCCGGTGCCGCTGCGTCCGCCGCTCGCGCCGCGGGCGCGGCGCTCGTCGCACTCGTCGCGCTCGCGCCCGCGGGCGGTTGCACGATCAAGCCCGCGAACCTGAGCGGCGGACCCGTCGTCGCCTACGTCCCGTTCTCCCACGCCGAGCTCGACCTCGTCCTCAAGCAATTCGTGGACGCCGAGGGGCTGGTGGACTACGCGGCCCTCAAAGCCGAGCCCCTCCACCTCGAGCGCTACTACTATCTCCTCTCGCGCTACAGCCCGAGGAGCCATCCCGAGTACTTCCCCACGGAGGCCGATCAGCTCGCCTACTGGGTGAATGCATACAACGCGGGCGTGTTGACGGCCGTCATCCGGCGGTATCCGATCGCCAGCGTCAGGGACATCGCGCCGCCGGTTCCGTTCCGCTTCTTCCTGCCGCGGCTCGCGGGCTTCTTCATCTTCCAGCGCATGGAGCTCGGCGGCTGCGGCCGGAGCCTCTACGGCCTCGAGAACCGGGTGATCCGCAGGCGTTTCGACGATCCGCGGGTGCACTTCGTGCTCACCTGCGCGTCCATGGGCTGCCCGCGGCTACATCGCCACGCCCTCACCGCCGCGCGCCTCGACGAGGACCTCGCGCGGGCGAGCCGGGAATTTCTCGGCGCGGAGCGCAACGTGCGCGTCGATGCCGGGGCCCGGGTGGTCTACCTGTCGGAGATCTTCGATTGGTACGAGAAGGATTTTGTACGGCGCGCGCAGCGCGAGGGTGCGACGCGGAAGGAGACGGACGAGGCCACGCTGCTCGGGTATCTCGCGCGCCACGCCCCCGCGGACACGGCGGCAGCCCTGGAGCAGGCGGCGGGATACGAGATCCGCTTCACGCCGTACGACTGGCGGCTCAACGATCGGCCCGGCGCCGCCGCGGAGCCGCCGGCGTGAGCGGCGAGCGGTCCGAAAGCCGGCAGCGCTTCCAGAACGGTCAGCGTTTCGACGTGATCGTCGTCGGCGCCGGCATCGCTGGCGCCGCGGTCGCGTATTTTCTTGCCGAGCGGGGCGCCGGCGACGTGTTGCTGCTCGAGCGGGAGACGCGGCCCGGCCACCACGCGACGGGCCGCAGCGCCGCGAGTCTGGTCGAGCTCGATCCGATCACGCCCGTGCTCGCGCTCAAGGTGATGGGCGGACGCTTTCTGCGCCATCCGCCTGCGGGATTCGCCCCGCGGCCGCTCCTCGAGCCCTCCGGCGTGCTGCTGCTCTTCCGCGACCCCGTGTGGGACTTCGTGTGTCGCGCGGCGCCGTTCTTCGCGGCAGCGGGCGTCCGCGTCGCGCTCCTCGACCCACGCGGGGCCTGCGAGCGGGTGCCGGTGCTCGCCGGCGCGTTCGACGGCGCCGCGTGGCTGCCCGACGATGGGCACATTGACGTGCACGAGCTGCTCACCGCCTATCTCCGCGGCGCCCGATCGCGCGGCGCGGTCCAGTGCATGGCCGCCGAGGTCGAAAACGTTCGCGTGGAGGGCGGGCGTTGCGTCGGCGTGGTGACCAGGGAGGGGGAGCTCCGTTCTCGCTGGGTGGTCAACGCCGCCGGCGCCTGGGCCGGGACGCTCGGCGAGCGCGCGGGGGCGCTCTGCCTCCCGCTCGTGCCCTACCGCCGCACCATCGTGACGTTCGCGGCGCCCGCGGGGATCGACGCCTCGCGCTGGCCGCTGGTGATAGCCGACCAGGACAAGGTCTACTTCGCGCCGGAGTCTGGTGGCCTGCTCGCGAGCCCCATGGACGAGGAGCCGTCGTCCCCGTGCGATGCGCGCCCGGACGAGCTTGCCGTTGCGCAAACGATGGAGCGCCTCGGATCGTTCGCGCCGAGCCTCGTCCCGCAGTCGGTGCGGCGCGCGTGGGCGGGGCTTCGGACCTTCGCGCCCGACCGTGTCCCCGTGGTGGGCGAGGATCCCCGCCTTCCGGGCTTCTTCTGGCTGGCGGGCCAGGGCGGCTACGGCATCGAGACGAGCCCTGCCCTCGGGTGCATCGCCGCCGATCTGATCCTCGACGGCAAGACGGATCGGTTCGACGCGGACGTTCTCGGCCCGCGGCGGTTCGCCTGAGCATACCGAGCCTGCGCCCGGCGACGCTCGGGCGGTGACAGGCTGCCGCCGGAATGCGTATTGACCCGGCGGGCGGGTGCAGTTGGCTCTCGGGTTCCGCGCTTGACTGCGGTGCCATGCCGGTGCAATGGCTGCCGTGAGGGCCCGTCGCCATGCCCAAACTGCACCACGTATCGGTTCGCGTTCGTGACGTCGACCGGTCGCGGCAGTTCTACGAGCGCGTGCTCGGGGTCGCGCCGGCGGCGCGGCCGGATCTGGGCTTTCCGGGCGAGTGGTACCGCGCGGGCTCGAGCGAGATCCATCTGATCGGGCAGGAGCGACTCGCCGAGAGTGGGATCGATCCGTCCGATCCGCACTTCGCCCTGGAGGTCAACGATCTGCCGGCGCTGCGCCACACCCTCGACGCCGCGGGGATTCCCTATCTCGCTCTCGGCGACGGTGTGCTCTGGGTGCACGATCCCGACGGGAACACGATCGAGCTGCGCGCCCCCGAGCGGCGCTGACGTCACTCCTGAATCCAGACCGGGGTGCCGACGGGAACGAGGGCGTCGAGCTCGACGGCGTCGCGGTTCATGAGGGAGATGCAGCCGAGCGTCCAGTCGACGCCCTGAGCGTTGAGCTCTTCCTTGTCCGATCCGTGAATGCCAACGGCTCCGCCAATTCCCGGCGTGCGGCCCCACTCGTTGGAGAGCTCGCCGGCGACGATCGCCTCGGCGTAACGCTGCGCATCGGTCGCGTTCGGGTAGTCGAGCAGCATGAATCGCGCCCAGCGGTCGTGGTAGCGCTTGGCGATGATCGTGTAGAAGCCTGCCGGCGTGCGGAGGTCGCCTTCGTACAGCTTGGCGCCGACCGGGTTGCGGCCGAACACGGCGGGGTAGCGGCGGATGAGATGGCCCCAGCGATAGACATCGAGCGTACGGCACGAGCGCCGCACCACGATGAGGTTCTCCTCGCCCTCGGCCCATGGCAGCTCGACGCTGTCGAGGTCGACGATGGGAACGGACACCGGTGGTGGAACGGGCTTGCCGCTCGGCCGACCGAGCAGGGAGTCGAGCCACGCCGGACGCTGCCAGCCCGGGGCGCACGCGCTCGCGGCCAGCAGGGCCACTGCCAGCAGCGCCTGCGCTCGCGCAGATACGCGCCTGCCTCGCATCCGGAACCTCTTGAATCTCGAATCTCGAGCTCGAGGAAGCCGCCATGACCGCCGGAGGGTGGGGCGGCATCGTGGCGATTGTGAGGCACCGGGAGGGGATATACAAGCGACCGGGAGGAGCGGCATGGGGATCAGCGCCGTAGATTTTCGACGCGCCATGGGGTGCTTCGCCACCGGAGTGACGGTGGTGACGACGCGCCAGCAGGACGGTACCCCCTGCGGTCTAACGGCCAGCGCGGTCTCGTCGGTCTCCCTGGAGCCGCCCCTGGTCCTCGTCTGCGTCGACAAGAAGTCGGAGAGCTACCCGCACTTCGGTCCTGCGGGCGTCTTCGCCGTCAACGTGCTCGACGAGGACCAGCAGGCGATCTCGTCGCGCTTTGCCGCCTCGGGGGGCAACAAGTTCGCCGGGCTCGCCTACAGCTGGGGCGAGACCGGCGCGCCCATTCTGGAGCGGCGGCTCGCCGTTCTCGAGTGTCGGATCGTTCACACTTACGAAGGGGGCGACCACGTCATATATGTGGGTGCGGTCGAGCGTGCGGAAGGCGGCACGGGCCGCCCGCTCCTGTACTTTTGTGGCGGCTACGGCGCGCTCGCCGACTCACGGGAATCGGAAAACGTGCCGAAGACCACGAAGGCGAATGGATAGCGCCCTCGACACCGCGGTAGAAGAAGCTCCCCGGCGACCGCTGGCCGTCGTGGTCCTCGCCGCCGGCCTCGGCACCCGGATGAAGTCCGCCCGTGCCAAGGTGCTCCATTGCCTCGGCGGCCGGCCGCTGATCCGGCACGTGCTCGATGCCGTGCGTGCGCTGTCGCCCGAACGACTGGTGGTCGTGGTGGGGCATCAGGCGAACGAGGTGGAGGCGGCCTGTGCGTCTCCGGAGACACGTGACGCTGCCGCCGAGCGTTTCGTGCTGCAGGCGCAGCAGCGCGGGACCGGCCACGCGGTGCGCTGCGCCATCCCTGCGCTCGACGGATTCTCCGGCGACGTGGTCATCGTCTACGGCGACACGCCGGCGCTGCGGGCGGAGACGCTGGGCGCGCTCGTGGCCGGTCACCGGCGCGATGGCGCGGCGGTCTCGCTCTTGACGGCTTGCTTTCAAGATCCCACCGGCTATGGCAGAATCCTCCGTGACGAGAGCGGCACGATCGCGCGGATCGTCGAAGAGCGCGACGCTACTCCCACGGAGCGGCGCGTTCGGGAGATCAACCCTGGGATCTACTGCGTCGCGGCTGATTTCTTGCGGACGGCCGTCGGCGCTCTCGCTACCGACAACGCCCAGGGAGAATATTATCTCACGGACATCGTGAGCATGGCGCGGGCGGGTGGGCACGCGGTCTGGACGAGCTCCGTGGACGATCCGGCGGAGGTGTCCGGCGTGAACACCCGGGCGGAGCTGGCGGGAATGGAAGCGAAGGCGCGTGCGGCGGTGGTGGAGAGGTGGATGGCCGCCGGGGTCACCTTCGAGGATCCGGCGACCGCCTACATCGGCGCCGACGTGCGCATCGGCCGCGATACCGTCATCGGACCCAACACCACCCTTCGCGGCGTCACGGTGATCGGTGAGGGCTGCCGCATCGACGGCAGCGCGTACCTCAATGGCGCCCGGCTCGGCGATCGCGTGCATCTCAAGTTCGGGACGGTGATCACGGACAGCGCCGTCGGCGACGACGTGGAGTTCGGCCCGTTCGCCCACCTGCGCCCCGGCACGACGCTCGCCGAGGGCGTGCACATCGGCAACTTCGTCGAGACGAAGAAGGCCGTCGTGGGCCGGCGCACGAAGGCGAATCACCTGAGCTATCTCGGCGACGTCACCATCGGCGAGGCGACGAACGTCGGCGCGGGCACCATCACCTGCAACTACGACGGCTTCCGCAAGCATCAGACGGTGATCGGAGACCGCGTGCAGATCGGCAGCGACACCCAGCTCGTCGCGCCCGTGGAAGTGGGATCGGATGCGTACGTCGGCGCCGGGACGACGGTGACGCGGAACGTGGATCCGGGGGCGCTCGTCGTGAGCCGCGTGCCGCAGCGCCAGATCGCGGGCTGGGTGGCGCGGCGACGGCTGCAGGAGCAAGAGCAGCAAGCGGCGCCGCGCGCCGCGCGCACGGGCAAGCCTGCGCCCGGAGCGGGTGGGGAGCGGAGGACGCCGGCCAGCACCCGTGCGCGGGTGGAACGCTCGTCGCGACAGCGGCACAAGCGGCGCTAACCGAGGCAAGATCATGTGTGGAATCGTCGGATACATCGGACCGCGGGATGCGAGCCCCATCCTGGTGCAAGGGCTGCGGCGTCTGGAGTACCGGGGCTACGACTCCGCCGGCATCGCGGCGTTCGCCGACGGCAACCTCGAGGTCCGGCGCTGCGTCGGCAAGCTCGACAATCTCGAGCGCGCGCTGCGCGAGCAGCCGCTCGTAGGCGCGCCGGGCATCGGGCACACGCGCTGGGCGACGCACGGCCGGCCGTCGGAGCAGAACGCGCACCCGCATCGCGCCGGTAGCATCGCCGTCATCCACAACGGCATCATCGAGAACTACCTCGAGCTGCGCGCCGAGCTCGAGGCGCGCGGGCGCGCGCTCAGCTCGGAGACCGACACGGAGGTGATCTCCCACCTCATCGACGAGAACATTCAACGTGGCCTCGGCTTCGTGGAGGCCACGCGGCAGGCGATCGCGCGGCTCGAGGGTTCCTACGCCATCGTCGTGCTGTGCGAGAAGGACCGCAACACGCTGGTCACGGCGAAGAGCGCCACGCCCATCGTCATCGGCGTCGGCGAGGGCGAGAACTTCATCGCGTCCGACATCCCGGCGCTCCTCGATCACTCGCGACAAGTCATCTTCCTCGAGGACGGCGAGGTGGCGGCGATCACGCCGACCAGCGTCTCGATCACGACCTTCGACAACCGGCGCGTCGACCGCGTGCCGCGGACCATTCACTGGGACCCGGTGACGGCCCAGAAGGGTGGGTACAAGCACTTTCTGCACAAGGAGATCCACGAGCAGCCGCAGGCCATCATCGACACCATGCGCGGTCGATTGGTGCAGGAGCAGGGCGACGTCCGGCTCGCCGAGCTCGACGCTCTCGGGTCCGACTGGTCGACGAAGGTGTCGCGCATGGTCCTGGTGGCCTGCGGTACCGCCTGGCACGCCTGCCTGATCGGCAAGTTCCTGCTCGAGGACCTGGCCGGCATTCCCGCCGAGGTGGACTACGGCAGCGAGTTTCGCTACCGGCAGCCCATTCTCGACGCGCGCACGACGCTGCTCGTAGTCTCCCAGTCGGGAGAGACCGCCGACACCCTGGCGGCGCTCGAGGAGGGACGCGAGCGTGGGGCGCGTGTGCTCTCGGTGTGCAACGTGGTCGACTCCTCCATCGCGCGAAAGTCCGAGGCGGTGGTCTACACCCACGCGGGACCGGAGATCAGCGTCGCCAGCACCAAGGCGTTCACGACGCAGGTCACGGCGCTGTTCCTGCTCGCGCTGCACCTCGGCCGGCGGCGAGGGCGCATCCAGGAGCGCCTGGGCCGGGAGCTGCTGTCGCAGATGGTGGGCGTTCCCCAAGCGATCCAGGCGGTCCTCGATCGCGAGGTGCACATCGAGCAGATCGCCAAGCGCTACAGCACGGCGAGCGATGTGCTCTACCTCGGTCGCGGGGTGAATTACCCCGTCGCGCTCGAAGGCGCCCTCAAGCTCAAGGAGATCTCCTACATCCACGCCGAGGGCTATCCTGCCGGCGAGATGAAGCATGGACCGATCGCGCTCATCAACGAGGAGATGCCGGTCGTCGTGCTCGCGCCCCGCGATCCGGTCTTCCCGAAGACCATGAGCAACATCAAGGAAGTCGAGTCCCGCGGCGGCAAGATCATCGCGGTCAGCGACCAGCCGGGTTCGGATCTGAGCAAGGTCGCCACCGAGATCATCGAGGTGCCGACGACGCATCACCTGCTCATGCCGCTTCTCCTCACCATTCCCCTTCAGCTCCTCGCCTATCACGTCGCCGTGCATCGCGGCACCGACGTCGATCAGCCGCGCAATCTGGCGAAGAGCGTCACGGTGGAATAGGCAGTTGCCGGCCTTCGCGGCCGGGGAGTATAGTCCCTGGCCGGAAGGCCCGCCTGCATGTTCTCGATCCTGCCACCACGACGGCGCCACAAAAGCCCGCATCTCGTGTCCATCCAGGAGGCGCTCGAGGAGATCCGCGCCGGGCGGATGATCATCCTCATGGACGACGAGGACCGTGAGAACGAGGGCGACCTGTGCATGGCGGCCGAGCTGGTCACGGCCGAGCACATCAATTTCATGGTGACCCATGGCCGCGGCCTCGTCTGCCTGTCGCTGACCGAGGAGCGGCTGGAGGAGCTCGGCCTTCCCATGATGGTGGACGAGAACCGCGCCTCGCTCGGCACCGCCTTCACGATGTCCGTCGATGCACGCCAGGGGATCGGCCGTGGAGTGTCGGCCGCCGACCGCGCCACGACGATCCGTACCGCCATCCGCGACGGTGCGACCGGTACCGATCTGGTCACGCCGGGCCATATCTTTCCGCTCCGGGCCCGACGCGGCGGCGTGCTCGTCCGCGCCGGACAGACCGAAGGGGCCATCGATCTCGCGCGGCTTGCGGGCCTCAGGCCAGCCGGCGTGATCTGCGAGATCATGAACGAAGACGGGACCATGGCCCGGCTGCCGGAGCTCGAGCGGTTCGCCGCGCGGCATGGGCTCAAGATCGCCACCGTGGCCGATCTGATCCACTACCGCCTGCATCACGACTCCCTCGTCCATCGCGTGGCCACGTCGCGCATCACGAGCGGGTACGGCGGCGAGTTCATCGCCCACGCCTATGCCAGCGACGTCGACACGGGCGAGCACCTCGTGCTGGTGAAGGGGGAGGTCCGGCCCGACGAGCCGATCCTCGTTCGTACGCACACCGAGTACCTGCCCGGCGACGTCTTCGGCTATCGTGATCGGAACACGGGCGAGGTGCTCCACCGCGCGATGGAGATGATCGCCGCCGAGGGCAAGGGGGTCATCCTGTACCTGCGCCGCGAGGGCGGCGGGCACGAGTTCTTCGCGCAGGCCGACGGCGGCGAGCAGCGAGCGCGACCGAGCACGAGCCCCTGGGGACGCCTGCAGCAGTTCCGGGACTTCGGCATCGGCGCGCAGATCCTGCGCGACGTCGGCGTCGGCAAGATCCGCTGGCTGACCAATCGGGCGCGCCAGCTCGTCGGCCTGGCGGGCTACGGCCTCGAGATCGTAGATGTCGTGCCCATTCCCATCGAGCGATCGGCGGAGAAGCCGCGGGCCGAGCGATCCGAACCCGCCGGCGGCAAGGTCGTGCGCATCCGCTAGCGGCACGCCGCCGATCCGCACCCAGTCCGATTCTCTTGCTCTGACCCTCGAACCCGGGCCCTGTAGCCCTACCGTCATCGTACCGGCTGGTGCCGTCACCAGCGCGACGTTCACGTGTTCCGGCAGTCCCGATGGCTGTATCGCGCTGTCCGCCGGCGGCATCCTCGACACCACGGGCGCCACGTTTGACAAGGCGCTCGTGCCCGATTGTCCAGGGTCACCGAGCGGAGCGTTTCTCGACGTCGGAGCCAGCACGCTGGACTGATCCGTCGGATCAGCGGTTTACCCTCGACCGTCGCCTCATCCTCTCTCGGATCCGGCGAGCCGCCGGGGCGTGCCCTCCGACGGCCCGCCGGCGCGCGGGTCGCCCGAGCTCGGTCGGCGTAGTACCATCCGTCTCCATGGCAGGGGAGCGGCTGGCCGTGCCGTCGGCGGGAACTGCACGCTCATGGCGTCACGCGGGCTGCCTGGTCGCGGCGCTGGCGGTGGTGGGCGCGAGCGGCGTCACCTCCCGCGCGCAGGAGCCGCAGGTGCTGCAAGCGCGGGCCGCCGCCAGCCCGGATGCGGTCGGACGCGGTGCGGAGGCGCGCCTCACCGTCACCGTGGCTCTCTCGCCCGGCTGGCACGTCAACGCGCACGTGCCCTCCGAGCGCCACCTCATCCCCACCACGCTCACCGTGACGCCGCCGGAAGGGATCGGCGTCGGGGCCGTGCATTATCCGCTCGGCGAGGAGCACAGGTTCGCGTTCAATCCCAGCAAGCCACTCTCCACGTACGTCGGAACGTTCGAGCTGACGACGCCGCTGCGCGTGGCGGCGGAGGCGACGGTCGGCCCGACGGCGCTCGTGCGCGCGCGGCTGCGCTACCAGGCCTGCAACGATACGCGCTGCCTGCCGCCGCGGACGGCGGATGTAGAGGCGCGGCTGGCAATCGCCGACACGGCATCGGGCGTCTCCGGGGCCGGCGGCGCGGCGCCGGAGGAGCAGGGCGGCGCGCAGCAGGAGGTCAGGCTCGGGGGCGGCGTGCCCGATCGTGTCGGCGCGTGGATCGCCCAGGGAGGTGTCTTCGCCTACGCGGCGGCCTTCGGCGTCGGCTTGCTGCTGAACCTGACGCCGTGCGTGTACCCGCTCATCGCCGTCACCGTCGCGTTCTTCGGCGGCCAGAGCCGGGGTAGCCGGAGCCGGGTCCTCGCGCTCGCGGCCACCTACGTCGCGGGGATCGCCATCACGTTCGCGAGCCTGGGCACGGCATCGGCGCTGAGCGGTTCGGCCTTCGGCGTTGCACTCCAGCGGCCCGCCGTCCTCGTCGTCATCGCCGCCATGCTGCTCGCGCTCGCCGCGTCCAACTTCGGCCTCTATCAGATCCGGATACCGATGGCGCTCGGCCGCTGGGCCGGACGCTCCGGCCGGGGCGCCGGCGGCGCGTTGTTCATGGGGCTGACCATGGGGCTCGTGGCCGCGCCCTGCGTGGGCCCGGTGCTCGCCGGGCTCCTGCTCGTGGTCGGGGCACGGCAGGACGTGGTCTTCGGCGCCACGATCTTTCTGGCGCTCGCGCTCGGCCTCGGCGCGCCTTACGTGGCGCTGGCGGCGGCGGCCGACGCGGCGCGCGGTCTGCCGCGCTCGGGTGGCTGGCTCGACTGGGTGGAGCAGCTCCTCGGCTTCGTGCTCGTCGGCCTGGCGCTCTTCTACCTCGAGCTGGTGCTGCCCGCGGGGCTGCGGACGGCGGCATGGAGCGTGCTGCTGATCGTTGCCGGCTTGTACCTCGGCATCATCGATCGCACCGCGGCCGGCTCGCGGGGATTCACGTGGTTCAAGCGCAGCGTCGGCGCCGCCGCCGTTGCCGCCGCGCTGTGGAACGTCGGCGCCGCGCGCGACAGCTCCCCGATCGCGTGGCGGCCGCTCACGCCCACGGCCCTCGCCGCGGCGCGCGCGACGGGGCATCCCTCGGTGATCGATTTCACCGCCGAGTGGTGCATCCCGTGCCGCGAGATGGACGCGACCACGTTTCACGACGCGGCGGTGGTGAGCGAGGCGCGCGGCTTCGCCATGCTGCGTGCCGACGTCACGGTGACCAACGGCGACGCCGAGTCCCTGATGCGCGAGCACCGTGTCCTCGGCGTTCCGACGTACCTCTTCTTCACCCGTGACGGGGTGGAAGCGGCGCGCCTGGTGGGGTACGTCGCGGCGGAGGAGTTTCTGCGCGCCATGCGCGCGGCGGCCGGTGCATCGCCTGGAACGGAGACGAGCCGACCGCCTCCGGTCGCGGGCTGACGACGACGGTGAGTCCGGCGCTCGCCCTGGCCGCGCTTCTCGTCGCGGCCGCCTGGTACTGGATCCGCCTCGCCGGCGCCGACGCTCCGTTCGTGTATCATGCCGATGAGCCCCTGATCGTCCTGCGCGCGATGCGCATGCTCGCGCTCGGGGAGCTGAATCCCCACTGGTTTCGCTATCCACCTCTACCCATCTATTTCCACGCGGCGGTCGAGCTGCCCGTGCGGCTCCTCACTGCGGCGCCAGTGGCTGGGGCCGCCGAGCTGGCCGAGCATTGCCAGGGGGTGCCGCCGCAGGCGTTTCCGTACGTCTACGCCGGGCGACTCGGCTCCGTGGCCTTCGCGCTCGCAACCGTCGTCCAGATCGTGCGCGTCATGAACCTCCTCGGTCATCGCTGGGCCGGTCTCGGCGCGGGGCTGCTCTTCGCCGCGAGCCCGCTCGCGGCGCAGTCCGCGACCGCGGTCACCGTCGACATGCCCATGGCGCTCCTCGTGATCTCCGCCGTCCACTTCGCAGTTCGTGCCATGCAGCACACCGATGCCGCGGACATACGCAGGGATTGTACCCGGTTCACCGTGGCAGCCGCGCTTGCGGCGTGCGTCAAGTACAACGCCGCCGTCCTGCTCCTGCTGCTGCCGGTCCTCGTCGCCATGAAGGGCCTCGGCGCGCGGCGCATCCTGTCGTGGACGGCGGCCCACGCGGTGCTCGCTGCCGCGATCTTCCTCGCCACCACGCCCTTCGCAGTGCTCGATCCGGAGCACTTCTGGGACCGCACGGTCGGGATGCCGTACAACATCGCTCACTACGCCCGCGGGCATCTCGGCTTCGACCAGGGCTCGGCGCTGCTCAAGTCGGCGGCCACCATCTGGCGCGATCTCGGCCCCGTGTCGCTGCTGGCGCTGTGCGCCGTGCCCCGGCTCTTCACGCGGCGGTGGCGCGCGATGGTCGCGCCGATCTGCCTGTCCGTCTTCCTGCTCTGGATTCCGGTCGCGGTGGCGCACGTGTACTTCCCGCGCAACGTGCTCGGCTTCGCGCCGATGCTCGCCTGCCTGGCGCTGATCGGGGCGACCGTTGTTGGCGACGGCCTCGCTCGAGGCCTCGGCCGTCTCGGCGCTCCGCGCGGGCGCCAGGATCGGCTACTCGCCACCGCCCTCGGCGTCGCGCTGGTCGTGCAGGCCGCCTCGCAGGTGCGCGGCGTGCTGCGCACCGCGACGCTGCATGACGTTCGCACCGAGGCGTACCGGTGGATCGGCGCCAACCTGGCGCCCGGGACCCGCGTGATCAGTGAATGGTACACGCCGCAGGTGCACTTCGATCCGCGCTTCGCGGTGCGGTGCGTGCGGTATCTTGCGCGGACCGACTTCGACGCCATGCGCGCCGCGTTCGACGTGGCGCTCGTGAGCTCCGCGATCAAGTCCCGCTTCGGCGATCCGGCCACGACGACGTATGCGAGGCTCGGCCCCGAGCGCCTCGTCCGCCGCTGGGCGCCGGACGCGCAGCACGGCACGAAGGGCGCGGACGTGGAGCTGTATCGGCTGGACTGACGGTACGAGGCGCCTGGAGGTGACGTGAACAAGCTGGCCGCCCCGTAGGGCGTGCAATCGAGGCCAGACGTCGTCAACGGGAGTCGCGCGCCGTCAGAGCGCCTGCAGCAGCCGCCGCAGGCCGGGAAATCCCAGCGCCGCTTGCATCCTGGCGCTGCGCGTCTCCGACTCGACCTCGAAGCCGTTCTTCAGGTAGGCCCGCTCGGCCGGCGTGTTGTCGATGAACACGGCGATCTGCGCCCGGGCGAATCCTCGTGATCGGCCGATCCGGAGAACATGCTGTATGAGCCTATCGATCAGGCCGCGGCGGCGAAAGGCGGGCGCCGTTGCCACGTTCTCGACCACCCACACCCCATCGGCAAAGTCGGGGACGACCGAGTCGAGCACCGCGCCGCGCGCCTCGATGCCTGGCGTGTCCGCCGGTCGGATGCCGCACCGCGCCGCGGCTGTTTCGACGATGGGCTTGAGGATGTGCATGCCCTCGGCGCGCGGGTCGAAGCCGCACAGCGCCGCGGCAGGCTCGCCGTCCACCTCGGCTACGTGAAACGCGCTCCAGTGGCACCAATGCGGCCGCTCGCTCGTGACGATCGCCGCCAGCAAGCGTCGCGTCGTTCTCTCGGAGAAATCGAAGAGATACTCCCACACGCCCCGCGCTACGTGGGAGCGGGACGCCGTGAGTATCGTCCAGGTGAGGAAGTCGGCGTCGTCTCTGCGGGCGCGTCTGAGGGTCGCAGGCATAGTGGTCGTGTGTACGGCGCCGCGTCAGAGTTTGCGCCCGCGAGCAACATCGGATCAAGATCGGCAGCGCCCACGGATTGACGCGGAGCGGCCTCGTTTCCGTGAAGCACGGCGAGACGGGGTGCGGTCTTCGAGCAGCGGGCAAGCGGGGTAGGACGCGCGGCTGTGAGGTTCCCCCGGGCAAACGCGGTCCCATCATCTCGACGCGCAATCGTTGACTCCGAAAGACCGATCCGGTTAACCGAACTCCAGGCGGCGTCGCCCTCTGGGGGGCGGCGAGCCCCGGTCGAGAGGAGGATCACGGTGTCGGCCGGTTCGGTGGTCTGGCGGTGAAGGGAAACGGAGGTCCGATGGGTCGCATGTCCATTCCGGTGTCGGTGTTGCCTGCCGCAGTGCGTCTCGGCGCAATGGGGCTCGCGCTCGTCGTGCTTCCGGCCTGCCGCGGACAGCACGAGCAGCCCGGTGAGATCCGGGGCAAGGCACTGCCCGCGGCTGTGGTGGTGGCACGGCCGGCGCGCCAGGCGGCTGCGCTCGCCGGCCTGAGCGCCGCAGGTATGGCGCCGGCAACGGGCCAGAAGCAGATTCTCTTCGGCGACCTGCACGTGCACACCACCTTCTCCGCCGACGCGTTCGCCATGAGCCTGCCGCTGATGCAGGGCGAGGCGCTCATCCGCCGGCCGATGCCTGCGACTTCGCCCGCTACTGCTCGGATCTCGACTTCTGGAGCATCAACGATCATGCCGAGGGCATCTCTCCGCGGCACTGGCAGGAGACGAAGGAGTCGATCCGCCAGTGCAACGCGATTGCGGGCGATCCGGCGAATCCCGACGTCGTGGCATTCCTCGGCTGGGAATGGACGCAGGTCGGTGGCACTCCGCAGGATCATTTCGGCCACAAGAACGTCATCCTGCGCGACATCGAGGACGACCGCGTGCCGGCGCGGCCGATCAGCGCGCGCGACACCCGCCTCATCGGGGCGATGGTGCAGCGCCCGCCGCTGTGGCAGCGGCTGACCGTGCCGCTGCTCGATTTTCCAAACCGGCAACGCTACTACGACTTCGGACGCTTCCAGGACGACGCGCGCGCCGTGCCGCTTTGTCCCGAGGGCGTGGACGTGCGCGCGCTGCCGCGCGACTGCCACGAGGTCGCCCTCACCGCGGAGGCGCTGTTCGAGAAGCTCGCGCAGTGGGGCTTCGAGAGCCTCGTCATTCCGCATGGGACGACGTGGGGGCTCTACACGCCGCCCGGCACGACCTTCGACAAGCAGCTCACCCGTCAATCGTACGGCCCCGGGAGGCAGACGCTGATCGAGATCTATTCCGGACATGGGAGCTCGGAGGAGTACCGCGATTGGCGCGCGGTGAACATCGCCGCCAACGGCGAGGCCACCTGTCCGGAGCCGACCCGCGACTACGAGCCGTGTTGCTGGCGCGCCGGGGAGATCATCCGCGCGCGCTGTACCGAGCCGGAATCGACCGAGTGCGCGCGCCGCGTCGAGGAAGCCCAGCGGCTCTACATCGCCGGTGGCGTCGGCGGCCATCTCTCCGTGCCCGGGGCGCAGGTGGAGGACTGGCGCGATTGCGGGCAGTGCCGCGACTGCTTCAATCCGGCGTTCAACTATCGACCCGGCAACGCCACGCAGTACGCGCTCGCGATCCGGAACTTCGACGGTGGTGGCGGCGAGCCGCTCGCCTTCCGCTTCGGACAGATCGCCTCCAGCGACAATCACAAGGCCCGTCCCGGCACCGGCTACAAGGAATTCGCCCGCCGCGAGATGACGGAGGCCACCGGTCCGCGCAGCGCCAGCTGGCGGGACCGGCTCGGCGGTCCGCTCGTGCACAGCGAGCCGGCGCCCGAGCCCGTCGCGGCGGACGAGGTGCCGATCACCAACGTGTTCCAGTTCCTGGAGGGGGAGCGGCAGGCGTCGTTCTTCATGACCGGGGGACTCGTGGCGGTACACGCGGAGCGGCGTACGCGCGACGCCATCTGGCATGCGCTCGAGAGTCGCGAGGTGTACGGCACGAGCGGCGAGCGGATCCTCCTGTGGTTCGACATGCTCGACGAGGCCGGCGGCGTGCTGCCCATGGGCTCCGAGACGCGCGCGGCCAGCACGCCCCGCTTTCGCGTGCGCGCGGTCGGGTCGCTGAAGCAGCTCCCGGGCTGTCCCGACTACTCGCTCCACGCCCTCGGCGCGCAGCGCCTCGCACACCTGTGCCGGGACGAGTGCTACAACCCGAGCGACGAGCGCCGCCTCATCACCCGCATCGAGGTGGTGCGCATCCGCCCGCAGCAGCGCCCGGGCGAGCCCGTGCGCCAGCTGATCGAGGACCCCTGGCGCCGCATTCCCTGCACGCCCAATCCGGCCGGCTGTGCGGTCGAGTTCGAGGATGCCGAGTTCGTCGATGCGAAACGCGAGACGATCTACTACATCCGCGCCATCCAGGAGCCGACGCCGGCCGTCAATGCCGGCGGGTTCCGTTGCGAATACGATGCCGCAGGGAACTGCGTGAAGGCGCATCCCTGTTACGGTGACTTCAGGACTCCTTTCGACGACGACTGCCTGTCGCCCAACGAGGAGCGCGCCTGGTCGTCGCCGATCTTCGTGCGGCCGGTGGCTGCCGGCCCCGGCCCGGTCGCCGACCGCGGCAGGTGAGCCGCGTCGCCGGCGGACGCTCGCCGCTCGCGGTGGCCGCGCCTCGCGGCTTGCGACACGGTCCCGCCACGGTAGGCTGGAACGTGTAGGCCTCCGCGCGCGTCCAGCCAGGGGAGGGGATGATGCCGACGCTCACGCCGTTCGCCCGCACCAAAGCCCTGGAGGCCCGCGTCGACGACTTTCTCGACAAAGTCTCCGAGGCGGCGCTGGTGTTCCAGGCAGCGGCGCGGCGGAGCTTCGAGGTCGGGCACGATGCCGTCTTCCACGAGACCGTGGAGCAGCTGCGGCAGGTCAAGCGGCGCAGCAGCCGCCTGCGCCACGAAATCGAGACCGAGCTCTACACCGAGATGCTCATCCCCGACCTGCGCGGCGACGTCGCCACGCTCGTCGAGTCGCTGCACGACCTCGTCCAGCTCATGCAGCACTTCATGCGCTATGGGCGCTACGACAAGACCCGCTTGCCGGAGGAGTTCCGGCAGGACGGCCTGGAGCTCGTCGGCGCGGTGGTGTACGCCGTCGAGAGCGTCGTGCTCGCCGCCCGCGCCTTCTTTCGCCATCCGGGCGGCGTGCGCGATCACGTGTACAAGGTCGGCTTCCACGAGGCGGAGGCCGATCGCATCGCCGATCGGATGTGCGCGCGCATCTCCGATTCCGAGCTGGACCTGGCCCGCAAGCTGCAGATCCGCGAGCACGTGATGGAGGCCGACCACATCGCCGACTTCGCCGAGCGCATCGCCGACGATCTCACGATCTACGGGCTCAAGCGCGCCGAGTAGCCGTGACCGCCTCGGTGCTCATCCTGCTGTCGAGCGGGCTCTTCCTCGGCTGGTCGCTCGGCGCCAACGACGCCTCCAATGTCTTCGGCACCGCGGTCGCCTCCCGCATGGTGCGCTTCCGCACCGCGGCCCTCCTGTGCAGCGCCTTCGTGGTGCTCGGCGCGGTGCTGAGCGGCGCCGGCGCCGCCCACGGGCTCGGCGCGCTCGGCGCCGTCAACGCCCTCGCGGGCTCCTTCGTGGTCGCGCTGGCGGCCGCGGCCACCGTTTATTTCATGACGAGGGTCGGACTCCCAGTCTCGACGACGCAGGCCATCGTCGGCGCCATCGTCGGCTGGAATCTCTTCAGCGGCTCGGTCACGGATCTCACCGTGCTCACCAAAGTGTTTTCGACCTGGGTGGCATGCCCGCTGCTCGGCGCGGCCGTCGCCGCGCTGCTCTTCACGCTCGTGCGCGTGCTGGTGCGCTGGCGCCGCATCCACCTGCTGCGTCTCGACGCCTATACCCGTCTCGGCCTCATCGTCGCGGGTGCGGTCGGCTCCTACGCCCTCGGCGCCAACAACATCGGCAACGTCATGGGCGTGTTCGTGTCGGCGTCGCCTTTCCGGGAGATGCAGGTCGCTGGGATCGGGACCATCACGTCCACGCAGCAACTCTTCCTGCTCGGCGCGCTCGCCGTCGCCGTCGGTGTGTTCACCTACTCGAAACGGGTGATGCTCACGGTCGGGCAGAGCATCATGCCGTTGACTCCGCTCGCAGCCTGGGTCGTGGTCGTGGCGCACTCGCTGGTGCTGTTGGTCTTCTCTTCGACGGCGCTGGAGCGGGCCCTCCTCGCCGCCGGTCTGCCGGCGATTCCGCTGGTCCCGGTGTCGAGCACCCAGGCAGTGGTCGGCGCCGTGGTCGGCATCGGCCTGCTGCACGGCGCGAAGGGCGTGCGGCAGATCCGCTGGCGCGTGCTGATCGACATCGCCCTCGGCTGGATCGCCACGCCCATCGCCGCCGGCGTGCTCGGATTCGTCGCTCTCTTCGTGGTGCAGAACGTCTTCGAGCAGCGCGTCTATCGCGCGGTGCAGTACGAGCTGTCGCGACCGGCGCTGACCCATCTTCGCCAGGGTGGCGGCTTACCGGTCGAAGCGCTCGAGCCCCTCGACGGCAAGCGCGTCGCCTCGGCGGTGCAGTTTCGCTACGAGCTGCGCAAGCTCGTTCGCCTCGAGCCCCGGCAGGAGGCCCGCGTTCTCGACGCGGCCCGCATCGTGGACTTTCGCATCGACCACGCTGCGCTCGAGGCTCTCGATCGGCGATATCTGGATCCCGAGCGGATTGCGGCACTCGAACGGCTCGTCGGCCGGTCCTTCGAGCACCGCTGGCAGCTTGCCGACGCGCTCGCCGCTCAGAGCGACGCGTGGCGCTTCGCGGCGTCGGGCCCGGGGCGGCGCCCCGACAACGAGCGGTTGTGGGAGCAGCTCGAGTACGTCTACGGCGTGCTCGAGCGCTAGTCCCCGTCGGCGCCGCGGCGACTAGTCACAGCGCGAGGTCACGTTGCTGCCGCGGTTGTCGTCCGAGGCCCGGTCGCAGCGAACCTCGTCGCGTCGATCATCGGCGTTGCCGGCGATCTGGTTGGCATCGACGGTATTGTCATCCGAGCCCTGCAGCTCGATACCCGTGTCCGTCGATGGCTCCGTGCCGTTTCCAGCCACCTCGTTGGCACTGACCTCGTTGTCATCCGAGTCGTCGAGATCGACGCCGTCCTCGCCGTTGCCGGCGACGTCGTTCGCGGCGATCAGGTTCCGATCGCTGCCGCGCTCGAGCTCGATGCCATCGTCCCCGTTCTCCTCGACGGTGTTGCCGGTGAGCTCGCTTCGCTGCGTCCGCTCGAGATGAATCCCGTCGTTGTCGTTCCCGATCACCAGGTTCTCGGTGATCTCATGTCGCTTGCCGCGGTCGACGTCGAGGCCAGTTGCCTTGTTGCCGGCGACGCAGTTGCAGTGCACCGTGACCTCGCTCGCATCCTTGAGCGCGACGCCCGAGCCCTCACCGCCGACGATGTTGAGATGGCGGATGACGATGTTCGCCGACCGGTCGACCCTGATGACCTGATCCTCGCCGCCTTCCACCGTGGAGGTCAAGCCTTCCGACTCGGGCTCTTCGGCCGGGCAGGCGCCCTCGGCAGGCGCGACGCCCGTGATGGTGAGATCGCGACGCTTGACGATGCGGATGGGGCCTTCGCAGGTACCACGGACCGTGATCGTGGTCCCATTCCGGGCCGCGTCGATCGCGTCCTGTAGCTCGTCGAAGGTCGCGCCCGACGAGCCGAGCGTAACTCGGCATGCCTCATCTGTACCGCCGCACCGCTCTTCGTCGTCCTCGTCTTCGCCCTCCTCGCCGTCGCCGCCGGCATCCTCCGGGTCCACCTGGGCAAGCCCGAGGAAGGGCTTTAGCGGCTCCAGGCCGAGTGCCGCTCGCCCGCCGGCGCCCACCGCAGGGACCTCCGTGAGATCGTCGCAGGCGCGGTTTCCCACGGCGCAGCTCATCAGCAGGTGGGTGCCGGCGTGGCCGTTCGGCACGAAGATCTGCGGATGATCGAACGGCCTCTGCTCGTTGCGCACGCGGTCATCGGTGAGGCCGAGCAGAAACTCCACCAACGGCTCCTCGTCACCCTCGACGAGGGCAATGCGGGCCATCTGGCGGTCGAGGTTGGCGATGTTCTGATCGCTGAAGTCCCCCTGCCGGTCGTAGAACTCGACCACCTGCGTGAGCGTGGCGGCGCCGCCGTTGTGGAAGAACGGTCCGGTCAGCTCGACGTTGCGCAGTCCGGGCACTTTGAACGCGCCGTCCACGGCCACGCGGCCCCCCTCGGGGCACGGGAGGGTCTCTTCGTCGTCGCCAGCGTCCCCCTCTTCGTCCGACTCGTTGTCTTCCGCCCCGTCTGTTTCCGCCCCGCATGCCGGAACCTCGGGGCCGAACGATAGGCCGGCCAGCGCCTGCCGAATGAACGAGAGCGGGTGGCCGCCTTCGACGCCGCCGCGCCCCGGATCCTCGGCGCTCGGCCGAACGCCGATGTTCGAGAAGCCGTTGTCGAGAAACAGAGTCTCCGCTCCGATCACGAGTCTGCGCGCCACGAGCTTGGGGGACTCTTCAACCTCGATCAGCTCGAGGTCCCCGTCCCCCTCCCCGGCGAGATTGGTGAATGCCGCGTCGGTCAGCTCGGGACCGCCGTGGCAGTTCACGCAGTTGCCCCGGCCGATGAAGATCCGCAGTCCCGCGAGCTGCTCCTCCTCCAGGGCCTCGTCGTCGCCCTCCATGAATTCGTCGAATGGGGTGCCGTCGGCGATCAGCGTCGATTCGTACATCTGGACGGCCAGGCCGAAGAAGAGGCTGAAGTTCGCCTCCATGTGCGTGTACCCGTTCGTGAGCTGCGCCGAATTCCAGTACTCCGGCCGGAAGGCCGCCCGGATCAGCGCCGCGTAGGTCGTGTTGAGCCCCGCGGCGCCCACCAACGCGCCGTTTTCGAGCCGCGCCCTCGACAGGGATCCGAGTGCGCCGTCCTGCGGGTGCACGAGCTGGAGCCCGAGCGGCCGCAGCGCGAGAAGCTTTCTGCCGACGGCGGGGAAGGGGCGTTCGAAGAACGACATCTCCAGGTCGCTCAGTGGCGGCCCCACCGCTTGCGAGGCGAGGCTCGCGTTGGGGATCCGAACCCGCTCCTGGACCAGCGCCCCGCCACGAACGACGAGAACGCGAGCCTGGTCGTCGAGTGGCCCGAGCACGGTCGCGCCGTTGAAGACGTTGTGGGCGCGCCCATCCCAGAAGTTTGCGAAGTTGAACACGCTGTTGATGACCGTCGGGGTGTTCCGGGGCTCGACGCGCCGGACGTTCATGCCGGTGACGTTGAACACGGGGTCGGCGAAGAGATCGCCGGCGTCGCCGGCCTCGCCCGGCACGATGCCGGCGAAGGTGGCGCCAGAGACGCCCTGCGACGAGGTGACGTCGTCGGTGTCGAAGAGGACCTCCGAGTGGCGATTCTCCGGATCTGCCAGCTGATGGAACGGGAAATCGTCTTCCATGAGCTCGTAGTTCGGGCCGCCGCCGCCCGCCGCGGTCGGGTTGAATATGCCGCGCATCAGCGGGTCGAGGTTCTTGAGCCCGGGGCTCAGCTGATTCTTGGTGCGGTTGTCGGCGAAGGCGTGGAAGTGGCACGACGCGCAAGCCTGGCCGTCGCTTCCCACCTGCATGTCCCAGAACAGCGCCTTGCCCAGGCGCACCGCCGCGGTCCTCGGGACCTCGCCCGGCTGAAGGAACTCGCTCAGGTTGCTCGGCTCCGGGATCTCGACCGTGTGAAGGGCGTCGAGGCCGGCGGCTCGGGCTTCCTGGCGCACCGCCTTTGGCCGCAGCGGATCGGCTGCCTCGGCCACTCTGGTGTGCCAGGACACTCCCCGCGCACCGACCACAGAGACAACGACGACGAGCATGCTGATGATGGATCGCTTCATGACACACCTGCGATGGGCCGAGATCGCTTCGATCAGCGTCTTGCCCACACGAGTCTCGACGCGGCGAGTCGGCTCCCGGCGGGAAACCGGATGCGTTCCCTAGGAAAACACTCTCGCGCCATCGGCCATCGCAGTGATTGTAGATGCGCGGCGGTGAGACGCTGATGAGATCGGGATTAGAAATCGATGAGATGAGGGGAGCGGTGATGACGCGGCAAGTCCTGCCGCCCACGTGGATTCGGAGCGCAACGCGACCTGGTGAAAGTGCGGACTAACTGTGCTGTGGCTCGGCGGACGGCAGCGTCAGGCGGAAGCAACTGCCGCTGCCCGGCACGGGGTCGACCCTCACGGTGCCGCCGTGTGCCGTCGCGATGCTCCTGACGATCGCGAGCCCGAGTCCGGTGCCCGGCTCCCCATCCGCCGTCGCCGCCCGGCCGCGGTAGAACCGACTGAAAATCTGCTCCCGTTCGACGGCCGGGATTCCCGGTCCCGAGTCCCGGATCGCCACCGTGACGGAGCCGTTGCTTCCGTCGACCGACACGTCGATCACGCCGCCGGCTGGCGTGAAGCGCACGGCGTTGTGGAAGAGGTTGAGCAGCGCTTCCACGATGAGGACCTTGCTGCCCCTGGCCTGGACGGCGAGCAGCCGGTCACACAGGAGCGCCAGACCCTTTTCGCTGGCGACAGGCGCCATCTGCTCGATGAGCTCGGACACCACCTCCGCCATGTTCACCCGTTCCGTGAACGCTGTGCGTCGTCCGCTTTCCTGATCGAGCCGCGCCAGGAACAGCAGACGGCTGCACGTACGGCTCAATCGATCGATCTCCTCCTGTACACGCTCGAGCTGGCGGCGCGTTTCACCGGCGATCCCGTTGCGAAGCAGGAGATCGAGCTCCCCCCGAATGCGGGTGAGCGGGGTGCGAAGCTGGTGAGCAGCGTCCGACGTGAACTGCTCCATCTGCTGCATCGCCTGGTCGAGACGCGAGAGCATCGCGTTCAAGACGCCTGCTAGCTCGTCGAGCTCGTCCCCGCTGCCGCCCACCGGCAGGCGCCCACGGAGATTCGTGGCGCTGATCTCGCTCGCGGTCTTGGTGAGCTTGGCGACGGGGCGAAGGCACCGTGTCGTGACGAACCATGCGAGGACGAAGGCGGCGGCGAGTCCGACCAGGGCATACACCGCGACACTGACGCGATGTTGGTGCATCGCCGCCGCGATCGGGTCGAGGGATGCCGCGACTTGAATGAGAACTTCCCGGCCCGTGCGCAGCGTCACCCGCTCACTGCGCAGGCGGAGGACGCGCCTGTTCGCCGTCGTCGTCGGATCGGCGATCGTCTCGAGTACCACCGGCTCCGGCGACGTCGACGCGGCAAGCGCCGCCGGGATCGGCAGGCTCGCGGCGCGCAGGTTCTCGCTCTGCGCCTGGATGCGTCCGTGCCCATCGCTGATCTGGTAGAAGTATCGGTGCGGCGAGACGCGATAGGTGGTCTCGATGGCAAGGAAGGGTTGCAGCGGCACCCCGGATTCTCCCGACTCGAGCACCGTGATGACCTCGTCACACTTGGTCCCGAGCGTCCTCTCGAGCTGGGCGATGAGACGCTGCTCGTTGCGCACCTCGAAATAGAGGACGAAGACGAGGGCGAGGCCGGCTGCGACGGTGACCGTGGATAGGATGAGCCGCCAGCGCATCGACAGCTTGCGCGTCATGGAAAGGTCTCCGCCAGGACGTAGCCGATGCCACGGAGCGTGTGGATGAGCTTGACGGGAGCGTCCGCGTCGACCTTCCTGCGCAGGTACCGGATGTAGACGTCGATCACGTTACTGAACGAATCGAAATGCTGGTCCCACACGTGCTCGGCGATCATCGTGCGCGTGACCACGTTGCCCTTGTTGCGCAGCAGGTACTCGAGCAGGGCGTACTCGCGCGGGGTGAGATCGAGGCGGCGGTCCCCGCGCGTGACCTTGCGGGTGGCGCCGTCCATGTGCAGATCGGCGATCTGGAGCACCTCGTCGTCCACCTGGGTGGAACGCCGCAGGAGCGCGCGGACACGCGCCGTCAGCTCTTCGAACTCGAAGGGTTTCACGAGATAGTCGTCCGCCCCCGTGTTGAGCCCGCGGATGCGGTCCTGGACGGCGTCCCGGGCCGACAGAATGAGCACCGGCGCCTGACAGCCGTGCCGGCGAATCTCGGCCAACACTTCGAGGCCGTCCAGGTGCGGGAGCAGCACGTCCAGCACGATCAGATCGTAGGATTGGTCGAGGGCGAGGTGGAACCCTTCCCGGCCATCCTGGGCCACGTCGACGATGAAGCCTTCCGCCGCGAGGCTACGGCGGACGAAGCTCGACACGCGCTTGTCGTCTTCGACCACGAGCAGACGCACGCTCACCTCCGGACGGGCACAGGGGCCGGGACGTTCCGCCCTCGGAGTGTCGCACGACGCGACATACCGCGACGCGCCGACCGCCCGCGCCCACGTGCAGGCGTGGATCGCAAAGCAAACGCCATGCCGAACCAGCCCAGCCGAAGTGACGGACGAGCGTGCCGACGTGCGAAAGCTGCCGGCGCAGCTGTGCACGATCTCGCAACGAGACTGGCGTGGTGCCGCGTTGCGCCACGGGAGCAGCGGGGCGCTGAACGGGATACCTGCAGCGGACCGCGCTCGCGCGCAGATCCGGCGATCAGCCGCGCCGCGCGCGCTCGCTCAGCAGTCGGCGGGTGCGCTCGACGACATCGTCGTCGCCACGGACCCTGAACGGGATGCCGAGAAAATCGGTGGTTCCGATCTCGGCCAGGTGATCGAGCTGCGCCTTCACCTCCGCGTCGCTGCCCACGATCGCCACGTCGGCGGGACCCTCGACCCCTTCCCGCTGGAGCATCGCCTGGTAGGACGGCAGCGAGCCGTAGATCTGGAACTGGGTCGCTGCCGACTCGCGGGCCGCCTTCACTTCCTTGGTGACCGCGACCGGCAGCCCGACGACGACCCGCGGCGCCGGCCGGCCCGCCCGCGCGGCGGCCTCGCGAATGCGGGGCACCGTATGGCTGCGCAGCGTTTTCGGGCCCGTCATCCAGGTGATGGTCCCGTCGGCCTCGGCGCCGGTGAGAGCGAGCATCTTCGGCGCGAGCGCCGCCACGAGAATCGGGCATGGCGTGGCTCCCGACACGCTGACGTTGGCCATCACGCGATACTCCGCACCCTGGTAGCTGACCGAGCCGGCGCGGATCAGCGGCGCGAGGACGGCAAGGTACTCCTTCATGTGGCTGTAGGGTTTGGCGAAGGAGATTCCGAGCATGCCCTCGATGACGAGCTGGTGGGACAGGCCGATCCCGAGACTGAAGCGTCCGCGGGCGGCGGCCTGAGCCGTGAGCGCCATCTGCGCCATTGCCACCGGGTGGCGTGGATAGGTCGGCACGACGGCGGTGCCGAGCTCGATGGTCTTGGTTTCGCGCGCGCAGAGGGTGGCGGCCATGATCGCATCGATGCCGAAGATGTTCGCGAACCAGCCGCTCGCGAAGCCGTCGGCCTCCGCCCGCTTGGCCTGGGCGATGATGCCGTCCACGTCGGCGGCCGCGCCCGCAATGTCACCGATGCCGATGCCGATCTTCATGGATCTTTCCTCGTGCGCTCGGGTCCGGTGGCCGGGAGGCCCTGCGTCCCGGGCGGGATTGGGTGGTCCGTGCCGCCAAGCTGTAGTGCATCCCGTGGTCGAGCGTCAATCGACGCCAAGGGTCGTGACAGAACAGTCTTGACAGCGACGAGGGCCCGGGTGGTAAGGGACGCTCGGTGAGAGCCTGCCCGCGAGGGCGAGCATCCGGGGCGCACACGGACGGTTCCGGCGGCGCGGTCGCAGACCGACGCCGGTGTCGGAGGACACGATGGCAACGACGGCAACAAGAGTATGTCTGGTGACGGGCGTGGGGGCGGGTAACGGTGCGTCTCTCGTGCGCCGGTTCGCCTCGGCCGGCTACGCCGTGGCGATGCTGGCCCGATCGGAGGACCAGCTCCGGACCCTCGAGCGCGAGATTCGCGGCGCACGGGCTTACGTCACGGACGTTGCCGACACCGAGGCCGTGGCGAGAACGCTAGCCCGCGTGCGCGACGATCTCGGACCGGTCACCGTGCTGCTTCACAATGCCGGCAGCGGCGCCTTCGCGCCATTCCTCGACGTGACGCCCGAGATGTTCGAGGCGGCCTGGCGGGTGAACGCCCTAGCGCTGCTGGCACTCATGCGCGAGACCGTCCCCGACATGCAGCGCGCCGGGGGCGGGGCGATCATCGTCACCGGCGCGACGGCGTCGTTGCGCGGCGGGCCGGTCACGGCCGCGTTCGCCGCCGCCAAGGCGGCGCAGCGCAGCCTGGCGCAGTCGGCGGCTCGGGCCCTCGGGCCCCAGGGCATCCACGTGGCGCTGGTGATCGTCGACGGCGTGATCGACATGCCGCGCACGCGACAGTTCTTCGGCGACCGGCCGGACGATTTCTTTCTCAAGCCCGACGCCATCGCCGACACGGTCTATCATCTGGCGCATCAGGACCGCTCGGCGTGGACCTTCGAGGTCGACCTGCGGCCGTTCGGAGAGAAGTGGTAGACTCGGCT